>Ga0207639_10000059_pt1 | contig 108373 bp, 92 predicted proteins | sample KBSCornC32_FD_184299 | JGI IMG/M metagenome (GOLD analysis project Ga0207639, IMG submission 184299) | Corn rhizosphere microbial communities from Kellogg Biological Station, Michigan, USA - KBS Corn C3-2 (SPAdes) (version 2) | ecosystem: Host-associated > Plants > Roots > Rhizosphere > Soil ... | reverse complement strand
GGTCATTTCGCGCTCGCCGCGGCGATAGAGCAAATACACAGTGTCAGCACCAAGGCGACGGGCAGCACTGGCCGCATCGATGGCGGTATTTCCTGCGCCGACGACAACGACGGTGCCCGACATCTCCTTCAGACGACCTGTCTTGTAGGAGGCGATAAATTCGAGCGCGTTCAGAACTCCCTTTTGATCCTCGCCTGGAATGTTCATGCGCTGCATGGCGCCGAGGCCCACGCCGAGGAAGAGGAAATCGAACTCGGACTCGAGTTCTTCCAAGGCTTCGGCTGTTTCGATGGCGGCGCCGGTACGGAACTCGACGCCCATGCGGCGGATCATCTCGGCTTCGCGCAGACTGTCAGAGGTACGCAGCTTGTATTCGGCAATGCCGTATGTGTTCAGGCCGCCGGGCAGTTCATTGCGTTCGAGGATGATGGCGTGGGCACCGTGCCGGCAGAGCTCCGCGGCGCAGGCGAGCGAAGCAGGTCCGCCGCCGATACAGGCAACCTGAACGTTGCGCGATCCGCGGGGTGCGGTGAGCAATTCCTCTCCCGTGGCCTGGAAGGAATCCATTGCGTATCGCTGCAGTCGGCCGATCTGAATTGGTTCGCTGTTGTAGCGATGCATGACGCATGCGCCTTCGCACAGCACTTCGACGGGACAGGCCTTCGCGCAGCTGCTGCCCAGGATGTTTGCATCGAGAATGCGCAGCGCGGAACCACGGAGGTTGCCGGTGCTAATGCGCTTGATGAATCCGGGAACGTCGATATGGGTCGGACACGCGGCCGTGCAGGGGGCGTCGAAACAGTTCAGGCAACGATTAGCTTCAATGACGGCAGCCTGAGGCGAGAGGGGCGGCTTGATGTCGGTAAACCGCTCTCGCAACAGAAGATCGTCAGGGATGGATGCGGTACTCATGAAGACCTCGGGAAGCTTCGCGTACTCTGGCCTGCCGCCCTTTGCTGATCGGCTTGGCGGCAGACTCCCGTAAGAAAAGGGATGAGTAATAGACGTTATCGCACTGAAACAAGCTTGGGCAAGAGCGGAGCATTGCATTTAAAGCACTTCCGCCCCTAGGTTGGACGGAATCAACCGCTTGCGGGAGTGTTGAAATACAACGGGAGGTGCGATCAGCGGGCTTCAGTAAGGAATCTTGTTGGTCGAGGCGATCCAGGCAGCAAAGCTCGACCATGCCTCACCGCGAAGAAGCTGCGCCTGGGGCAGGAGTCGTTCGGACGCATTTTTGCGGAACTCGGAGTACAGGAACTCGTCGTCGAAGCCGGCTTTGGCCGCGTCCTCGGCGCTTGCGGCGAAAAAGACAGCGTCGAGCCGGGCCCAATGGGATGCGGCGAGGCACATGGGGCAGGGCTCGCAGCTGGAGTAAAGCTGGCATCCTGCAAGAGAGAAGCTATTCAGAGCCTTGCAGGCATTGCGGATGGCAGTGACTTCGCCGTGTGCCGTGGGATCCTTTGTGGCGGTGACAATGTTGACTCCCTCGGCGATCACCTTGCCGTCGCGGACGACCACCGCACCAAACGGCCCGCCGTTGCCGGAGGTGACATTGCGGGTGGCCAGGGAGATTGCCTGGCGGAGGAAGTCGAGGTTGGGCTGGGGCTTGGCTGGCATGAAGAGCTGCATCGGTTCGCAGCGCAACTCAAGTATGGCACAGGCTTTAACGTGGTTGCAGGCCAGCGAGATCTTCCGGACGATCGATGTCGAGTTCGCCGCCGTCGAGAGGAATCTCGAAAACTTCGCAATCCTTGTCCGCCAGCAGTCCTCGAGCGCCGTGGTCACCGCGAAGAGCCAGCAGATCAGGGAAGGCCTGTAGCGGGAAGATCGCCGGAATGCCGCGCCGGGACGCATAGACAGACGCAATCCTGCCAGCCGGATGCTGGCGGAATGCATCGAGCATCCGGCACAGGTGCTCCGCCGTGACAGCTGGCTGGTCGCAGATCATCAGCAGCACACCTTGTGCTTCCGGCGCGTCTTTCTTCAATGCCTCAATCCCGAAGCGGATGGAACTGGCCATCCCCTCTTCCCATTCCCCGTTGACGATGATGCTCGCGCCGGAAAAATCTATCTGGGATTCGATGTGCCGGCGATGCGCGCCCAGCACGACGAGCACGGGGGATAGTCCGGATTGCTGGGCGATTCGGATGGCGCGCTGAAGCAGCATTTCGCCGTTCAGTTTCAGCAACTGCTTCGGCTGACCCAGCCTGCTGCTGGATCCCGCGGCGATGATGACTGCGCCGATGCTGCTCATCGAGACGAGTCTACCCCAGCCCTGGTGGCACGATGCCTACAATGCATGCATGTGGTTTGCATCCTCGATTGCCGGAGCGCGTGCTGCGCTGGAGGCGGGAAGAACGAGCCCGGCAGAGCTCGCAAGACATGTGCTGGAGCGCGCGAATGGCAACGCGGGCCGGAACAGCTACCTGTGGCGCGATGGGCAGTGGACGCTCAATGAGGCTGCGCGTGCCGCCGCAATGCGCCGCGGATCAGGCGGCCTCTTCGGCGATGGCCGCGCGAATCTCTGGGGCATCCCGATTTCAGTGAAGGATTGTTTTGATCTTGCCGGAGCGCCGACCAGTTGCGGGGTGAAGTTTTACCGCGAGGTGAACGGAGCGGCTGCGGAGGACTCGTGGCTGGTTGAGCGGCTGCGGGAGGCTGGTGCAGTGATCACCGGCAAAACACACCTGCATCCGCTGGCCTACGGCATCACGGGCGAGAACCCGGAGTTCGGCGATTGCGAACAACCCGGGAACCCGGGCGCGCTCACGGGCGGATCATCGAGTGGCGCAGCGGCAAGCGTGCTGGAAGGCTCTGCGTTCGCGGCGATCGGGACCGATACCGGCGGATCGATCCGAGGCCCGGCGGCTCTGTGCGGGCTCGCTGGTTATCGCGCCTCGATCGGACGTGGCGACTGGCGCGGCGGGGCACATCTGGCGGAATCGTTCGACACGATGGGCTGGCTGTTTCGCGATCTTCAGGATGCACCGTTGCTGGCGGAGACGTTCGCACGGGCGAATGCGTCCGGTATTCGTAAGTACGCCAGTTTTGCCGTTGTCAGCTCTTCGTTTCTGCACGACTGCGAACCGGATATTGTGGAGAGCTTGTACGGCGCAGCGGACGAACTGCGCGCGCTTGGGCTTAAGAGCACGGCGATCGACGTCAGCTGGTGGTCCGATGCCTTTGAGATTTTCGCGCCGATTCAAGCCTGGGAGGCAGCCCGAATCCACGCCGGGCATTTTGACAAGATTCAGCCCGCTATACGGGAGCGGCTGGAGTGGGGCGCGGGAATCACGGATTCAGAGTTGGCCGTACTGCGCGAACGACATGCGGAGTTCCGTTCTCGCATGGACAATCTGCTGCACGAGCACGAACTGATCCTGCTGCCGGCCTCACCCGTTGCGCGGTTGAGTGTGGGAGCGGACAACAGCCGGGCGCGGAGCCGCATATTGCGATATACCGTGCCATTCAGCCTGGGCGGCAATCCGGTGGTGACGATTCCGGGCCTTGCAGGGGGAATGCAGCTAGCGGCTTCTCGAGAGCAAGACGAAAGCCTGCTGGAACTCGCAGCCGAGCTTGGAGCGCAGCGGGCTACGCGTCAATGATCAATGAGCCGGAATCAGATCTGCGAGGCTGACAAAGGACTGAGAATCAGGTTTGTGATGTTGCTGACGATCGGCTCGAATGCATATTTCGGATCAGCCGAAAGCTTCTTCCACGCGGGATCGTTGCGGAATACATTCCATTTGGCATCCAGTTCGGCTGAGTCGGCGAAGCTGAGCATGTAGGTGAGGTTCGGCATGCGCGGACCGATCACGGTGTCGCCGTAGAAGACCTGGTGAAAGCCGGCGGTCTTGAAGATGTCGAATTCGCCAGAGTGGAACATTTCAACTTTGCGGACGTGGTCGCGGTAGCTGGGGCTCTCGTAGGTGCGGAGCTGGAAGATGCGCTTGCCCTTCTCAGGCGGGGTGATGCGCGGCCAGCCTTCGAAAGCGATCAGCAAAGACGAATCGACGTGAATGAACGCCGGCGATGAGGCGGGCGCACTCCAGAACGGCTCGGCGGCTTTGACGTAGGTCTCGTTCTGGCTTAGATCGAGTTCGAGCGAAGCGGCTGTCGCGGGCGAGGAAACAGGAATCAATACATAGAAGGTGGGCGTTTCGGGACCGATGTCGAGGCGGAAGGCTCCGACGGGACCGCCCTTGCCGGCGAGCGCCGGAATCAGCGCCTCGCTGATGTACTTCTCTGTGAGCGAGGTTTGCGATCCGGATTGCATGTAGTAGCGGCGGATCTGGTAATACTCACGCTGTTTGGATGTGTTGTCGTTGGCCTGTGCGCCGGCACCGGGTACCACGGCCAGCGCGGATGCGGCGAGGGTTCCTGCTAGAAAATCGCGACGCTCCATAGTGCCTCCAGTAAATCAGATGGAAATGAACCGCTATTCTTCCCCGATGTCCTCATTCCAGATCTCGGGATGCTCGGCGATGTAGCTTTGCAACAGATCGTGGCAGGCGCTGCTGTCCAGATCGATGACCTCGACGCCGTTATCGCGGAGCCAATCGACGCCGCCTGCAAAGGTTCGGCTCTCGCCTACGATGACTTTGCCGATCTGAAACTGCCGGACTAAACCGCAGCAATACCAGCAGGGTGCCAGTGTTGTGACCATGATGAGGTCGCGGTAGCTCTTTCGTCTTCCGGCGCGTCGAAAGGCATCGGTCTCGCCATGCATGGTAGGGTCACCCTGCTGGACCCGCCGGTTGTGCCCGCTGCTGACCAGTTCGCCCGACCTGGTGAAGAGGGCCGCGCCAATCGGAATTCCCCCTTCAGCGCGGCTGTAGCGAGCTTCTTCAAGGGCCACGGCCAGCATCGATTCGTAAGGACTACGATTGTCGTTCATTTTCAGGAACGATCATAGGGCACCGAACTGAGTTCCAGAGACAAATAAGGACCCACGCTTTTCTGAAGTTCTCCTTGGACACAAGGTACTCAGAAAGATGGCTCACGTTCCGGGACATCTGGAAACATGTTTCCTTAAGAATTGTTAACGCTGAACAGGGCAGTGGATCGGGCTGCAAGCGTTATCTATCTGAAAAACGGAAGATTGCAGCAATCAGCCGCCAAAAGCAATGTATAAGGATTGCGTAAACGTCTCATTTCACGTGCCTAGCAGCGTTGACTTCGCGTGCGCTCGAAGATGTAGGTTGGACTTGATGAGAGACGCTGGGTACACAATCCGATCCATGGCTGAGCGTTGCGGAATGACCGCGCACACTCTTCGCTACTACGAGCGCGTTGGCTTGATCCAACCAGTGGGCCGCGCGCGCAACGGTCACCGAAGATATTCCGAGCAAGACGAGGCATGGCTCAACTTCCTGCACTGCATGCGAGCCACAAATATGTCCATCCGCGAGATGCAGCGGTATGCAGCACTTCGCGAGCAAGGCGACGCGACCTCTCTGCAACGCCGCAAGCTGCTGGAGGACCACCAGGCGGGCATTGCAGAAAAGATTGCCGAGTTGCAGAAGGCGCATGCGCTGCTGGCCCACAAGATCGCCAACTATAAGGCCATAGAAGATCGAACACGGATCGGCGGCCCACAGCTGGTTGAGAGCGAAGATCGCGCTGAGTTGGCGAACGCAAGCTAACCAATGATGGCCCGGTCAGCCCGGGCCATTGTAGTCAGTACGAGCAGCTGGCAAATGGTATTTGCATATGCTGGAAGTCCCCCGTTCCCAGCTATAAGGTTGTGGGCGTAGGATATCCGCACGGCGTCCCCGCTCCGCGTTCGATACGCCGAAAGCCGCAAGCAAATTTGAAAGACAGTGTCCTGTCTCAAGGAGGTCGACCTGTGGCAGACAGCATTGATACGCGCTTCAGGCATTTGCGCTCACATACCCCTGAGCATTCGAATCATCCGCTCGCTCCCGATCAGCAGTCGGTAGAACTTGAGCCGATTGGGCTGGAATCAGCACACGTGCGCGTGAGCCGGCGATCGTTTTTGTCCGGCATTGGTGCGACGGGTTTGCTGGCCAGCGCGGCCCCACTTTCAACAGCAGCAACGGTTGAGGAGCCAGCCCAGGAGCAGACAGAAGCGGCAGGCGGCAGCACCATCACTCTGCGCGTGAATGGCAAGGACTACACGCTGAAGAACCTCGACCCGCGCGCAACCCTGCTGGATACCCTTCGCGAGCGGATCCACCTGACGGGCACCAAGAAGGGATGCGATCACGGCCAGTGCGGGGCGTGTACGGTTCACGTGAACGGGCGGCGCGTTAACAGCTGCCTCTCATTCGCGTTGATGCATGAGGGTGACGAGATCACCACGATCGAAGGTGTCGGCCAGCCCGGCAATCTGCACGCCATGCAGGCCGCCTTTGTTGAGCACGATGGATACCAGTGCGGCTACTGCACCAGCGGCCAGATCATGAGCGCAGTCGCGTTGCTCAAGGAGCCGATCGGCCCGTCAGACGACGATGTGAAGCAGGCCATGTCCGGCAACATCTGCCGCTGCGGCGCTTACACCAACATTCTCGCTGCCGTGAAACAAGTGCGTTCGCGGGCGTAGGAAGAGGAGACTGACCATGGAAACGTTCAATTACGTCAAAGCTCCCAACCTCGAGAAGGCTTTGGCGAGCGCGAATGAAGCGAAGTTCATTGCCGGCGGGACCACGCTGGTCGATCTGATGAAGTTGCACGTCGAGACGCCGAAGACGCTGGTCGACATCAATCTGCTGCCGCTCGACAAAATCGAGAAGCTGCCCGATGGTGGCCTGCGCATCGGCGCGATGGTGCGGAATTCGGACCTCGCGTGGAACGACGAGGTGAAGAAGTCCTACCCGGTTCTGTCCGAGGCGCTTTTATCCGGCGCCTCGCCGCAGTTGCGCAACATGGCTACGACAGGCGGCAACCTGCTGCAGCGCACGCGCTGCATGTATTTCCGCGAGCCGGATGCCGGCACTCCCGGCGGGTATGGATGCAACAAGCGGACGCCGGGGTCGGGCTGTGCGGCCATGGATGGATTCAATCGCATCCATGCTGTTCTCGGCACCAGTGACAAGTGCATCGCAACCCACCCTTCAGACATGTGCGTTGCCATGGCGGCGCTTGAAGCGGTGATTCACGTCGAAGGTCCTAAAGGAAAACGAACTATTCCGTTTGCCGACTTCCACAAACTGCCTGGTGACACGCCGCATATCGAGAACGCGCTGGAGCCGGGCGATCTGATCACGTATGTGGATCTGCCGAAGCCTGTTGAAGGCGCAAAGTCGACTTACCTCAAGCTTCGCGATCGTGCCAGCTATGAGTTTGCGCTGGCTTCAGCGGCAGTTGTGGCACGGGTCGAAGGCGGACACATCCGCTACATTCGCGTTGCGCTGGGCGGCGTTGGAACGAAGCCGTGGCGCTCGCGCGAGGCAGAAGCGGCGCTGATGGGCAAGTCTGCAACTGCCACGACCTTCAAGGCGGCTGCCGAGGCCGCGCTGGCCAAAGCGAAGCCGCATAAGGACAACGCATTCAAAGTGGAGCTGGCGAAGCGCTGCCTGGTGCGCTCGCTCAAAACGGCAACAGTAACCGCATAGTTGCATATTCTGGAGTTGCTTATGGCGACGGACACACTTCCTCACGCAGCGGGCATTATCGGCGCGGCGGTGCCTCGCATTGACGGATCGTTGAAGACCACTGGAGCTGCGCGGTACGCAGTCGATCACAATTTTCCCCACCTCGCGCATGCTGTTACAGTGCAGGCCACTATCGGAAAGGGCAGAGTTCGCGGCTTGGACGCTTCGGCGGCGGAGAAGATGCCCGGTGTGCTGCTGGTGATGCACCACGGCAAGATCGACAACGTATATCGCTTCTACCCGCATGAGTCAGACGGCACCATCAGCGAAGGGCGTCCGCCGTTTGCAGATGACAAGGTTTATTACTGGGGGCAGTTCGTCGCGGCGGTTGTGGCCGAGACTCTGGAGCAGGCGAAGGCTGCAGCTGCGGCTATCAAGGTGGAGTATGAGGCGGAAACTCCTGACGTCAATCCCGACCTGAGCAACCTTGACGGCGATCGGCCGGAGAGCTGGAAGCGCGGCGATCCCGATAAGGCGCTGGCTTCATCGGCTGTCACACTCGACCAGACCTACGTCACCCCGGTCGAGACGCATAATCCCATGGAACTGCACGGGACAGTAGCCGTGTGGGATGGCGAGAACTACACGCTGTACGAATGCACACAGGGCGTCGTCAACCATCGTGTTGTCATGTCGCAGGTGCTTGGGGTTTCGCGCGAGAACGTACGTGTCATTTCGCGGTTCATCGGATCGGGCTTCGGCGGAAAGCTCTTCCCGTGGCCGCAATCTTCCATTGCCGCTTCGGCAGCACGCACGCTGAATCGGCCGGTGAAAATCAGCGTCGACCGGCGCATGATGTTTTCAAACACGGGTCACCGGCCGCGCACGCAGCAGCGCATTCGGCTTGGGGCAACGCAGGATGGCAAGCTGACCGCGATTCGGCACGACTTCTTTACGCAGACTTCGCAGCTTGATGATTTCGTGGAGCACTGCGGCGAGCAGACTCCGTTCCTTTACAGCTGCCCGAATCTGGTCGTCACCACGGGAATGGTTCGGCGCAATGTTGGCGCGCCGGCCCCGATGCGCGGACCGGGCGCTGTACCGGGCCTTTTCGCGCTTGAATCGGCCATGAACGAGCTGGCTGAAAAGCTGAAGATGGATCCGCTGGAGTTGCGCCTGAAGAACGATGCCGAGCGCGATGAAGGCAAGAACCTGCCTTTCTCATCGCGTCATCTGAAGGAGTGCTGGACGACGGGCGCCGAAAAGATCGGCTGGAAGAGCAGAACTCCGCAGCCGGGTTCGATGCGTCGCAACGGCAAGTTCATTGGATTGGGGCTGGGAAGCGCATCCTGGTCCGCTGCGCGAATTCCCTGCACCGCCAGTGTTGAGCTTTGTCCCAATGGACGCGTGTGCGTGCGTTGCGCTACTCAGGACATCGGGACGGGGACGTACACGATTTTTGCGCAGGTAGTTCACGCCGCGACGGGCGTTCCTCTGGATCGCATCGACGTGTTCCTGGGCGACAGCTCTCTTCCAGAAGGACCAACGTCGGGCGGATCGATGGCGACGAGTGCCGTGTTGCCGGCCACGACGACGGCCACGAACTCCGCCGTGACACGACTGCTGCACATCGCTGCGTCCCTGCCGGACTCGCCATTCCATGGGATGAAGCCTGAGAACCTGGCCATCTCGAACGGCAGGGTTATGCAGAAGGATAATCAGCAACCGAAGGTTGTTGGGGTATCGATGCGCTCTGGCGGACAGCTCTCGGCGAATGGCGTTCCGTTCGAAGAAGTGCTGAAGATGGCAAACCTGAGCGGGATTACGGCGACGGGGAAGACGGCTCCATCGTTCGAAGATCCCAAGGCGAAGCAGTACTCGCTGCATTCGTACGGTTGCCACTTCGCCGAGGTGGAGTGGGAGCCGGAGATCGCCCGTCTGCGCGTGAGCCGGATCGTCTCTGTATTCGATTGCGGCCGCATCATCAACAAGGGCGCGGGTACGAACCAGATGCTCGGCGCCGTTGTGATGGGAGTTGGCATGAGTCTGTTTGAGGAGACGGTGCATGACGTGCGCACCGGACAGCCGATTAATAACAATTTCGCGGACTATGTTGTTCCGACTTGTGCGGATCTGCCTGAACAGGAGATTGTCTTCCTCGACTATCCCGACTACATCGTGAATGAGTATGGTGCGCGCGGGATCGGCGAGATCGGGATGGCAGGTGTTGCGCCTGCGATTACAGACGCTGTTTATCACGCGACTGGAGTGCGCGTGCGCAACCTGCCGGTTCGCATCGAGGATCTGCTGAAGTCCACTATCCACGAGGCATAAAGCAAGAGAGGCACGTATGAGCACGACCCCGGCAGGAATTATCGGACGGCCAACGCCCCGAATCGATGGACCGCTGAAGACCACAGGCACGGCGAAATATGCAACGGACTTCCACATTGAAGGCATGGTTTATGCCGTGCCGGTAGTGGCGTCGATTGCGAGCGGGCGTATTCGTTCCTTGGATACATCGGCTGCCGAGAAAATGCCGGGCGTGCTGCTTGTTTTGCATCACGGCAACATCGGGCCGCTGTATCGGACAGTGCCGGGAGATGGCGATGCCACCAACAGTGAAGTGCGTCCGGCGTTTGAAGATGATGTTGTGCGCCACTGGGGACAGTACATTGCGCTTGTTGTGGCGGAAACTTTTGAGCAGGCCACGGCAGCTGCAGCGGCTGTGAAGGCGGATTACGAGCAAGAAACACCTTCGATACGCCAAAGCCTGGACGACTATAAGGGTGATCGAAAGCAGGGCAGCCACCGCGGTACTTTTGAGGCCGCTTTTGGATCGGCGCCAGTGAAGATTGACCAGACCTACGTCACGCCGATCGAAACGCATAATCCGATCGAAATGCACGCTTCCGTCGCTGTGTGGGATCGCGACCAGCTCACCATGTTCGAGACAACGCAGGGCGTGGTGAATCACCGCGTGGTGATGGCGCAGACGCTAGGCATTCCCATAGAGAATGTGCGCGTGGTGACACGTTTCCTTGGATCGGGGTTTGGCGGCAAACTGTTTCCGTGGCCGCATTGCGCGATGAACGCGGTGGCTGCGAAAAAGCTCGGTCGGCCGGTGAAGCTGAGCCTCACGCGCAGGATGATGTTCTCGAGTGTCGGGTATCGGCCGCGCACGGAACAGCGCATTCGTCTCGGGGCATCGAGCGATGGCAAGCTCGTTGCTTTAGGTCAGGATTACCTCAACTCAACTTCGATGCTTGACGATTTTGAGGAAGGGTGCGCAGAGGCGACGCCTTACCTTTACAGCGTTGCGAATCTATCGGTCTCCAGCGCGCTGGTTCGGCGCAATCTTGGCGCTCCGATGTATATGCGCGGTCCCGGCGCGGTTCCTGGTTTATATGCGCTGGAATCGGCGATGAATGAGCTGGCGGATGAGCTGAAGATCGATCCCGTGAAGCTGCGCATTCTGAACGATGCGGAGAAGGACGAGGAGAAGAATACCCCGTTTTCGTCGCGGCATTATCGCGAGTGTCTTGAAACCGGCGCGAAGAAGTTTGGCTGGGAGAAACGCACGGCGGGCACGGGGTCGATGCGGCGCGATGGAAAAATTCTTGGATGGGGTGTTGCCGGGGCAAGCTGGGTAGCGCTGAGGCTGCCCTGCACCGCGCATGTTGAGTTCCACGCGAATGGCCGCGTCTCTGTGCGCAGCGGAACGCAGGATATCGGAACTGGTACCTACACGACGTTCGCGCAGGTGGTGCACGAAAAGACCGGCGTGCCACTCGATCGCATCGATGTGGTCCTCGGCGATAGCGCATTGCCTGACGGCCCGATGTCGGGCGGGTCTATGGTGACCGGCTCGGTGCTGAACGCCATTGCACATGCGTCCACAGAAGCAATAAAGAAAATGCTGGCTCTTTCGACAGGTACGGAGGGCTCTCCGCTGAAAGGAACAAAGGTGGAGGAGCTCGAATTTGCGGAAGGACGCATCCGGAAGAAGGATCAGGCCGCCGGCGATCCCGAGTTCGCGGAGATCCTGAAGCTTGCCCGCATCGACGGGCTGAAGGCCGAGGGCAAGACGGTGCCTACATGGGAAGATCCGGGGTCGAAGGACAAATCTCTGCACTCCTACGGTGCGCAATTTGTCGAAGTCGAGTGGGAACCGGAGATTGCGCGTCTGCGCGTGAGCCGGGTAGTTACTGTGATCGATGCGGGGAGGATCATCAATCCAAAGGCAGCTGCAAATCAGATTGCCGGCGCGGTGGTCATGGGAGTCGGCATGGGCCTGCTGGAAGAGACGATTCACGACCAGCGAACCGGGCAGCCGATCAACGGCAGCATGGCTGACTACCTTGTGGCCACTTGCGCTGATTCGCCTGAGATCGATGTCACCTTCCTCGATTATCCCGATCCGGTGATGGGCGAGTACGGAGCGCGCGGCGTGGGCGAAATCGGTCTTGCGGGTGTTGCCGCAGCCATTACCGCCGCGGTGCATCACGCCACGGGTGTGCGGGTTCGCGAACTGCCGGTGAGGATTGAGGACCTGCTCCAGTCAAAAATCATGCAGGCGTAAAATAACAGTTGATGACAGACCTCGAGAACATTCTGCCGCTGTGGCACGAGTTGGAAGCAGCCGGAGCGGAGTATGTTCTGGCAACGGTGGTCGATGTAGAAGGGCCAAGCTATCGAAAGCCCGGCGCGCGTATGCTCATCGCGCAAGATGGCCGTCGTGCAGGAACTGTGAGCGGCGGCTGCCTGGAGGCTGAGGTTGCGAAGCGTGCATGGTGGTTGACGGAATCGGGCCCTGTAGTTCGCCGCTACTCGACAGCTGCCGATGATGGCGATATGCCGTACGGCTCAGGATGCGGCGGGGTTGTGTTTGTTCTGCTTGAACGCCGGGCGACGGCGGCCCCGCTGTTGCGTGCGCTTGAAGATGCGTTCCATGCGCGGGTTCCACTGGCGATTGCCACGGTTCTTGACGGCCCTCAAATTGGAACGAGGTCCTTTGCAGGGCCCTCGATTGCAGAACATCGAACAGGGAATGATGCTGGCATCGACCTGCAATCCACCTTGAAAAATTTGGCTGCTCAGACGCTCGAGCGGATGCAATCCATCGACCAGCTGGTCATGATTGGTGAGCAGAAGACACGCGTCTGGGTTGACTATCGCGCGGCACGTCCGGGCCTGTGGGTGTTCGGCGCCGGTGATGATGCCAAGCCGATCGTGCAGTTGGCGCGCCGGTTGGGCTGGTATGTGGCCTTGGCTGATGGACGCAGTCATCTTGCGACTGCGGATCGTTTTCCAGCGGCTAGTTCCATTCTGACTTTGGCGATTTCAGAGATGCCGGCGAAGGGCTCATCCCCGGTGGCCGACCTCAAGTGCACGGACGCGGCAATTCTGGTCACGCACAGCTTCGATCAGGATGCCCGGATCATGGCTTCGCTGCTGGCGCGCGAAAACCTGCCTGCGTACGTCGGCGTGCTCGGTCCGCAGCGGCGGACTCGCGAGGTGCTGGCCGAGGCTGCCCGGCTTCTTGATCTCGAAGCCACTCCTCAGCGCATCGAAGAATGGCTGGCGCAGCTTCACGCGCCTACAGGCCTCGACATTGGCGCGGAAACTCCCGCAGCGATCGCCCTCTCGATCGTCGCCGAGATTCAGCAGACCTTGAGCAATGGTTCTGCTCTGCCGTTGCGCCAGGTTCGCGCCGTTCGGCCCGCTGTTGCCTCAAAGTCTTGAGTGATGGTTGCAGGTTGCGTTCAGGCTGCAGCCTGCTGCTTCAGGTGTGCATCCAGAACGTCGAGGAACTTCGCGAGCCAGGCAGGATGCGCGGGCCACGCCGGTCCCGTAACCAGCTTCCCATCCACCATTGCGTCGGTCATCTCAAGCGAAACGAAGGTGCCGCCTGCGAGGCCGATTTCCGGCGCGCAGGCGGGATAACAGTTCAGCTTGCGGCCCTTCAGCACTCCGGCAGCGGCCAGCAATTGCGGGCCGTGGCATAGCGCAGCGATCGGCTTCCCTTCTCTGTCGAATTGGCGGACTATGTCGAGCACTTTCTGGTTGAGGCGCAAATACTCCGGCGCGCGACCGCCGGGAATCACGAGCGCGTCGTAGCTTGCCGGGTTCACCTCATCGAAGGTGGCGTTCAGCGTGAAGTTGTGGCCGCGCTTCTCTGAGTAAGTCTGATCGCCTTCAAAGTCGTGAATTGCAGTGCGGACCTGCTCGCCTTTCTTCTTGCCGGGACAGACAGCGTCGACTGTGTGGCCGACCATCTGCAACGCCTGAAAGGGCACCATGATCTCGTAGTCCTCTACGAAATCGCCGGCCAGAACAAGGATTTTGGCTGATTTCATTGGAATGAGTCTCCGTGTGTCACATCGTATCTGATGGGTAGTCTGGAGTGAAGACTCACTTATCAAAGCTTGTGAAGTGCAGGCAAACTCGCGCCTTTTTGCCGTTATAACCTAGACAGGATGGCTGGTTCCCCCAAGACTCTGGAAGCGCTCAATGCCCGCATCGTCAAGTGTGATCTGTGCCCCCGCTTGCGTGCGCATTGCGCAGAGGTCGCCCGCGTTCGCCGTCGCGCGTATATGGAGTGGAAGTACTGGGGACTCCCTGTGCCGTCCTTTGGCGATCCCGAGGCGCGCGTGCTGGCTCTTGGCCTTGCGCCGGGAGCACACGGCTCCAATCGAACGGGCCGCCCTTTCACCGGCGATGGCTCTGGCGAGTTCCTCTATCCGGTGCTGTACGAAGCGGGGTTTGCTTCTCAGCCCAAGGCGACATCGCTTCAGGATGGGATGAAGTTGCACGGGCTCTGGATCACGTCGGTCGGGCGATGCGCACCTCCGGGGAACAAGCCTACTCCTGAGGAACTGCGCAATTGCGCACCGTGGCTTGATGAGGAGATGACGCTTCTCAGGAACCTGCGCGTCGTGGTATGCCTCGGCCGCATCGCCTTCGACGGCCTTCTCGCGCGCGAACAGCGCAGCGGATCACGAATCGTCCGCGCAGAATACCCTTTCGGTCATGGAAACGAGTTCACGCTGCCGAGCGGACTGAAGGCGATCACCAGCTACCATCCGTCGTTGCAGAACACCAATACTGGCAAACTGACAAAAGTGATGTTTCTGAAGATCTTTATGAGGGCCCGGCAACTGGCCGGATTGAAATAGCAGGAGCGCATTCAGCGCTGGACCGAATATGCTGGTGATCAAAGTCGGTTAGGGCGAGGGAGGCGGCGATGGGATATGCGGCTGTTAAGCTGTTGGGTTTGGTACTGCTCATGAGTGCGCTGGGGGCGCAGGCACAGACGATGCAATCAGAACATTGGTCGAAGGCACAGTTGCTGGAACGCGCGAAACATCTGCAGGAGCAGGCTGCAAAAGGTGACGGCTCGGCCAGCGAGACTCTGGAGAAATATCCCCACCACTACACGATGCTTGCCTTTCGACAGAAGAGCGGAGGCGGCGAGCTTCACCAGAACTTTGCCGACATGTTTGTCATCCTCGATGGGCATGCGACCGTTGTCACGGGCGGCAGCGTCGTCGAGCAGAAGACGGTCAGTCCCGGCGAGATTCGTGGCAAGTCAGTTGAAGGTGGAACGCGACAAGAGGTGAAGGCCGGCGATCTCGTTCACATTCCTGCCGGAACTCCGCATCAAACGGTGGTAGCGGATGGGGAGACCGTCACCTATTTCGTCGTCAAGGTGGAAGAGACGCGCTGAGAAGATCCCGAGCTCCGGGATCTAGCGGCACCTCTGAAAGAATCGTTCGTCAGCCGTCGTTTTTGGCGTTTGACGAGGAGATCCCGCGCTCGAGCTTTCTGGAAAGAAAGATGCTCGCCAAGCAGAACCCGATGAACAGGTAGTAGCCGGGCAGAATCGTCGAACTGTTTGTGGGCAGCACGAGTTGCTGGACGGCGGGTTCCCCGCGTATGCCTCCCATGCCGCTTTCGATTACCCCATTGAAGGCAATGAACGACATGAAGATCGCCAGCACCATTACATCGGCCATGGACCACTTGGACAACTCAAATGCCAGAAGCCTGATGATGCGGCTATTGCGCAGCAATGACGGCCGAAACAGAGACGCGCTGAGAGCCAGCATCTTGAGCGCTGGAAAGACCACGCTGAAGAGAATGACAAGGACGGCGACGAGCGACATTGCAGGCCGATGCATCTCGATCAGGCTCCGCGATACTTCCAGAACAGTTTTGCTGCGGTAGTAAAGCGACTGATTGCGGAATTCAATCGGCGCTCCCAGCAGGGTCGCGTCGAGTTTGGTGACACGCACTTCCACTTCAAGCATCGGACTCAACACGCCACCTACAAGCATGGCGAGACAGAACAGCATCAACACGACAACTGCCGGTCGCGAAAGCGGCACGCGAGTTGCTGTAAGCAGGATGAAGCCCAATGCAGCCGATGCGAGGACGATGAGGTAGTCCCGGTTGAGCTGCCTGTCAAACTCCTGGATGTGATCGCCCAGCTTTCCTTCGCACTCAGCACCCGATGAGCACCCGTATCGTTTCAGAATTGCGTTATACGTCGTCATATCGACTGAGCTGAACGTGTTTTTTACGGCATCGTTCAGCACTGTGCGGATGGATTCTTTGAACGCCTTCTGATTTTGCTGTTTCGACAACTCGGCCAGCACCACGTTGGTGTATTCCGGAATATGCGGACGGAGCGCGTTGACGATCATGTTCACCATCATTGGAGGTGCGGTGAACGCGGGAGCCGCCGGCTTGGCGCTGGAGCCGGCGGGTGGTTTTGTATTCGCGGCAGCGGGCTTTGGGGCGCTCATCTGCTTTTGGATGTTGTCGAGCAGAGAGTTGAGCGAGTGCTCCACCATGGGACGGAGATTCCTGGCCTGTCCGTTGAGGTCCAGCTTGTCCACCTGCGCATTGAGGATGGGGCCGATGATGCCGCGCCATTGATCCGCGCTGAGCAACCCGTAGCGTACGTGCTGCAACTCCGCCAGGTCAGTGCGCAGGTCGCGGCGCTGGGACAGCCCATCGACGGTGAGCCAGGTGAACCAGATCGCCGGCAGCAGAAGAGCCGCACTTATACCGAGCCTGATATAGAACCAGTGCGAACGTTCGCGCGTGAGGGGATTCGGTTGTGCGCCCAGATCGTTCACGTCAATGAATACGAGTATATGCGCTCACTGGCGCAGTTCCCGCCCGGTCGGGTTCGACGCAGTCAAAGGAAGGGCTAATCGGGATCGAAACTGCTCAGGAGGTGAAATGCGAGCGCTCTCGGCAAAGCGCTCGCGATCTCAAGCAGCGTGATAGGGCTTGCTGTAGTGTGTTGACCACTGCACGAGGTCCGCATTGAGGAAGCGGTAGCTGCCGCGATCGGGATCGATCTCGAGGAGCATATAAGCATTGGGATCATAGCGCGTGGCCGCCATGATGTAGTGCTGCGGTCCGTAGGTATGGGCAAAATCGACCCACTTGTGCACGTGTCCTGAAACGACCAGCTGAATCGTATCGTTGTATTTGCGCAGCAGGGGATGCAGGCCGAAGTCGCGGACTTCCCTGTCCTGTACGGCCATAAGCGGGTAATGAACGAAAACGAAAGTAGGTTTGCGTTGCGAGAGCTGCGCTTCAAACCACTGAAGCTGTTCTTCGCCAAGGCTGCCCATGTTGGGATTGAAATTCGTGGCCTTGTTGTCTTGCGTCGATCCTAAAAAGTTGTTCAGGTGAACAAACTTGTAGCCCTTGTACTCGAAAGCCCAGTAGGGGTCGGTGTTGAATTTGGCTTTGAAGAGCCGATGGCTCATATCGCGCGGCACGTGCCGGACATCGTAATCGTGGTTGCCCCACCCGATATGGACTGGCATCTTGAATCCGTCAGTGATGGCCTTCGCGTTGTCGAGGCGCGTCTTGTTCTTGAAGTAGAAGTCGTAATCCTGCGATGGGTAGTTGTGAAAGTAGTCGCCCAGCAGGAATACCTGTTCGATCGATGGCGAAAGTGAATTGATGAAATCGCGCGCGGCGGTAAGTCGCGGCGTGGTGAGCAGGATGCTCTCGTTATCTTCGACTCCGTTTTCACTGCCCTTCACGTAGAAGTCGTCGATGATGTGGGTGTCGGCGATGAGTGCGATGTAAAACCGCTTGCCGCCCGATTGGGGCGCAACCTCACGCGCCCAGAGCGAGCGCGTGAGATTTGCGGTGAGAGCCGCGGCGGTAAGTGCGCCGAAGCTGCGGCGGGTTAGCTGCGCCATGCAAGCGTCTCCATGGTTAGAAGGTGAGTTTGCCCGCAACCTGCAGCTGACGCGGCGGGAAAGAGCTTGTGATGGAGCCGAAGCTGCCGGAGCTGCGGTTGGAGTTCGGCGCCATGTAATTGACCTTGTTCAGCACGTTGAACGCTTCGCCGCGCAGATCGAACGAAGAGTGCTCGTTCCAGAGTCGGAAGCTCTTGTGCAGTCCGAGATCGAACTGGTTGAAAGTCATGTCACGCAGCGAGTTTCTTCCGGCAGTTCCATAAGGATGCGAAGGATCGCTGGGCAGCGTGACAGCCGTTGTGCTGAGATAGCCATTGAGCGCAGAGGTGGTCTTCACCCAGCTGCTTCTCGAGTTGATGGCTTTGCCGTTTTGGTTTGGCCGCTGAGTAAGCAACGGGCTGAGCTGGTATGCGGCAGCCGGGCTGTAGGTCAGGTTGAAGGGCTGGCCGCTCGTATCTGTGTTGATGGCGGTGAGCTGCCATCCACCCAGAACGGTATCAATGGCGCGGGGCATACCGGCTGCGAACCGGCGACCGCTGCCGAAGGGCAGATCCCAAACAACGCTCAGCGTGTTATTGAGAGGCTGGTTATAGGCGGACTGGCCGCGTTCGCCTTCCAGGTTGGCCAGGTTTACGCGCGAGTTGTCGCCGTTGGGCGTATCGAGGTGGCCAGAGGCGTTGTCTATCGCATGCGACCAGGTAAACGAGTTGAGTAGATAGATGCCGCCTGCATAGCGATGTTCGAACTTCGCCTGAAGGCCGTTGTAGTTGAGGAAGCCCGCGGGGATGGACTCTTCGATGGTGGTGAAGGTCGTGATGGGGCGGCGCGCCTGCACACTGAGCGTGCCCGTCGGCGAGTTCGCGGCCGCCTGGTTGAGATCGGCCAGCACCCAGATGTGAACACCATGTTCGCCAACGTAGGAGAGTGTCAACACGCTGTTGTGCCCGATCTCACGTTGCACGTCAAGGTGCCATGCCTGCACGTAGCCGGTTGGAATGTCCTTGGGAATGTAGCGGGTCTGGGCGATCAGCGTGTTGAAATTGCTGGCCGCAACGAAGTTTGAAGGATAGCCCTGCATCACGGGACGGAAGCAGTTGATGTAACTGTCACCGGTGCAGAGTGGCTGCTTGGTCCCTGTGAAGGCGAACGGCGCCACCTGGTTGACTGTCGAATTGATGATGAACGGACCGTTGTAGGCAAGAAGGTTTTCGCCGCCCTCACGGTTGAACTGATCAAAGCTGAGGCCGTATGCCGAGCGCACGACCGTCTTCGAATCAGCCTGCCAGGCAATGCCGATGCGGGGCGCAAAGTCCATCTTTGGCGTATTCACCAGTGCGCGCTTGTAGAGCGAACCATCGGAGGCCTGGATGAGCGTGTTTGTCGATGGATCGAAGTTTGCGAGAGTGTTGCCGTCGACATACTGCGGCGTCACCAGTTCATAACGGAGTCCAGCATTGACGGTGAGCGAAGGCAGCAGCTTCCAGTCGTCTTGAACGTAGAAGTAGTTCATCCGCTGGTGGTAGTTGACGATGCGGAAGTTATTGAGCTGATAGCTATCACGTGCGCCGACAAGGAAGTCGGTGAGATAGGCTGCTGCGCCCGCACCGGCGTCGCTCGTCCCGACTCCGTTCTGGCTGAATCCCTGGCTAAAGGTTTCGCCGCCGTAGACGGGATTGAAGTCGTCGACTTCAGTGTTGATCGAAAGGAACTCCCAGCCAAACTTCATGCTGTGGCGTCCCCTTATCAGCGAATAGTTGAGCTTCGGATTGATCACGAACGGGTTCTGGAACTGCGGATTCGATGTCTGTGCGCCCCACGTGGTGAAGTTCTTCACACTCTCGTTGCTTAGACGGCGTACAACCGTTTTGTCAGTGGGGAGGCCGGGTACGCCCGCCTGCACGTTCAGGCTCTCCTGCCCGGCGAGATACGGCATCTTGCCGCCATGAGTCCACGTGAATCCGATACGCGCGTCGAGTGTGGAGTTGGGCCCGAATGCGTGCGTGATTCCGGAAGCAATCTGTTGGTTATAGGCATGGATGGTGCCGTTTCCGCCGTCGCCGGCGTCACCGGGAATTGAGGTGGCGTCGACGATATCGCCCTTGTGATCGCTGAAGCGGCCGAAGATGGTGGTCTTCGTGCTCATGATGTAGTCGAGTCGGCCGTCGCCCTTGTTGTCGGTCAGCCTTGCACGCGGAAATGAAACGTAGTTGTTCGAGAAGCCCGCAACATTGGGAGATGGAAGCGCATTGATTACGGCAGTTGCCAGCGGAGTCCAGTCTGACTGCGGGACGATGCCGTTTGCGTAAACCACGCCGGTGATCGGATTGCGCAAAGGAACCGGTGCGCCCGTAGTGGTCTGGAAGATGCCCTGGCGCTGCAGATCCGTCGGGACAGTTGCGGCCGCATACTGTGCCTGCACCTGACGATTGCCTTCGTAGTCGGCGAAGTAGAAGAGTTTGTCGTGCAGGATGGGTCCACCGATGTCGCCGCCAAACTGGTTACGGATCAGCATCGGCTTTTGTGCTTGGCCTGTGAGCTTGTTGATTGGCGCAGCAAACGGTCCGATTGCGTTGAAAATCGTGTTGCGGTGATACTCCCACAGCTTGCCGTGGATCTGATTTGTGCCGCTATTGATGGAGACATTGATTACCGCTCCGGACGCGCGGCCGAACTCGGCGGAGTAGTTGTTCGTTTCCACCCGGAACTGGTTGATGGCATCGGGCGAGGGGGGAATTGCCTGATTCGAGAATCCCTGGTTGGAGGTGCCGTACGCGTTGTTGTCCAGGCCGTCGAGAAGGAAGTTGTTGAACTCAGAGCGCTGCCCGTTCACGTTGTACGAAGCATCGCGGCTGGTTACGGACTGGTTCTCGAGGTTGTTGCGGCGGACGCCGGGTGCGAGCGACATCAAGTCGCCGTATGCACGGCCGTTGAGAGGCAGATCGTGCACCTGGGTTTCAGAGATCATCGTTCCTGTCGAGGATGTCTCGCTCTCGAGCTGCGTCGCAGCTCCCGAGACGACTACGGTTTCAGCAACACTGCCGGGCTTGAGGGTGACGTCGACGCGCTGACGGGTATTCACGTTCACCGCGAAGGGATCTGTAACTGAATCGCTGAAGCCGGGGGAGGAAGCCGTAACCTTATACCGTCCGACATGGACGTCGGGAAATTGAAAGTGGCCGTCACTGTCGGTTGTTGCGGCTGTGGTGGTACCGGTGCTCACGTTGACAAGCGTCACCTTGCCGTTCGCGATCGGTGCCCCGCTCGAGTCCCGGACAAAGCCGAGAACGGCGGACGTCTCAAACTGCGCCCAGGCAAGCGAACCGCAGATGAGCAGCAGAAGAACTGCAAGGAAAGATTTGCGTCTCACAATGTGCTCCTAAAAATGTGTTGCGTGTTGTTTTGAGGACCTTTTACCCGCTCGTGACTACGCGACAGCACAGACAAGGGGGTCTGTATTTACGGCAATCACGACTGGGCCCAACGTTAGATTTGCGATCATAGGGGAGGCTCTGAAATACCCTACGAGCCTCGCAAAACCCATGTCAATCATCATTTGTCACAAGTTTGAACAAATTGGGACAGCCGACGCGGCGCTTGCCCTAGGGGGGTCGCTTGTCCGCATGAGTATGAGGATATGGATGCTTGGTAAATCTATTGTTAAAGCGATTTTTCCCGACTCCAGCCGTCAACAATAGTCCCCCGGATCGGGAATCCCCCGATCGGCAATCGCAATCCGATTTTTTGCCTGGGTAGCTAGGTACTCGACAGCCCATGGCTGCGTTCGGCTCAAAATTCGCCGATACTCCCTTGTCTCAGCGCGACAGTTGCGACTTCGGTTCGATGGCTTGACTGAAGTTTCGCGCTGGCGCGCGAACCTGTGCGGGTCTTCAAGATGTGGTCTCGTCTCCACTTGAGTTGGACTCTAGACCTCACCATTTCGCAAGCTTCTCTTGAAGCCCTCCGGACGCACGTACAATCAGCGTCTCCTCTTCGTGGGCTTCGTTGAGTCTCTTGAGCCAATTTGTGAGGACGTGTGCAAGGAAGCTGTTGATGAAAGTGTGGGCTTCGACCTCCGGCAATCAGCAAGTCTCCCAGGTAAATACCGGATATATCAGATGCACTGGTGGGGCATTGGCTGCGCCGCCGTTCAAGCTTCATAAGCGAGGGGTTGTGTATTGCGAGCAGATGCGTTCGCACTCGCTGAAGTGTCTGACTTCCTGGAGTCTTCCGATCAACGCCTCTCAGCGATCAACTCGCGGATAGCGACGCCAGTTGGACGTTAGGAGAAAAGGCCAAAACGCAACCACCGGAGAACACCACGGGGCGAATCTCCCACATTGGCTGCGAGCCTTCCAGCGATATCCAGAAAACCCATGCGCCGACTCCCCAATGAGGCTCTGCAGATAAAACAGCAACGTGGCCGCGCGAAGATTCGCCCCCCGCTGATTTCATTGCCCAGATATAGATGAGCGGAACCACCGGGCATTACTGATTGCTGTTTTCCGTTACTGTCATCAGCGGCATTGATCGCCCCAGCCATTCCTGTAAATTAAATGCGATCGTCAACAGGAAAACGATTGAAAGCAGGCTGAGATTTCGATATTCGTTCGGAGAGCAAAATAAAGCGTAAAGTGGAAAGTTGATCGCGATCCCGATCTTGCCATGCTTGCGCAGTGGATCGGAAAATCGACTCCAGACTCGTGCAAAAGCCCAGCATAAGAAAAGCGTCGGCAGCAGCGTGGAAACCCGGAATAAGCGCAGCCCGTACACCTCGTCGGTCGCAGTGAGTAGAAGGAAGCGATTGAGGAACGAAGAGAGCCGGCCTCCCAGCCCGAATTCAACCGGCGTTCCCGCATTCTGCGCGAATCGTGCGCGACTGTACAGATAAACCAAGCCGCAGACGAACATGAGCGTTCCGACAGCAGCCGATGCATTCCGTGTGGAGGCCCGTTGCCGCAAAAATGGGAAAAGAAGCGGAACGAAAAAGAAGAATGATTCCTTGTTCCACGCACCAAGCACCGCAATCGGAAGCAGCCACCACCAATCAAATCGCAGAGCAATCCAGGACGCCATCACGATAAAAGCGAGCTCTGAATAGTCGTAAGGATATATATAGAAGTAAGGTGCTAAGAGGATTGTCAGGATCGACGCAAATGCGCTGACCGGAGTGGGCATGCCAAATGCCTTGCAAACCAAGTACATCCCGATCACTGCCAGCAGCGCACTGGCGAACGTCAATAAGTACAGAACGAGGCAGGGGAAGAACCATGCTTTCCTGACTGGCTCTTCAACCTCCGCCAACAGATTGAATTTGGATATCCCTTTGGACTTGTCCAATGGAAATACAAGTCTGTAGAGACTTTCCTGTACCCGCGCCGGGGCAGCTTTCGCAGCGAAATTCGCTAAATCGGGTAGCAGATGTCTATAAACATACGGTCGAGGTGCGGTGCCCTTCAGCATCAATATTTCATAGGGCTCGATCGATCCCTCTGCGATCTCTCCGGTCCAGAATGGCCATCGTTCGTAATAGCCCGTCACGGAAGCAGCTGCGCATATAAAAAGCGTCGCGGCGCAGCAGAGCCGAAAGAACCAGTTGGAGGAAGATGCGAAGCGGCGCATGACCTTGGCAAAGCATAACATCTGCCTTGATCCGCAAAGATACTTCAGTCGGGCTCTCTTCGATGCGGATAGCTCGCGGATCGTAACTGCGACACTTTAACAAGGACGATCTTGCTGCGGTTGCAGCGGTCCCGGAGAAGCGCAATGATGCAGCGATCGTACTCATGACGTACGGATCCTATTCATGATCTTGCCCATGTCAGTACAAACTGCGCATTGAAGTGCACCGCTCTTGGGATTTCCGAGCGGGTTACTGACCAACTGGACACTGAGGCCGAATTCTTGACAACTTCCCCATCGACGATGAATTGCTCGGAAGTCAATCCACGGCTGGCCATTCCCGGATGTAACAGTACTTTCCCTCTCGGTCCTGCACTCTGCACTGCGGCGCATGGCGGTGGCATTCCAAAAAGAGATACCCAGGGGGATTCCGAAGGGGATCGGATCCAGACCTTTCGTCACGCCTACAACTCGCTAATCGCACGGGTGGGGACCGACGATCCCAATAAGCTGAAAGGGGCCCAGATGCAGCTGCTTCGCCATGGCGACGAGCGCACCAATGATCGGGGAAAGTCGGCTCCGCCACTTCGCCAGCGTGCCCGTCAGGGACATATCAATGTGAACGATTTGGGCGATGGGAGAGCTGGTTAACCAGGCTGGCGAAAAAAGTGGACCAAGATCTGGATCAAGCTCGATGACCTGTTTTCCTATATCTAATTGACATTATTGGAGCGGGAGACCGGGATCGAACCGGCGACATTCAGCTTGGGAAGCTGACGTTCTACCACTGAACTACTCCCGCCTGCATACAGTATCGCCTGAGTTGGCGACCGGTGGCAATTCGTCGCCTAGCCTCGACGCAGCTCCGAATCTCAAGCATCCTCGAATGAATTTAGCCGGATCGCCGAGTTTCAGATGGTTCGGTCCACGATGGAACCGGAAAGAAGTTGCAGGCACTGATGGAGGCGCTGGCGCAGAAAGGCTCCTCATTCGAACTCAGTATGGGCTGAGGAGCAGGCTGATCAATCTATGCAGATGCAGCGGCCGCTGGCGCAAAGGTGAGAGTGAGGACCGTGATGTCATCTTCCTGCCCGTGAGACTGAGCTGCGGCAGCGATGTCTTCCGCGGATTGCGTGCTGATCTGGCGGGTGCGGTCGAAGCCGAAGAGCTCACCGCCTGGGTTCTGCGCTTCGACGACGCCGTCTGTCATCAGCGTCATCCTCAGGCCGGGCACGAGAGAAATCTCTGATTCCTGGTAAGAGGAAGTTCCGCTGAGCCCAAGTGGCAAACCGTTTTCCAGAACGAGTTCCTGGCCATTGATGTAGGGCGCCAAGTGACCAGCGTTGGCGATGGCGGCCTTGCCGTCGGGGTCGACACGAACGACAAGGCAGGTGGTGAAGCCACCATTACTGCGCGCAAGCATGCGCTGGTTCATAGCTGCCAGAATCTCGCCCGGGCTCTGCGTGTAATGGGCCAGCGTGCGCACGGTGCCGACGAGGAGGGAGACGGTCATGGCAGCCGGCATTCCCTTCCCGCTGACATCGCCGACGACCACCAAAACACCTCCGCTGGCAGTGGGCAGAATCTGAAAGAAATCGCCGCCGACTTCTCCCGCCGGCTTGTAGACGCTGTGCAGCCCGAACCCCGGAATGGATGGAATCTCTTCAGGTATGAGGACGTGCTGCACAATGCGCGCGGCCTCCAGCTCGGCGGAAACGCGGGCGTGCTGTCTGGCGATCCCGATAGTACGCAGCACCAGGAAGAGCAGCATGGTAACGAAATAGATTGCGTTCCAGACGTTCCAGAAATCTGCCTCATAAGAGCCGATGGACAAATTTGGAAGAGATGGGAATTGGAACGGAAGGTTCAGGACGGAGGCCATGGTGGCGAGGAAATTCCAGTAATTCGCGACGCTCACCACTCCGATAGCCGGCAGAACCACGCGCGCATCGCGGTTGCCGCGGAGCAGGCCCCTGACGAGCAGAATGGGCAGCGCGGCCTGCGCAACCAGCGCGGGAAGAAAGTAGGCAACCAGAACGGGTATTGGCGGCAGATAGCCCAATCTGGCCAGATTGGTACCGAAATACCCGAGAAAGACCGCAATCTGAAGCGCCAGCAGCCAGCGCGAGGGGCGCAAATGGAGGATCAAGCGGACGAATTCGATGAGAGCCACATTGGCCACGCCGAGCCAAAGGGTCTCCCAGAAGGTGGCCTGGGTATCAATGCCATGCAAGCGGTGCAACGCAATTTCAGCTAACTGAAGAGCGGTGGCAAGTAGAGAGATGGCAATGGCCAGGTACTCCGTCCGATTGCGCATTGCAAGGTAGAGCGCCAGAGCAACCAGGGCCACCACAAAGCCAAGTCCGGAGAGCAAAAACGGGATTAACGTCTGATGTGCGGCGGCGTAGCTGGCCTCGAATGGCGTCTGGAAGCTGTTGGACAAAAGGACGCTGCCGCTTTGCAGCGGGCTGATCCCTCCGAGCCCTGTCCGCCCGGTTTTGTTGAGCGCCACCCGAAGGGCGATGACCAGGTCGCCGCTCTGGGCTGTCATCTGGTCAGGAATGGCAAAGGCGATCATTTGATCCGTTTCCTGATCGGAGGAAGCCATGTCTCCAACGCTGCCGAGATGAACTCCGTTTACGAAGATCTCGCAAGCGCCTTTGATGTATTGAGTCTCGATCACTAGAAAGCGCGAGGGCGTGCGCACCTTCACATGAATGCGATACCAGACAAACCGGCCAGTGCGAACGCCATACGTTTCCAGCGGATCGTCGATGGAGACCGTCTGCCAATTGCTGTCGTCGTACGCTGGCGATGCAAAAGCGGCATTGTCGCCGGAGGAGAAGAGCCATGAGGGGCCAAGCATGGCCGCTGTGCCCACGTATCGGGCATCGAAATGGCGGGGATTTCTGTCTGGAACTGGAGGGGCCGTTTGCGCCGCCGATCCGGTAGTGCACAGCACGATTGCGGCAAAAAGAAAGTGCAGGCGGCTTTTCAGCACCATCCGTGACCTCGGCTAAGGAGTTGCTTCGATGTTCAAACTATACCTACCTGACTATCGATCGAAGAATCCCGAACGCAAATTGATTCCGATTCACTGGTTCGCAGGTTGTTAGAAACAGGCTGGAGGGCCGAGCAATTGGGGATCTTGCTTGTGGAACCTGCGCGGAGCAAGGTCTGCCTGTGCGGATTGGACACGTAAGAGCTAGGTAGCAGCTCAGGCCCGGGAGGGTCATGCTACCTGGACCGAGACTCCACCACCTCAAGCACCAGGGGAGCCTTCTTCAAACTATGCTTTCTGGCGGGCTCCCTGGGAGATTGCAACCTCGCTGGCATCCGCCTGAACGATCTTCTTTTGCACGCTTTGTATAGCGAGTTCGAGGCGATCGGTGACGCCGAGTTTATCGTAGATCTTGCGCAGATAGTTCTTAATCACTTGTTCAGTGGTCCCAAGCTGGGATGCAATCTGTTTGTTGCGCATGCCTTGTGTGATGCAAGTGATAATGACTGTCTCCTTGAGGGAGAGGTGGTGCTTCGAGCGCGGGCCTCGGGTCTCGGCGCCTTGCGAGCGGTAGGCCGAGATAACCCAGTTCAATGACTGGTTGTCGATCCACGCTTCTCCGGAGTCAATTCGTCGTATGCATTTCACGAGAAGATCAGGAGAAATGGATCGAGAGATGATCCCGCGAATCCCGCGACGATAGAGTTCCACCGTCTGCTCTTCGTTGATGGACGCAGCATACACAATAATCTTAGTGCCGGGTGAGATTGCCTGAAGTGTCGAAATCGAACCAGGAGCATCAATCAGAAGCTCGCCCTCGACGAGGACGACGTTGGCTGGATGTTGCTGAAGGGCAATAACAAGTTCCTCCAATGAGCCCGCCTCCGCGACCAAGCGGATATCGCTTTCCAGCGCTAGAACCTTGCGGATTCCAATGCTGTAGATACCTTGGGAATCCGCAAGCACCACGCGAATCAGCTCCGATTCAAGGCGACCGTCGGGGATGTGGCCAATAGGACTCTGATCTATCTGGTTCATATACAGCCTTTCGGCGGACGAAATGGTGGCCAGGCGAGCCCGGCAACTAACGGGCCATCGCTCAAGGTCAATGGTTCGCCCATCCTTTCGGCAGGCTGTTTAAGGCTCTGCCAAGTAATGGTTCAACAACACTATGCGAATGGTAAGAGAACCTGACCGCCGACATGCATTACGCAAAATGTGTACCGCAGTTACGATCGCGTTAGGGTGTCCCCCTGGTGGGGAATGCCTGCAGCTGCTGTCAAAGCGCAACTGAATCCTGATGTGCAGCAAGAAAGAGCAATCGAAGGCTGATATAGCAGGGGATATCGCCCTTGATATTCAGTGGAGACGGCTTCAATCCACGTCCCGCGCCCTGTTTTCCCCAAAACTCACTGAGGTGTCTCTTCAAGAGGGTGCGCGCTTTCGGCTCTCAGGTCCTGACGACAGCAGCCATATTTTGAACTTTTTGTCACAAGCGAGCTCACCATTTCGTAATCAACAATTCACACCTTCTGGGGTTACCTCAGAGCGATTTGGCGTGTATCTGTCTGAGAAAGCCTTCAATAGGTCAACTTATTGCTCGCCAGGCGATGTCTGCTTCGTTACCTGCACGCAATGGCAATACCTTGACACTCGCGGATGCCGATGCTAGTTTCTGCACAACTTAACTAGCTCTAATCAGACGGTGATTTCGAATGAAGGGGTCTTTCGAAGTCCAAAGCGTTGAAACAGTCCTGGTCGCTCGTTGAAACTGCGGAGCTACCGGAGAATTGTAAGCACCACCGTTACGCAGAACGATTCGTGTTGCTTCATTTTTTGCTTCTGTCGCGAACGCAAGTTCTTTAAAAGTTGCGAGCGCTCAAAACTTCAGAAGCTGTCGTCGACGCTTCAAAGGTTCTGTCAGTCTCCCAATTGAACCAACGATAGTATCGAGCCAATTTTACAGAGACCCAAAGATGGGTCTCACAGGGCGGAGCTTCATCCACTTTGAACTTCCGCTCGGATTTACAGGCAACGAGGGCCTCGTCTTGAAGAATCTGATTGCAGCGCAAAGCAGGCCGGCAGATAGCTCAGGCCATTTCCCCTGGCATGCGATCTATACACGCCACCAACATGAACACACAATCTCGCAGGTCCTCCTGAACAAGGGCTTCGAAGTATTTCTTCCCGTCTACGAGTGCGTGAGGCAGTGGAAGGACCGCAGGAAGACCATCTCAGTGCCACTGTTCCCGTGCTATGTGTTTGTTCGCGGTGAGATGAGCAGACGTCAGCAGATTCTCACCACACCTGGAGTCCATTCAATTCTCAGCAATGGGGACGGGATCGCCGCAATTCCAGCGTTCGAGATTGAGGCGATCCGGCTGGCGATGCAAGTACAACCAAACCTGGAACCGCATCCGTTTCTGACTTGCGGAGAGCGAGTTCGGGTGATCAGAGGCAGCCTGAGCGGTGTGGAGGGGATTCTGCTTCGCAAGAAGGGAACACATCGGCTCATCCTTTCCGTTGAGATGCTGGCGCAATCAGCTGCAGTGGAAATCGATGCCTTTGATGTTGAACCGGTCACGATTCAGAGCTTCGGAATTCCTGTTGGGGATGGCTACAGTGTCAGAGTTTGATGACGCGCCGAAGAAGCAGCGAACGCATATTGCCGCTCATCTTGCCGTTCTTCGCAGACGCCGGATTGAGTTCCTGGTTCCTCTTCTCTTTACGTGGCTCCTGGTCTGGGGCTCGACCTGGCTGATCCGCCCGGAGTTCAGATCCAGCACTTTGATCCTGGTTGAACAACCAACCATGCCCAAGAACTATGTCGAGCCAAATATTAGTGACGATCTACAAGACAGACTTCAAAGCATCACGCAGCAGATCCTCAGCCGGACGCGCCTGCTGTTCATCGTCGACAAATGGCATCTCTACGCCGATGGTGGCCGGCGTTTAGCCGATGAAGAACTCGTTAAGCGCATGCGAAAAGACATCCAGATCGATCTTGTCCGTGACACGCGAAACAACGAGATCTCGGCCTTTCGCATCAGCTACTCAGCTCATAGCCCGCAGATTGCACGGTTAGTCACGGATGATCTGAGCAGTTTGTTCATCCATGAAAATCTCAAGGTGCGGCAGGAACAATCAGAAGGCACTACCAAGTTCATCGAGAGCCAACTGGAAGAAGCGCACGATCACCTGGTTCAGCAAGAAGAGAAGGTGAGGGCTTTTGAGGTTGGCCATCAAGGAATGCTGCCAAGCCAACAGACGAGCAATCTCCAGATTCTCTCCGGTCTTCAGTCTCAATTGCAGAACGAGCAGGACACGCTCAATACGGCACGCCAGCAGAAGGTCTATCTACAATCTTTGCTTGAACAGAGCCGGAGCTCTCACGCGCAAACTCGCTCTACCGAAGGATTGCCGAGCGATCTTGCGTTGGTCGATCAGGAGCTTGCGAGGCTTCAAAGGCAGCTTCTGGACCTCAGCGCCCGGTATACCAGTCAGCATCCGGACATTCAAAATCTCAAAGTCCAGATTGCGAAAGCCCAGGCACTGAGAAAGCAGCTTGCTTCATCAGCGAAGCTGAACGCGGCAGGGCCAGCCGAAGAGTCGCCGGAGGAATTGACCCCGGCGGTGTCGCAGCTGCGAGGCCAGTTGCACGCCAATGAGCTCGAGATTGCCAATCGCGAATCTACCGTTGCAGAGCTTAAGGCGCGAATCAACCAATACCAACAGCGATTGAACGCGGAGCCGGCAACCGAGCAAGCGCTGGCAGAACTCACGAGAGGTTACGATCAGTCGAAGGTTACATACGACGATCTGCTGAAGAAGAAGAATGATTCAGCAATGGCCACGAGCATGGAGCACATGCAGCAGGGTGAACGGTTCACTATCCTGGATCCTCCCAGCCTCCCGGTGAAGCCTGACTTTCCTGACCGCCTTAAGTTCTGCGCCTTCGGAGTCGGCTTGGGGCTCGCGTTTGGGGTGCTCGTCGTAGCAGCCTTTGAGATGTTCGACGATCGTCTGCATGAGGATGACGCGATCAAAGCGATGCTCCCAGAAACAATCGTGTATGAAATTCCGGTGATCGCGCGCGGATCGTCTGACGTAGCGCTGAAGAGAGGCCACCTGGCTGCCTGGGCTCTACCCGCTGCTACGTTTGTGACGATCGCTGCCGGGGCAGCTATAAGCATTTTCCAGAATTGAGTGATCTATGTTCCAGCTCTTCCCCAACTTCGGGCTAAATCGCCAAAACGCTCGGCCGGAAATGTGTCTCTCCCCCGAGGAGTCGCTGGTTTGTGTGACGGACCCGAATGGGCCAGCCGCCGAGGCTTTCCGGATGCTCGGCGTGCGACTGCGGGATCTGAGACATGATTTGCAGCTGAGGACGATTGTTATAACCAGTACTATTCCGCAGGAGGGCAAGAGCACTATTTCGGCTAACCTGGCCTCGGTTCTTACAAAGAACGAGCGGCAGCGGGTGCTCTTATTGGAGGGTGACGTTCGGCGGCCTGGGCTATCGAAGTTGTTTGGACTGGAGGGAGCTCCAGGGCTTTGCGAACTGCTGGCAGGAAAACTTACTCACCGGGCTTGCACGACGTATCTGCCTGCGGCGGACTTGTGGATTATGCCGGCGGGCAAATCACTCGGGAATCCCCTGGAGCTACTTCAATCAGGGAGGCTCAATGTGCTCATGAGTCAGCTGAAGGAGTCCTTCGATATCGTTGTCATCGATTCGCCGCCCCTTCTGCCGCTCGCCGATACGAGCATCTGGATGAGGCTGGCAGACGGAGTTCTCCTCGTGACTCGCACGGGAACGACGGCAAAGCGAGTTCTTGCCAAAGGATTGGAACTGCTGCCTGCTTCAAAGCTGATCGGAGCAATCGTAAACTGCTCCACGAACTCCTCCTATTCGGATTACTACTACAACCCTCGATACTAAGACCCAAGCCCTAAATGCTTCACACTCCACTGTCTATTTGGATGGGGACGGAACATGCACATACTTGCACGCGTCTCGCTCGATTTCATCGGCGGGCACTCACACTTTGGTTTCACCTTTGCGCTTGGTCTGGCAACATTCATCCTTGGAACTCTGCTGCGCCGACTCCACGCCCAGCGATCTGCAGGAGGCGATCGAATGCCAAAAGCGGACGCGCGTCTGCATCTGAGGTCCTCGATCGCCTCATTGCGTGCTGGGGAAGAGAGTGCCGTTCCAGTCGATGATCGCAATCAACCTTCGCTGATTTCGCAGAGATCCTGATCTCACTTGCGTCGTTCTTTCGGGTAAGAATCGAGCTTTTCGATATGGCAAGCTTTCTAGATAACTCATTGCCAATTCGGATCACGCTGCTCAAGGCGAGCGAACTATTCTTCACTCTACTTGCGCTGCCTTTGACATATAAGCTGCAAGCCAACGGTGTCTTTACGAGCATGACCGGAACTGACGCTCTGGTGAGCTTAATCGGGCTCTCAGTTTTTCTCTGCCTGTATCTCATTGGCTTCTATGAGCCCGCGATCACAGTCAGGCCAATTCAGGGTCTGTCGTGCATCATGCAGGCCTCAGGGCTGACTCTGATTGTGATTGGCTCCGTGCTTGAGGCGGGAGTGCCAGCGCTTCGAAATTCCCCAACGGTTCTGACGGGCATGCTTCTGATTGTTGGCGGCCTCACAGTGTCCCGTCTTGTCTATGCGAGGGTCAGCCAACATCCTGCCTTCACTCAAGCGGCCATTGTGTGGGGATCGGGGCGTCTCGCTGCGACGATCATTCGCGAGCTCCGAAAAAGGACCGACCTGGGAATTCAAGTCATAGGGATGATTGACCACGATTTCTGCGGGGAAAGACTCGCGGGAACGCCTTATATCGGGACTTTGGAGGCGCTATGGGGCCTTGCCGAAGCTCGCCAGGTTCAGCGACTGGTTATTGCACTCGAGGACCGACGCGGCAATCTGCCGCTTGAGAGGCTTGTCTCCGCCAAGGCAGCGGGACTCGTTGTTGAAGATGCCGCAGAACTGTATGAGGAACTTACCGGAAAGGTATGGCTGGGAACCTTCAGCGAGGAAGCGCTGTTGTTCTCTCACAGCTTCCGCCCGTCGCGGCGAAATACTTTCATCATGGGCGCGCTTTCAAGACTTTTCGCGATTGCGGCCCTGATCGCAGCGGCACCGGTGATGGTGATTCTGGCGCTCCTGATTCGGTGCGAATCTCGAGGCCCAGTCCTATTCAGGCAAACGCGCATCGGAAAGAATGGTCGGCCGTTCACGATGCTGAAGTTCCGCTCCATGAAGATCGAGTCGACTGGATGTTCTCCGCCAACTGTCGATGACCCGCGCTTTACGCGCGTCGGCAAATGGATTCGGCGATTCAGACTTGACGAGCTTCCTCAGTTAATCAACATCCTCAAAGGAGAGATGTACTTGATTGGACCTCGTCCGTTCGTACCGGAACAGGAGGAGTCGCTGGTCCGTGCGATCCCCTTCTACCGGCAGCGATGGGCAGTTTGCCCCGGCGCCACCGGTTGGGCGCAGGTACATCGCGATTACTGCTCCTCACTCGAGGACAATATTGAAAAGCTGGCATACGACCTCTTCTACATAAAGCACATCTCCCTGTCTCTGGATCTACTTGTCTTTTTCAAAACAGTTCGCGTGGTGCTCCTTGGCCGGGGAGGACGATAGCTTGTTACATGGCTTGTTTTGGATAAGTCTCTTGTGGATCGGATACGTGTGGATTGGGTATCCGATTATGCTGGCGCTGATCTCCTGGAGGAAGCGGTTTCGCGCGGCTCAGCAAGATGGATATTGCCCGTCGGTTAGCGTGCTCATCTCGGCCCGAAATGAGGTCAGGGATATCGGCTGGAAGCTTGAGGAGACCTTCGCATGGGACTACCCTCTCGATCGACTTGAAGTCCTGATTGGATCGGATGCGTCCACAGATGGCACAGATGATGTCGTCAAAGCGTTCCATGATCCTCGCCTGATCTTCATCCGTAACCAGGATCAACTGGGCAAGAATGCAACCTTGAACCGCCTTGCGCGCCTTGCAAGAGGAGAGCTGCTCTTCTTCACAGACGCCAACACGCACGTTGACTCGCAGTCTCTGCGAAAGATGACGAGACACTTCGCAGATTCCCGAGTCGGATGTGTCACGGGACTTGAGCGGAACGTTGTTGACGAGCAAGCCTCGACACTCACGATGGGTTGCAAGGCATACCTGGAGTATGAGTCCTGCGTGGCACAACTCGAGAGCCGAATCGGTTCGGTGCTGGTTTGTGATGGATCGATATATTGCGTGAGGCGCTCTGCATTTTCTGAGCTCGATCCCGATCTTGCCAACGACCTCGAACACCCTATTCGGATAGGAGCCACCGGTGCAAAGCTTCTGTACGAGCCTGAGGCGAGGTCCTATGAGCGCTGCTCGACTGACTCCCAGGAAGAATTCTCACGAAGACGGCGCATCGCAGCGCAGGGCGCTCTGGCATTCCTGAGACTTCATCACGAACTGCGAGGCATGCGCCTGTGGCAGTTTGCGTCTCGCAAGCTGCTCCGTTGGCTGTCACTCGTTCCATTGATGATCGTGCTGGGCACAACCATTGCGCTCCGCTCGAGTTATTGGTTCGAGATTCTCCTGGTCCTGCAAGCATTTTTCTATGTTGCTGCGCTTGCCGGGATGTGGCAGGGCGGACCATGGAAATTGTTTCCCATTCTGAGAGTTCCTTTCACTGTCGTGTTAGGGAACCTTGCCGTCCTGCTGGGAGTTCTGGACGCATGCCGCGGACGGAGATTCGCGATTTGGAATATCGCGGAGTTGTCGCGCGGAGTCGGAGAAGGACAGGCACGCTAAGTTGCAGTTCACTTGTGCAGTACGGAACGACACACAGGAGCCTTCGTTGTTCGAGCCTCTCGTGAGTATCGTGATTCTGAACTACAAGCGCCTCGATGCGCTCGAGCTGACGCTTGAGTCCGTGGCGGGTCAGAACTATGCCAGGACAGAAGTCATAGTGGTCGACAATCACTCGGAACAGGACGTAGCGGGTGTTGTGTCTAGATTTGGTTCTCAGATCCATCTCATTGAATTGGAGACGAACCTGGGAGCGTGCGGTGGTCGAAATGCAGGGATACGATCGGCAGCGGGCGACATCATTATCACTCTGGATAACGATGTAAGCTTCCTCTCGCCGAGTGCAATCGATCGAGTGGTCGCGATATTTCGGGAGCGTCCCGATTTCCACGTTTTGGCATTTCAGCTTCGTGATGCCGTCACCGGAGATATGCGGCTTCGTGAATGGTGCCACCCGAAGGACTGGCGGCTCTTCTCTGAAGCGCAGTTCGAAACCCATTTCTTTGTTGAAGGAGCAGCGGCTTATCGACGCGAAGTGTTCGATAATGTCGGCGGCTACTTTGAACCGCTGTTCGTTTACAACGAGGGTTGGGATTTCGGATTGCGGATTCTGGACTGCGGGTTCCGTATTCTGTACGCACCGGAAATCAAGGTGCGCCACCTGATGTCGGCGGAAGCTCGGTCGAAATCCCGCACAATCTATCTCTTCACCCGAAACTATCTCTGGATCGCGTACAAGGATTATCCGGTTTGGGAAGGCATCCGCTTCGCCGGCTTTCGACTGCTGATGATGTGCATCCATGCCATACGCGCGGGGTACCCGTCCAGCTTCCTTCTTGGTCTGCTACACGGCTTCGGCGGATGGAGCAGGATCAAGCGGCGACCAGTGAACAAGAGAACGGTAGCTCACATCGCCGCCCTTGACCGGCAGCGTCCTAATCTGTTCATTCGCGCAATGAGGCACCGGCGCGCTCCTCAGCTATGAAAGACGCTCGCAGACTCATATGCTCTTCTTCTACATCCTGGTCTTAGCAGCGCCCATGCCGAACCATCCCTTGTTTGAGGCTAGTGTACTTGGGATGAGCATCATCAAGTGGCTGGGCATTGCGAGTTGTGTTTATGCAGTCGCCCAATTGCCAAGTCGGGGGAAGTACTTTGGGTCGAGCTTGTCTGCGGAGACGGGCGCCTTCGCCGTCCTGGTCGGCATTGCCGCTGTGTCCTATGCAACGCTCAGCAGACCAGAGACCATCACCTTCAAGCCAATGTCGAGCTATGTAAGTTATCTCCTTCTTTTCTTCATTGCGATATGTCTCGTTGATTCACCCGAGAAGTTACACAGAACATTGCTAGTCGGACTTGTAGGATCGGCAATCGCCGCGTTATATGTCATCCGGGAGTACCAGGCATCAGGCGGTATGCAGATGAGGCCGGGATACATTGCGGGCGATTCCAACTACTTCGCAACGTGTTCTCTTCTGGCAATCCCAATCGGCTTCTGCTTCGCCAGGAGAGAGAACGCACCGATCGAACGAGCTCTGTGCATCGTGTCCACGATTGTGATCTTGGTTGCATTCACACTGGCTTCCTCGCGCGGCGGGCTTGTTGGCTTGTGTCTGGAGATTGGCTACATGATCCTGCGGACTGGGAAGTCGCGGCGGATAGCAATCCTGCTAGGGATGTTATTGCTTCCGGCCCTTCTGTTTTCCCCGGTATCCCCTCTGGGCCGGATGCTGCATCCAGAGTACGGAGACGAGCTTGCTACCCAGATCCGGCGGGACTTCTGGAGAGTGGGCTTCATGCTGATTCGCGAACATCCTCTCACTGGAATCGGGCTCGGCAACTTCACAGCCTATTCCTTCAGCGCTTCTCCAGGAGCCGCAGTCAGACACGGGATGGCATGTAACACCTTTCTGGAGATTGCTGCGGAGCTCGGAGTTCCCGGCTTTCTAGCCTACTGCGGTCTATCGGGAGCTGCACTGTGGTCAGCGGAGAAGCTACGCAGCGAAGGGAAAAAGCGCAAAGACGTTTTGCGATTCTATTCCGGCGAGGCGATGCAAGTAGGGTTGCTGGGCTTTTTGGGTGCAGCCATGTTCGTTTCTGCCGAATATCAGAAACCGTTCTGGGTGATAGTGGCCCTGGCGGCTGCCAGTCCATCGCTCCTGACGCAATCGCCTTCGCGCTCGCGAGCAGTGAAAAGCGTACTTGTGCCAGCGAGTTCTCGCACTGTGTGAGCGCCTCCGAGTGAGATTCCAAGCGGCGTAGGAAATTCAATGCATCCAAGTCTTCCCGTATTACATTTCACGAATTCGACGCTGTGGGGCGGGGTTGAGGAGCATATCTGCGGGCTGCTGAACAATCTATCTCGGGAGACGTTTTCTCCGCACCTGGTGTGTTCACCCGCATTGTTCGAGCGGTTTCGGTCACGTTGCGGTTCCGATGTTCAAGTCAGTCCGGTCTCGCTTCTGAGCCCGGGCGATTGCCGAGCCGGTATGAAGCTGGCGCGCCTGATTCGACGGGAGAGATTCGCCATTCTGCATTCGCATATGTTCTGGAGCAGTTTGTGCGCCTGCCCTATCGCATGGGGAAGCGGCGTCTCTGTAATGATTGAGACTCTGCATGGTACAGAAGCCTGGAGAACCGGTTGGAAGGCGCGATTCTGGGTAGATCGCTTGATCAATCTTTTCATCACGGGACATGTGGCGGTTTCTGATTCCGACGCTCGGTTCCTTATCAACCGAAAGCATGTTCCGTCAGACAAAATCGTCACCATCCACAATGGGGTAGATCTTCGACGCTTTTCGCCTTGCGAAAGCATCCGCAGACAAATGCGAGATCGGCTGGGGTTTTCTGATCAGGATGTCGTTCTCATCGTCGTGGCGCGGTTTCATGCCGGTAAAGGGCATGCAGTTCTCTTCAAAGCTCTAAGCTCTGTCGTAGAGAGATTTGCCGATGTCAGATTGATTTGCCTGGGCGAGGGAGATGGGGAAGGGGAAGCAAGGCGCATTTGTGGCGAATTGGGCCTGGCTCAGTTTGTCAGATTCGAAGGCTACCATCCTGATGTAGCTGAGTGGTTTCAGGCTGCTGACGTCAATGTATTGCCGAGCTTTTACGAAGGGCTTCCATTGACGATTCTGGAGGCTATGGCATCTGGAGTCCCCACGGTGGCTTCCAATGTTGGCGGCATTCCGGAGCTGGTGGAGAACGGTATCAGTGGCCTGTTGGTACCGTCTGGGGATTCGAGCGCGCTTGCGAATGCGCTGTTGCGACTGGCCCGCGACAAGGACCTTCGGAGAAGTATGGGCGCTGCTGCCCGATCCATTGCATTACAGACATTCAGCCTGGAACAGCATGTCCATAAGACAGAACAACTCTACCTGAGTCTCTACGAGGCAGCCAGCACCCGGGGTTCATCCTGGTGTGCTCCTTCAAAGTTCCGGAGTGATCGAATCATTTCAGATGAAGCGTTCCGGCTACCTCCTGCCAAGGGTTGAGCGCAATCGTCGAACTCTCACCTATGACGCGAAGCATCTTTTCCAACTGGTTTGGCCTAGCGGCGCTGGCCGTTTGTACCGCGGTGTTGACGCCGGTCATGATCGCTCGCCTTGGCGCGCTCGACTATGGCGTATGGGTTCTGCTCGGATCGGTCCTGGATTACTACGGCCTGCTGGACATCGGAATGCGAGGCGCGATGTTCCGATACATCGGAACATTTCGAGGTTCGGAGGCTCGCGAGGAGATTGACAGGACGTTCTCGTCATCACTCCTGATCGTTGTGGCTACTGCTTTGGTCGTCGGGGTGCTGTCTGTCGTGGTCGCAATTGTGTTGCCACATAGCTTGCCATTGAAAGGCCACTCTGTCGCGGTCTATCGAGAGCTATTGCTGCTTCTCGGCTTCAGTGTGGCCATTACGTTTCCGGTCCGGATGCTGGCTACTTATCTGTCCGCGCATCAACGCTGGGATCTGTTCAATGCGGCCGGCACTGCTTCTATTGTCATGAGGGCGATAGCAATCATCGGAGTCCTGAAGCTCGGATACGGGATTGTTGCTGTAGCTGTTTGCACACTTGTGGTTTCTCTCATTTCTTTGGCGCAGCACATCGCTCTGGTGCGATACGCAGACCCTGAAGTTCGCATCTCGTTGAGTCTCATCAGTCGGAAACGGATGGGACAAATGCTTGGCTTCAGCTTGAGATCCCTGCTTGTTTCGATTGGCGATTCCCTTCGGTTTTCTTCGGATGCGGCTGTGATCACTGCCGTGATGAATGTAGCGCTTGTAACGCCGTTTAGTGTAGCCACACGCCTGATCGAGTGCTTCAAATCGGTGATCATCGCTGCAGGCGGCCCGGTTCTAGGGCTAATGACCGAACTGGAAGGAAAGAAAGAAGGAGAAGAGTCTCGCCAGCTTTTGCTGAGATCCACACGCATGCTTGGATTCCTCTCGGTGCTCGGTGGGGTGCTTCTGGTCGTTGACGGACGAGCTCTCCTCAGCATGTGGATAGGATCGGAACTCAAACTGGCCTACCCAGTCCTGATCATTCTTGCTGTGGGGTACACGGTCAATCTGGCGATGCATCCGCTGCTGCTCATCGTGATCGCAAAGAGCAAGCACGGGGCCCTGGGAGCATGGACCATTGCAGAAGGACTGCTAAACATTGGCCTCAGTATTGTGTGGGGCAGGAAGTACGGGCTCATCGGAATTGCTCTGGGAACCATCGTTCCCATGTTGATGGTGAAACTCATCGTGCAGCCGTACTATGCGCTTCGCGCCGCCGAAATGACGCCATGGACCTATGTGAGTGATGGGTTGGCGCGCCCCCTCTTGATAACTCCGCTGTTTGCCTTCAGCGCCGCCAGCATCGTTCGATACGCATCGTTGAGCTTTGCGTCCTTTGTGGCGACAGTTCTTGTGCAACTCGCGATCTTTCTTTTGATGACTTGGGTGCTTGGCCTTAGCGGAGGCGAACGCGAAGCGTTGCGGAATCATGCCCATCGGTATCTGGGGCACACTTTCCTCGGTGTGACCAGTCAGCCACTGGCATCCGCCAAACCGATCTTCGTAGAGAAGGATTAGCGTAAACAGCTTTAAGCGCATAGCGACCACTGATATTGCGAGCGAAAAAGATGCAGAGTCAAATTTCAGCAGAGCTTCAGAAAGCCAACCAAGGGCAAGACATCGGTTTTGTGACGGTAATCATTCCGACCAAGAATCGACAAAGCGACCTGCGCTCTACACTGCAAGATCTGGCAGCTCAGACCCGCAGACCTGATGAGATTGTGATCGTCGATCAAAGTGCGGCTCCTTCGCTAGACACCAGGGACTGTTCGTTGACACTGAATTACATTCATGCTCCCGAGCTTTCGGGAGCTGCTGAAGCACGCAATGTTGCTATGGATTGCGCGAGGGGGGGCCTCTGGATCTTTCTGGATGACGACGTAATTCTGGAACCACAATATGTTGAAGAGATCGTGAAGGCGTACTCTCCCGGAATCACCGGAGTATCGGGAATCATAACCAATTACCAAACTCCTCCGCTTTCTCAGAGGCTCTTCGATATCTGTTTTTCGAAAGGGCCATTCAGTGATGATCGGCAACCAATCTACTGGCGTGCGGAGAGGTTGCGGCACAAGAAGCCTCAGCGAGTACGTCAGTTCGGCTGTGGTGTGATGAGTTTCCGCTCTGAGGCCATCCGTCACCTGCGCTTCGATCCAAATCTAACCGGAGGTTCGCTGGCGGAGGACATTGATTTCTGCGCGCATCTGCCGACCAGTACTAAACTCGTGATTGCTCCGAACGCGCGTTTAATTCACAAGAAGAGTGCGGTTGGCCGGGCAACAGCGCATTGGCTGGACCCTCACTCGCAGGCCGCAGTCTATATGCGGACACGCAACTGGCATCGAGGTTGGCTGGATGATCTTGCATTTGCCTGGCTGCAGGTAGGGTATGCCTTCATTGCCACACTCGGGACAATCAAAAGGCGATCACTCGAGCCCTTTCGCTCCTGGAGACGCGGCTCAGAGCGGGGTCGCAGGTTAGGTCTGCACATTGCAACTCGATGAACGTCACAGCGTGCTGGAATTTGGAGAGCAGCGGAACAGCCGAACACAAAACATGAATTCTGATTTCTTTGAAAGAAGCTGGAGCAACGTGGCTTTGGTGCGGGGACAAACGAAACAGCCTGGCGACGTCGAGTCCGCCAAGGCTCTGATTGTGTCCGAAGGCGTCGCTGTATGCGTTGCAGCTTTGGGAAGCAAGGCTCGTGCAATTGTCCTTACGGGGAGCCTCTCTCGCGATGAAGCCACTTTGAAGAGAGTTGGAAACGGGTGGTGTGCACTAGGCGACGCAACGTTCCTGGTCGTCCTTCCACGACGCACGAACGTGGACACAACCAGGGTCGAGGCCGAGATTGAGAGCCGGCTGGCTTCACACGCGATTCGATGCAAGATCGTGGTGGTGACCTCGACGCCCGATGCCCTAAGGGCGATGAAGCCTCATATCTACGCATTTGAGCTGAGAGAGCGGGGCATTGTTGTGTGGGGAGATCGAACCGTTCTGGACCTGATGCCACGATTCACGGCAGCGGAGATACCGATAGAGGATGGGTGGTGGTTCCTTTGCAATCGCATGATCGAGCAACTCAAGACAGCTGCCGAAGATGATCGTGCAGCCAGCGAGGGAATCCAGTACCGCATCGCCAAACTCTATCTTTCGATGGCCGCCTGTTATCTGCTGGCAATCGGCCGGTATGAGCCTAGCTACAGGGATCGGGCACGAATTCTCGAGGATCTGGCGCATTCGACGAGCCCGCCGCCATCGGCGATCTGCCTCAGCCGGTTCTCAAAGCTTGTGACGCAATGCACCAATCTCAAGCTCTACGGGCCTGCGCCCGGCGATGATTCGCAACTTCCCCGATCGGAAGTTGCGGCGTCTGACGCAGAAGCCTTATGGAGATGGACCCTCGGTCGAATACTGAACGTCAGCCCAGAGCACACCAGATCAGAGTTGCTGAAGCAGTTGAGAGACCGTCAGCCGGTGCTCGGGCGCTCGAAAGGGTGGGTGCGCGCGGCCCTCAAGTATCCGGCGCTGTTCAGAAAGTCGTGCAGGCAATGGGCTCGGCTGACCCGCCTTGGCTCACCACGATACCTGGTATACGGCGCTGCAAGCGAGTTGTTCTTTCATGTAGGCAATGAAGCGTACCGGTTTGAATCAAAGGAACTCGCGACAATCGCCAACGACCTTCCGCTAAATAGACCCCGCCTCGACAGGGAACTTACCTGGCAGGAACTGGCTTCGCTAATCGGGGATAACTTCCACATGTTTGTTGAATCTACCCGTACTTAAGGCCGAGACAATGCTGCTTGATTCTATGAAGTATCACTTCAGTGAAGCCCGTTGCAGAGCAAAGGAGCGTGTTCGCTCTGTGCTGGCGACTGTAGATCGAAGGGCGCGTCGCTCGGATGTAAGTGACGGATCGAAGAACGAGATCGGCTATACGCACCGAAGGCTTGCCTCCGCGCGTGACCAGATATCTTTGCGCGAGTTCGACCCACATGCGATGCTACGCGTTCCCATTACCCAGGTGGATCGAGCGCGGTTTCCCGTGATCGATGTGCACTGTCACCTGAATGATGGAATTGTGATGCGAAAGCATGTCGACCCGAAACAGTTCATTCGCGTGATGGACCAGACAAATGTCAAAGCGGCAATCAATCTGACGGGCGGCTGGGATGAGACCCTGCGGCAGTCATTGCGCTCTCTGGCAGGCGCCTTCCCGGGAAGATTTCATGTCTTTTGTCAGATTGACTACTCACGAATCGATGATCCCGGCTATCTGATCGAATCACTGGAGCAGGCGCGAAGTGCGGGTGCGAAAGGGGTAAAGGTCCTGAAGGATCTTGGCCTCACGGTTCGCGACCGCCAGGGCAAAAGATTGTCCATTGCCGATCCGAGACTCGATTGCGTCTGGGAAACAGCCGGCAAGCTGGGGATACCGGTGGGGATTCACTCAGCCGATCCTGATGCATTTTTCACTCGTGTCGATCGGCACAATGAGCGCTATCAGGAGTTGGTGGTGCATCCCGATTGGAGTTTTGTTGGGAAGGGATTTCCGAGCAAGGCCGAGTTGCTCTCGGAGCGCAATCGCGTTTTCGAACGCCACCCTGGTACCCGGTTCTGGGGATTACACATGGCGAATCACTCGGAAAACCTCGATGAAGTAACTGAGTGGATGGAGAGATATCCGAACTTACGTACTGAACTGGGCGGAAGGATCGCGGAGCTGGGCCGCCAGCCTCGTCGAACCGTTCGCTTCTTGAATCAATTTCAAGACCGAGTGATGTTTGGAATGGATACAGCCCTGACCACCCAGTGCTACCGAACGTATTTTCGGTTCCTCGAAACCGAGGATGAGTACTTCGACTATCCCGGATACCCGTGGCAGGGGAGCTGGAAGATCTATGGGTTAGGTCTGTCAGATGAAGTGCTCAGAAAGCTCTATCACGACAACGCCGCCCGTGAATTGGGGCTGCCGATGATCTCCCCTTCTGTGTCGGACACCGTGCAGTGAGACGCAAGAAAACTTCCAGGATGCTACGGAAAGGAACTCGTTGACCTTGGTTCACGATAGAAACATCACCGTGTGCGTGCTTATCGACGCTTTGGGATGGGAAATTCTTCGGGGCAGGAAGTTCCTCAATGAATTACTCACCTACCGTCAGCCTGTAAGGACTGTTCTGGGCTTCAGCTCGGGTGCGATCCCGAGTCTGCTCACAGGTAAATATCCCGATCAACATGGTCACTGGAATTTGTTCTACTACGATCCAGCTGGATCCCCATTCACGTGGCTTCGTTCGCTGAGCCATATGCCTCAGGCACTTGTAAATCATCGTGTGTCCCAGAAGATCATCAAGGAACTTGGCCGGCGGATTTTCCATATGGGTCCGCAATTCGAGTGTTACGTTAAACCCTCGCTGATGCCCTATTTCAACTGGGTCGAGAGACGATGCATCTACGAACCGGGCGGTATTTCTGGCGCCCGCTCAATTTTCGATGACCTTGCGATGAGCGATGTCCCGCATAAGGTCTACTCCTATCACCATTGGAACGACGAAGAGATTCTTGAACTTGCGCAGAAAGACGTAGAAAGCAGTGACGCGCAGTTCTTCTTCATTTATCTGTGTCAGCTCGATGCCGAACTACATTCATTCTGGACACATCCCGATCGGCTAGGTTCAGTTCTGGAGCGCTACGAGGCGAAGCTACGGCAGATCTTCGAGACCGCATTGCGTCGGGATCCAAATGCATCGATCGCTGTTTTTTCCGATCACGGAATGGCGCCGGTGACGGAGAGATTCGACATAGTGAAGAAGATCGATGAGCTCGGCTGGAGAATGCCCGATCAGTATCTCGCAGTCTACGACTCTACAATGGCGCGTTTCTGGTACTTCGATGAAGGCGTTCGGTCCAGCATCACGGATTGCCTTAACGCCCAGTCCTGTGGGCGAATCCTGAGTGACCGAGAGCTTCAGGAATTGGGAGTGTACTTCGAAGATCGCCGATACGGAGAGACTATTTTTCTGCTCAACCCCGGCAATATGTTCTATCGGAGCGATTTCCATTCCGGCAACTGGCTTCCGAACGGCATGCATGGGTATCACCCGAATGATCCGTATTCCGATGCGGTCTTCTTGAGCAATCAGCGCCCGACGCTGCCGCTGAGCTCGATTCGCGATATCCACGGCTTCATGAAGAAGGTATCGGGACTGCAAGCCGGCGATACTCAGGCAGCAAGTAGCGAACTGGCTGAAGCCTGCAGCCCGCTTGCAATCTAGGAGCCAGGTAGATCGTCACGATTTGGCGGCACAGTACAAGGAGATCGCGATGAGTGATATACGCATTCATACGTGCGTTGAGGAAGATCGTCAGCGCTGGGACGAGTATGTAAACGCGAATTCGGAATGCACCAGCTATCACCGATGGGCGTGGAAGGACGTTTTCGAACGAGTATTCGGGTGGCCGGCGATTTACCTGCTTGCCGAGGAGAATGGAGTTGTGCGTGGAGTTCTTCCGCTAATCCGGCAGAAGTGTTGCTTGCGAAGTTATCTCTCCTCCATGCCACACCTGAAAGGAGGAGGCATTGTTGCAGATGATGCCTCCATAGAGAGTCACCTGTTTCGCGCGGCGAGCGATGCGGCCAATCGCGTCGATGCGACTTATCTCGAATTGCGGCATTTGTCACCTCGTGATCTTCCTACAGTGATGCGCGGAGACAAAGTGTCGGCAGTGTTGCCAATTGCGCCAGATTCTGAAGAAAGGCTGCGACGGCTGGACAAAAAGGCACGCAATCTCGTGCGGAAGTCTCTTACGTTCGGGATGACGGCAGAGTTTGGGAGAGCGGAACTCTTGAGCAGCTTCTACCGGATCTATCGCCGCAATATGCACGATCTCGGATCGCCCGCGTATTCGCAAAAATTCTTTTCGGAAATTCTCGATCAATTTCCCGGAGAAAGCCGGATCTGTTTAGCGCGATCGGGCGATCAAGAAGTTGCCGCGGGTTTTATGATCGGCTTTCGCGACACGGTCGAGGTGGGTTGGGCGTCTTCATATCGAACATTTCTCCATCTGAAGCCAAATATGTTCTTGTACTGGAGCATGCTTTCTTTTGCTGCCGAACAAGGCTACAAATACCTCGACTTCGGAAGGTCTAGCCGCCACTCCGGCACACTGGATTTCAAAATGCAATGGGGAGCCGTGGCCAGTGATCTTTACTGGTCCTACTACTGGCCGAAGCAAGAGCCAGAGTCGCCTCAGACGCGAGGCGGCGGCATGCAGATGGCGAGCCGCATCTGGAAACGACTTCCGCTCGCTGTTACCAATGCCGTGGGACCTGCGCTTGTACGAAACATTCCGGGCATTTGAACTCGCATCGTCGCACGGATGGCAAGCATAGATCCCCTTCATTGATCACACATAATGGCGGCTCAGGGCTTGTGTAAAGAAGCGAGGTGCACTGTTGAATCTAAGCGAGGCAACACTTGCAAAACCTGGCGAAATGCGCGTTCTCCGTTGATGTCGAGGACTGGTTTCACATTCTCGACGTCCCTGGGGCGCCGGATCTTTCCAAATGGGGGTCGCTGCCGTCTCGAGTGGAGGCAAACTTCCTGCGCCTCCTGGATCTCTTCAGTGAAGAGAAGAAGCTGGTGACATGCTTCTTCCTTGGATGGGTGGCGGAACGCTTTCCTCATCTGGTCCGCGAAGCTGCAGAACGAGGACACGAGATTGCCTCTCACGGATACGCGCATCGCCTCGTGTACGAGATGAGCCCAAAAGAATTCGGCGATGATGCCAGACGAGCTCGGCTCGGGCTGGAAGACATCATCGGTTTGCCGGTGATTGGATATCGGGCACCGGGATTCTCCGTCACGGAGGCGACGCCCTGGTTCTTCGAGGAGGTAAGCAATAGCGGTTATCTTTACGACTCGTCTATCTTCCCGGCGCGACGAGGCCACGGGGGCGATCGCCGCGGTGTTTTGGAGCCACATAGTCTCCATCACGGCCGATTGATCGAGTTCCCTATAAGCCAAGCTCAAATCGGACCCATGCGAATCTGCTTTTTCGGCGGGGGTTATCTTCGTCTCTTCCCGTACGGCGTCGTTCGAAGAATGGCGAAGCGCCAGATGGACGAAGGCCGTTCACTCATCTTCTATGTCCATCCGCGGGAGATCGATCCTCAACATCCGCGCATCCCGATGTCTCTTAGTCGACAATTCAAGACCTACGTGAACCTTGGCACTGCAGAAGCGAAAATCGTGAGAATTGTCAGGGAATTTCCGATAACGACATGCCGGGATTTCCTTTTTGGACGTGCAGCGGACACAAGCCCGCTTTCTGGGGCTGTCGTCTCATCGCTGGCGAGCTAGTTGGTGATCTGCGACGCCGCAGCGTCCGGGCAATTCGATGTAACAGAGAAAACTTCGACCTTCTACTCAGGACTGCCAATGGTCCGCTCGTGATCACAGGTGGCGGCTCTAAGCAGGAGTTATTGACTACAACGCAACTCGAGGGGAGCAACGATCAGCATGAAAACTTTGACAGCAGTGACCGTGTGCTTGATGTTTCTGGCCGTTGGAAGTAGTACTAGCTACGCTCAGACGCAACTTGTCAGTGACGACTTCTCAGGTGCCAACGGTACCTATCTCGGTTCTAACTGGACCGGCTGTGGGTACAACAACGGTGCCTATAGCAAGCTCGTCTACGAGAGCAATGCGGCAGGGGGCAGTGGCTACTGGGGCCAGGACTGTGCGCTCTACACCGGCTATGGCCAGTTCCCGAGCGATCAGTACGCAACTGCGACTATCGTGGCTTCGATTCCTTCGAGCACTCCGCAAGCCTCTTTGCAGCTTCGCGCAAATGCAACTGCGTTCAGCGATGAGGCATACATCGCTTGCGGTTGGGACTCGCAGGACTTTCCAGCTGATCCTCACTATCGAATATGGAGCCTTGGACCGAGGAATTCGGGTCCTGTGAGCCTCTGGCTAAGCAACATTCTTCCCGCAGTGAACGACGTGATTACCTGTCAGGTGCTTGGAAACACCGTCTCACTGACAGTGAATGGACACCGTGTTTCCTCGGTAACGGACACTTCTGGAAACAACTCAGGATATCCGGGCTTATATTATGTCGACCCGAGCGGATCGGGACCAACGGCTACCGACATCATCTTCGCGAATTTTCAGGCCGGCAGCGGGCCGCCGGTCGAATCCAGTCAGATCAATCCCGCATCTGCAACTGTCCAGGCCGGTTCATTTGTGCAATACGATGCGACCGTGACCTACGCCGACGGGACGAACACGACGATGAGCAACTGGTCTTCCTCCGATCCGACAGTTGCAGCTGTCGACAACACCGGCACAGCTTTTGGCGCGAGCGCTGGAACTGCGGTAGTAATTGGGTCTTCCGGGCCGGACTCACTCTCCAGCACCCTTGCTGTTCAGGCCAGGGACGGTTACACGCCGCTTGTTCATGACACATTCGTGGGCGCGCCTGGAGTGTACCTGGGTACGAACTGGACCGGGTGCGGCTATGACGGTGGCGCGTACAGTGAGTTGGTCTATGAAAAGAACCAGGCGGGCGGCAGCGGGTATGGAAGTCAGAATTGTGCGCTCTACACCGGCAACGGACCCTTCGCTCCAGATCAATTCGCAACCGCTACTGTTGCTGCACAATTTCCGGCAAGCACCCCTGAAGCGTCGATTGAGCTGCGAGGCAATGCGACTCCGGGCGTGCCTGAAAGCTACATCGCATGCGGTTGGGATGCACAGGACTTTCCGGCAGACCAGCACTATCGGATCTGGAGCCTAGCTCCGAACGGAACTCCCATCAGCCTTTTCTTGAGCTCGATTGCGCCGGTGATAAACGACGTCATATGGTGCCAGGTGCTTGGGAACACGATAACCATGCAGGTAAATGGAAGGACCATCGCTGTTGTGAACGACAGTTCTGGTCTGACAAGCGGCTACCCGGGGCTTTATTACATCGATCCTAACCAGGACGTGCCGCCAATCACAGACGTGATCTTTGATAACTTCGCCGCCGGAAGCGTCAATAACGCGGTGATTGCCACAATTGCCGTTAACCCCACGTCGGCAAAAACAGCAGCGAATTCCTCGATTCAGTTCACCGCGACTGGAACCTTAACGAATGGAACCGGAGGGGACATCACGAGCTCCGTTAACTGGGTATCGTCCAACCCTGCGGTAGCAACAATCAGCACAACCGGCCTTGCTACTGGAGTGGCTACTGGAGCGACAACCATCACAGCATCATCAGGCCTGGCGTACGGTACAGCCAGCCTGACGGTGAACTTGTTGACGCCCACTGTGACCTTCTCAGGTGCGCCGTCCACTGCTCCATATCTAGGTACGTTCAGCGTGAATGCAACAACCAATGCATCTGTCATGCCATCGATCACCGGGACGGCGGGGATTTGCTCGGTCGGCTCAGTGAGTGGAACTCCAGCGGCGACTACTGCCGTGGTAACGATGCTTTCGGGCACCGGAACGTGTACCGTGACCGCGAATTGGCCGGCAGGCGGCTCTTACGCTTCCGCAGGTCCGCTCACCCAGGCTACTGGGGCAACGAAAATCGCTCCAACGGTGACTTTCACCGGAGCTCCAGCAAGTGCCGGCTACGGAGCTTCCTTCAACGTAACAGCGACAACTAACGCCAGCACGATGCCATCGATTACGGGAACCAGTGGCATATGCACAGCAGGATCGGTAGGCGGCTCACCCGCGAACTCCAGTGCTGCGATAAAGATGATCAGTTCGACCGGGACGTGCACAGTGACTGCCTCGTGGCCAGCAGATGCAAACTTCACGGCACCATCATCGAGGACACAAAAGACGACTGCGACAAAGGCATCCACCACCACCACTATCGTTTCGCAAACGCCGAACCCCTCAACGCGAAGCCAGGCGGTTGTGATGGGCTTCTCGGTTGCGGCCGGAGGAGCGATACCTACGGGCACCGTGACCGTGAGTGCAAGTACGGGCGAGTCTTGCTCGGGATCGCTTTCATCGGGTACCGGAAGCTGCTCGATCACATTCACGTCGACCGGCACCAGGACACTCACCGCTCGTTACGCTGGATCCACTAATTTCAACAGCAGTACATCCGCGGCGGTATCACAATCCGTGAATTCGCCAACGGTCAGCTTGAGCCCAACCAGCCTCACCTTCGGCTCCGTTTCGAGAGGAACCAGCCAGATCAAAGCTGAAACGATCACGAATACCGGAACCGGCGCGTTGACGAACCTGTCGTGGAACATCACGGGGCTTCTCAACCTGGGTCAATTCACAATCGCAAGCTCAACATGTGGAACGACTCTGAATCCTGGTCAAAGCTGCGTGATCAACGTGTCATTCAAGCCGGTCTTGTTTGGAACACAAAGCGCGACTCTATCCATCACCGACAACGCCGCGAACAGTCCTCAAACCGTCGCGCTCTCTGGCAGCGGAAGGTAGTTTTACGGTGAAGCCAAAGCCGACGCGAAAACGCCCACACAGATAGCGGGGCTCGGATGCCCTGGGGCCCGCTATCACCGAACGTTTATTGCACAACGATTGCCGAAAGGCCTGTAGGAGGAGGCGGCTGATTGCCCAGAGTCTGCGTGATCTGAAACTTGCTCAAAGTAAGAGAATAGGACTGCGTGGAGCTGGCGCCAAATTCCGTTCCCAGCTCGACGCCTGCCACGTACTGATAGGCGTTGTCTCCGTATGCAGAAACGCCGGCTTTCAACAGATCAAGCAGGTTGATATTCAGTTCTCCTGACGCCACACCGGAACCCCCGTGCGGATAGAAGAGCACGTTCGAACCACCAACATACTCATCGAAACTGAATGTAGTCTGGACACCGTTCAAGACTACAGGCTCATCGATTGTCTTGATGAATGTTCCGCCGCCGAAGTACACGAAACTGTAGTAAGGCAGAATCTCGATTTCAAGGCATTGTGAACTGTCGGATGGAGAGCTTGACGTACATACCCATTCGTCAAAGAGAACATCGATATCGCTTCCGGTGATCGTGCCCGAAAGTGCGTAGTTGACATCCACGTTCAGTGAGGACATCGCGGACAGCTGTTTGGGGAACTGCGGTGGTTGATCCTGGTAACAGTCCATCCACGGGTCACATCCGTAAAGAACGAATGGATAAGCGTCAACGCCGCCTCCCGGCAGCCCGGTGAGATTAATGGCTGTGGTCAGGGTTCCTGTCCCACTGTATGTTTGCTTGATCGTGCCGCTACCAGTCTTCACACCCCAAGGATTGTCATACATCAACCAGAGATTCCTGGATGCGTCCGTTGAAGCGGCTACTGGACCGTTCGTGCCGCTCGTGCCCGGGGCAGTATAGGTCGTCGATGTAGCAGCGCCGCTTTTGAGGAGAGAGTCGGATGTAGTGAGCGTTTGAGCGGCAACCGGAATTGGAACGAGCAGGGCGGCAGCGAGGACGATTGGAAAAGCCCTGTTATAGATACGGTTTATCTGTATATCGACGAATAATATCAGGGACATCTTGCACCCTTTCAGCCAGCCTCTCGAAAGCCAGTGGAACCGCTCGGTGAGTAGTTGCACCGGCAGTTCTGCACGATGCTTTGAGGGTTCCCGCCTTGTGCCCCGTTTATTGCAGACGGACCACGGACAGTTTCCCACACCTGGACAGGTCCTGAGATGTGAGAGGATCACTTCTCTTCATTACTTTGGTCGGGGATAGCGAGAGACCGAAGTGCATACGATAGGCAGCACCAGAAGTTCATAGATAAGTCCGGTGCACGTAAGCCGTCCAGCTTTCATCAGCGAGGCACCGATCGACCCGGCATTCCCTCGTCCGGGCGTAGAGACTCCTATATCTATTCCTGAGAGTACTTATCCAGCATGCCTGTCCTCGTTGACTCACGCAATGGAGAACGGGCGAGCAGCTAATACGAGCGGCAAAGTAGCTCGCTTCCGGCAGATTTCCCCTGTAGTGCGGGAAATCTCATAGGAAAGCGTTCGCTCGGAACTCTGCGCACCTGGACCTTCCTTCCCTCCCCAAAAACACACTGACTCCCATCGGGTGCGCCTGTCTTCAGCCTGAAGAGCACCCGTTTGCCCGGGCGCGGACGCCTCGCTGCCAGGAGGACGGCGTGTGGGCAGCTTCGGTTGAAGTCTCATCGACGGGGAACGGGACACGGACATCGCGCCATGCAAATCAGATCCATACGCTCACGTTGATTTCCTCAACACTCGCCGACTTTGCAGGACGCTCTCAGGCACTCGTCAGGCCCGACGCGAGCCCATTGCAATCGAGCTAATTCTCAACTCAACCGCAGTGGGTGATACCGTAATTGCGTGGCGCAAATCGAAGGCGACACTGATGAATCCTCGCTCACCGGCCTCATGCTCGGCATCTACCAGGTGCAGGAGCGCATAGGCGTGGGCGGAATGGGCGAGGTCTATCGAGCCCGCGACACCCGCCTCAACCGCGATGTCGCCGTCAAGGTTCTTCGTCCTGGGTCTCAGTCAGGTTCCATCTCCGATCCTGGTCGTATTGCCAGGTTCCGCCGAGAGGCCCACCTGCTCGCGACCCTTAATCATCCTCACATCGGCGCCATCTACGGCCTCGAAACTGACGGTGAACGCCACGCGCTCATCCTCGAACTGGTCGAAGGGGACACCCTGGCGGACCGCCTCCGCTTGGGCCCCATCGCACTCGATGACGCGCTCCTCATTGCCGGACAGATCGCCGAGGCGCTTGACGCCGCCCACGGCAAAGGCGTGGTTCATCGCGACCTCAAGCCAGCGAACATAAAGATTACTCCTCAGTCCGTCGTCAAGGTACTCGACTTCGGCCTCGCCAAAGCCGTCTCCGGCGACTCAGGCAGCGCCATCCCGCTGAGCCAACGTGAAACCGTGAACTTCAACACCACCGAAGTCGGGTCGATCCTGGGTACCCCCGCTTATATGAGCCCCGAGCAGGCCCGTGGAGAGCCGATCGACAAGCGAACCGACCTCTGGGCGTTCGGCTGCGTTCTCTACCAGATGCTCACCGGCCGCTCCGCCTTCGGTCGCGACAGCATGGTCGACACTCTCGCCGCCATTGTCAAGGGCGAGCCCGACCTGAGTGCACTCCCGCCCAACACCCCTGCCGGCGTCCGCCGCCTGCTCAGCCGCTGTCTCGAAAAAGACCCCAGGCGCCGACTCCGCGACATCGGCGACGGGATTCCGCTTCTTCTTGAAAAAGATCCGCCGCCGTTGCTTGCATCAGGCACGCGGAGGCATTCGTTTGTCTGGCCGGCCATAGCTGCGGTGTCAATTCTTCTGCTGTTCTCCTTGGCGCTGGTTCATTTTCGTGAAGCAGCGCCGAGGCAAGCTGTAGTTCGTTCCACGATCTTGCCTCCCGCCACAACCTCCTTTGCCTTCGCGACCAATCTTGGCCCCATGTCGCTTTCTCCCGATGGGAAGAGAATGACATTCGCTGCGACCGGACAAGATGGCACGAGCCAGTTGTGGATTCGGTCGTTGGATTCGTCTACAGCACAACGGTTGCCGGGAACCGGCGGCGCGGCTTTTCCGTTCTGGTCGCCGGATGGCTTGTGGGTGGCATTCTTCGCGGATGGAAAGCTCAAGAAGGTCGACACCAGAGGTGGGTCGCCGATTGCATTGACCGAGGTGTCCGCGTCTACGGGTTACGGTGGGTCCTGGAGCGCGAAAGGTGAGATCGTGTACGCGCCGGCTGCGTTTATTCCGTTGCGGAAGGTCTCTCAGGAAGGCGGCATTACCAAACCCGCCGTCGATTATACGGGTGGCAATGGCTTCCCATGGTTCCTGCCGGATGGCGAACATTTTCTCTTTGCGGCTTGGTCGGGGTCCGGCCATGTGATCATTCGCGTCGGATCCCTGAGTTCCACCAACAGCACCGCAATCGGTGAAGCCGACTCAAATGCTACGTATGCTGCCGGCCGCCTCCTCTATTTGAGAGGAACCTCCTTGATGGCTCAGCCATTCGACTTGAGGTCATTGCGCACGAGCGGAGAAGCGGAGCCAGTCGCGGAAGGAGTCGAGCGGTTCCTGGATTTGGTTACGGTCGGCGCGTTCACTGCATCGAATTCGGGGTTGCTGGCGTACCAGACAGGTCCGGCCGACCCGCGGAAACAACTCACCTGGTTTGACCGCACGGGGAAGCGGATCAAGACACTCGGCGACGCGCGGGCGTTTTTCAGTATCGAATTGTCGCCGGACGGCCGGACTCTCGCGGCTTCGGCTCCAGATGCGCTCGGAAATTTCGACCTCTGGCTGTACGACGTTGCGAGCGGTTTGCCCACTCGCTTTACATCTGATTCGGGCGGCGAATTTTACGGAGTCTGGTCGCCGGATGGCCGCAGTATCATCCTCAACACCACGCGCAAGGGACACTACGACTTGTTCCGCGGGCTTGCAAACAGCGCCAGCACTGAGGAGGCGCTCTACAGCGATGACATGGACAAGGTCCCCACGAGTTGGTCCCCCGATGGCAAATCCCTCCTTTACTTCACTGGCGGTGGTCCTCGAAACGAAATTTTTGTTCTGCCGCTCGCTTCGGACCGGACGCGCAAGCCTGTAACGCCGCAGCCTCTTTTTAAGACAGACTTCAACGAAATGTTCGGACAGTTCTCTCCTGACGGCCGTTGGGTGGTGTACAGTTCCGATCTTTCCGGGCAGAGTGAGATTTATGTGACACCGCTCTCCCGGCCGGGCGAAAGGCACCGCATCTCGCCGAACGGTGGCGGGAGACCGCGCTGGCGCCGCGATGGGAAGGAGCTGTACTATGTCGCCCTCGACGGGAAATTGATGGCCGCGGAGACCCGAATCAGCGAGACGAACGTCGAGGCAGGTCCACCGCAGGTATTGTTGACCATTACCGGTTACAGTCCTTTCGCAGCCGGCTACCCTTACGAAATTTCGAAAGACGGGCAGCGGATTTTGACGTTGATCCCAGTCGGAGACGCAGCCGTCCAGCCCGTCACACTAGTCCAGAACTTCACAGGTGCGCTAAAGAAATGACAAGTCTTTCGGACGGACAACATGCGGACGAGCCCCTGGATGCCAAGATTGAACATGTCCATGCGACCGGATAATCCTGCTGCCTCGGACTTTTGAAATCTCGCGATGGACGGTGGTGCAACGGATGCGCATCTTAAGTCAGTTCATATTGGAGCTCGGATGACCTGCTTCGTCGCGCAGGTATCCGCGGATTCTTGACCGCTCAAATCTAGTCGAAGTCAAGATGTTAGCTCGATCAAGAACGATAAGTCGGCTGCGCGATAGAAATCGGGCAGCCGATTACGAACTTCCCGGATCCAGCCCAATCGAATCGTTCACGGCCAGGTTACCGACCGATGAAAACACCCTTAAGATTTCAGTACACGTCGCGATGGTAGCGGTGTTCATCTTTCAAGTTGCTGACATACTCTTCCGCCATCTCTGATGACATGGCGCCTTCCCGCTCAACGATCTTCTGCATCGTGATATGCACATCTTTCGCCATGCGCGAGGCGTCTCCGCAAACGTAGACACTGGCGCCATCCTGCAACCATTGCCAGAACAGACGCGACTGCTCCATCATCCGGTCCTGAACATAGATCTTTCTTTCCTGATCACGGGAGAAAGCCGTGTCGAGCCGAGCCAGGTGGCCGTCTGCCAGCATCCCTTCCATTTCCTCTCGATACAGGAAATCGGCGGATGCACTGCGTTCGCCGAAGAAGAGCCAGTTTGAGCCTTTCTGCCCGAGAGCTCTTCGTTCATGCAAGAAGCTCCGGAACGGAGCGATGCCTGTGCCTGGGCCGATCATAATGATCGGTGAATTCGGGTCCGCCGGGAGACGAAACTTTTTGTTGGGCTGAATATAGACAGGCAGCCGATCAGAGGGCGCGGTGCGATCAGCGAGAAGTGTCGAGCAAACACCACCTCGCTCACGATGGTTTGAAAGGTAGCGAACCACTGCAACCGTGGCGTGGATTTGCCCAGGATGCGCCGCAGGGCTCGATGAAATGGAATAGAGACGCGGTGTCAATCTAGGGAGTATGCGCACCAGATCTCCAGGATCGTCGATTGCATCAGGAAACTCTACAAGGAGATCGATGAGGCCCCGCCCTGATATATATCTTTCCCAATCGGCCTGTTTCTGCGGAGCGAGCAGGGCAAGAAGTGACTGGCAGTTACCGCGATTCGCGTACTCCTGAACGATCCTACGGCTCAAGCGAGTAATCTGCACACGGTGTAGAAGCGCGTCGTGCAGAGTGGTGTCACCGCCGTTAGCCACTGACACTCTCTCATTTCCGTTGCATCGCAGTTGCTGCAGGATCTCAGCTACGAGATTCTGATCGTTGGACGGGACCACTCCAAAGGCATCTCCGGCCTCGTACTTCAATCGTCCATCTTCCGTGGAGAAGGCAAGGTGAATTGTGACTTTGCTCGACTCATCTGCCGTAAGCCTTTTCCGCTCCAGCAAACGAGCTCTTAACGGGTTCTCGCGCGAAAAGGTTGACTCAGGTTTGTTGGAACCCTTCTCAGTGGGAGCAACCGGTCCCTTCTTCTCATCTGCAACAGCAGAGACCAGTGGCTTGCTTTGCTCTCTTGAGCCGGCAGCATCAGCTTCTTCCAGCCGGCCGGATACGATGCTCTTCCACTCTGCGAAGGGCTGGTCTACATCGACGTCGCTCTCAACGCTCGCACAAAGCGGGTTAGCTCCAAGCGCTTTTAGCTTGGCGTCGAGATCAATTCCGAATTTGCAGAAATGTTCGTAGTGCCGATCGCCAAGCGCGAAGACGCTGTAGTGAAGCTTCTCCATGCGCGGGAAATGCTCGAGACAAAGCTGCTCGTAAAAAGGCTGCACTCCGTCAGGTGCATCCCCATCACCATAGGTACTTGCCAGGATGAGAGCATAGGTTTCGGCCGCAAGAGCAGCGGGAGTGTACCCGACCAATGTTGCAACCGCAGGCGTATGGCCCTTCGCTTTGAGTTCTTTTGCCAGCTTGCGGGCCAGTCCCTCAGCTGTGCCCGACTGCGAGGCATACAGAATGGCGATCCGCTTACCTGCCGCCGCAGGTGTGGGGGCCGGCGCGGAGGAGAACATGCTTGCCAGGAGTCCGTTAAGCCACGCGCGTTGCTCCGCGCTGAACGGAGCGTTTTCGGGGATACAGGGTATGCTGTTGCTCATTGCCCGACGGCCTCCTTGAAGGCGACTTGCGATCTTAGTTCATCAATACTGTGCCGGCGGCTGAACTCCAGGAACGATTCCTCTTCCTTCCTGCGCTCCACGTAAGCCTTCATCAACTGCTCGAGCACATAGGGAGCTTCGGAAAACGCGACTGGCGGCATGAGCTCGCGCGCGAGGCCCTGATCGCGGTCGCTGCCCCCACCGATAACAACCTGGTACCCTTCAACCCCATTCACCTTGGTCCCAAGAAGCCCGATGTCTCCGATGTAGTGCTGCGCGCAGGAATGAGGGCAGCCGGTTACGTGAAGGTTGATTGGTTGCATGATCTGAAAGCGGGAATCCAGAAAATCCGCCAGTTCTACCGCGTGCCTTTTGGTGTCAGTTGCAGCAAAGCGGCACCCGCGATTGCCGGTGCAAGCGACCGTGCCGCGAAGCACCGCGCCTGCATCGCATTGCAGGCCGCCGCTGCGGAGACGTTCAACTGCCGCAGCTACGCGGCTAGCGTGAACATGTGGGATCAGCAGATTCTGCCAAACAGTAAGGCGAATTTCGCCGATGCCAAACTCATCTGCAATGTCGGCCACAACCCGCATTTGGTCCACCGGGAGTTTGCCCACTGGCACCGACACACCGATGTAATTGAGGCCGGTCTGCCGTTGGGGATGAACGCCGAGGTGTCCGGCTCGATCGATTGCATTGCGCTGCTCGGCTTCCTCCGCGGCGCATCGCAGCAATGGGAAGGCCAGTCGCTTTTCGGTTTCGGCGATAAACTTCTCCACTCCCCATCGATCAACAAGGTATTTGAGACGCGCCTTCTTGCGATCGGTACGGTCACCGTGATCGATAAAGACCCGGATCATGGCCGCGGCGACCGCAACCGCCTGTTCAGGCGCAATGAGCAAACCCGAGTCCTGCGCAAACTGCCGGTGGCCGGTGATTCCGCAGAGCAGCACACGGAAATACACTCCAGCAGGAACGCTCCGACCCTGGCCAATGCGCACGGCCGCGAATCCGATGTCGTTGGTGTCCGCGAGCACGCTGATCGCTCCGCCGCCGTCAAACGCGACATTGAATTTGCGCGGCAGCTCGTACAGGTCGCGTGAATTAAGGATGTAGTGATGCAGACCATCGGCTAGCGGTGCCACATCCAGCAGTTCCTGAGGATCGATGCCGGTGGTGGGCGAAGCCGTTATGTTGCGGATGTTATCGGCTCCCGTGCCTCGTGAGGTCAATCCGAGCGCCTGGATGGTGTTCAGCACTCGCACGACTTCTTTGGGCTGAAACTCGCGTATCTGAATGTTCGCGCGCGTCGTCAGATCGGCACGACCCGATCCATAGTGCTGAGCCAGATCGGCGAGACCGCGCATTTGATGCGCAGTCAGTCTGCCGCCTGCAATACGCAACCGCAGCATGAACGAGTCCTGCGCAGGCGCCACATGGAAAAGCCCGTGAAATTTGAATCGGAACACATCTTCGGCTGCCGGGGCCTGATTGTTATTCGCGTGAGCCAGCAGTTTGTCCCAGATGTCGAGTGGATTCTCTTCCGCCTTCCAGCGCTCTTCGCGGCACAACTCGCCGAGCGGGAGTCCGTGGTACGTCGGCTCAGCAGCTTGAGCCAGGTTCACTGCACCGCATGCAGGATCGCTGGCGATGAGGCCGGACGATGTGAGGCCTGCGAATGGCCGCATCGTCTGCTGTCGCACGCCTGCGAAGAAGCCGGCGAGATACTCCTTCTGATCAGCCGTAAATTCGCCTGAGTGAAAAAATGATTCCATGCCGAGATGTTTGCTCCAATGATGTGCGTTGCGGATGATCAGCCACCGATGAACGGGGGCTGACCTGAGAGCTCAACGCGGAGCAAAAATGTTTTTTGTTGATAACGTCTCAGCACGGCATGGTGCGCAAGACGAAGGGGCGAAGCGGTCAGCGAATGCGAGGGCTGACCCGTACGGCTATGCTACGACAGGCGAAGAGCCCAAACAAGGGCTGCAGGTGAATCCTTATGCCATCTTCATGCAATTTCTTCGAATCACGGGTCCTGACCGCAGTTCTAATCTCGATCGCCAACACTATCTCGGCTTCCGAGCCGGGCCTTGCGCAGATCCTCATTAAGCATGATCGCCTCCGCAATTTCTCGCATGGACTTTCTGCGCTGGCGGCTCTCCCGTTGCATTGCGCGATACGCGGCATCTTCATCGAGACCGAAGTCGCGCTGCAACACACCCTTTGCGCGCTCAATGGCCTTCCTCGATTCAAGCCGGTCGGATAGTTCAGAGTTCTCGGTTTCGAGCCGAGCTCGCTCCAGTTCTGCGCCCACGAGATATCCGACGGCCGACAACAACCGCACTTCCTGGTCGGTGTGGCGGTAGGCTTTGCGGTGCTGCAGATTGATTACGCCAACGAGCTTGCTACGGCAGAGAATCGGCACAGATAAGAACGCTTCAAACGAGTCTTCTGGCAGGTTCTTGAATCGCTTGAAGCGGGGATCCTGCAAAGCATTCGCGGAGATTGCTACCGGTTCCCGGTGCCAGCCTACCCAGCCGGTAATTCCCTGCCCCAGCCAGATACCCAGGTGATCAACTAGATCAGAGTGCTCGTTCTTGGATGCACGCAGGACGAGCTGATTATCTTCCAGAACATAGACGAAACACGAATCGCAGTTAATCAATGCGCACGCAAAATCCACGATTCGATTCAGAACCACGTGAAGCGGGTCTGCAGCAGCCATACGGCTGCCAATCTCATGCAGGAAATCGACCCCGAGGGCAGCCGACCTGGTCGCTTGAGCAACTGCCGGCTCTCCCTTCAGCAGAGGGCTGATGACGGGAGGTGGTGCGTCATCCGGAACGTGCAATTCCGCCGCACTGCGTTTTTGCTGGAGCAAGTGATGAGAGCCCTCTGCCAGCTCCTTCACAAGGAAGCCCATTTTTGACTGAGTTGGCTCGTAGTCTGGCACAACGCCATAGGTACCGAGGCCTTCCGTGGTGCTTGGACCAATAGATCCAACGACAGTGGAACGAAAGCCTTCAAAGAGCGACTCGACGTACCCCATTCGCTCTGCCATCAAGAACAGGTGCATCACCTGCCCGGCATTCATAAAGAGCACAACATCGACATGGCCGTGAGCCAGCGCAATCACGGCCTCTCGCAAGGGCTGCGTATCCTCGGGCAGAGCCCACTGGTAGACCGGAAGCCGGGTGATCGAGATACTCTTCTCAGCCAGTGCCGTGAGCAACTCCGGGTTGGACGTCCCGTACTCCTGGACCGCAATGTTCATGCCACTCAGGCTTGATCCGAACTTTGCCTCCAGGGAGCCCATCAGCGCACGCCACGTGAAGGGTTCCTGAGCGACTACGGCAATAGGGATTTGCAGTTCGCGCAGAGCGCTTGAAGATTTTGGACCACGCGCGGCTATCTTCGCTTTTCGCAAAGCATCCAGGAACTTCTCCCGATCCATGTGCTCGGAAACGGTTTTGACGAGGGCCCTGACGCCGACGCCTGTAGTGAAGATAACGAGGTCAAATGCGCCCCTGATGAGAGCTTCTGCAAACTCCAAAACTGGTTTCTGAGATTCGAGCGAAACCTCGCGCATAGCTGGCGCGACAAGCGGCTCTCCACCATAGGTGCGAATGAGCTTGGCCGTCTCCACTGCCCGGCGAGCTTCAAGGCTCAGGACCCGCAGACCATTGAAATTCGCGGCTGGCATCTTTTCTCTTTCCGTTTCGTCTTTTCTCTGGACAGGCTGCGGAGAGTTCATTCGGTCAGCGTTGGGCCAAGTCGCACGTGACCTGTGCGGCAGAAGCTGAGGCTATCGTAACATCGTTGTTTTTCGCCGAGTCTCATTAGAAAACCAGGCGCGAGGTGAATAAGAGTGCATGATTGTAGCTGTGGTAGTGTGTGACGGCAATCTGCTCGGCCGCTCCGAATACGACGGCGAGCCTGCTTGTCTCATTCGATGTCAGCTTGATCTTACTCACCTCGAATCCAGGTGTAATAAACGTCTGGTCCTTGCCGTCGTGGGTGCCGCCGCGGAAGAAGGTCGAATTGATTTCAACCTCCGGCCAGAAAATACGTTTCACGCGACCCTGAAATGCCGTATTCCAGACGATCGGTCTGCCAGCCGCCGCAGTGTGGCCGGTCGGCAGAGTGATGCCTGCTGCCGTCTGAACATCGAAGGACCGAATGCCCTTACCCACGAAGAGCGTGGGAGTGACCGCCCCATCCGTGCTGCCGTTTTTGTAGCTCCCCGTCGGCGCAGACCCTCCCAAAGCCGCGCTGACGTTGTAGTTACCTTTCGTCTCGTTCGCGCTAAGCAGGCGGTATTTGAGGAGCATGGAGAAGTCTCCAGGTCCATCTGGCGTGCTCTTCACATTGTGAAAGAGGAAGGGCGGAAGGTTCACGTCCACTTCGGTTCTGTACCAGGGAATAATGTTGAACCCCTTCCCACCGTCGATATTCCAGGTCGTGGTGTGAGTCGGCGTGTACTGGCGAATAGCGTCAAAGCGGATCAGTTGAACGAGACCCGATGAAGGCGTGAAGACCGGCACCGCCCAACCGGGCTGCCGCGATGAAGTCATCCGCACACGCCGTTCCCATGCTCCCATGAACCTGGACTGTCCAAAGCAGGAGGGAACGAACAGCAGCATGACAAGAACACTGACGAATTTGCGCACATTGACCTCCAGATGTTTGTAGCTATGAATCATGCGCGCACGGATAACGTACGCGCCGCAGGAACTCTGATGTCAGGAAGATCGCAGGAAGATTCGAGGAAGAAGCCGCGCTGCATTTGCGCGTTCGTGAATTGCATCCGCACATCCCGGTGCTGAATGCAGTGATGCGACCTTCCCCGGTTGTACACGCCAGGTCGTGAGGATCGCATGAGAATTGAACGGATATATCTGCGCTCTGATCTTCACGCCATCTTTACGTCAGTTTTGTGCAGACCTCTTGCATGTCGCGCAATCTCCGGTTATGCTCGACGCAATCGCACCGATCGGAGCGTCCTTCAAACGATGCTCCGTCTAGCTGGCTATGCTGCTGGCGATTCCACGCTGCGACAGCCTCACCGCTCCTCGAAGAGCTCTCAACTGTAAAGATTAGCCACGCGCGAACCGACATCTTGTCGCCCGCCCGCGGTGTCACTCTTCGTAACCGGCGCACCCGCGTCATCTGGAGCACTGTGGACCTTCCCCTTATTGAACGCATGCAGCAATCTGCGACCGCATTTTTCCCGGCTACTGCAAGCAGCAATGTCGAAGCAGTAGCAATGTGCGGTGCTGCTCCACCCGTCCGTGAGTTGCCGCTGCCTGGCCCGGGCGAGCAATACCGCTTCCATTTCGACATGACGAAGTGCATTGGCTGTAAGTGCTGCGTGGTAGCGTGCAACGAACAGAATGGCAACCCCGCCGACATCCTGTGGAGACGCGTAGGCGAGATCGAAGGTGGTATTTATCCGTCGACGCAGCGCCACTATCTCTCCGTAGGCTGCAATCACTGCCTGGAGCCCACCTGCATGACGGGGTGCCCAGTGGACGCCTATTCAAAAGATGGAATCACCGGCATCGTTCGGCACAGCGCGGATTTGTGCATCGGATGCCAATACTGCACCTGGAATTGCTCCTACGGCGTTCCCCAGTACAACGCGGAGCGCGGAGTCGTCGGCAAGTGCGATATGTGTTACGGACGCCTCACGCGCGGTCAAAGCCCCGCCTGCGTTTCCGCGTGCCCGGAAGATGCGATTCAGATCGAGCTGGTGAACATCGCTGAATGGCGTACTCACTACGAGCCGCTCGCCAACTCCCCCGGAATGCCCTCCGCCGACGACAGCCTTTCCACTACGCGCATCACGCTCCCAAGTTCCGGCGGTAGCGGTCTGCGCAGAGTCGATATCACCCACTTACAGACCGAACAGCCTCATTGGCCCTTGATCATCATGACGGTGCTAACGCAGCTTTCAGCCGGCCTGTTTGCCGTTAGCACGTGGATGCAGTTCGAGCACAGGGGTGCGATCAGCTTTGCAGCAGAACTAGGCCTCGCCATCGCGATTGCGGCGCTATTTGCCTCCACGTTCCATCTTGGGCGCCCCATACACGCCGCACGCGCTCTCAAGATGTGGCGACGCTCCTGGCTCAGCCGTGAAGTCCTCCTCTTCAGCCTTTTCGCCGCGTCGGCGACGATCTGCTCGGCTTCCATGTTGTTCGGCAACTCTGCAACAGGCGTGCTGGGCATATTTACTTCACTTCTGGGAATCGCTGGAGTAGCGGCGAGTGCGCGACTGTATCTCGCGCCAGGCCGACCCGCGTGGGACACGCGCATCACATTCATGGAGTTCTTCGCGACCACATTTCTCCTTGGTGTGGCTGCAATGACGGGGCTGAGCAAAGAGGATTTGCATCTGCATGCTCTACTTTTCTGCGCAGCGATCTTCTGTGCGCTCAGCATGAGCCTCAAGATCGTGCGGCTGCGTTTCGCCTCTCGTCACGAACTGTTCGCGAGCTGGCAGCTCCTGTCCACCGTGCTGGTGAACAAGCTGCTGTTGCGCGGCGCTTTCCTTCTTCTCGGAACGTGGCTCTTCGCGAACAGTCAAGACATAGCCCTGAAGTCTCTCGCTTTTGCTGCGCTGGCCGCGGGTGAATTCATGGGGCGATATCTATTTTTTGTCAGCGTCGTCCCGAGCAATATCGCCAGCGGCTACCTCGCAGCGGAGGCCGCATGAGCCTTCTGCGATGGCTTCGCCAGAAGAGTGGCCTGGACACGCGTGCGCCGCAGTATGCCTTCGCTGACGATCCCGTTCTTGGATACACCTCTGCGCGCAAGGTCGCAGATCGATGGGTAAACACCACGTGCGGCTATTGTTCGGTCGGTTGCGGCATGCAACTTGGAGTGCGTGGAGCCAAGGTGGTCAGCGTCCGGGGCAATCCTGAGCATCCGGTTAATCGAGGGAAACTGTGCCCCAAGGGGCTGGCGGAACACTATGCGATTGAAGCCGAAGGTCGTGCACTCTATCCGTTACTGCGGAAGGACGGCGCCCTCGCTCGAATTTCCTGGGATGAAGCATTTAGGGCGATGGCCGACCAGCTCCGGAGAATCCAGCAAAAATATGGTCCCCACTCCATCGGGGTCATTAGCACCGGTCAGCTTGTCACTGAAGAGTTCTATGCTCTTGGCAAACTCGTCCAGCTGGGCATCGGCACACGCAACTACGACGGAAACACCACACTGTGCATGTCCACAGCCGTCGCAGGGTACAAGCGCTCCTTCGGCAGCGATGGTCCGCCCGGCGCCTACGAAGATCTCGAACTCGCGGATGTAATTCTGCTCATTGGGGCCAACGTGGCGGAGAATCATCCGATTCTTTGCACGCGTATCGAAGCAAACACAAATAAAACGCTCATTGTGGTGGATCCTCGAGTCACGAAAACGGCGATGATGGCTCATCTCCACCTGCCTGTCAAACCGCGCTCTGATCTGGCGCTCATAAATGCCATGCTGCGCGTCATCATCGATGAGAAGCTCTATGACGCCGCTTTCGTTGATGCGCATACCTCGGGTTTCAATGAACTACGAGCATCGCTCGCACCATACACTCTCGAGTACGCCGCCAGCATCACATCCCTGGATGCGGACCTCATTCGGCGCACCGCACACATATATGCAAAAGCACGGGCGCCCTTTATCGGCTGGACCATGGGCGTCAACCACAGCACAAAGGGCACGGAAACCGTAAATGCCATCAACAATCTCGCACTGATAACAGGAAACGTAGGTCGTGCCGGGGCCTCTCCCTTTTCGATCACGGGCCAGTGCAACGCAATGGGGACGCGCGAAGCCGGCTTCACATCATCGTTGCCGGGCTATCGCAAGTTCGAGTCAGAAGCTGATCGCAACGAACTCGCGAAAATCTGGAACATCGATCCTGGTCGTATTCCTGCTGCGCGCGGTCTGGCTTATCCCGACATCATCGAAGCAGCGGTCGCCGGAAAGATCCGTGCGCTCTGGATCATCGGCACGAATCCCATCGTTTCCTACCCGAACGTCGACGTGCTCCGCCATGCTTTAGGAAATCTCGAGTTCATGGTCGTGCAGGACGGCTTCCACCCGACGCCAACATCAGAACTCGCGACCCTGGTTCTCCCCGCCGCCATCTGGGGCGAGAAGGAAGGCACCTACACAAATTCTGAACGTCGCGTAAGTAAGGTGAACAAGGCAGTAGACCCACCAGCTGAGGCCCGTTCGGACCTGGATATTTTTTTAGGGCTGGCTGAGACGCTCGGATGCCGCGAAGAACTATTTCCGCAATGGAACACGCCCGCCGATGCTTTCAACGAATGGCGCGGTGTATCAAGAGGCCGCCTCTGCGACTACTCAGGCATGACGCACGACGCAATCGAGGAAAGCGGTGGGATGCAGTGGCCGTATGGTTCTGACCTCGACCAGAGCCCGGCTGCAACACGCCGACTCTACGCAGATGGTATCTTCCAGACCGAAGATGGCCGCGGCCGCCTCATTCCGACGCACTGGTCGCCTTTCCCCGAGCAACCATCCTCCGAGTTTCCTTTCGTGCTGAACACCGGGCGCACCGTGGAGCACTGGCACACTCGCACCAAGACCGGAGCCATCTCGATCTTGCAGCAGCTTTCGCCGCGTGCCTGGCTGGAAATGAATCCCTCAGATGCCTCACGCCTCAACCTCAAGCCTCACGACCGAGTTGATGTTGTCTCCGCACGCGGGCGGGTGAGCCGTGTGGAACTTCGCGTCACAGAGATCATCGCGGCAGGACAAGTCTTTCTCCCGTTCCATTTTGCTGAAACGAACGCAAACCAGATTACACAGAGCGCCTTCGATCCCATATCGCGCGAACCGAACTTCAAGCAATGCGCAGTTCGCGTGGAGAAATCTCCATCTGCAAAATCCTGAAGACCATCATCTGCCCAAGGAGCTACTCATGACCAACACATCCTTCGCAAAGAGCGGCCACCTTCCTACACTTATCTCCGCCTTTCTCTACTTCGACATCTCGTTCATGGTGTGGGTACTGTTCGGGCCAATGACTCCCTTCATCGCTGAACAGCTACATATTTCCGCTACCCAGAAGGGTCTTCTGACCGCTGTTCCGTTACTGGGCGGCTCTTTCTTCCGGCCCCTTCTTGGGTTGCTCGCCGATCGGCTTGGGGGTAGGCGCGTGGGATTGATCGGACTATCGCTCACCCTGATTCCTCTCATCATCGGCTGGAGATTTGCCTCTGACCTCTGGCAGCTCTACGCGGTCGGATTCTTGTTGGGCATCGCCGGAGCGAGTTTTGCAGTAGCTCTTCCCCTGGCCGGCCGATGGTATCCGCCTGAGCACCAGGGACTCGCAATGGGCATTGCAGGCGCCGGCAATTCGGGCACTCTCATCGCCACTTTGTTTGGTCCCCGCATTGCGCAACATTACGGATGGCATGCAGTGTTTGGCATTGCACTTCTGCCCATCTGCGCGGTCTTGGCGGCCTTCTATTTCCTCGCTCGCAATAGCCCGTCGAAATGCGCTCCGAAGCCTTGGAGCAGCTATGGCGCGCTACTTCGCACCGCCGATACCTGGCGTCTTTGTTTGCTCTATAGCCTGACCTTCGGCGGGTTCGTGGGCATGACCAGCTTCCTCTCTGTGTTTTTCCATGACCAGTACCACCTCAGCAAGATTGTCGCGGGCGACCTCACGACCGTCGTGGTTCTCTCCGGAAGCTTTCTGCGCCCGGTTGGCGGTCTGCTCTCTGATCGCTTCGGCGGATTCCGTATGCTGATCGTGCTGTTCGGCGCCATCGCGCTTTGCCTGACACTCGTTTGCACTCTTCCTTCCGTCGTCGTTGTTGTCCCGCTCCTTTTTGTTGTCATGGGTATGCTGGGCATGGGCAACGGAGCAGTATTTCAGCTGGCGCCGCAGCGGTTCCCACTCGATATCGAAATCATTACCGGTATCGTGGGCGCCGCCGGCGGACTCGGAGGCTTCTTCCTGCCATCGCTCCTCGGCCTGCTTAAGGACGTAAGCGGCACCTACGCGGCTGGCCTTGCCTGCTTTGCGTTTTGCACGGCTGGCATCTGCATTCTCCTGCTGGAGTTCGGTGTTCAGTGGAAGCGCACCTGGCCGGCACCCGCTTTGATCCGGGCTCAGATATTTAGTTACCGCAATGCGGGTGCATCCTCCATCATTGGCGAGCCGGTCAGTGAATGATAAGCAGAGTTGCCGCTCCAGACACCTACGATCGCCACCGGACCTTCGTCGCACTTCAACCCGGCACTACCCTGCAGCTCGGCATTGGTGCGCAGATTACAGTATTGGATCCGCAATCACGACCAGCTTGATCTTCGTCCCCCCGGGACGCGGTTGGCATCGTTTCTGTCGTGCGGTACGCGCAGACTGGCCTGTTGAATGTGGAGTCGACGGAGCTGGGCCCATACCGGGTGAGCCATTTACGGATGGTCATTCAGGCCTTGATCGGCTTCGATCAATTGCTCCGGAGATAAAATCAACAGCTCCGGACATGAAATGTATTCTCGGCGTTGACTTCTTTGGGCGATTCGATCTTCTCCTCGACATTTTTATCTCGTTTCGGATGGATTTGTGATCTTCACTCCTTGCGATGCGTGTCCGCGAATGGAAACGAATTAAGCCCAGGACCTTGTCACTTTCCAGGACTCCGTGGATCAAAGGCGCAAGGAGGTTGTACGACATGGGTAAGAGAACGAATGCATTGGTGGTTGCCGCTGTTGCCGGCCTTGCGATCGGAGTGAAAGCTCCGGCGCAGGAAGCAAACGCGGGACAGCCGGCTGAAGTGAAGTGTTATGGCATCAACGGATGCGCGGCAAATTCAAGCTGCGCGGTGAAAGGTGACGACGTCGCGGCAGTAAAGGCTCTGCTGGGCACGGAGGCCTTCAATGAGCGCTTTGGCAAGTCGAAGGAGCACTCCTGCAAGGCTCACGCTGGGTGCGGCGCATCTTCGCACATTCTGAACTGGACGAGTACCAGCCAGGATGCTTGCCAGCAGGCGCATGGAATCGTGATCGAAGAGACCGACGGCAAGAAGGTCGCTAAAAAGCTCTAATCAAAAATAGACGGGGCGGCGGTCTTTTACGAGCCGCCGCCTTTCGCTTTGTCAGGAGATGTTATGGAGAAGCCCCACAGGGTCCTTATTCTTGGCGGTGGTTTCGCCGGGGTGTATGCAGCTCTCGAGCTCGATCGGGATTTCGCCTCGCGACCCGATGTGCAGATCACGCTTGTGAACCGTGAAAATTTCGTCCTCTTCACACCGATGTTGCACGAAATTGCGGCTGGCGATCTCGACATCACGAACATCGTCAACCCGATCAGGAAGCTGCTGAAGCATGTCCATTTCATGGAAGGGCGCGTGGAAGAGATCGATCTGGACAACAGGCGCGTTGTCGTCGGGCATGGTATCGACGAGCACACGCATGCGCTTGAGTACGATCAGCTTGTAATTGCACTGGGTTCGACTACGCAGTTCTTCAGGCTTCCCGGTGTTGAAGAGAATGCTCTGACGATGAAGTCGCTCTCGGATGCAGTCCAGTTACGCAACAGGCTCATCGCGATTCTCGAAGCCGCCGATACTGAATGCTCTGCCGGCGAACGCCGTTCTCTTTTGTCGGTCGCTGTCGCTGGAGCAGGATTCGCAGGGGTGGAAACTCTGGCCTCCATCAACGACTTTCTCAAAAGCTCGTTGCGCTATTATCCGAATCTCTCCAAGGCAGATCTGCAATTGAGGCTGATTCATCCTGGAGATGTGATTCTTCCTGAGCTGAGCTCGAGACTCGGCACGTACGCTCAGAAGAAGCTGGAGGAGCGCGGCATCGAGGTGCTCTCGCATGCGCGTGTTGTGTCTTATGACGGCGACCTGATCGAGCTTGGGGATGGCAGCAGGATTCCTGCCAGGACACTAATCTGGACAGCCGGAACGACTCCCAACCCTCTGGTGGGGAAGCTTCCCTGCTTCGTCGAGCGCGGGCGTGTAAAGGTGACTGCGGAGATGGCGGTGCCGGAATGGCCCGGCGTCTGGGCCTTGGGCGATTGCGCCCAGGTTCCCGACCTCACGACCGGCAAGTTCTGCCCGCCAACGGCGCAACACGCGCTGCGCCAGGGTAAAGTGGTTGCACAGAACATCATCGCTTACCTTGATGGAGGACCGTACAACAGATTCAAGTTCAAGACTATCGGACAGCTTGCAACGATTGGCCATCGTGCCGGCGTTGCCAGCATCTTCGGCGTGAACATCTCCGGCTTTCTCGCATGGTGGATGTGGCGCACCATCTACCTGAGCAAGCTGCCGAGATTGGAGAAGAAGATGCGCGTGGCGCTCGACTGGACACTGGATCTACTTTTCTCGAAAGATCTGTGCCAATTCCTTGATGTGCGCCGGGAACACAGACTGGCGCCGGACGCGGGCACGGCGGAGCGGCAAGAACGCCTCGAGCCCGCTTCCCGTTAGGGCGTTAAGCCACACGCAGCAACAAAAGAGGCGCACCATTGCGGTGCGCCTCTTTTGCGTGTACTGCACTATCAGTCCAAATTGCTAATCGTTGGTGTGAGAGCAGCCATCCTGGCTCCTCACGCCACAGGCGTTTCCTGCAGCTCCCGTGCACTTTCTTTCTTCCGCTCTTCGGCGCGGCTCTCCGCCACATCGAAGATGAGGCATGCGACGAGCGCGGTCCATCCAGTTTGATGACTGGCTCCAACCCCTGCACCCGTGTCGCCGTGGAAGTATTCGTGGAACGGCAGCAGATCGCGCCAGTGTGGATCGGTCTGGAAAAGGAAGTTCGATCCGAGCACGGGCCGGCTACCCGTCTCGTCCCTTCGAAAGATTCCGATCAGCCGGCTCGAGATTTCGTTTGCGATCTGTTCGAGATTGAGGAACCGCCCGGAGCCAGTAGGACATTCCACCTGGAGGTCCGGACCGTAGTACTGGTAGAAGCGCCGCAGTGCCTGGACGAGAAGATAATTCACTGGCATCCAGATGGGCCCACGCCAGTTCGAGTTTCCTCCGAACAACCCGGTGGAGGATTCGCCCGGCTCGTAGTGTACGGAGTGCTCGGCTCCATCCAGCAACAGAGTGTACGGGTGCGCTTTGTGCCTTCGTGAAAGGGCGCGTATACCGTAGTCCGACAAGAACTCTTCCTCGTCGAGCATGACCTTAAGTATGCGCTCGAGCTGATCGCGGCTCGTAATCGAGAGCAACCGTCGCTCCGCCTGGCCTTTGCTGCGCATGCAGGCCATGTTCTCCGTCAGATCCGGACGATGAGCGATGAACCAGTCGAGGCGACGTTTGAAGGCTGGCATTCTCTCCAGCAGATCAGGCTCGAGCGTCTGCGCAGCGTAGAGCGGAATCAGACCCACCATGGAACGGACACACATCGGAATGCGCGTGCCATCGGGCGTGTGCAACACATCGAAAAAGAAGCCTTCCTCCTCGTCCCAAAGGCTCATGCCATCGTTGTCGATGTGATTCATGGCCCGGGCGATGTAGACGAAGTGCTCCCAGAATTTGCTCGCTACATCCTCATAGGTGGGGTCGTCTGCGGCGAGTTCCATGGCGATGGCCAGCAGGTCGAGCGAGTACATGGCCATCCAGCTTGTCCCGTCGGATTGCTCGATATGACCGCCGGCAGGGAGCATCGAACTGCGATCGAAGCACCCAATGTTGTCGAGGCCGAGGAAGCCTCCCTGAAACACGTTCTGACCTTCAAGATCCTTCCTGTTTACCCACCACGTAAAATTCAGCATCAACTTATGAAAAACACGCTCGAGAAAATCTCGATCGCCTTTGCCAGTGCGGCGTTGCTCGATCCGATATACCTGAAGCGCTGCCCAGGCGTGAACGGGTGGATTAACGTCGCCGAATGCCCATTCGTACGCGGGAATCTGGCCGTTCGGGTGCATGTACCATTCGCGCAGCATCAGCAATAACTGTTCTTTCGCAAATGCTGGATCGACATGTGCCAAGGCAACGCAATGGAAGGCGAGGTCCCACGCTGCGTACCAGGGGTACTCCCACTTGTCAGGCATGGAGATAACGTCGGCATTGTAAAGATGTCCCCACGCGCTGTTGCGTCCTCCCCGTCTTGATGCGGGCGGAGGCGCGAAGGCGGAATCGCCTTCCAGCCATTCCTTCACGACAAAGTGATAGAACTGCTTGCTCCACAGGAGGCCGGCAAAGGCTTGGCGCATGATCATCCGCGAATGTCCATCGAGCGACTCAGGCGCGATCGCGTTGTAGAAAGCGTCGGCTTCGCGGACACGCGTTGCAAACAGCGAATCGCAGGCACAACTGAACCTGGCGGGCGTCTCCAGAGGAGTTGCCGTCGATCTAAGGCGCAGATGAACGACATACTCTGAATGCGCTGGAATTGAGAGCCTATAGTGCAGGGCTGCTTTGGTCCCATTTGCAGCTGGATTGACTGCGTCACGCTCGCCGTGGACCACATAACGATCGATAGCATCCTTGACGTAGGGCGATGAATTCTGGCCGCCGTACAAACGAGCGAAGTTCGTTTCATTCTCAGTGAACAGGAGCTCCGGGCTTCCTTCGAACAGCAGTTCATATTCGCCGAGCTCGTCTAAGTTAGCCCGTAATCTGCCCTCCCCGGCCGCAAGTACCGGCCTGCTCGTGTTTGGGCGCCACGACCATGTGTTCCGGAACCAAAGGGTTGGGATCAGCCTCACATTTGCCGGTTCATCTCCGCGGTTCGCAATGGTCAGGCGAATGCAGATATCGTCGGCATCCGCCTTGGCATATTCCACGAACACGTCAAAATAGCGGCTCTCCTCGAAGACTCCGGTATCGATCAGTTCATACTCAGGCTCGCTCTTGGAACGGCTTCGATTGACATTGATCAGTTGCTCGTACGGATACGCCGCCTGCGGATATTTGTAGAGGTACTTCATGTACGAGTGCGTCGGCGTATTGTCGAGGTAGTAGTAGTACTCCTTCACGTCCTCGCCATGATTCGCCTCGGTGCCGGTCAACCCAAACAGCCGCTCTTTCAAGATCGGATCCCGTTCGTTCCAGAGCGCCAGCGCGAAGCACAGGTTTTGGTGACGATCGCTGATACCGGCGATTCCGTCTTCATTCCAGCGATAGGCGCGCGAGCGCGCATGATCGTGCGGAAAGTAGTCCCAAGCCTCACCGGTCGCGCTGTAATCCTCACGGACCGTGCCCCATGCGCGTTCGCTCAGGTAGGGGCCCCACCGCTTCCAGTGCTTGATCCGCTGATCCGATTCCTGCAACCGCTTCTGTTCTGCTGTCATGACTACCTTCCTTGAGTGGCGATGGATTGGCCGGCCGGCTGTCCCACTGCGGCAATTACGTGGCCATCGGGATCGGCGAAGAGAAACTCGGGACGATGATTGGCGGATTCAACGCTACTGGAAATGAACCTGACATGTGACTTGTACAAGGCCGCCCAGACTGCGTCAGCATTCGCGAAATCGATAAACGTTTCCCAATGCGTCAGATCATTGGCACGTGCGTCCCCCGGTATGCTGCGGCCATTGCGGGGAGCCAGGTACTCCAGCAATTCAATGCCGGGACCATGAGAAGCGCGAAGGCTCGTGATTCGCAGTCTCGCTCCGAATACGTTGTTCAGGCGTTCCTGCTCTTCGCCGTAGTTCTCGCTCTCTCCGGCCACGCGCATCCCCAGTTCGTCGCGATAGAACGCGAGACTCGCCTCTGTGTTGCTGACGGCAATGGCGGTATGGTCAATGCCCAGAAACAGGTCGGATCCGTGTTGCTGCCAGCGGGGATCTCCCTTTCCCGCTGGGAAATGGATCAGCTCCAGCACGTGCCCATCGGGATCGCGGAAATAAAAAGCCTGGATGCCTCCCGCATTCGGATTCCATGCCGGCAGGATCTGAGGACCGCTTGAAACGTGTTGGACGTGGTGATCGCGAAGCCAGCGATACGCCTGGTCCATGTCGCTGACTACGATCGCGAGATGCTGGAACCAGAGATCGTTGCTGTGCGAGTCTGCCGGAATCGGGCGTCCCTGAGGTGCGAGATATTCGGCAAGCTCGATTTCTTCATTCCCCAGCCGCAGGCGAGCAACACGCTCACGCACGCCGAACAGTCCTTTCAGGTGTTCGATCTCAGGCCCGGCCAGCTCTGCTTCCCCTTCTTTCTGGAAATGCAAAACCTGCGTGTAGAAATCTACTGCTCGATCGAGATCGCTCACCGTGATTCCGACTGCTTCGACTCCGCCAAGCGAAGGTATCTGCGCCAATGCAGCGATCGTGCAGAAGCAGATCCAGAAGATCCACGCAAGAATTCGTGAGGTCTTCATGCTGCTCCTGCCTTTCCCGCTCCGACGAACTGTTCGCTGTCAGTTGCGCGTGCGCCAAGCCGCTCAAGCAAATGATCGCCTACACGAAGAGCATTGGCGATGATGGTGAGAGCTGGATTGACGGCAGCGCTTGAAGGGAAGAAGCTGCCGTCCACGACATAAAGATTGTCGACTTCATGGGCCTTGCAATTGCGGTCGAGCGCTGATGTTGCGGGGTCATTACCGAACCGGATAGTTCCATTCTGATGCGCAACGCCGGCAAGCGGAATCCTCTGCCCCAGGAACAGGCTGCGCGCAAAAAGGCCTTGGTGGCATTGGCCATGTTCTTCGCACTTAATGTGATTCAGTGCGTACTCGAGTTTGTGAATCAGCTTTTCGTGCGCCCTCTGATTATTGGGCGTGTAGCTCAAGATGATTTCGCCATCGCGGTTCAAGGTGACGCGATTGTCTGGGTCTGGAAGGTCTTCGGATGTCAGCCAGAAATCGAGCGAATGCCGCGCCATTGCTTCCAGCGTCCATCCTGGTGCAATCGCAGGCGCTCCGGCTCGAAGCGTCTCGGCATCCAGCTTGCCGACGAACGAGATATGGCCCATGGGGAAAGGAAAGTCTTCCGATCCAAAGTAGAAGTCGTTGACCGAGAGAGTTTTCTGAAATATCGTCGGATTCGGGCACTTTGAAATCGCCATCAGCACAGAATTGGTGTGACCCATGTAATGGCGACCCACAACATCCGATCCATTCGCCAGCCCGCGCGGGTGCCGGTCGTTTGCGGAACGCAGCAGAAGCGCCGCGGAATTGATGGCTCCGGCTGATACCACCACCACATCAGCTGAATAGCTGTTGAGCTTGCCGTTCTGTTCCACTATGACGGCGGTGACCTCGCGACCCGAGCTACTGGTTTCGAGCTTTCGAACAAGAGCATTTCTCAACAGCGATATGTTTGGATAGCGCAGAGCCGGCTCCACGCACATTACCTGCGCATCGGACTTGGCATGCACCAGGCAGGGGAAGCCGTCACAGGTGTTGCAGCGGATGCACTTGCTTGTCTCAGGATTGCTCTCGTCGAGACGGACTCCCAGTGGTGTGTGGAAAGGTTTCAGGCCTAGCCCGCCCAAATCGTCGCTGAGCTGCTGAATCCTCGGCTCGTGAGTGACGGCTGGAAATGGATAGGCCGTAGACGAAGACGGCTCGGTTGGATCCTCTCCGCGTTGGCCGTGAACCTCGTACAGGCGCTCCGCCTCGCCGTAGTAACTTTCCAGATCGTCGTAGCTGATGGGCCATGCCGGCGAGACTCCACCTTCGTGCTGCAGAACCCCGAAGTCCTGCCTGCGAAGCCGGAAGAGCGCTGCGCCATAGAATTTCGTGTTGCCGCCGACGTAGTAGTTCGTGTGCGGATGAAGCGATTTTCCGTCCTTGTCGTACCAATGCTCTTTCGTCTGGTACTTGCCTTCGACATTGACCAGCTTCGGATCCCAGTTTGCCTTTTCGCGCGGAACGAAGTCGCCTCGCTCCAGGATAAGAATCTTCTTTCCCGAAGGAGCGAGACGATAGGCCAGGGTGCCGCCGCCGGCCCCGCTGCCGATGATGATGACGTCGTAGTGATTAGAGCTGCTCATGTGAAGTTCCTTTCATTCCGCAGAAAATGCAGTCAACTCTGGGGGAGTGGTCGAATTTGCAGCAGCCAACCGCTTGTGAGCCGCGGCTCCAGATGTACAGCCGGGCAGCCATCAGCATGGCGATTGGTGGCACAAGCAGGTAAATCGCGAAACCTTGCCAGATTCCGGAGGGGAGGGCCGATCCGAAGCTACGCGCAGGGTTCATGCTCATGCCCGAGTAGGGTGATTCCAGTGCAATGTATGTCGCAACAAGCGTGCCGGCGACGATTCCGGTGATCCTGCTCAGGCGCGGGTGATTTGAAAACCGAAGCACCGCCGACATCTGAATGAACGAAATGACGAACTCGCCTGCTGCGGCAATCAGGGTGCCGGTTCTTCCGGGAGTGGTCGCAGCAAAGCGAACGTTCGGATCAGCCAGGCTCATGCGCGCAACCGTGGACACCAGCAATACGCCGACAGCCGCGCCGAGAAATTGGAAGGCGATGTAGAAAACAGCATCGCGCATCTGAATCTTCCGAAGCCAGGCAAACGCGAGCGTAACGGACGGATTCATGTGCGCTCCGGAACGCTGTCCCCAGGGGGAGTAGATCAACGCAATCGCCGTCAGCCCCATCGCTGTTCCGATCAGTGCCCGTCGGAGGGTGGGGGAGGGCAAAGCAATCCGAGCGGGTGATGACGGTAGTTCGAAGATCATCGTGAACACGCAGGCGGATAGCATGAACAGGCCCAGCAGTGCCGCCTCCATCGCGTATTCAGGCCAGTGGAAGCCCGGGCTTATGGTCTCGCGACTCGCTTGGCGAGCCTGCGTTTCGCGTATCTGAACCTTAGCGGTGCTCATAGGTGACAACCTGCGCATGGGAGTGCCGAACAGGAGGAAAGTGACAAACTTCTCTTACCGCGGCCGTAGTTGAAACCAACGGACGGGCAATAGACTCTCACTGGTATCCAATTTCCAGATATCTGCCTGTGCAGTGGAGGTCCCAGCATGATTTCGCGTCGAATCACGAGGCGCCCAGAGAAGTGGGCAACACTCATTTCGGGAGTGAAGCACCGGTGGCTCATTCCTTTTGTTGCCTTCGAATGGCTGTGGGAATGGGTCGCCTATGGTCTGAGCCGCTGGAGTTTCCTGGAAGTGTTGGAATACCTGGGCAGCTTCTCCGTCCTGATCGGCGTTATCTTCTACTTCAGCGAGTCGGGCGATCGCGTCAAACAGCGCCACTACCAGGCCTGGCAGGTCATCAATACTGCGCAAGGCAGGGGCGGAAGCGGAGGGCGCATCGAGGCCCTTCAAGAACTGAACGAGGATCATGTGCAGCTGGTTGGGGTAGATGTATCGTCTGCGTTTCTCCAGGGGATTCGGCTGGAACATGCGAATCTGTTGCGAGCCGATCTCAGCGCGGCCGACGTGCGCGGTGGCAATCTGAGCGAGGCGATTCTCTCCTACGCCGATATGCACTCTGCCAATTTCCGGGGCAGTCGTCTGGCGCATTCTGTCCTATCCGACGCCGATTTGCACGATGCCGACTTGGTAGGCGCGGATCTCGAGGGTGCGAAACTCGACGGCGCTGACCTGACTTCGGCCGACCTGCGCAACGCAAAGCTCAAGGGCATTGGCTGGCAAAAAATTAAAAACGTAAAGGGCGCCATTATTGGCGGCGTAGTGGATGCGCCGGACGGCTTTGTGAAATGGGCGTTGCTCAACGGCGCCTCAGAAACGACGGATGCTGCCGACTAAGCTCGCCCAAGGCGAGCCAAGCCCTGAGAAAACAGCAAGGCCGGAGACATTTCTCCGGCCTGATTGCATCTGATGGAATCGGCCTGGATCCTACCGGCCGGGCTCAGGAGTTGTGACCTGCCCGGCCACGGCTGTGGGCCACGGCGCTCTCTCTCGCTTTGTGATGGTTGTGTCCCGACTATCCAGATAGCGATCGAGCGAGAAGAAGCCGGCGCCGAAGATCAGAACAATCAAGGAAGCGAACAGGAATGTATACGGATCTGCGGCATAAAACTTGCCGGGATCAGAGAAGACAGATCCGAGCGCTTCTCTGTCCGCGGTTATGTATGCGACCACCATGTTCCCGGTGAGAACGAAGCCGGTCAGACGGGAAGCCAGTCCGAGAATGAGGAGGATGCCGCCAAAGAACTCAAGATTGCTGACCATGACTGCGTTCACGTGAGGCATAGGGATGTTCAGCGACACGAAGAAGTCGGTTACGTGGTCCAGTCTGTGAAGCTTTCCCCACCCGGATTGCGCGAACTGCCACCCCCAATACAGGCGAACGGCGAGCAAAAAAGGCGATTGCAGCCGGCTCGCGACCGAGCCGAGCAGTTTATATCCCCTGAGAAGAAACGCGAAGAACGTGTGCATGTTGACCTCAAAAAGTGGATTCGTCCGTTCGCGGGAGAAAAATTCTGCATCTCTTCCGCAACTCGGCCCGTCACACGTTTCGAGTTCACATTCTTCACAAAGTTACGGGAGTCCAGAAGTATTTATGGAAGGCTCGACAGGCATCGAAATGGACGATATTTACGCAATTAACCTGGCAAAGACCAGGTACCGCGATGGTTTTGACCTCGGGGACGCCGAATTGGTCCTTTCGGTCTACGACGGCGCGTTTGCGGACATGTCGTTTGGGATGCCTGGCTTCTACTATTCCGACGCACGCGATGTCTTCAGAGCTTCTCTTGAACGGACCTTCCGCGAATACAACGCACGCATGACGATTATCCTGATCGACATTGTTTTGAATGGCGACAAAGCTCTCGACTGGGGGTGGCACGTCCTGGACCTTACATCCAAGCAAACCGGCGAGCAAAGGCGGTTGCGTACGCGCTATTTTGAGACATGGAGGCGGGATGCTGCAAAAGGCTGGCTGATCACGAGCTTCATCGATAACGTCGACGTTGAACCACGGCTACCGCACGAGGTGATTGCGGACATCAAATACGGAGACCTGTTTACTCCTTTTGCGCGTCTTGAGCATCGGCCTCAATGCGTCGAAGAAGTGCCGACGTAATCCGTTCGCTTGCTCCGCGTGGAATATCAAACGCGTGCTCGTCCCCGATCAGCGCGACGACGTTGCGTGTGCCATCAAGCAATGCCTTGCAGTGCTTGCATCGGCCGAAGTGGAACTCTAGCCGATGCTTCAGATCTGGCGACACATCGTCATCGACAAAGTCGGAAATCCGCCTCCATACTTCGAAGCAGCTGATCTCGACAATTGTTTTTCCGTCCAACATGGCCTGTGGGCCCTCTGCCCTTCCCTGTCAGCCTTCGTTTAGAACGACCTGACACGTTTGTAGGTTGTACTGCCTGCGTTCCATGACCCGTCAATTCCTGGTGCCAGCGCATCCCTTACCTGAAGCCTCGCCCGCAAAAGCCTGGTCTTGACCGACGCTTCGCTGATCTTCAGCAGCTCCGCAGTTTCAGCAACGCTCATGTGCTGGATGTCGCGCAGGACAAGTACATCGCGATAGATTGGCTTGAGAGTTCCAATCGCCTGGTGGAGACACTCGCGCAGTTCCGTGCGCTGCAACGCCTCCGAAGGAATCTCGCGCCAATCGGCTAAGTCGATCGGGATGTAATCTCCCTCATCGCTCGCAATGCCGGCATCGATCGATTCCTCCTGCGCTCGATTCGCCCGGCGCAGCCGGTGACGCGCCTCATTCACGGTTATCTGGATAATCCACGTGCTGAACTTGCACTCGCCGCGGAACTGCGCCAGATTCTTGAATGCCTTGAAAAGAGCCTCCTGTGCCACGTCCTCCGCATCCTGTTCGCTTTTCAGGACGGAAACAGCCATTGAATAAACCAGCTTCTGATACGGCCGAACGAGATCCATGAACAACTCCCGTTCGCCGCTTCGTATCCGCTCGATGAGTGCCAGTTCCTCAGGGGAGACTTTCTGTGCAACCGGCCGCGTTGCTGTCTCCGGCAGCGGAGGCGGCTCGATCGCGCCGATCATCGAGGGCGCAATCCCATCGGTGCGAAGGCGTTCTGGTCTTCCGGTCGAGCCCGTGTTTTGATACTCATCCATCATGCTTGCGAATGGACCTCTTATCATTTCTGCCCGGATTCAGGCAGGTTAACTCAGCTTGCGAAGCATTGAACAGAATTTTCTCGCGATGTCTAACCGCCGGTCGCGAACCCGGGATACAGTGTCATGCCGCCGTCCACGAATAACGTGATACCGGTAACGTAGTCAGACTGGTCGGAAGCAAGCCACACAGCGGCCCTCGCGATATCGTCCGGCTCGCCCACGCGCTCGTATGGGATCAGCTTCAGCAGTTCGGCTTCGGCTTCCGGTGTGTCCCAGGCAGCGCGATTGATGGGCGTCTTGATGGCGCCGGGCCCAATGCTGTTCACCCGAATGCGATGGGGCGCCAGCTCCTGGGCCATGCTCTTCATCATCAGCATGATTCCGCCCTTTGACGCTGCATAATTGCAGTGCCCCGCCCACGGGATCACTTCGTGAACAGAGCTCATGCAGATAATCTTGCCCGCTGCAATCGAACGGCTCTTGTCTACGCCGCGACGAATAAATTCGCGTGCTGCTTCGCGGGCGCATAGGAACTGGCCCGTAAGGTTCACGTTGAGCACGAACTGCCACTGTGCCAGAGTCATATCGACAAGAGCGGCATCACGCTGAAGCCCGGCATTCGCGACGAGAATATCGATCGTTCCCCATTGGCTGAAGAGCTCTGAGTACATCTTCTTGACCTGCTCTTCGTTGCTGACATCCGCAGCGAGTGCGATTGCCTTTCCTCCCTCATCGCGGATGCCGGCTACGACCTTGTCCGCCTGCTCTTGCGTTCCGGGATGGTTCACCGCGACATTCGCGCCCGCCAGTGCAAGTGCGCGCGCAACGCCCGCGCCGATTCCTGAGCTCGCGCCGGTCACTAGTGCAACCTGGCCTTTCAGTGGCTGGTATCTTCCGTTCTCCATAAAGCACCTGTTTCTTCAGAAAATGATTGCGTTTATAGACTTTCGTTCTCAATTACGAACGCATTGCAGTTGCGAATTGGGGATCCTCTGCGCGGGCCGCGACCTTCGGGTCCCTCGATCTCTCGTCGACGAGCTTCGCAAGCCTTAACAACTCGGCGACGCTCCACGCCTGGGCGATGCAGCCTCCCGGATTGTGCGGCTCATCTCCATCGAAGATCTCCGAGACCTGGCCGAGACACGCTTCCTGCAGATGTTCTGAAAAGCGGTCAATCCACTCCTGCGCTTGGTTGAGAGCGGCGTCTGCATTGTCTGCATAGCGGAGCAATGACGCGAAATAGGGACCCGCGAGCCAAGGCCAGACAGTCCCCTGGTGATAGGCGCTGTCGCGGCTCCATACATCGCCCTGATATCGCGCTCGATAACGCGGGTCTGATGGCGCAAGCGTCCGCAGCCCAAAAGGTGTCAACAGATGCTTCTTTGCCGACTCGAGCACCTTGATCGTCTTGTCTTGGTCCAGAAGATTGTGGCGAAGGCTGACGGCGATCACCTGGTTGGGCCGGATCGACGGATCGGCGCTGAGTTCCCCGACCACGTCGTACAGGCATTCCATGCTGTCGTTCCAGAAGACGCCTTCGAAGTTAGCCCGAAGCCGATTGGCCACGCCGGCGCAGTAATCAGCCGCCGCAACATCTCCAAACATTCTTCCGAATTCTTCAACGGTTCGCAGGGCGTTATACCAGAGAGCCTGAATCTCCACCGCGCGACCGGAGCGTGGCGTAATGGCGATATCTCCGACCTTTGCGTCCATCCAGGTGAGCTGGGTCGACTCGTCACCTGCCCACAGAAATCCCTGCGCGTCTGCGTGAATCCTGTAGCGTGTACCCGCCAGATGGTGATGGATAATGCTCTTCAATCCTGGATAGAACTGCGTCCGGATGAGCTCCACAGCATCGCGGCGCCAGCGCGCGTCGTTCCGATAATTCAGGTACTGCCAGATCGCATCGACAAACCAAAGCGTAGCATCGACCGTGTTGTACTCCGGTGTTTCTCCCTGATCAGGAAAGCGGTTCGGCAGCATGCCCCCATGCACGTAGCGGAGGAATTGCAGCAGAATGTCTTTTGCAGCATCTGGCTGTTCGGTGCACAACAACAGGCCAGGTAACGCAATCATGGTGTCGCGACCCCAATCGCCGAACCAGTGATAGCCGGCGATTACGGTTTTGAAGGGCGGCCGCGCCACGATGAAATGTTCCGCCGCAACAGACAGCGCTCGAATCAAGTCCAAATTCTGGCTTAGCGAGCTTGCCTTCCGTTCAATCTCCTTGGTCCGCCGAATCTCTGCCGCACGTATTGTTGCAGCATCCGCCACGAAATGCGGCTCCGTCGAAGCGATCAACGTCACCTTGGTTCTACCGTTGAGCGATGCCCTTAGCATCAGCGGATTGAATAGATCTTCGCGGTGATCGAGACCGCGCGCTCGCTCTTCCGAGTATTCAAAGTTGTAATACCAGTTGCCCGTACCGATCACCTCATCGGCATCATGCGCGATGTGAAGAGCCGGCAGATCACCATACGGTTGAAGCGTCACCCTGCCGTCAGATTCAACGAGCTTTGGGCTGATGCTCTGATTTGCATGGGTTGTCGCGTGAAAATCGCGAAACGCGATGAGTGGCGCAATTTCAAGCTGAATGTCGTCACCCTCGCGCCTGCTGCTCAGCGAGTACTCGATCACTACTGTGTTCTCTCCGCGGGCCATGTAGATCGATTTCTCGAGGACGAAGCCTTCGCCGGCATATGTATAGATGGGAAAAGGATCCAGCCGAAACTGCTGAAGATTGCGGAACCCCTGCGGATGAAGGACCTCTTCGCCGTATCGGTTCGTGGAAAGATCAAAACGCGTTCCGTTCACGATGAGCGCGTCTTCCACCTTGGAGAGCATTACCAGCCTGCCGACCGGTGGATGCGTCGCCGCTACGAGGAGTCCGTGATACCGGCGAGTGTTGAGCCCGCACACCGTGGACGAGGCGTACCCTCCAATCCCATTGCTGATGAGCCATTCTTTCGACATCAGAGGCTCGGGGTTGTTGACCATCGCGTTGTGAACGGTGAGCACTGTCTCATCCTCTAGGCAGTGACATTCTCACCGCCGGCAAGTATGAGCCTGGCAAATTAGAAAAGTTACAGCAGATTCAGAAAGAAGATTCAGCCTCGGCCTTCACACCAGGGCGACCACTCGAGCGGGTAAAACGGCGGAGCAGGCTTAGCCGTCCAGACCCTTCCGCTCGTTCCGATATTGGGAGCCAACGCGGAATTCAGCCGGCAAGTCAAACTCGGCAAGCCCGCCAAGCAGACGGGTCACATTCTGAATTCCTTTCAGATCTGACTCGCACTTGCGGCAGCTTTCGAGATGCTTCAGAAGGAGCGCTGCCGACTCCTGGTCCAGATCGCCTTCCATATAGTCGACGAAATGCCGGCGCGCTTCGCCGCATGTCATCCCACTCGAACTGGATCGCGCATTCACCATTCCCCATGTTTGATGAAAGTCACACGCCGAAGGTTCCGCGATTTCTTTCATCGATCTGAAACCTTTCCATTCAGTCTGACTCGAAGGGCATGCGGAAACAACCAGAAGCTCAGCTCCTGATCGGGATCGAACATCCAGCCGCAGCACTCCCCTTTTTGAGGTCAATATGAAAGCACGCAAGTTTTGGACATCTGGAGCCGGCATCGCACTCTGCATCGGCTCACTCGTCAATGCCAGCAGCCAGACGCTGCCGAAGAAGACTCTTTCTTTAGCAGGAGCAGAGAGAGCCATCGACGCGGCCAAGGCAGAAGCGACTCGTCTCCATGCGCCCGGCGGTGTCATCGCGGTCGTAGACGACGGCGGCAACCTCATGGCACTGGAACGGCTTGACGGCACATTCGCGGCTGGAGCCAATGTTTCCATCGGCAAGGCACGCACTGCGGTTCTCTTCAAAAAGCCGACTAGAGTCTTCGAAGAACTGATCAATTCGAATGGCAAGGGTCGCACTGTGATGACATCACTCGACAATTTCACTCCGCTGATCGGCGGGATTCCCATTGTGGTCGACGGAGAGATTGTGGGCGGTGTGGGTGTAAGCGGGGCCGCCAGCGCGGACGAAGACGAGAAACTCGCAATCGCCGGAGCAAATGCGCTGAACGCGTCCCCAAACTCAGCAGACGCGGTTTCATTCTTTGACAGCCACGCCGTCAGTGAAGCTTTCAGCAAAGGAGCGGTCTTGCTCGATGGCAGCGACGGCCGCAACTACATGGTTCATGCCAGCCGCAGATCAACACCCGGCCAAGCGGAGATCCATACCAGAGACACAGATGTGGTCTACGTACTGGATGGGGAAGCCACGCTTACAACCGGCGGCCATGCTGTTGAAGCAAAAACGACTGGCCCTGACGAACTGCGTGGAGTGTCGATCGACGGCGGCGAGACTCGCTCGTTAGTCAAGGGGGACGTAGTCGTCATTCCCGCTGGTGTGCCGCACCAGTTCGTCAAGGTGACAAATCCATTCCTCTACTTTGTCGTAAAAGTCCGATAGAGCGGAGCCACACATGCAAACGAAATTCACTTTCGCTTCCGCTCTTGTCCTTGCCGCCGCGCTATCCGGAGTTTCTGCACACTCGCAGACGGTGCAGGATCCCCCCTTCGGCAAGCCGGACGCAGTTGTAGATCTGGCAACCGACGAAGGCGCCCGGCTGGTAAATGGCACCTGGCGCTATCACGACGTCTCGATTGTCGCAGCGGATTTTCGCGCCGTCGGAGCGGATCTGAAACCCAGTGGCTCTCCCATCAAAACACTCGATTATGAGCCGCACGCGGGTGGCCGTGAGTTCGATGATGCAGAGTGGGAGCAGATCAAGCCCACTTCACTCGATCAGAGGAGGTCGACTGGCAAGGTCTGCTTCAACTGGTACCGCATCAACATTACGATCCCGGAGAAGATCGGGAACCTCGTCACGGAAGGCTCCACCATCGCATTCGAAGTGGTCGTCGATGATTATGCCGAAGTGTGGGTGGACGGAAAGCTCCCGCGAGTTCTCGGAGAACCAGGAGGACAGTCGGTAAAAGGCTTCAACGCACCCAACCGAGTGGTTCTCACCAGGAATGCGCATTCTGGGCAGCACATTCAAGTGGCGGTGTTTGGCATCAACGGGCCAATCTCCCACAGCCCTGAGAACTTCATCTGGATCAAGTCCGCGACTCTCGATTTCTACAAGTCGCCTCGCACCGTGCTGTCTGCGACCAACCCGCAGATCATTCGCAACGATCCGGCATTCGACAGAATCGTTCCCAATGACGCAAAGATCGAGAAACTTGCCGGCGGCTTTCAATTCACTGAAGGACCCATCTGGGTTCCGAAGTCGGACGAGAGCGACGGCTACCTGCTATTCAGCGATCCCAACAACAATGTGATCTATCGCTGGACGCAGGATGGACAGGTCTCCATCTACATGACGAAGAGCGGCTATCGCGGCGTCGATATCGGGGAATACGGCCAGCCGGGATCGAACGGGCTCACTCTGGATCGGGAAGGCCGCCTGACGATCAATCAGCATGGCAATCGTCGCGTAGTACGGTTGGAAAAGAATGGCCAGCTCACGGTCCTCGCTGACCGCTACCAGGGCAAGCGGCTCAACAGCCCGAACGATCTCGTGTACAAGTCTGATGGCGCGCTCTACTTTACTGATCCGCCATTTGGCCTTCCCAAGTTCTTCGACGATCCGCGCAAAGAGCTGCCCTACAGCGGTGTGTTCCGAGTGTCGCCCGACGGAAAAGTCCAACTCGTCTCAACTGACCTGAAAGGACCAAATGGAATTGCCTTCTCTCCAGACGAGAAGTACCTCTACGTCGGCAACTGGGATACAGCGAAGAAGGTTGTTATGCGCTACACCGTTGAGCCGGACGGAGGCTTGAGTCACGGCCAGGTCTTCTTCGACATGACCGGCACTCCCGGAGAGGACGCGCTTGACGGCATGAAGGTAGACGTTGAAGGCAATCTGTACGTCTCAGGCCCCGGAGGCGTCTGGATTCTTTCCCCCGAACGGAAGCATCTGGGCACCATTACCGGGCCTGAGCATCCACACAACTTCGCATGGGGTGGCGACGATGGAAAGACTCTTTATCTTTGCGCCCAAACCGGCCTGTACCGGATTCGGCTGAACATCGAAGGTATTCGGCCTAAGTAGCCATCATTCAGATACAGAGGTGGGCTCTTCCTTGTATCCCAGTGCGGCCTCAATCGTCGCGTTCCGAAAATCCGGAACCGTGCCGAGTCCGAAAGAAACTGTGTTAGCAAACTGCGCAAAACCGACAACAACAGCCGCTTCCATAATCTGCTGGTCGCTGAAACCGAAGGTCCGTAGCTTCTCAATGTCAGAAGAGGCGATCTTCTTGCCGTCGCTGTTCAGCTTTGCGCAGTAATTGAGCAGCGCCTTATCCGCCAGGGAGATCTTGGAGTGTTGGTAGTCCACTGCGATCTGCTCCGGTTCCGGCCCATCAATCTTCAACAGACGGACAATCTCGCAATGAGCGGTGACGCAGTATGTGCTGAGGTTTGCGGCGGAACATGTAAGGAAGATGTATTCAACTTGCTTGCGCGAAAGTGCTCCCGTGTGGAACAGGATCGACTCCATCAACTTCATCTCTGCCTCTACCAGGTCGGGGCGCGCCACCTGCGCCACGTAAAAATTGGGCAGGAATCCGAACTCACGTTTAACGTCGGTGAAGCCGGGGAAGTCCTTTTCATCAAAGGGTGGGCTCTTCAGATAAGCCATGTCTCACCTCGAGCGCTTTCGTGTGCTCGATCCAACATGTCCGAAAGCTCTTACGGATTGGGGAAGTTGCAAAATACTGCCAAACGACACGAGTTTGAGCTATATACTAGCAGCCTCCAGCATCGTATGGACCCCATTGTGGCTGCCGGGGGCGAGTCGGCCGAGCAATCCCAGCCTCACTCCAGGCTCCTCGCACTCCCCCCCATCCTATCTCGCACTGCACTAGATCTTCCGGCGCTTCGCGCCGCTGAAGAAGCCCTGACCCGCGCCGTTTTCGATTGCGCTGGACTTCTGACAGGACCTCAGCAACTGCTGCTACTCGCAGCTGCAGGACGGCAATGGCACGCTGATATTCGAGATATCGCAATCCCCTGCTTTGAAGATTCTCACGGCTGCGGCCAGGATGCGCTGGCACAGTTCAGCCTCAAGCTGGCCCGGTACGGCCCCTGGTGTTGCAGAGCCGACTGCGATGAGTTGCGGGCGGCAGGATTCAATGAGAGCGCCATCGTCGCTGCCGTCACCACTGTGGCGCTCGGGCACTTCCGCTGCTCGCTCGCAGCAGCGCTACTGGGACGTGACGGACTGCCCTTCGAACTGCAGTCCGATCCGACTGAGCCGATCCCGCAGTGGCGAGAGACCCCCGCTCCGTTCATTTCAACCCCTCCCCCACCCACCGAAGCGCTTGATTCTGCTTTAGACCAAATCCGTGCTCTGTTTGGATTTGTGCCCAATCTCATTCACCTGCAAAGCTGGATACCGAATCTCGTGAGAGCCGAAATTCATCTTCTCGAGGCTGTCTTCGGACCAGAGGACTGTCTGAGCCAGATGCAGAAACATCGGCTTGCCCTGTGCCTGGCCGCCGCCAATTGCAGCAACTACCTCATGGCCCTTCACGGAGAGATGCTGAACCTCATCGGCTCCACGCCTGAGGAGACCCTGGCCCTGCTGGACGACGCGGGAGTTGTGTCGGTCTTAGAAGCTGACAAGGCCCTCTGTTCAGAAGCGAAAAAGCTCACGATGCTCCGGAGAACAGGCAATGAGCAGTTTGATCCAAAGCTGCTGACGGAGGCAGGGTTCAGTCCAGCTCACATAGTCGAAACTGCCGTAACTGCGGCACTGACTAACTTCCTTTGCACCATCGGGTTTGGCTTGGGGGCTGTTCCGGACTTCGTGCCTGTACGCACATTTCATGCAAAAGATCTGTATCTTTCTGCGGACGAAAGCCGTCCTACTCAGAACGAGTTTCGTCTGGAGGACCCGGATCGCGAATTTGTCGCACGGGTGAGAGCCGGCGAAACTGATGCATTTGAACATCTGGTTCGCAGTCACACAGGGCGCGTTTTCAGGACCTTATACGGCATTTTGGGGAACCCCGAAGAAGCTCGCGACGCCACACAGGACACTTTCTTGAAAGTATTCGAACACATTGACAAGTTCGAGCGTCGATCGAAGTTCTCTACGTGGCTCACGAGCATCGCGGTCAATACCGGCATCGAGATCTTGCGCCGCCGCAGACCCCTGGAATCAATCCACAGCGAGGATGGAGAGCTTGGGTTCAGGCCGCGGCAAGTCCGAAGCTGGGTCGACAACCCCGAACAAGTTCTGGAAAAATCACAAACGAACAGCCTGGTCCGGAAAGCGGTACTCCGATTGCCGGAGAAATATCGTGCCGCCCTTCTTCTCAGAGACATCAACCAGTTGTCGACTGAAGACACCGCAGAGGCCCTTGGCTTGAGCCTGCCCGCAACCAAGGCTCGGATTCTGCGCGGCAGACTTATGCTCCGCGAATCGCTCGCTCCACACTTCACCAGAACGGAAGGAGGCCAACGTGTTTAGTTGCGCTGACTTCCTTGCCGAGTTTGGCGACTATCTCGATGGCTGCGCCAAGCCTGAAATCAAATCCTGCATCGAAGAGCATCTGCGCGAGTGCAAGACGTGCCAGGTCATTATCGACAGCACCTGCAAGACAATCCGGATCGTAACCGACAGCGAAAGCTTCACTCTTGCGGCAGCAGATGTCGAGCCGATCGTTCAAGACGTAATGACGCGAGTGCGAAAAGTTCGACGGTAAGGTTGCTACGTGCTCTGCGATTTTCCCCGTCAGGCTTGGGGTCTACCGGAAGCCGAGCACATCTCTTGCGGGCGCAGCAAACCTAGCCGAACCACGATGTATAGAACCCTAGGTCTCGCAGGGCTCCCAGCAAGTGCGCCCACCCTGGCACGACGACCGGTGCACAATTTGATTGTCTGGCCCCGCCTTACTCATAGTCTTGAGGCACCAGTAAGTGGTCGTCGAGCCGATCAGTTCCAGAATCTCCTCATCGGAATTCTCGAATGCTCCATACGAAGACTTGCTGCGGAGCGACTTGCAACGAATCTGCACAAGCTCAGTGCTCATCTGTCACCTCATCCTGCTGCGCTTGGATCGCGATCCATCTGCCCCGCGGCGAGAAGAATGGTGCGATAGATCGCTGTCTGGAATAGCTGGATCTTGTAGCCGTTCTGCGAAAGGGGCGTAGCGTTTTGCATGGCCGCCTTCGCCGCCGCCCGCGCCGTCGCTTCGCTGACGGTTGCACCAACCAGTGCAGCTTCAGCCTCTTTGGAACGGATCGGCGTGGGAGCGGCCACTCCCAGAACGATCGCCGCCTTGCGGCACTTGTCTCCGTCTATGACAAGCACAACTCCTGCGTCAGCCAGAGGCCAGTCGAAGCTCTCCTTTTCGCCGTACTTCTGGTAAGCCGAGCGGGTACCCTGCTCGGGCTTCGGGACAAAGATTTCGGTGATGATCTCGTCAGGCTGAAGCACGGTTTCGTTGATGAGATTCTTTTCCGGAGGTACGTAGAATTCACCCATCTTGACGCTGCGTTTGCCGCGTCTGCTGGTGATCTCTACCTGTGCGTCCATCGCAAGAAGCGGGACCGCGGTTGAAGAGGGGTGCACCGAGGCGCACGTGCCGTTGTTCATCACGGCGTGGTACTGGTTCTCGCCATCGTGCGCATGACATTCCTGACTTGTCTCGCCCTTCTTCTTGCAGTCGAAGTCGCTCGAGCGGAAATACCAGCATCGGGGACGCTGCGTAATGTTTCCGCCAAGGGTTGCCATGTTGCGGACCTGCGGCGTCGCAGCGTGCCCAGCGGCATCTGCCAGCGCAGAATAGGTGCGGCGGATCTCCGGATGTTCAGTAATCTCCGCGAGCGTGACAAGTGGCTTAAGATGCAGCCCATCGTCCTTCACGCTTATGCCGCGCAGGCTGCCGACATTGCGAATGTTGACCAGACGCGGAGGGTTCACGATGCCCTCCTTCATTAGGTCCAGAATGTCGATTCCGCCGGCTTTCAGCACTGCGCCGTTGTTGAGTTCCGTCAGAGCCTGATCGACTGAGGTGCAATCTACAAATGCGAAGCGGTTCATGCTCTCTCCTCCGGACCGACTTTGCCCAGCGCTGCGAGTACGTTTGCGGGTGTCATCGGAATTCGTCGCATCCGCACGCCTGTCGCGTTGTAGAACGCATTGCCGATCGCAGCTGCCATGGTGATAATTCCTGCCGACTCTCCGATGCCCGCCGCGTCTGTCGAACTCATAGCGATGTAGTTCTCAACGAGTTCCACTTGAATCTCCGGCACTTCACGAGCGCCGAGAATCTTGTAGCTCTCAAGATTTGCGTTCAGCATGTACCCCTTCTTGCGGTCCATGATGCGCTCTTCAAACAACGCATACGAGATACCCTGAAGCATTCCGCCATTGATCTGGCTGACGACACCAAGTGGATTGATAGGACGGCCACAGTCGTGAGCACCAAAAACCTTCTCGACACGTACGCGCCCGGTCTCGGTATCGACCGCAACTTCTACGTAGTCGACGCCGCCGTACGTCAGCCGTTCCTTCGCATATTCGGGACGCCGGGTGGCACGAGCCGAAATCTCGCTGGTCGGCATTTTGGCTGCGAGCTGCCGGATCGTAAAGGATTTGGACTCGTCGTCCTTGCAGACAACCTTCGTTCCCTTCACTACCAAATTTTCCGGCTTTGTTCCGACCCTGAATGCAGCCGCCGCAAACAGTTTCTGTTTCGCCTGCCAGGCAGCATCGCGAACCGCCGGAGTGATCGAACCGGCCGTTACGCTACCACCAGAATTCGGACCGATTGGATAACGAGTGTCGCCGATACGAATCACGACCTCGGCTGGAGGAATTCCAAACTCCTCGGCCACAATGAGCGCGAGCAGAGTTTTCGTGCCCGTGCCAAGGTCCTGCACAGACGACATCAGTTCGACCGAGCCGTCCTTCGAAACGCGAACCTCGCAGGATGAGTCCATGTTGACGAACCGGTACCAGACCGACTGCGCAATTCCCATTCCCCGCTTGACAGGTCCCTGATCGCTACCGGCAGGCCGCCGGTTCTTCCAGTTCGTCTTCTCGCGGATAATGCTTCGTTCAACACGGCGCGCCGGGTTCTCGTCGATCTTGTCTCTGAGATCGAGCGGATCCATATTCAGCTTCACGGCGACTTCGTCGATCGCCTGCTCAAACGCGAAACATCCCTGCGGATGCCCTGGCGCGCGGAACGCCGCACCCGGTCCAGCATTGATGAAAACGTCGTACTCCTCCGTGAGTAGATTGGGGCACTTGTAGAGGTTCGTCGCAGGACCAGCGGTACCGGCCCCGGTTCCCACGCCAGCCGTGCCGTAGCTTGTCAGGCTGATCGCGGTGAGAGTTCCATCTTTCTTGGCGCCAATCTTCAGCTTCTGGTGCGAGTCAGGCCGGTTGCACGTGATGTGCTCCTGCCGGCGATCGAGCATCAGCTTGACGGGCGCCTTCGCCTTTCGCGAAAGATTCGCCGCAACAACGCCCTCATTCCCCGCGCCGAACTTGGCGCCGAATCCACCGCCCATGTATTCCGTGATCACACGCACCTGGCTTTTCGGGACTTTGAAAACCTCTGCGAACTCATCTCGAACGCTCGCCGTACCCTGCGTTGAGGCATAGACCGTTATCTCCTCCGGCTTCCAGTCGACAACGAATCCATGCGTCTCAAGCGCGGAGTGCGTCTGCACCTGGGTGAAGTACTCGCTCTCGACAATCGCGTCGGCCTCCGCATAACCTTGCTCGACATTGCCGACTGTTTTTCGTTGAGGGCCGTGCACGTTGCCCACCTGTTGAACACCTTTGGGACCGCCGCCACCTCCCGCCGTTCCCGCCGCGTCCGCCGGGCCTGGAAAAACCTTCGGCGCATCTTCGGCACGTGCCTCCTGCCGATCCACCACGAACGGCATCTCGTCGTAGGTCACTTTGACCAGTGCGGCAGCATCCGCGGCGATTTGCGGAGTTGTGGCTGCAACTCCCGCGATTGGCTGGCCGGCATAGCGAATGATGGGGTACTTCGAAGGAGTTTCCTGGTTGGGATCGCGCAACTGTGCGATTCCCATGGTGTGTTCGATGACGTGAACTGCCTTGACCCCCGGCAGTTTCTCCGCTGCGCTGGTGTCGATCGAAGTGATGCGGCCGTGAGGGACATCGGCATCGACCATGCGCGCATACAGCATGCCGGGAAGGTGAACATCGGCGGTGTACTTGCCGCGGCCGGAGACTTTCTGCGCTCCATCCCACCTCGGCGTAGGCTTGCCGATAAAGGTGAGTTCGGAGTTTGGCGGCAGGGGCGGCGGCTCATCAATGGGAACCTGTCTTTCTTTCTGAGTTAAACCGTCCTGAGGAATGCCGAACACAAAACTCTCAGTTCGCGTCGCAGTCACTTGCGCAGCAGGTGGGGTCTGCTCATCCTTGCGCTCGGCCTGGCGTGTTGGTTTTGCCTCGCCCTCAACACCCTTTCGCACGGACTTATGCTGATCGGTTGGCTTTTGCTGCTCAGACTTTTCCTGTCCAGCCATCATGGCTTCCGGCGTCATGGTCATCCCTCCTTCGCTGGGTTCAGGTCCAGCGGCCGGGCACTTGCATTACCGTGTTTGGCTGCATCAAGCGTGGCTGCAAACACCTTGGGATAGGTTCCACACCGGCAGAGGTTCCCACTCACCGCATGTTTGACCTCGGCGAGACTCGGATTCGAATTGCGCTCGAGAAGCGCTGCGCAGCTCATCACCATTCCCGGAGTGCAGAAACCGCACTGGAGCGCATCGTGCTTTATGAACGCTGCCTGGATCGGATGAAGCTGCTCGCCATGCGACAAGCCTTCGATCGTGGTGACCTTATGACCGACCGCGTCGATTGCGAGTGTCATGCAGGCGAGTTGAGGCGCGCCATCGACCCACACGGTGCAAGCAGAACACGATCCACGATCGCAAACCACCTTGGTTCCAGTCAGGTTGAGATGGTCGCGGAGAGTTTCGGCAAGCGTATAGCGCGGCTCCACTGCGACTGCATGCTCCTGTCCGTTGACATGGAGTTTGATGGGGACGGCATCAGGTCCGACGGCGGCACTGCGCGTAACCGCTTGGTTTGCGTCATGCGCGAGGGCCGATGCTGTATCCAGCACCGTCGTCGCTGCTGTGAGTCCCGCCCCTTTTAGGAAGCCGCGACGGGACACCTCTACCTTGGGTGTATCTGACATGGGGAAGTCCTTCGTTCGGTTTTTGGATCGTGCTCAGGCCTTCTGCGATCAGGGAAGCTCGACTTCAGAATCTCGCTACTTGCGCCCTCAAGCCGGGGGAGCGAGATTTGCTGCCCTAGATCATAGCTCCGATATGCAAACGGGCGCCAGCCCACCAGGTCGGCCTTGGACTGGGCCAAAACTCAACCTACTTACCTCGCCGCAAGCATTCGCAGAGAAAAGCAGAGAACCCCTCGTTTCTCGCAGCAAAGGCCTGAGTCCCTGCAGGCAACCTGCGGATCTTACTCCCCGGCCAGCTTCTCGCGAATTGTTTGTGCAACGTCATCAATCGGGGTGAGCTGACTCAGCTCTTCAACCTGTGGGCTGTCGGCCGCATACGCAAGTCCAGCCTTCCTGGCGATTTCTCGGTTCAGATCGAGTGCCGCGGTCAGCTCTTTCTCGCTTAATAGAAGGATCTGTAGCATCAGGTGCTCCCGCTCTTCTGACCGGCGCCCGATTCGCGCCTGCCGCATCAGAATGAAGCTCGCCAGCAAGATGGCCTCAAGCGCCACGATTGTGGATAGCAGGGAGAACGGAAATGGATCGAAGTGTCGAACAGCGGGAGCGAGGTTCAACCCGATCCACGTTGCAAAAGCAGCCAGGTGAAAGCAAACGAACGTCAGGCTGCCGGCAGCTCCTGCCACCAGGTCGCCGAGCCGCTCTCCCGTGGTGCGTCTGTCAAGGAACTCCTGCTCGTGCTTTGCGATCAGTTCAACATGTTCCTTTACGAATTCCCTGGGCATACCAGCTTAGATGCAGAGTGCGCGGTCGCATGATAGCTCCGTCAGATCGGGCCCGCGCTGTTCGCTGCGCACAACGCGAGCCCTTGCGCAACGGACGTAAACTCATCGCCGCCCCGGATTCTTTCCGGACCGAAACGCGTGGTGAAGATGCGCCGCACCGCCGGCACAAATGAACTGCCGCCTGTAAGAAAGACACGATCCACCTCGCGTGGGTTGACTCCAGTGCTCTTCAGCAGGGCATCGACGCTGTGTTCGATGGCGGCGAGATCTTCCATGATCCAGCTGTCAAATTCCGCCCTGGAGACGGGAATGCTTAGCTCGATCGACGCCCCTCGATCGCGGAAAGTGAATTCCGCGCGTTCCCTTTGCGATAGTTCAAACTTTGCCTTCTGTACGGACTGATGCAGCTGGTATCCCAGGTCACCTTCAATGATTGCGATTAGCGCCTCAATCTTCTCCGGCTCGAGCGCACGAGCGCGTGCGCTCTTCAGAATTTCGCGAACGTTATTGGTTCGCAAAAATGAAAGGTAGTGCCAGCGCTCCAGATGAGCATAGATCCACGCAGGAACCGCGGGGAGGATCTTGTTGAGCGAGCGCGCCTCAGAGTTTGATCCCAGCGCCGGCGACACCAGCTTGCGCACGATGCGAGCATCGAATGCATCTCCAGCTAATCCCAGCCCCGTGTTCCCCAGCAGGTCTTCCGGCTTGCGGCCGCGCCGGCGTACATCGGGACCAACGCGAAGCAGCGAGAAATCACTCGTGCCTCCACCGAAATCTCCAATCAGGATGAGTTCATCCCGCGTCAGAGTGGCCTCATAGGCAAATGCTGCCCCGACAGGTTCCAGTTCAAACTCCACTTCCTCGAAGCCCGCAGCAATGAAGGCCTCCCGCAGGCGCGAGACGGCGAAATCGTCTTCTTCCTCAGACTCTGCCCCGACGAAACGAACCGGACGTCCCACGGTGACCTTGCGAACAGGACACATGAACTGCTCTTCGGCTTGTTTTCGGAGATCGCTGACAATGCGCGTGACCAGCTCTTCCAGGCGGTGCCTGCGACCGAAAAGCTCGGTGCCTGTTAGAGCGCGGCTGGACAGATGCGATTTGAGCGACTGTATCAGCCGTCCCTTTTCTTCGGCGTCGAGGTATCGCTCGATGGCTTCAGGGCCACTGTAGCCGTGAACGCGTCGCTGGCCGTGCGTTGTCTTCCATTGCTCGAAATAGAGAACCGATCTGCAGACGGGAACGGCTTCGCCTCGAAAGGAGAAATTCGCAAGTCGAATCGCTCCGCCGGGCTGCAGCATCGCAACCGCGCAGTTGGTCGTTCCAAAATCAATGCCGAAAAACACCTGCTCGCGGTTGCTCGAGACCATCCGCTCATTATTTCATCCACACTCCTTGAAGGAAGTGGATCGGATGACGCGATCAACCGAGTACGCAACCCGTGACTCAGCGCTCCGAAGCAGCAGAGACTGTGCCAACCAAGTTCATATCGATGTGAACTTCTTTGGCAACTTTGAGTATGAAGATGCTGGGATCTTTCAGACCCCACTTCACATACGGAACGACAAAGCTGCCCTTCGCTGTAAGACTTTGCCCGTCGATGTGGACCTGCATGGGAACCGTAAGATCGTGAGCAGTCCCATGCAGAGTGAAAACCCCGGTTACCTGAATGGATGAGTCTCCAGTGGGGGCGATTGTGCCGGTGTAACTCTGCGGCTGAAAGGTGACGTCGGAGTAGCGCTCAGTTTCGAGAACCTTCTGGTGCATGTTCTTGTCGCGCCCGTTGTCTCCACTTTCGCCGCTGCTCGCTGAGACTACGATAGAGCCGGACATCTTCGCGGCGGTGGGATCAAACTGAATGGTGCCGCTGGATACGTGAAATGTTCCATGTACCTCATGGCCCACGCCTGTAAGTGCAAATCCGACGCTGCTGGCGCCAGGATTCACCGTGAATGTCTGCTGCTGTGCAAATGCGCTCGCGCCGAGAAAGAGGGGGAGGGCCATCGCAAGAATTCTTGCCATGTTCTTCATTGGTGGTCTCCTGTGTGTGGTGAGGGTTGGGACGCAGTTTGCATCGGCGCGAGCTTTAGCCAGAGAGATACCGAGGCAATCTGCTGATCATTGAGGTATTCGTGGCCCGGCATGTCAGTACCGGGAATTCCGAACTTGGCGATCTGGGCAATTTTGGATTGAGACTGGTTCTCACAGTAAGCGCGCAGTTCTGCCAGCGTCTGTGGAACTTTGTGCCATTCGCCCAACCAGTGAAGACGGGTCAAGCCGCGTGCATCGTGGCAGGTGGCGCAATGATGCTCGTAGACAATCTGCCCGTCACCAGCTGTTGCGCCGCTCACTGCTGCGCCTGAAGGCGACCAGGCCGTCTCACGCTCCAGCTGTTGTTCTTCGCTCCCGCCACGCAGACTGGCCAGATAGTTCACAAGATCATCGCCTCTCGAATCCGCAAACAGAAGCGCGAACGAAGGCATCGGAGAGTGATAGCTGATCTCAGCAGGACTGATGAGGTGCGCCTTCAGCCAGAGCCGCGACCGACGCCTGCCCACCTGGGAAAGATCGGGGCCCTGACGGCGATTGCCGATGAGCGGCGGCTTCTGTGCGTGCAGCTCCTCCATCGATTCCGCCGGTCCCCACATGAGCACATCCGGACTGTCGGGCCTCACATACTGCGAGTGGCAACTTATGCAGCCTTCAGAGATGTAGATCTGCCGGCCGCGCTCCGCGGAGGTAAGTGCGGCGGAAGCAGGCTCCGGAAGGATCCTGTAAACGATGAATGCAATAACACCGATTACCGTGACAATGCCGAGTTCGCGTGCCCGAGCCTTCCAGACTGAAATGGAGATAGGACCCAACACTACCGCGCCGCTCGCCGCGACAAATGCCAACGGAACGTGCCCGAGATTCTGACCCATACCAATACCCATGGCGGAGCCGATCCAGCCCGCGATCGCGTAGATCCAACCTGCCTGTTTGGCGCGGTCGGCAGTCGAGTCTGCCTGGGCCAGAAACGATGGGTACGCGACAAGTGCTACGGAGTAGAAGGAGACACCGACTGGGTAAAACAGTGACGCACTCAGGATGAGTGAAGCGTTGGTCAGAAGAACACATGCAAATGCCAACGCTGAAAACGCGAGCGCAAGGGTAACCGCCGTTCGGCGCCGCTGCAGAAGGCTCGCTGCGGCTATCGCGCTGACAAGGTGCAACGCTCCATTTGCCCAGAGATGCACGCTGCCAAACCAGGTTCCAGCTTTGAGACTCGACGTGTGCTGAATGATGTAGAAGGCTGCCGAATCAAGCCAGATGAGCGCCGCGAATGAGGTCAAAGCGATAGCAAAGGGTATTTGCGCTTGATCGCTCATCGCGTGAACAGAGCCGTGTGTGGATTCAAGCGGAAGCAACATCGCCGCAGCACACACGCTCGCAGCCAGAATCGCCTGAATTTGGGGCGTCGCAGTGAACACAGCCGGCAGGTTGCAGATGAGGTAAGCCAGCCCCGTGCCGATGCCGACATGCAGTATGCCTCCGCGCTCTCCGGTCCACTTTCGCAAATGAGTGACCAGCGTGACGGTGGTGATGCCCATCCCCGCCCCTATCAGAAACGCGACGACCACGGCTGTGTTGATCCCGAAGCCTAGTAGCGAAATAAGAGCGGCGACTGCAGAGATCGCGAATCCGACCCGCAAGCTCGCCGCGGGTTTCCGAACCATTGCGGTACGCGGTATCAACAGGCTGAGCAGGATGCCGCCCGCAGCCATTGCAGCCATGACAATCTTCAGGGCGCTGCCGTTGATTCCAAGCTGCGATAGCCGCGCGAGAAATGCAAACTGCGCAAAGATCAGAAAGTAAACGTAGACGGCTGCAATGAGAACAACGCCGCGCCAGCCGGAGACGAAACTATTAGCGCGCATCTCTCAGCCACCCCCTGCGAAGTCCGATGCCCTGGATGATGGCGCATGTGCCATCGAATACAACCACACTCAGCCACGCAGCTTCGAAACTTCCGATCGAAATCTCCGGAAGTAGATAAAGAGTGACCGCAGCGCGCGACAGAGCAGTAAGAAACCACACCGTCTCAATGCGCTCGGGAGAAGAGGAAATACGTAGGATGCGTGCGCCGTAAAGACACGCCAGGCCGGTGGAGAGAACGAAAGCGCCGATATATCCGACATAGGGCAAGCTATCGGCCGGCGCGTGCACTCCCATCAGGCGAAGCGTAAGCCCGGGAGCAGCGCAAAGCAAAATTCCCGTAACAGTGTCGGAGAGACCTGTCACGAGCTGATACGCGAAAAGCAGGGCTGGGCGCTTCATGCCGCTTTCACTCCGGGATGTTGAAGCGCTGCAGCATTTGACTCGATCTTCAGCGCCAGCGACGCCATCAGCCACTCAACGGACCCGGCCAGCATGGAAACACCCGTGAGCAGGCGAATGATGTAAATGATGTTCCGCGCAAGTCCGGGCACGATCGTGAATGCTGGATCCTCTCCTTCAATCCACCCGGCAATCATGATCACAATTACATAGCTGAGCACCCCAAGGTTCCATGCATAGAACGACCAGGTGCGATTCAGAATCCAAGCGTCGGACTCTCCCAGCACCTGCACGAGGATGAATAGAACGTAGGCACTCAGAAATCCAGCTACCGCAGCCAGCGAATGGCCCACCAGCGCATCGGTGAACTTCACGCGGTCGAGAACGCCGGGCAGAAACATCACCCAACCGGTGAGGACAAGTCCAATCCACCACGCAAGAAAAGCTGTGCGCCAGCGGCGTGTCCCGGGATTCCATTGGAAACGCGCGTAGTAAGCCGGCATGAGCGGAATCCAAACCAGCGCGCTCGCAAGGCTCAAATATTGACTCGGTGCTCGATGGCTCACGTCCCCGCTGCCGAGCACCAAAGTCAGGAGCGCTTCAGCGACAAAAATTCCCCACGCCACGATTGCGATCCTGCGAAATCCGGTCAGCCGTCCCGCAATTCCAAACGGAAGCGCCAGCAGAATGAGCACGACGCCCAGCGTGGATTCCAACTGGCTGGCCCCGGTTGGCCCTCCGCTGGCAGGATTCACAGCGGCATAGACGTTGGGGTTCGCAGACATATATAGCGCAAACGGCACCGGCAACAGCACAAGCAAACCTGCCATCCGTGCGAAACTTGCGCCGCTGTCGTTCTGACCTGTCCCGCGATTCTGTGCAAATCCAAGCGCCAGCAAAACCCACAGTCCCACCAACGCCAGTGGAAAGAACACGCGCGAATATCCTGACCAATCCAGAAAGAGCTTGCCGCTGGAGTGACCTCGCAACCATGAGTACGATCCGGCGAGCAGCGCAGCGGACCACAACCAGACCGCCGGCCGGCACCATGCGGCGAGGCCGCCGCGATCAACTCCATAAGCCCTGAAGAGGAGCGCCAGCATCGGCAGACTGCACCAGCCGTACAGAGCCGTATTCATGTGAACCATCATCCAGCGGCCGTAGGTCCACTCACCCAGCCATGGATTCAATTGCGGCAGCAGCAGCAGAACCGCGATCATTACTCCGATAGCGTTGCCAAACACCAGCCAGCCGAGGCTGTGCTGCACGGCTGTTGTAACGCCGGCAGTGCGAACTGGTTCAGCATTCTGTCCGGATTCGTCCATCGTGCATCTCCAGCACTCGATCGCAGGCGGTTGCAATACTGCGATCATGCGTCGCCATCAGTAGAGTGACGCCTTCCGTGTGCGCCAGATCGAGCAGCAGCTGGAAGACCGCACCGCTGGTCTTCTCATCGAGAGATCCTGTGGGCTCATCGGCAAGCAGTATCCCAGGGCGGTTCATAAGCGCGCGACAGATAGCCGTCCGCTGGCGCTCTCCGCCAGACAGCTTTTGAATTCGATGCTTTAAGCGATCCTCCAGACCTGTGCGCTCGGCTAATTCCTGGAGACGGCTCAAAGCCGCGCTGCGCTTCATGCCCGCGGCGATCGCTGGAAGCAGGCAATTCTCCTCCATCGTAAGGTCAGGGATCAGGTTGTGCAGTTGGAAGATGAACCCTACCTCGTGTCGCATGAAGTACACCATGTCTCGGCCCCGGCCCAGTTGCTTTCCATTCACGGTCACGGTGCCATGGCTCGGTTCATCGAGTCCGCCCACCAGGTGCAGCAGAGTGCTTTTCCCGCATCCCGAAGGACCGCACAACGCGATCGCTTCTCCTTTTCGCGCCTCCAGATCGACGCCATTGAGTACTGCGATCGCGCCCTGGTCGTAGCTCTTCCACAGATCGGCGGCAGAGATAACGACGGAGTTCGCGGCGGTTTGTGCAGGAGTTGTCATTCGAAGCGCAACGCCTCCACTGGCTTGATGCGCATTGCGTATGCGGCAGGGTACACAGCACCCGCGATGCCGGTTAGCAGCGCCAGCATCACCACGACGAGCATGAGTAAAGGGTGGATCGTTACATCCACATAGCCGTGCAGGGCTGGAACTTCCTTGAGTGCATACAGGGTAATGACGCCCAGCGCGAGGCCCGCGAGTGCTCCGCCAATGGCAACGATCGCCGACTCGCCGAAGATTGTGGCCACGATCTGCCCATTCGCAAATCCGTTCACACGCAGAATCGCAATCTCGCGGATACGTGTGAAGACAGACATAATCATCGTGTTGGCTACTCCGAGGCCGCCAAGCGCGAGCCCGCAACCACCAACCGCCCACGCTGTAGCTTTCAGGATTTTGAACTGCGAATAGGAGCGCGAGAACTCCGCATCCTCCAGCGCTATCAGATTGGGATATTGCCGGTGCACCTGCGCCTTGAATGCCGCCGCGTCTTCTTTATTGCGAAGCTTGATGGTGATGACAGAAGAACCCTCCTTGTGGAAGAACCTCTGTGCTGCTTCGAGCGGGATAAAGACGCCCCCATCCTCAAAGCCGTTGCGCGTGCGGATCACGCCGATCACGTGGAAGGTGCCGTGCCCGATCGGAACTTCCTTACCCGTGGAAGCCTCTAGAAACTCCGCGGCGCGTTCGCCCAGAACGACCGGGGTTCCGCCTTTGTCAAACTGATCCGCGCTGCCGGACACCCACGTGGCATTGCGAATGCGGGAGTCCTTGGCCGTGACGCCGAAGCACGTGATGATCGGATGATCGGCGCTCGAAACCACACCGAACAACACAGGATCGGCATGATCCACGATGGGCCACCTTGCGATATCGTCCTTCGCATTCGGCGGTACATCGCTGAAAAACAGGTCCGAGACATTTCGCTCGAAGACGATCATCTCCGCGCCGCTCGACAGGATGCTGGAGAACATGCCCACTGCGCCCTCTAGAACTGTGACGACGGTCAACATGGCGGCAACGCTGAATGCAATTCCTGCGATGCTGATGAAGGTGCGAATTTTGTGGCGCAGAAGGTTGACCAGAATCAGCCTGAGAAAAATCATCGTTTCTTGTCGATCGGAATGGCGCCTGTCCCTTCGATGACGCGATCCAGCTCATCCTTGAGAGTAGCGCGAAATTCCCCAAGAAAAGACAGCGAGGGGCGGATCTTGATGAGCATCTTCAGGCTCCAGTCGCCCAGACGCAGGAGGCGAAGAAGGCGGTTCACAGCGCCGCCCACGCCAATGGCGAGCGCCATATTCGGCCTGCCGAGGTACTCGTCCCGAGCGGCAGTCTTGCCTGAGGTGGAGGAACTTTCCAGAACATCCTTGAGATCGTCCACGATCTGGTAGCTCAATCCCCAGCAGGTACTGATGCGGTGCAGCAGTTGCAATTCGCGCTGACTCGCTCCGCCAGCCATGGCCGGAAGAACAAGGGTGAGCGAGATCAGCGAAACCGTTTTGCCTTGCGCTACGCGCTCAGTACTGTCGACCGTGTGCGGAAGCCTGAAGAAATTCAAATCGAGACTTTGCCCGTTGAGCAGACCCTCTGTGCCGAGGTGTTGCTCCAGGTACTCCAGCGAGGGCCGTTGATTGGCGGGAGCGCAGGATGCAATCGCTCGCCATGTAAGCGCATAGGCGCGATTGATAAGCGCCAGCGCAGCCAGGATCGCGCTCGATTCGCCGTATTCCAGGTGGACACACGATGCGCCTCGCCTCATCGTGGCGTTATCCATCGAGGGCAAGTCATCGAAAACGAGAGAGGCTGTATGGAAGTACTCGAGCGCAACCGCGAGATCCGTGGCGGCTTGTTGCTCTATGCCATACACCGAAGCCAGCCTGTAGACGATGCGGGGTCGGACCATACTTCCGGCATGGTCGAGCAGATAGTGCACCGCGTCGCCGAGCGTGGACTCCACCCGAGTGGAAATCGGCAGCCCTTTCTCGAACGCAGATAGCAACTGCTTCGCAGTGGCATCTCGCCTGCCCGCTGGAATCAGGTCCTGATGAATCGAAGTCCTCCACTCTCGAACGTTGGCATTCCTGCCCAGGGGCATCTCTTTCTCCGAATCCCGTCCTGCGGAACGTGATTCTCAGACGCTGCGCATTCCTAATTGGAAGCGATGCCGCGGGAGTCATAGCATGACAATTTGTTCATTCCTGTGGCTTTGGCTCGTCTGTGCCCTGCACTGCTGCTGCCGGGCCACTGCGTCCCACAGTGTCATGACGATTCGTTCATCTGCTTCCGCACCAAACCAATAAGATGCCCGTCTCTGCGCCTCATCGACTAACATTTTGTGCATGCGGCTCCTGATGGTTGAGGACGAGCACGATATACAGGCCTTCCTCCAGCAGGCACTTTCTGAGGCGGGTTACACCGTCGACCTGGCCCCGGATGGGAAAGCAGCGGAGAACCTCGCAAAAAACAACAAGTACGACATACTGATTGTCGACCTCGGTCTGCCGGATCAGGACGGAATCACGCTCATCACCCGCCTTCGTCAGCTGGGAGTAGTCGCACCGGTGCTTATTCTTTCGGCGCGACGCTCGGTCGACGATCGTGTGCGTGGACTTGAACAGGGCGGCGACGATTACCTCACCAAACCCTTTGCTCTTGCTGAATTGCTCGCCCGTCTGCGCAACTTGCTTAAGCGCAACGCGCCTCAAGGCAGCGAATTGACACGGCTGCGCGTCCAGGATCTCGAACTCGACCTGCTGCGGCGCGAGGCCACTCGATCTGGCCAGACCCTGCAACTAACTCCCCAGGAGTTCGTGCTTCTCGAATATCTCTGCCGCAACGCGGGAAGAGTGGTCACACGCTCGATGATTCTTGATAAGGTGTGGGGCATGCGCATTCAACCCGATACGAACGTGGTGGACGTGCATATTTATCGGCTTCGAGGCAAAGTCGATGGCACGGGCCAGGCACCTCTCATTCGAACGCTGCGAGGTGTGGGCTATGTCCTCCAGGACCGGTAGGTCTCCGGTTCGCAGTGCCGCGTGGCGTATCTCGCTTTGGGCCACTCTGGCTTTTATGTGCGGCACCATCGTGGTGTTCATCTTCGTCGATCGCTTTGTTGCCAACGACATTCAGCGCCGAACCGACGCATGGCTGAGCGGAGAAGTCGAAGTACTGGGCGATGTTGCCGAGCGCACTCCCAACGACTCTCTATACAACCGGGTCGTTGGCGAAGTAGCCGAGCTGGCATCCCGTGAAGTCCCGGAGAAAAGTACTTCGCCAGAGTTTCAGAACGACTCCGTGTTCTTTATCCAGACCTCACGCAACGGCGCTCTCAAATTGTGGGTGGGTGCGGGCGATGGACAATCGCATCTTCAGGCAATCCAGGCGCATGAAATTGATTCCGCGACGCCGATAAGCATCAACGTTCGTGGATATTCAACGCCCTTCCGCGTCGCATCTGAACCCATGAATGATGGGGGCCGGGTTTATCTCGGCCTTTCGGAACGAGATCAAAGGCGGGTCATCCTCAACCTGCGCGTGCGGTTCTTCGTCTTGTGGCTATCTCTGGTTTTGCTGGGCTTCGCCATCGTCTTCTTCACTTCGCGCCGCACCCTGAGCCATGTCAGGAACATCACCGAAGCTGCATCCCACATCGGCGAGTCCGATCTTAAGATGCGCGTTCCCATCAGTTCGCGAAACGATGAGATCTCGCAGCTCGGCCACACGCTGAATCGTATGCTCGACCGCATCGAAAACAGCGTTCATCAATTGCACACCATAACGGACTCACTGGCCCACGACTTGCGCAGCCCCCTTACAGCCATTCGTGGCAAGTTGGAAACCTCGCTGTCGTCGCGCGATGTCGAGCAGGCAGAGCCAATCGTCTCCGCAATCGAAGAGCTCGATCGCCTCACAGACTTCCTGAACAAATCTCTCGACGTTGCTGAAGCCAAAGCAGACGCTCTTCGCCTGAACCCCACCACAATCGATCTCGACGGGCTCCTTCGCTCCATCATCGACCTCTACGAGCCCTCGTTAAACGATCGAGGCATTCGCATCCGGCTTCACAGTGCCGCGCCGGTTTATATCGTGGCCGACGAGGGCCTCATACACCGCATGATCGCCAACCTGTTCGATAACGAGTTGAAGCATCTGCCGGCCAGTTGCAGCGTTGATGTGCACCTGCAGGAACTTGATGGCGAGGCGCGGCTGACTCTGCGCGATAATGGACCCGGATTCGACCCTGAAGTCCGCGGTCACCTCTTCACCAAGTCGGTAAAGGGCAAGCATTCCAGCGGTCACGGTCTCGGCCTGGCATTTGTGGATGCCGTCGTACGCGCTCACGCAGGTACTGTGCGTGCCGAGAACACGGATGCAGGAGGCGCTTGCATCATCCTGTCTCTTCCGCTCGCGGTGCGCGAATCCAAGCGCATGCAGCCCACTCACGCAGGCTGATCCGGCATGCATCTTCACCCCACAACGCACATCCTGCTGGGCGCCTTCTGCATCATCCAGGGTCTCGCAACTATCCTTCTTGATCTGAACCGCACACACGCCACCCACCCACGCTGGCTGGGACACGCCCGCTTTCACGTGGTTTGGCAAACAGCGACCGTTGCGGCCCTGGCGATTCTTGAAGTGGCGCTTCTCCTGCTTCCCGGGCAACTCGAATCCGAGCGATTCGATCTTGTGGCGATTCTTGCATGCACACCCATGCTCGGATTCTTCGCTGCCCTGATCACCCGCCGCATCTACGGCGGCACGCTTTATGATCCCGGAGGGATTCCTCCAGTTCTCATCAATATCCGGCAACATCAAATTCAGGTGGACATGAACCTCGTGGCCGAAATTGCCGGCATCCTCTGCCTGTCATTGATTGTTTGCCTACACCAGTTCGCGATCGCGCGGCGATAATCGTCTGACTGCCGCACGTGCCATGGGATTTCTCGAAGTTAGCTTGGCCGCGTGCCGTGGAACTGGGATGCCGCAATCGGCATCCCCATTCCTTTCCTCTACGAATGGTGTTCGCCCGAGCAGCATGAGTGGCTCGCGGGCTTCGGCTGTTCATATCCGCGATTCGCATCGACGAAGTAGCCGCCCTCGTACTTGTCGTGGTGGCGGACCCACGACATGGAGAAGGCAAGCGAATCCTCATCGCGCCCCTTGGGGACCAGGTCGAGCATGTTGTACGTTCCCACCAGCATGTCGAGCCCGCGTCCATAGCTCGAATACGTGTGATAGATCCGGCCGTCGGCATCTTTCTGAAACACGCTCAAGCCCGGGCCCTCTTCGCTGGGGAACTGCTGGTCCGCATAGTTGTAGTAGACCTTCCCCGAATCGCGTTCCTGCTTCGTGAACGAAACATGGTAGTCATAGTTGAAATCCGTTCCGTACGACGACACCCAGTGAAACTTCCAGCCCATGCGCTTCTGGAACGCAGCGATCTCGGTGTACGGCGCTCGCGAAATGACCGCAAGCGTCACGTCGCGATGCGCAAGATGAATCGTCATGCCGTCATAGTGGTCTGATAGATATGAACAGCTCGGGCAACCCTCGCTCCATCCTGGCCCTAGCATGAAGTGATAAATCACAAGCTGGCTGCGGCCATCGAAGAGGTCCGCCAGCTTCTCCCTGCCGCGCGGCCCTTCAAACAGATACTGCTTCTCTACCTCCTCGCGCGGCAGCTCACGGCGCTGCCGGCTCAGCTCGTCGCGCATGCGCGTGAATTCTTTTTCTTTCTGCAGAAACTGTTTCCGGGCGGTGAGCCACTCATCGTGCGATACGGTCTTCGCTTTCGTCATTTCCACTGTTGCTGTCGTCACGTTGGACCTCTTCTGCTTCGTTTTGGGGAAGAAGCTTCCGCTTGTTACGTTTTACAAACACACCTGCAACCAGCGCGGCGACGCCACCGGTCCCGGTAGCTGATCCCGCAATCACCGCCGCAGTCGCAATACAAAATGGGCACATAGCAAATCTCTCGACTGGTGAACCGTCCCGTTATTTCTGCATGAACAAAGGCGGTTCGTCTCCGCTCGGTCCCCAACTCGCCGGAACCGATGCATTCAGCATTCGGAGGTAGACGGCAAACTGACCGCGATGCTGATACCAATGACTCAACATAATGTCGCGAATGAACCGCTCACGAGGCTCCTCAACCACCTGCTGTCCTGCGATGCTGAGCCGCCAGGTTTCGCGCATGGCCGCGTCGTCAAACGTGGGCAGAATCTGACTTACCGAAGCGATGCTCTCGTCCAGAGTCCTCAGACACTCGTCGAGGTTTCCTGGCTGCGGGAATGAGGGAAAACTCTGCAACTCCGCTGGGTTGGACTGCGTAGCGCGAATGACGCCGCCCGGCACCGATGCAAGGTGATATGCAAGCTGGCCCGCTGTCATCGACTTTTCATGCGGCTTCCACGTCAGCTTGTCTTCGGGCAAGCGCTCAATATATCGGCGGGTGATCACAACCTGCTGCTCAAATTCGGCAAGCAATGACTGTGCAATCGCGTCAGCAATAATCGGCTGTGCTGTGGACATAGAGACCTCCTTCTGGTCTGAGGGGATTTTGGGGCTGAAAGGAATTCAGCGCTGCTTGGAGCGTTCTGCGCGTTCACGGATTTTATTGTTGGTGTTTCCCCATCCGCCGCTCACGCCCTTGCGGTGATCGTCCTGCACGAGTCCAAACGCAGAATGCCGAAACTTGATCAGCGTTCCACCAGGCTCTTCGCTGAGCCGATACTGCACGTTGTTGGCGACCGGATAAGACATGAACAGCGGTCCGGAAAACTCGATAAGCGCAGGCCGCTTGATGGCTTGCACATGCCCCCAGCAGTGCCCGTCGTCCTTGCCAAGGTCGCGATACCATCGGCCTCCGGGCCACGCTTCCAGAACCATCGGCATTGCCCGGCCCTCTCCGGCTTCGTTGTGCGGCCCAAGCTGCTCCAGCAGCGCTTCAAAGGTGTCTTCCAGCGATGCGTGTACGTGAATCTCCTGTTCGATGAGCAGAGTGAGATCTTCGATAGCGGTTGTTGCGTTTACGATCATTGACCCTCCTTGTTGGGGAACTTTGAATCCTGCGCACTGGCCCTGCTGGCCGCCTTCTTCTCCGCCCGTTCCTTCACGCGGTTCAACTGGTGAGTCCAGTAGCGCTCAAACTCGCTGGCCCAGTCATGCAGCGGGCGGATACCCTCCGCGTTGGTTCGATACAACTTCTGGCGCCCGTTGCACCGCATCCTCACCAGCCCGGTATCGCGCAGCACGCGCAGATGCTTCGACACCGACGGCTGATCTACCCGCAGTCCATCCACGATCTCATTGACCGAGTATTCGCGGTCCGAGAGGAACACCAGTATCTGCCTTCGCCGCGGTTCCGCAATCGCGTTGAATGCGTCCGAAGTGGTTGCTGCCCTGGCCATGGATGAATCATATGCCTATATAGGCATATGTCAAGCGCGGTTCGTCACAAATTTTCGACTCGATGTAAGCGTTTGCAGGGCCTCCAGTGATCAATTAGGATTCCGCCGTATGCAAAAGCCCTTGTTTATTTTGCCCGCAGTTCTCCTGCTAGCCTGCCCGGTTCTCTTTGCGCAGACCAGCGCGACGTCCGATCCTCTTGCGCCGACGCAGGACGCTAAGTCTGCCGAGCAGATCGATCGCGAGTGGCAGCAGTCCGTCAGCAAGTACGACTCCGAGCGCAATCGCCTGATCGCGGAGGCCGATCGCGTTTCGCATAACGGGCCTTACAAACCGGACTGGGCGACGCTCATCAAGTACGAGCAGCCGCAATGGTACAAGGACGCGAAGTTCGGCATCTTCATTCACTGGGGCGTCTACTCGGTTGCGGCTGCCGAAAACGAATGGTACCCGCGCAACATGTACAACCCCAAGGATGGCGCGTACAAAAACTTCCAGGGCTACTTCGCCAATGGCGATGCTTCCAGAGGCTACAAGGACCTGATCCCGCAGTTCCGCGCCGAGCACTTCAACGCCACGGAATGGGCAAAGCTTTTCAAAGAAGCCGGCGCGCAGTATGTGGTCCCCGTCGCCGAACATCACGACGGCTTCTCGATGTACGCCTCAGGACTCTCCGACTGGACTGTTGTAAAGATGGGACCGAAGCGCGACACGCTCGCCGAACTGGCTGCAGCAGTGCGCGCCGAAGGCCTGCACTTCGGCCTCAGTTCACATCGCGCCGAGCACAACTTCTTTTACTCCTACGGCCGCACCACGCGCTCCGACGTTAACGATCCCAAATACGCATCTCTCTACGGCCCGGCGCATCAGTGGTTCGAGCCAGGTGGTGACGACCACGGCATGATGAACGACTGGACGTACGTGAGCGAAGCATGGACGCGCGACTGGCTCGCCCGCGACACCGAGCTTGTCGAAAAGTACAAGCCTGAAATTGTCTACTTCGACTGGTGGATCGGCCAGCCCAACTTCCGGCGCGCCGTCACCGAGTTCGCCGCCTTCTACTACAACTACGCAGCGGCCCACAACTATACTGGCGTGATCGACTTCAAGGACTACTCCTTGAATTGGAAATCGGCCACACGCGATTTCGAGCGCGGCCAACAGGACAAGATCATTGCCGATCACTGGCAAACAGACACCTCCATCAGCAACGCCTCGTGGGGATATATCGAGCACGACACGTTCAAGTCGCCCGAATTCCTTGTTCATCAGCTGGTCGACATCGTCAGCAAAAACGGCAATCTCCTCCTCAACTTCGGACCCCGTGCAGACGGCACCATTCCCGACGAAGTGCAAAACACGCTTCGAGAAATGGGCGCATGGCTCAAGGTGAATGGCGAAGCTATCTATGCAACCACACCCTGGAAGACCTTCGGCGAAGGCCCCACGCAGGTGGTCGGCGGCGCTTTCCACGATACCGATACAAAGCCCTACACTCCGCGGGATTTTCGCTTCACAGCGAAGGGGAATGTCGTTTACGCAATCGGCATGGCCTGTCCTTCAGACGGAAAGGCGAATATCCACGCACTCGGAACCGCGCATGAAGGCGGGTCGCTCTCGATCGGCAATATTGAACTGCTCGGCTCGCCAGAGAAGGTCACTTTCAATCAGGCCGCCGACTCGCTCGATGTGACGCTCCCCTCTGGAGCTCAATGCAAATACGCCTACACGCTGAAGCTCACGGCTAAATCAATGTGACTGAGCGGTTTCCCAAATCCCTGTTTCAGGACTTGGGAAACAGACCGGGGTCCCATGTCTCACGCATTTGGAGACATGGGATCCGGAGAGCGCAGGTCGAGGATGCTACCAGGTCATTAGCGCCACTCACGATCACGGTAACCGCCGCGATACGCGCGCTCATAACCCTCGTGAAATCCATGCCGGTACTCGCGAGCCCCCCGGCCATCGACCGGCGGGTTGCGGAAGTCGCCGTGTCTGTCGATATCCGGTCGCCAGCCTTTCGATGCGTCGTGGCGGCCCGCCTCAAAGCCATCGTGAAAGCCGCGCTGTTCAAATCGTTCGTATGCGGGCGCGTACGGCCCGGAATAGTAAGACCGCTCATGCTCAGCGCATCCAGCCAGCGCCAGAGGAATCAACAGAGCAGCAACTGCAAGTGCTTTACGCATAATCTACCCTCGAAGTAAAAGTCAGCGCCGCCGTGGGCGTGATCGTCCGGCGCTTCCACGGTTCAAACCCCGCTTCTCCCGGAGTGTTGTCACTTTGCCAAGAAATTTTCCGAAAAGGCGCACCGCGTTATAGTTGCAGGGGAGACTTGGAACGCACCCTCCGAATGAAGCAAGATCGCCGCAGCTTCCTGAAATCCGGAACGGCACTCGGCCTCCTGATGGCGGCCAGGTCCGGTGTGAGCTTCGCCGAACGCAGCGTCAGCGAAATCGCGCACGATCCACTGCGTCCGGAATTCCACCTGATGCCGCCGCGCAACTGGATGAACGATCCTAACGGACCGATCTGGTGGAAGGGCCAGTACCACCTCTTCTATCAGCTCAATCCGGAAGCGGCCACCTGGGGCGAAATGCATTGGGGACATGCCACAAGCCCCGACA
>Ga0207639_10000057_pt1 | contig 108686 bp, 73 predicted proteins | sample KBSCornC32_FD_184299 | JGI IMG/M metagenome (GOLD analysis project Ga0207639, IMG submission 184299) | Corn rhizosphere microbial communities from Kellogg Biological Station, Michigan, USA - KBS Corn C3-2 (SPAdes) (version 2) | ecosystem: Host-associated > Plants > Roots > Rhizosphere > Soil ... | reverse complement strand
CTCAACCGTTACGCGCAGCGCTTCCCAGTTACGGGCATGCCGATCGCGACCGTGAAGCAGGCGCTGAGCGGCGCAATGACGCGCGGCAGCGCCCAGCTTGATGCCTGTGCGGCGAACCCCGAAACACTCAGCTATAACTGCTTCTCGGGTATCACAGGAACCAGTTCGGCGCCAACCTTCCAGACGTTGTGGCCCAATATCGCCGGCACGCAGTTCAGCTTCAGCTATCAAACGCCGATTTGCGCGGGGCCGGGGTGTCTGAAGACTGTGGCGGCAAACACGTGCACCGTGGGAGGCAATACGACGTCTCCTGCGATGGTGCGCGACTATACCGCCGGCGTTTTCAGCGGATCGGCGACACCCGGTCCGGTGTTCAGTTACGTCAGCTACTCGCAGGATTACCAGGGCGACCTGGCCACGGGCACGCCAACGACCCCAGCTTGGTACGCTGAGGTCGAGAACTGGTTTTGTTACGACGGCAATGGTTCCGTCGCCGGTACCGGCAACCTGGCCGCCAGCCGCACCTTGACCACGAATGCGGCGGGCACGACGACGGCGGACAAAGTCGTTACCAATACCTACTTGGACAATGCGACGAGCTGGCAACTGGGCCGCCTGACGAAAAGCATCGTTCAGTTCGCGCGGCCGAACCAAACCACGCGCACGCGCACGTCGAACTTCACCTACGACTCAACGTCGGGCCTGCTCCTCTCTGAGGAAATCCAGAAAAGTGGCTCCGCCGATCAGGACCTGCGCACGCTTTACGATCTGGATGCCTTCGGTAACCGCACGGGTGCGTATCAATGCAGCAGCGGCGTGACCGATACGCAATGTCGTGCGGGTGCGACAAACGGCAGCGTGACGCAGCGACAAACCGGTACTACGGTGCTGCGCTACGCCAAGACCACCTACGACAATAGTGGGCGCTACGTCACCGGGAGCCGTCTGCCGTTTGCGACGGTGAGCGGCGGCTGGAACGAACAGGCGGCGACCGCAGTCACCTCCCGAGATGAATTCGGCAATGCCACGCAACAGAGTTCGATCAACGGCACCACGCAGACAGCGCTGTTTGGCACGCTGGGCCGTCCGTACTTCACGAGCGACAACATTGGCCATGCAGGCACGACGACGTTCCGGATGTGCGGCACCGGCACGAACAAGGTGAACTGCGGTAGCAACAGCGACAATCGCCTGGTGTTCCGCTCGCAGACAGTGACCGCGGGCGGCGCGAGCAGTTGGACGTACTTCGACGTGCTTGGCCGCCCGGTGATGAAAGTGGCGCAGGCATTCGACAGCAATCCGGCTGCCCAACAGTTCGCCGCCTCGTGCGTATTCACCGATGCGCATAATCGTGCGACCTACCAGTCCGAGCCGTTCTTCCTGAATGCGACGGTAGCCGCCGATGGCAGTCCAACGATCAGCGGTGCCGCGTGTGGTAGCGCGAGCTATGCGACGACGACGGCGTACGACGTACTGGGCCGCGCGGTCACGATCACGACGCCGGACGGCGCGACCACGAAACAATATGTGGGCCTGAGCACCTTCGTTACCAATGCACGGCACTTCACCTGGGAGACCATCACCAACGAAATGGGTGAGCCGGTGCAGACCCTCGATCCGGGCACGGTCAACAACGATACGGCCACGGCGCTGACGGTGACGCAGACTTACGATGCAATGGGTGACGTGCTCACGATCACGCGCAACGTGGGTAATGGCGATGTGACGAGCAGCTTCACCTACGACGACCTGGGTCGCAAGCTGACCCAGAATGACGCCGATTCGGGGCAGACGACATTCACCTACAACGCGGCCGGCGATGTGCTTACGCAGACCGACGCCAAAGGCCAGACGATCACGCTGAGCTACGACGCACTGGGAAGAAAATGGCAACGCGTGGCGAACAGCACGAGCGGCTCTTGGATTGGCACAATTACCGACACATGGAATTACGACACCCAGAGCCACGGCTTTGGTCAGCTTTCTTCAGAAACCCATGTTGGCACGGGCGATCAGAACCTGACGCGGACGATGATCTACGATGGCTATGGCCGTCTGTACCAGCGCCAGCACGTGTTGTCGGGTTCGGGCACGTACACCGAGACGACCGCCGTGGATGGTTACAGCCGTCCGAAGCAACAGCAGGACGCGACCGGCCAAGTCACCACGACGCACTACACGGCGAAGGGATTTGCGGATCGGCAGAACGATTCGCGCCTGATCGCTGCGGCGCAGAGTGGCACGATCGATGCGGGCGTGGGCGGGCGTCTCTACGAACTGTTGCAGACCAACGAGCGCGGCCAGCCGATCAGCGAAAAACGCGGCGGCAGCACTTATCTCGCTACGAACCTGAGCTATTACGCCAACGACGGCCGGCTCAAGGGCGTATGCACGAACGGTACGGGAACCTGCGGCTTGCAGGACGATCAGTACGCGTACGACGCGGTGGGCAACGTCACCGCGCGGCTGAAGAACGCTAGCAGCGGCAAGAGCCCGGTGGAACAAATCACTTACGACGGACTGAATCGTCTAACGAAATCGCAGCTCGGCGCCTGGAGTGGCGTGATCGACAATGGCAACGTAATCAACGTCATCGGTACGCAGACGATGACGTACGACGCGTTGGGCAACCTGTGCACGCAGGTTATGACGGGCACCGGAGTGACGAACACATCGCAGACGTACACCTATGCAGGCCCGGCGGGCTGTGCGAATCACGGCGCTAGCGGCAGTTCCGCCCGGGTTACCGCCATCAGCGGCACGGTGAACCAGACCTACCAGTACGACGCAGATGGCAACCAGACCCTGCGCGGCGACGGAAGGACGCTGACATACAACGCGTTGAATCAGGCGGTAAAGGCCGTCCTGAGCAGCAATACGACGACGTTCCAGTACGGCCCGGAAGGCGATCGGTACCTGCGCGCCGATAACGGCGTCCTTACCCTGTATATCGGCAAGGTCGAAATCACGATCAGCGGTGGCACTACGACCGAGCAGAAACGTTATCTGGGCGTGGCGATCGATCTGGTCCTGGCGAATGACACGCGCTACGTGCTGACCGATCACTTGGGCAGCACGAACGTAATCGCACGGGTCGACGGGACAAAGGTCGAGCAGGAAGCGTTCGATGCATGGGGTAACCGCCGAGACCCGGGCACGTGGACACAAGTGGGAACACCGGGATCGATCCAGACAACGACGCACGGGTTTACAGGCCAGGAAGGCGTAGAGGCAATGGGGATCATCCACTTCAACGGAAGAATCTACGATCCGCAGTTGGGGAGGATGCTGCAGGCCGATCCGCTGACCGGGCCCGGCACTCAAGGACTCAACAAATACAGCTATGTTGCCAACAATCCGTTGACGTTCACGGATCCGAGCGGGTACTCATGGTGGGGCGATTTGCTGCATATCGTGGTCGATGTGGTCGCCTTTGCCTATGGGGGGCCGTGGGGCTTGGCAGCTGTCGAATTCGCGTGGACGACGGCGCAGACTGGCAGTGTATCCGCAGGCCTATTCGCAGCCTTCAGCGCCTATGCCGGCGCGTACATCGGAGCAAATATTGGTGGCGGTCAATATGGATGGGCTGCCTTCGCTCAAGACCCGCGAACTTTCCTGATTGCAGCCACAGAGCGAGCGTTGGCGAATGGCATCACGCAGGGCACGCTAGCAGCACTCCAAGGGCATGGCTTCGGCAGTGCGTTCCGCAGTGCTGCCATCTCGTCGTTTGTTTCGTCGTTTGGGCCATCGCCTGTTGGAGCAGGGTCAACGGAGTACGTTGAAGCTTATGTGATCGGTGGAACGGCGTCGGCGTTGTCGGGCGGGAAATTCAGCAATGGCGGGCGAACGGCGCTGTTTCAGTTAGCGGCGCAGAGTGCGGCGGAGAAGATCACAAGTAGTATTGAGGCGCACTCTAACGAAAGATCTCCGCCCAATCCGACATTGGCTGGGCAAATGGCTGCCGACCTCAATGGAAGATTAATCAAGTCCGGAGCAATTTTCACGGCCTATTCTACGCCCGAGGACGCGGCTTCGGCGTGGACAACATATGCGAACGAAACAGAGGCCGAATATAGTAATGCCGCTGAGATTGGTACGATTTTCTCTAGCGCAGGCGATGGATATAAAATGAACTATACCTACTCAATAGGTAGTTATAACAGCGCAACTGGTTTGCCAATCGAGTATGGCGGTAACTGGATTCATACTCATCCATACTATATATCAGATTACACGCAATTCTCCGGCGTGTACGCCTACGTTGACAGTGGTGTGCTATTTCCGGTTGGTGGCGGTGATTTACCAACTTCTTATTCTTCGCATGCCAATGCGTTCGTGGCTGTTCCTGACGGTCGAATTTTCGAGTGGAATTTTGGAAATTTTCAGCGAATGGCAAGCTCTAGTATGGGCCGGACGTATTTGAGTCAAGGCGAAGCGCAACTGTACAGTTCTTCCAAATATGGGTACTGACGATGAAGAGTGTGCTCTTTTTCCTTATGCTTACTATTTCGTATCCTGTAAGTGCGCAGGACGAAGATTTTTTTGTAAGAAATGCCGTGGGTGGGAATAAAATCTACTATGTAAGCTTTAGCGAATTGCTAAATTATCCTAAGAAACTCGATGGGAAAAATATTTCTGTATTGGGTTACTGTGCGAAGATATTCAAGAATGACGATGATTTGTATCTATTCATTAGTGAAGAAGCCGCTGATCACATCAGTGTTCGCGATACCGTTGCTTTGCGCCATGAGCATGAATATTCCAAACTGCCAACGTTGAATGACGGGGAATACAAGTCCAAGCTCGTTGCCGCAAATAATGCGTTTTGCAATATACAGGGGCGTTATTCGTTGGAAGGGGTTGAGGTGTTAGGTGTTCCAACGCATGGGACCCTCTATGTAAATTATCTTGACAAGGGAATGATGAGAGAGGATTCGCTCAGAAACAAGCCTCAGCAAAGTAACTTAAAAGCTCGCAAAGGGCGGGAGTAGGACGGGACTCAGCATTTGTTCTTTTGGATATGTTCTCCGTCACCTTATGTCCAACTGTTGCAGGTCAATGAGTGCGGTGCCCCGTCCGGGTGCGTCCCGTTTGCATGCTGTCCGCAGGGTGAGGTGACCAATTTCAATTTTTGTCCGTTAATCAGTGGCTGCTTTTTAACTACGTCATCACAGATCCAGAGAGTTTGCAAAAACCGGGGTCAGAGTAGCCTTTTTTCTAAAACCGCCGGATACCCCACCGCACCCGGGCCGTAGGTTACCTGCTGCTGAATCGGGTACAAGGTCACCGCCGTCGTTGGCATATTTCTGCGCGTACCGGTACCGGGTTAGGTGACGCGGTGGCGGATAACTTCACGAAAACCGGGGTCAGAGACGACTTTCTAGGCTCGGGGCAGGTTCATTTTCAAGAAAAGGAAAGACAATCCTATGTCTTTCCCTGGGACGTCGAGATTGGCAGTGAAGGCAACCGTCTCATGATGCTCGTCGGGACGCTGCGACGGGGCGATTAGCGAACCTTATCGCGGGTAGGGAAGGGTAGGTCTCGACCCCGAGCTACCTGTGGTGACCGACCAGAATCTGGAACCCAATCGGTCGATATGGCCCGGATAACCCGAACCGAGCTTTCGACTCTGGTTCTGCATCGTCACGATCATCGTCTTAATGTCGACAACTTGCGACACTGCATCTTTCCAGGTTGCGCGCAAACAACCTAGCGGAGAGCCACCATGAAGGACGAACCCTGGACTCCTCAATTTGTCCTGCCGAACCTTTCGGTCTTGAAGCCGATCGGAACTGACAACCTTGCGGTCGTCGCGGCCAACGACCCGAGAGTCGAAGCCTTCGCGGAAAGACGCCCGGACTTCGCCACGTTTGTGAATCGCTTCACCGACGCCTTTCGGGTGCGTGCGAACGCCGCAATCCTGCTCCGCCGCGATGACGCACCGACCCCCTATCATACGATCGAAGCAGCAGCCGCTTTTCGTAACATCGTTGCGTTGGCGATGGTCCCCTATGGTCGTGCGATCCTGGCCTTGAGCCCACACCACCACGGCATTTTTTGGGGTGACACCTTCGCGTTTCATCCGTGGATGCTGTCGAGGGACCCGGACACCATCTTCTGTCGATCGCCGGCCATGTTGGGCATTCACGATGTCACCGAATTTCATGGGCAGAGCTCGCCGGCTGTGCCGTTGCTCACCGCCGACCCTGGCAGCATTGATCAGCCACTACTCGACGCTTTGTCCGTCGTTGGAGCATCGCCTACGGCAAGGCCGCGATGGAGCATGACGAGATCAAGTTGTTTCGCTCACTCAACATGGCGTACAACGCCTGCTTCATTCCAGCCGCTTCGCGAGAAACGCTCCTCTTCGATGTCGGACGGCTCTTGTCGCTGTGGGTCAGCGCCTTCGAAATCCTGGCCCATCCCGGGCCGGGCGGCAAAGCCACGCGCGATGGCGTGCTCGATGCGCTGGACCAACAACCGTTTTGGGTTGGGAACGAGGTGCGCGACCTGGTCATTCCCATCGCGGCGGCGCGGGCGAAGAAAGCCGATCCGCCCGTGCTGCGCAAACTACCGTCCTGGTTCTACGTGCGTCTCTACGACGCTCGAAACGATTTCCTCCACGGCAACCCGGTGACGGCCACCTCGCACCTCATTGAACCAGACGGCGCGAAATCGCTCCTGGACGTCGCCGCCACGTTGTACCGGTTTGCGCTCGCGTCGGCCCTTCGGCTCGCGGTGCCGCCCACTCCGGTCAGTAGCGGTTTCAATACACTGCAGCACGCGGAGGCGATCGTGAAGCAAAGTATATTTGTAAACTATAATAAGACGTACGAAGACGCGCTACTTCACGCCCTCAGCGCCAGCACCTACAAAACCTTTTTCGGGGTCGATCGCCCTGCAGCCAAATCGCACTGAGCATCCAGGAGACCCAAGTGCCCTTACAGCTAATTCAGCTGAATCCTTTCCGCGACCAGTATCGCGACGCCCTCGCTTTTTTGCACCGTTTGGGCGTGAAGACGGGGAACAACCGACTGGCCACTTACCTGCGTGTGTTAAACAACGCGATCGATGCCGAGGCGCAAAGCAACGAAACGCACCAGGACGACGCGGCTTTTGCGAACACCATTGTCGAAGCTGCCGATATTATTGCGATTGCGTCGTTGGACCCGGCCTCCCTTGTCGATCACGACGTCTTGACCAAACTGCGTCGCATTCATCGCGGGCCGCCGATCATGCGGGAGGACGGCGACGATGAAGCGCGTAACTTAGCGTTCGAATTTTCGACGGCCGCCGCGTTCCGGCGGCGCGGGGGTTTTGCTGGGTTCACGACGGCTGGCGGCGATTTGCTAGTGACGGCCCCCGAGCTAGTGCCGGTCGAGTGCAAACGCATATCGTCACTGCCGAATTTGTTCAACCGTATTCGCGACGCCCGCGAGCAATTGGAAAGAGGTGTCACCGCCGGCAACGCACCAGGTGTGATCGCACTGGATCTCACGCGGCCGATTGGACTGGCGCAAGGCCCAATTGTGGCCAACGCCGACGCCGCGTTCACTGACGCGGCCGACCAGCGGCTGACCGCCTACATTCACGAGCATTTATTAGAGCAACACGCGCAGCTGCTGCAGGTGGCTGGTCGACCGGCGGTGTTGGGACTGGCTCTTCGATACTACGCAGCGGGGACGGCTGGCGATCGCGCAAACGTACGCAGCGCGACCGTCTGGCAGCTCTACCCACTGCACGAAGATGACCACGACGCAAACGAGTTGTTCAAGCGCGTGGCCGGTTTTTTTGGCGAAGGGCCGCTGCGGCCGATCGAGCCTGACGCGGTCGATGAGGCGCGCAGAAACGTCGCGCTGTAGCGGGGTACTGCCGATACGCCGGCGGTACAGCGCTCACGCTGAGGGCCAAATGACTCGACCAGCGACTGCCGACCGAAGCAGTCGGTCGCGAGCGTCAGCTTTTGTGGAATGCAGCGCTCTGTGTGAGGCGAAACTTCAAAAGCGCTCTGAATCTTCCGAAAGTGACCAGATTGGCCTGGTTAGGCCGCGTCGCTTGAGCAGGCTGGCCTCGGGTTGGCAGTCGTTGCGCTCACCTGGTCGAGTCGCGGACCGCGGAAATCAGGGGGGACTCCTTGCGATCGAAGGCCAGGTGCACTTGATTCTTCGCTCGCGTGAGGCCGACATAGAATAGGCGCCAGTCTTCCTCAAGGTCGTCGCCCTTGTGGCGGTGGTCGGGAAAGACGCCTTCTTCGAGGCCTATCATGATCACCGCTTCGAATTCGAGGCCTTTGGCCGAGTGGAGGGTAATGAAATTAATCTGGTCAGGACTCTTGCCCTGGTTGCCGAAAATCTCAACGGTGTAGTCTTGCAGAACACCACCTTTCTCGACTGCCACTGCCAGCTCGGCCAGATTGTCTTCCTCGTCGGCGAGTCCCGGCTCGCGCTTTAACATCGCTTCTAGTACGGTTGAGTACATCGTTTCAAGCCATTGTTCCAATGGCATGTCTCCGGTGCGCAAGGAGAAGAGGGCCGCGATCACATCTTTGCGTGCTGCCAGCATATCGGCTTCGCGCACCAGCGACGACTGAAGGCGTCGCCAGCTCTTGAGCAGGTGGGACAATTGAACCTCGCCCGTTTTCCACCCGCCAGCACACCACTTAGCGGCGTCGGTCAACCAGTCGATCAGTCGTGAGTGCTTGATGGGCGAACCGTTGTCGCGACGAAAATAGCGCAGGCCGAGTTTGTCCGCAGCGCTTGCGATGACGTTCCCTTCGTTTTTCGAACGATAGAGAAATGCGATATCTCCTGGTTTCCACGATGGGTTCTGTTTGAGTAGCGCAGGAAGCAAATCCTTGAGCGTTCGCCGCGCCTGTTCGTTGATGTCGTACTTCAGCTCATAGATGAATACGTTGCCATCGCGGTCATCATGTGCGCTGTAGGCTGGCGGATGTTCCAGCAGTCCACTGGACGCGGCGATGATACGGTTGCCGCATCGATAGTTGAGTTTGAGGCTCACACCTTCGACACCCGGATGCGTGGCCAAGGATTTTAGTAAGCGCGGTTTTGCACCCGTGAAACCAAAGATGGACTGATCCGGATCGCCGACAGCGATGATTCGCACTCTGGCTCGAAGAAGTGCTAGGACCACGCGATGCAGCGGCAAACCCAGATCCTGGTACTCATCGATCACAATGACAGGAAATTTGGCACGAAGCGCGCATCGGATCCACGCGTGGTTCTCCACTAGCTCAACGCTGGCGAGGACCAAGCCGTCGAAATCGATCAGGCCTTTCTCCGCCAACAGCGTTTCGTAGGCGATGACGGCGCGGGTCTTGTCCGCGTTCCATCCATTCCATTCTTTGCTTTCTCTATCGAGAACCGTCCGCCGCAGTTTCTCGCAGTCGGCATTGAAGCTGTAGCCCATGGTGTGGCCCAGAAGCCCGACGCACGCTTCATCGAACAATTGTCTGGCGTGCTGCGGCGAGGCGACGAGCAACGGGTCAGGCAAACCAAGGCCGGCGATGCGCGCAAACGGGGACACCAATTCGGTCAGGCAGAACGAATGCACCGTGGACACCAGTAGCCGACTGTCGTCGTCGCAGCCAAGCCTTGAAAGCCTGGACCTCAACTCACCGACACACGCATTGCTATAGGTAATGCACGCAATGCGGCGTGGACGATGCACCTGTTCTTCCAGCAGTCGTGCGATCTTGACGGTGATGGTCTTGGTCTTTCCGCTACCGGGGCCCGCCAAGATGACGCAGTTGCCGGTTGACTCATAGACTTGCCATTGGCCTGCGTTGTCGCGCAAATCCTGCGCGGCCGCGAGATACGCGGGTGCCGCGCGCCTCATTCGATCTTCGCCTTCAGGTATTTGAAGGCGGACCGAATGTAGGTGGGGCATATGTCCTCCTCTGCGTCGAGCAGTACGGCAGCGAGTCGCTGTGCCACTCGACCTTTTCCAATGGAATCGATGTCCTTAAGAAATTGTGTGGGATCGAGCGTTTTTGGATCGTCGGCGAGCGCCGCGAACCGTTTGTGCATGGCGTTGTTGTCGGTCAGGCCTTTGACGGCTGTCAAGAAGTGGCCCGCCGCGTCCGGTTCCTTGAACAAGTCGACCTCGAAGGTAAATGTGTTGATGAACACGCCGCTGTCCGGCGCGAGTTCAAGAATCTCTCGGAAACTCGTTGCCTGCCAGTCCTGTTCGGACATGATTTCGCACATGATCTGATTCACGACGCGCGACTCGCCGTAGCTGCTGTTTTTCTCAGGATCCTCGTCTTCTTGACTCACAGCTTCGCCCTTGGGGTCGAAGTCTGTGAGGACCACAAACGGAATATCCAAGCCGTTCGGACCCAGGAGCCGAACGTACGGTGTGAAGTTGGTCCCACCGATAGAACAGATGGAAACTCCGAGGGCGTCAAGATCAATGTCCTCGCACACCTTGGCGAGCGCCGGCAGCAGAAACTTTTCCGCATCCCCCTCGACCAGGATGACGCCTTTGGCGAAGAAGAGCTCGCCCCGCGTCACGTCGATATATCGCTCGAGGTCTTCTCGAACCGATTTCTTGTACTTGATGCGCCTGAGAGAGCGCCCGATGGTATGCCCCTCGGCCGCGACGTGACGAAGGACAATCACATGGTGAAGGCGTGTCACGCTTGCGACGTTCGGCGAGTGCGTAGTCAGCAGGATGCTGCGTGATTGAGCCTTGTCCTTTGCGTCATCGCGCGCCCGCAGGTAAGTGCGATAGACCATGCGTTGCAGGTGCGGATGCAGATGGGCCTCGGGTTCCTCGATCGCCAGGAAGGTGTGCTGCCGTTCGTTCTCGTCAACCAAGTACTGATGCTCCAGGTGCTTGAGCGCGAGATACAGCACGTTGGCGGAGCCCAGACTCGCCTCGGCGACACCCCGCTTGCCCCCATCGATGAGCAGCTGAAGCGCGCGCAACAATCTCTCCGGTTCCGTCGGTGCGAAGCCAATGGCTGTTTCGAGCGCGTGCTTTTCTCCGACCATCTCGGTCAACTGCTCATTGACCTTCAAAACGACCCCCGCCAGTTCCGGAAGACCGGCAATCTTGGACGTCGCTTTGTGAACGCTCTCGGCAATCGAGCTCAAGGTCTTTTCGTCGATGCTCTTTGCCGCTCGGTCAAGCAACGGTCGCAAAGGGGACTTTGTCCACCGCGCCAAATCCGACTCTGCGTCGCGCAGCGCCGGAAAGAGATCCATCGGCATCCATCGACGCAACTCATAGCCGATTGCGTTCTCGGGTCGGTCTCCACCGTAAAGGAGGAATTCGTAGTCGGCTTCGCTGCGCGGTGGGCGTTCAAGACCTGGCATCGCTTGGTAACGATACGTAATTCTCGCCACCATCGGCTCTGCTTTGACAAGGTGGTCCGCAAGTACAGCAAGCAAGTTCGCGTTGTCGGCGAAATCGCGAAACTCCACTGAGATCTCGATCGCATCGTCCGCACTCAAGGGACGCGGCAGACCATCCCAAAAGTCTTCCAAGCGCAGCTTTCGAGCCGAGTCCGGTAACGTCGGATCGAGAATTAAGCGCAAGGCAAAGAGAAGGTTAGTCTTACCGACCCTGTTCTCGCCAAGGAACACGGCGTGTTGACCTAGCCGCACGTCAAAGTCTTTGAAGTTCCTGAAATTCGTGATGCGTATGCGGTTTAGGCGCATGAGTTGCGACCGATGACAGTGTTGCCGCAACTATGACGTATCAGCCAACGGGGTTCAAACCCGTAGCGCCGATGGAGGGCGCCAGCCATTGGCGTGTAAACCACCCAAGGAGTTGATCCGCACTCACGGACTCAGGCGAGTGATTCCAATCTTCAAAGCGACTGGCTGCTATTCGGCGAGCATTCGAGGTGTGCGAGTATCCGGAGTTGGCCGTTTATAGACACAGGGCGATCGGGGCAGGGCGATTAGCTATTCTTATCGCAGGTACGGAAATGCGGCAGTCGGCAACTAGCGCCGGGCCGAATTTTAAGGTAGTTACGCGAAAACGCGGACACGCGCGCTTCCGCGGCCATCAAGAGAAATTTGTGGATGCAAAAAAGCGACTCGCGCTTATCACTAGGGTTAACTCGTCGGCCCTAGCGTAGAGAGGCTGCTGAAGATCGCTAGGCCCTTATTGGGCTCAGCAGAAAACTCCTCTCCTAGCATGCAAATTGGCGCAAGACGTCGAGTAGTCGTTGTATCGATCTGCCCACATGACAATCTCCAAGAAAAAGGCTGCAAAGCTATGCTAAGAGAAGAACACGCTCGACTAGGAGGCCAAAGTCTCTCGACCGGTGTTTATACTCTGTGTAATACGCCAATATTCTGTATGCATGGCGAGCTGAGTGATTTTCTGAACTCCAAATCGGTTTTTTTCATTCCGCCAACCACTCCTCGATGAAGTATTCATAGTTCTGAGCGTTCTTCCGTGCTTTAGCAGGATCGCTTTTCGCCATATCTAAGCACTTGGTTTTATCGTACTCGTCGCCAAATGAGCTGTTGGTGCTTCCTGTAATCCAATAATGCGTCATTTCATGCACAAGCGTTCCGAGCTTCGAGTCATAGCCTGTCGAAGGCGCTTTGAAGAACGCCAGCCCAAGGTTCACTTTCCCAAGATCAGTTGGGTTCACGTACGCAAACAATTCGCCGGAATAGTCAACACGGACAATTCCAGCAGGAGTGGGGATATTTGAAGTGTGGCTGCCGTCATTCTGATAAAGACAGTAAAAGTCAACTGAATTGAGCCATTGGTTCGAACGAACGAACACGCTCGAAACACTTGTGACTGTGGCGTTATCGCTGGCTCCGAACCAGCGCACGAGGAGCGCCTTCGTCTTCGCATCGGACCCCTGAATAAAGTTAACAGCGGCTTGGAGTGTACCCCGAGCACCTGCTTGAGCTGTTTTCGCAACCTGTAAGTCTCCGGCGATACACGGAACCGGTGCAGCTTGGGTCGCTCGAATGCCGGTCAGAGTAGCGGCGAGGATAACGGCAAGACGCATATATCGTGCGATTTTCATTTTCGGAATACCTGTGATGTAAATGCGGGTCAGATGTCGACGCGGGCTAGAAACCTCGGCCCGGCATCGACCAAAAGGTGATCGAGGGGCTCGCGCTTGCAGCCTCGGCCCAGCGCTAAATCTAGGTTCACCGGTTCATTTGGATAGGTTGCAGGCAGACGTGCTTCGCGCTCTTCGATGAACACGTAGTAGCTCGCATGCTCCACGTGATCCTGCGGATTCGCAGGGATTGGGCCGAAGACGTATTTCCATACTCCCCGATAGCTATCCCAAGTTTCCGGTTCAAACAGCGTAGGCTCGCGCAGTTCGCACCTGAGCTCACATTGGTCCACTTCCCTTCGAACTAGCGCACCTGAGTCGAGATGGTGCTCCCGGAAAATGCGAGCATTCATTCTCACGAGTGGTTGGCGTTCGGCATCAGGAGAGTCTACTTTGGCTGCAGGGAGCATCGCGAGGCCAGCGACGTTCACGCTGATCGCTTTGCCTTGCGGCGTTGTAGTGGTGCGCACTTCGATGTGCCGTGTCGGCAGCAACTGCGTCCATTGGATCATGGGATAGGAAACGCGTAGAGACTTGTCCGCATTTGCCTGATAGCGCACGAGCCCGAATCGAACGAACGGTTCAGCCTCGTGATCGTGCTCAATTCCGACGTCGACATACCATTGCTCCAACTCCACGTCGAATCGGGGAGCATAGGTGATGAGTGAAACATTTAGCATCGGCGGTGTAACGGCATCGCTTTCGCCTGTGAGCCGCACCGGCATACTGACATCTTCGATCAGGTCCGCGGCGAAACCAACACGGGTATCTGGGTTGAGATCGACGAAGGCGCCAATCGGCACGAACGTGCGCTTGTAGTCCACAGTCCGATAAGTGCCATCGGATTGGAGCTCGCGTGCAGGTGCGGGGGGCCGGATTGGGTCTCCGCCCCAGCGCGTAACGAATTTGCCTCCTGGCCCGAGATCCTCGTCCATAAAATCGGCGAGATTTACCTTTCGCCCGCCAATGCCTGCGGGGTGCGGTAGCTCGATCGTGTCATTTAAGAAGCTCGGGAGGTTCTGACTGAAGAGGTTCGGTGGCCAGATCACAATGCCAAGCTTTTCATCCTCGCCGGAGGAAAACCATGGACGCGCCAGCGGAACGCGAACAATTGAGCGACGCGTGAGTCGAACGACGCTCTCGCCGGGGCCCCCGGCACCACCTTCTGGCCGCTGCCACACGAATGCCGGGACTGGCGCCAGTGCATTTGGCTCAGCGGGCCTCACTGCCGCGAGTCGCCAAGCCGTGGCGGCTTCGCTGCGGAGACATGACTTCTCTGGGTCCAGATTCTTTCCTTCCCGTAGCCAGTAGCCATTTCTTGCTGGTGGGCTTGCGGTGCGCATCTGCTCAGCATGGCGTGGATAGGCGACCACCTGTAGGCTGAGCCGGCGAGCGAGTTCATCAGTGAAGAGAAAAGGGAGCTTGCTCGTTCCCACGTTTTCTATTAGCTCTGCCCTTGCGAAGAACTTCTCCAGCGGCAGAATGCAACGCCCCTCGTCGTCCAATTCGAATGCGAAAGGTTCCGGTGCGAGCGGAATGTTGTCGAGCCGCTGAAGCACCACTTCCGTCGTATCGAAGCTCACCTCACGCATTGGGTTCACGCTGAATCCAAAGACATCGTGAGGGCTGAGCAACTTCCCGTCGTGGCCTTTCGGCCACATGCCGGTGCGTCGATCTCGCAGGGCCCGTCCACGGCGGACATCATCAATCGCGTTGGAAGACGGGGAGACCATCTTTGCGCGAATTTCAAGAGACCCGGTGGTTGGCAAGTGAAAAATGACATCGCCTCTGGCACCGATCATTGGCCCCGGAATCTCTAATGGACGCGGCGGGTGGGCTTCCGCAAGTGATGAAGTAGCCGGCACGGTAAAGGCTGGTGCAATGTGAGGCTGATCGATAGCGTGGGTGGCTCGCATCGTTCTCACAGCAGAGATCTCATCCAGCGGCCGTTTACACAGCTGTGAGTAAATCCCACGCGATATCGCGAGCAGCGTTTGCATGCCGGGCCCAGGCAAACCACCTAGACCGGCATAACCCTCCATCCAGTCGGAGATTGCGGTGTCGAAAAGGTCTCCGCCCGGGAGGCATTTGTCAGCGATTTCGCAGGCCGGAGGCGGCAGTAGCTCCCTAAGCGCATCGCTTACGTCGTTGCGGCTAGGTACTGCTGTTAGGTCGTTCGAGGTCGCCTTTGCTCGGGCGCGCGCGATAGCCAGAGTTCCGATGGCATCGACCACAGCGAACAGCTTTGCCATTCCTTTATCGCTGGGAATGCACCATACGTCAACGTCGAAATCCTCACCTGGCGCGAGCGTCAGTACGGCTTCAGCCGAACCGGGAATCCGCGGCGCACTTGCGTTCGCGGCGAGATGCGATTCGTTCCAGGTCAGAACATCATTCAGCTCCGGTCGCGGCCTACGCTTGGGGTTATTGCTTCGACAAATCGTAAGAACCAGCGGACGAGCGTTGGGGTGAGAACGCCCTTTGGCGTACGCCGGGATGACACAGGACCCTTCGAGATACACGTTGGTGCCAGCATAACGGATGCCGATTACATACGAGTCCACAGCAGGATCCGGGTAGTACTGCACTTCACGATGTCGAGTATCGCGCTCTACTGAATACACGAGATCACCGCTATCGTTGCGGGTGTCGCTCGATATTTTTCGAGCCCCTTCGAAGCGCGCGCCGTTGATGCCGACGATCGCCTCGGATGTAGCCACCGGAAATCCTCCGCCAATTGCGTCGTAACGCACTCCTGCAGAACCGAAAAGGGGGGGGCACAAACCACCCGGCGGCTCTGCGGCATCGACGCTGTCAAACACACCGTGCAGACCCGCAAAAGAGCAGCTCACTGAGGGGACAACGAATACGCGCTGTGTGATCGTTGGCTGCGCCCGATTGCCCGCATCTGCGCCGCGCGCAGTGCGAACGATGGCATGAGCGGCGCGCTCATAGCCCATCTCTCCATTGAGACGGAGTGCGGTAGCTTTTGGTAACAAGAGTGATGGCGATTCGATGCGCTCCTGTCTAAGAAAACGCCGCAACTGGTCACGGGGGCGACTCACGCCATCGCGCTCATCGGCGACGCCGAGCGCGCCAGGGATGGTTAGGGCGCCGCCATGTAGGCCTAAATGTTCGCCCGCTTGATTGTAAAGATCACTGGCCGTTTCGAGCGCGATGGAAATGCCGCCGGGATACACTGTCCGCATACCGAACCGATAGGGATAACCAAAGCGTAAGGCAAAGGGCCGCCGGTCGGCATATCTGCGGCTAGTTGGGAGCTTAATCACGCTGCCTGTTGGCATGCCTTTGATTGTCTGCAGTTTTTCAGTGCGTTTCCCCGACGTTTGCACCGACATCGGCTCGCCAGTCCAGACAGCAATTGCTTCCTCGACGAAGACATCGACTGCGTCAGACGCGTTGTTGTCGGGCGGCTTATCATCGCGAGGAACGAGGCGTGCCGGTAGCGCAAGTACCGCGTCCTCTACACGACGGCGCCACTCCGGGTCCGTGTCGCGGCGCCCCCCGATGGTGTCGTCTCTTACATCCTGAAACAGCAATGGAATGGATGTCTTGACGAGCGCAGAATAGGTACCCGACGTTCCATGAACGATTTCGCGGGCCATTAACGGGCGCCACTGGTGCGCGGCATCGCCTTTCACCGGAACGCCGATGTCGATTCGATAGCCGAGCGTTAGATCCTCGGCATCGAGCAGCAGTCGCGACCTTGATGCGCTCTCCGATAGTTCTTTCTGATTAACGGTGCGCGCTGCGAACTGCGCGATGGCCTGATCCTGCCGCCCTCTATCAAGCAAGGTGATGCCGGCCGTGCGGAGCGTTTTGCGCGCGATCAATGCTGGACGCTCGGCCAAGCTCGATTGCGCGATCTGCTGCCGAAGCTGGTCCTTTTCCGGTCTGGCTTCGCGCCGGTCGATATCGGCCTCGGCAGCCGCGCGCACGTCAAGACTAGAGAAGTCAAATCGAGGCACTGAACTGCCCGATGTGGTACTTACGCGCTGTCCCATGACGACTACGCCATCGAATTGAGCCAGTTTCTCCCGCTGCTCTGCAGCCGGGTGCGGGCCCAACTGGAGTTCCGCACGACTTGCTGGCCAGAAGTGGGGTTGTCTGGCATCGGGGCGATACTTCGCAAGGGTATAAATAACGCAATCCAGATCTTTCCGGCACAACGAAGAGTCATTCAACGCGAGGTAGAGAAAACGCGTTCCGCCGGCCGCCCAATCATCGTTTGGTTGGTTGAGCAGCTTCTCGTCAAGTTCTTGCGCTGAAAAGTAGAAATCGATCGTCAATCCGAAGAGTCGGGACTGGGCTGGTGAGCCCTGCATGTAGAAGTAACGTTGGCTAAGGTGCTCGACGAGCGCGGTTTTCGCGCGCTGCTCCGGCGGATCTGGTTTCTCGTCCTCACTCCGCATTTGACGAGCACTTGCGGCTTGATGTGAGTTGAGCGCTGGCTGTGCGAGCCGTTCCAATTCCGCGCGGTTGCTCGTTGAGATGGAGCTGGGGCTCGCCACATTGGGAACGGGGAGAGCGTGAAGGCCGTCGCAAGGTATGCCATGGCTGTAGCTCTCTTTGACTTCTTTCGCGACCGCGTCGGTCCGCTTAGTAAAATGGTCGAAGAGCGTGCCAACATCGAGATCATAGGTCTTGCTATCCTTCGTGCGGCCCGGAAGCTGTGTCGCCAACGCACATAGCACCTCCGTTTCGATCAAACTCTCTTTCCTTTCAACGGCGTGCCACAGGGTATCGGAGAGCTCAAGTGCTCGCCGACACTCAATGAGCAGCGCGAGATCGGTCTGGCGAGAAGGTAGTATTGATTGCACCTGCGCGGCGGAGTCATTGCCCCGCGTTACCCGGTTCTTGCCGTCGTCGTTTTTCTGTGGGGCAGGCTTTGTGGAACCGGACTGCATCGCCACACCCTGCATGGAATGCTCAATCAGTTGCGCCAGCGTGTCCCAGTCGGGGCCGCTGCCATCGATGGTAAACGCTTCTTTCCAAAGATCGTCGATCCATGTAGTCGGACCTGCTTCCCATGCAAGACGGGCGCCTACAGCAGAGGCCTTTATGGATGCTGAGCATATGCCAGAAGGTGGTGGCGAACATCTGTTCTGTGCATCGCGGTAGGTGATGGGTTCCACGCACAGCTCGACCTCCCAGTCATGCGATTTGAGCCATTCGATGACTTGCGTCGGCCACCTCGCGAGATCCTTTCCGTCCTTATAAGCAGGCGTCAGCATGATCGTCGCGCGCAGGCGGCCGTCCTTGGTACACCCAGCGGGGATAACTTTGGCCGCTGCCAGCAGATTCTCCAGCGATTGAGTCATGTGAAATCCTCAACATCGATATCGACGTTCTGCTCGAAGTAGTCTTGGTGACGTGCCCAGTGGGCCCCCTGACACCACGTGTCAAATCGCAATTGGGCCTGCTCTGGAAAAGCTATGCTGTCTTGACTAGAGCGCCGTCTCGTAGGTAGGCCAGCGACATACTGGCCAGTGACGCCGCGTCCATTGTTGGCGTCGCCGCTTCCTCCGCCGCTCGATTGCTTGCTGCCGCTCTTCCACTCTGAACTCTCGTGCTTCACGTTCACACGATAGTCGTAATCTACGATTCCCATCGAGAACGAGAAGGTAAACGTGGCTTCGCCGACCATCCGACCGTCTTTCGTCTGTTTGGCGCAAACGTAGAGCGACGCGCCGAAATTGAAGACCCAGATGGATGCAGTGCCGCCAGCGTAGAAAGTAGCTCCAATATCCGATTCGGTGCCACTTCGTCGAATGTAAACACCTGTCATCAGGCGGCCTTGCCCTTCTAATGGGCCGTACTGAAAAGCGGCTGCTCCGCCATATTCGAATGACGCCTCGAACCCGGTGATTCCTTTGGCGCTGGACTCGAGCGCAAAGAATCCGCTGCCTCCGTAAGGAGCCACGGAAATAGTGAACGGCGAATCCCGGCGCGACAACGAGGTTACGAACGTGGCGGGATTGCCATCAAACGGCAATCTGGCGGCTGCATTCAGCGACACATTGAAGATGGAGACGTTGCCAATAGAGATTGTCCCCAAGTTGAGGCCATAACCGGCCTCGATTCCGACCCCGCGGCTCAGCGGAACCAAATAGAATCCAGAGCCTTCTTTCGGCTTGAAGAACGAGGCCAGTTGTTCCAGAAACTTGAGTTCCTCCTGGATCTGGAAATCCTTGTACCGTATGTCACAGTGGACCGGCCCGCCATCCGACTCGAAGCGGGCGCCTTCAAACAGCAGGCGCAACGCCTTGAAACTGCCGACCAGCTGAATATCGAACGGCCCGAGCTCGCCTAGGGCGTTGAACTTCGTGCTCCGCGCTCGATAGTCCACCTGCGTCTGGCTGCGGATGGTCAACTGGCAACCCGGCTGGGGCAGGAACACGCCATCGGAAGGCTCCGTGCCGGAGAAGTCCGCTTGGAACCCATAGGTCAATGATGCGGACGTAGGAATGAGCTGCCGGATGCGCTCGTCGATTTCTTCTCGCAGGCTGGAAAAATCTATCAGGCTAAGGAGGCGGGCACGAGCATCCTCTAGATCGAGATGATGGGCTTGATTGAGGATACGCAGTGGGACGGCGTCGCCTTGTGCCCAGCCGCGCAGGAACTCCGCGAGATAGTCGAAATGGTAGGGGTCGTTGAGTAGATCTTCGCCGGCTTTTGTGGCGAGTTCAATCAATGACTGATGCTCCCAATAGAGCTGATCGTTGGTGGGGCTTAGCAAGGTTTCGTCGTTACTCGGTTTGACGAGAAGCCGCTTAGAATCGATCGGTACGAGTAGAATCTCCTGAACATGGAGCACGCCCAACTGTGCCGTCAGCTTATCGTAGGTCTCTTTTCGCCAGTCGACCAAGGTGCCATAGAAGTCGCGGATCGTGCCCACCATTGTACCGACCGCTAGCGACACATTCTTCGCCCCGTGTGAACCTACCGCAAGAATGGACTCCCAGAGTTGTCTAAGGCGATGCTGTGCTTCGATATCGAACGAGGCAATCGCGCCCAGCGCCGATGACGCACCCGGCATCGGCGTGATCAATGGAATGAGAGACCCGCGTGCTGCGCGCCAGCCTGTCCAGTTTGAGTAATCCTTGCTAGCTTCGGCTATCGCTTTTTTTATCTGCGCGGTCGTTGCATTTACCGCGTCCGTCATGTCATCGGTTTTCGCTTCCCCTAGCTCTAGGCCTATGGGCTTCCAGATTTGGAGCCAGAGATCAGTGCCGGCAAGGACGGATTGACGCGCGTCTAACGCCTTGCGGATGGTGCTTCCTACTGCAGCGCCTAGTGCGATCTCCCGAGCCGAGCCGATTTCCTGAAGGCGGGGCAGCGTTTCCGGCAGCACGATCGCGATCGCCTTATCGATCGACTTCTGTAATTGCGCACGGGTGTGGAATGCAGCCTCGACGAACTCGAAGTGAATCTCCTCGACTTTGCCGCTGACCGTTTTGACGAACGCGTCGTATGCGATCGCGAGCTCTCGTCCGACATTCAGCATGTCGATCAGACAATCGATGGCGTCGTTGCCGCTTTTGATCAGGAAGTCGCGAAGCTCCGAGGAAAGTTGCGTACCGGAGGAGATAGTGTTTCTCAGCTCGTTAGCGAAGTCATAGAGTGCCCTTGCGAGTGTGAATCTCTCTGGAGCGCTCAGGCCCGTCGGGAGTTCTATCTTTGTGGAACTTCGCACCCAGGGCTGGATTGCTGGGAAATCAGCCTCTATGTGAGCAACGTGCGCCAAAGTGGCTTTCAGGTTGGAGTCGAGATCGAGCTCGATAAGCCCCCGCGGATCCCAACGCCAGTAGCTGAAGAGATGTTTCAGGGCAGAGTCCCCGAGCTTGCTGGCAGCAGGTAGCGGGCCGAGCAACAACAGTAGGTCGTGCGCCGCGGTGGCGAGTGGCATGCTATCCAGTGTGTTGCGAAGTGCAGTGCGAAGACTCGCTGCGAGGCGGAACACAGGATCGAGCGCTGCAGTCACCGGGCCGCTGTCCCCTGACTGGACAAGAGACCAGTCAACGAGGTCAGCGGTACGAGCCTTTAGGAAATCAACGAATGCCTTGGGCTGGGCGACTCCGGACGTTCCTGAGAGTATCGCTCCAATTTGGACAATGAACTCCTTCGAGAGATCTGAGAAAACTTTTGCGATGGTGTCCGCGTCCACAGAGGCGTTAAACCGAATCGGCACGAAGCGCGCCTGTCCGCGCAAATCGGCTATCGCGGCATCGGCGAATCCGATTGCGCAATCGTCTAGCTTCCTCTCAATTTGGTCGCGGGCTCCGGCAACGATGTCTGCGCGAGCGTTCTGCAGGCGACCGAGCTGCTGTTGAAGTTTTTGTGCCAGGGCTACATAGACTCGCTCAATCGGATTTGCGGACGCATGGCCCAATGCATCGACGAGACGTCGACCACTCTCGTACACCTCAGCAAGTGTTGTATACAGCTCAGCCGCATCGGATGATGCACTAGATTTCGCGAGCGCCTGCTCGAAACCGGCGAGCGACGAGTCGATTTCAGGAAACACGTCCGCCATTGACAGCTTGTTGTCGGACTGCCCCGACTGGCCGAGCTGCGTGTTCAGATAAGCCCAGCGCGCCTTCATTTCGGCGACCGCATTGTGTAGGGGTGAGATGACCTTGTCGCGGATGGTCTCTGCCACATCGGTGGCACCTGCGACGCCGTAGTTCACAACTTCGCGCAGGTCCGGCAAGCCTTCCTGCACTGGTTTCAGTTTCAGATGTCGGATCAGGTCTGAAATCTTTACGATACCCAGCAGCTTAGTGTTCAGCAGATCGTTGTTGTGATCGGGGAAATAGTTCTGGTATGTCGCCTGGCGCGCGGCTTGCTGCGATTTCGAATCCTTCGCCGTCTCGTCTTCGCCGGCGTACCTGTCGACAAGCGAGATCACCTGGCTCCCAGGCGGTGCCTGCTTCATGCCGCCGATCGGGCCGCGCTCGCGGCTCAGGGCAGCGAGCTGTGCAGCAGGGCGGAACAGGCCACCACTGCGCTCGCCCGATGAGCCCATCGAGTAGCTGACGTCGTTTACTACATTCAAATAGATCTCAAGCGGATTGAGTCTATCGACAATTTGGCGGGAATCGGACTCAATAGCCGGAGCCGCGGCCGGAATAGCGGGCTTGCCCGCGTGACTCTGCTGAGCTGGAAAGCCATTGGCGAGAAAGTACCCGTCGTATTTGACGACGGCGAGCACTTCGGACTTGCCAGTCATCCGCTCGATCTGGTCTATCCGGATCCACGCGGCCTCCAAGGCGGGATAGAATGGCGGTTGGTCGACCGCTTCCAGCGTAGGATCGTCGAACTTGGTATTGATACCGTCCCACGGGATCTTGAGCTCGCTGTCGGTGGGCACCGTCCCTGGTTTGGCGGGCGTCGTTGTTCCGCCCGAGGCCGTGAGGGTCCAATATTGAGTCTTGTACGTTGCGGAGCCCGGTTTCCGCTCATCGCAATAACGATGCGACTGGCCGGAGAAATCCATTGATCGCAAGTGCTCCGAAGGCTTGAAGCCGGCGGAGTCACGATCGAGCTGGTCAGGACCGGGTAGTCCCTGATAGTACGTTACGAGATCCGCCAGGATATCCTTGTCGTTCGCCGCGATATTGTCGACGAAGATCATCGGCAGGCGGATGAACGAACTGTCGATCAATGCTTCGAAGCGCACGTCAGCGCCGGAAATGCGCGCAGTGCGTGGCCAGAACACGAGCCCTGGGCGCTTGGCGAACAGCCGGCCGCCTGGGGCAGGCACCTGTCTACGCGCGTCATCCTTATGCTCATCGCTATCCTGTGTAGGATCGACCAGATCCGGAGTCGTCGTCGTAAGAATGCGAACGATGTCTGCGGGGAACTGGCGACCCAGGTTTGGCTGGCCGAGGGCGGGGAACGTCTTGTCGGGCTGACCGATACGAATGAATACCCGCTGGCGAAGATATGCTCGAATGCTTCCCTGAGGGCCGTTTTCTCCGCCGGAATCCTTCGTAGGTTTCAGTCTGAGAAAAACCCGCTCCGTCTGCTTGATCAGCGACGCACGATGCCCGATCGGAAATAGGAATCCCTTGTACACCACTTCAGCAAACACGTCGCGACCAAGCACAACGCTGTGTTGCCAGCGCTCGATCGACAGTGAATCGTGCAAGGCGCCATACACAATGTGACGCGCGGCTGCCGGAGGAACGAAATCGGTTTCATGCCGAAAAGTGCCACCCAATGCAGTGAGTCGCAGTTCGCGCAGCTTCAAAGGACGTGGACGATAGAGGGCGCTGCCGGCCTCAAGATCGATGGGACGCAGATTATCCGGCGGCTCGACCTGGCTGGAAGTGGATGCGGTAATTAGCTGGCCGTTCTGTTCTCGTCGCCCGCGAACGGGCAGCCCCCACGCAGACGTGAGCAGCACGAGCTCGTGCCGGTCGTAAGCGTCGAGCGAGGATCTGAACAATCCGTTCTCGCCATATTTCGCGAGAGCCTTCTGGCGCAGATATAGGTACTCGACGAGCGGATGGAATCGTTCGGGTGCAGGCTTTTTCGGATCCGGAACCATGCATTCAGAGTCATCGAGAGCTTTGAGCGCACTCTCCGTGGCGCCAGTAATCTTCAGCAAATCCGAGAAATGATCGAGGGCGGCTGGATCACTCTCTTCAATCCCTAGCGTCCAGGGGGCGCGGGGCCCGCGAGGCGGTGCTCCTAAGAAGGGCGTTCGAAATGGATCATCCGTTGCGCCTGACGCACGCTTGTTCGCAGCCTTTTCGAGTCCCCTTCGAACGAATCCCGGACGAAGGTCCGGTGAGTACACGGCCCGCACGCCAGGATTCGGGTTGTCGACCGCGAGCTCCGCGCTCCATAGCGGTACGGGCCGCGCTTCCCCAGATTCATTGGGTTGGTCGGGGAACGGGAGTTGCGAAAGCAGAGGCGTGCGCCATTGAGCCCGCTGCGACGGTGAGAGAACAAGTCGCGCCGGAATTTCTATTGCCGTTTCCAGTGGGCTCGGTTCCTTGCGCAGCGAGGCTTCGACATCGGCGAGTCGTTCCTGGGCCGTGATATATCGACCGGAACGAATGCCGAGCATGCGAAGCATGGCGACATCTTCTGCGCCAGCGCTCTGATCGCTCTGGGATTGCTGAGCGCCGCTCGCCGAGTTTCCCTGCACGATCACGTCCGGCAAGGGTCGGCCAGATTCATCGAACGAAACAATCGCGCGCGCACGCGAAGTGACTGCGAGCTCGTGCTTCGTCCAGTCCGTCAATCCAGCAATGCTGAACTCGACCGTATCGTCGGTGTGATCCTCTGTCGAAAGCCGATCGCGGGCGAGCGGTGCCGGTCCGCAATTGACGTGAAACGCCAGGCGCGACGGATTGGCTAGGCGTGCTTGTGCAAATGGAGTGAGGGCTTCTCCGCCTTTTAACTCCTCGACGTAAAGCTTCCGAACGAAGTCATCGCGAGAGTCCAATAGGCCGGTTGCAGCGGTCTTCCAACGATTCGTACTCGAAAAGTATTCGATGTCTGCGATGGAGAGGCTCTTGGGCTGGATGTCCGGAAGAGCGGGGGGATTGTTCGTGCCGAGATAGAGCTCCGTCATAACGCGACGATAGAAATCGCGGTACAGGCCGTACTCGAATAGAACCCCGCTTAGGACCAACTCCTTTTCCATTGCAAGCTCGGGTGTTTCCGGCTTTTCTTTGTTCTCGATCAGCTTTCTCAGCAAGCTTCCGATCTTCTCGAGCGGGGTCGGATCGCTCTTTTTCTGGGGGGCCGGTTTGCTCAGCTCGTCGATCGCCGAGGCTGCGAGATCCAGCATCTCCTTGAGAAGCGACGCAATGCCGGCGTTGTGCAGGTTCTGCATCTTCTGGCGCGCCAGTGCTGCGACGTCCGGATCCATGCCGGAGGAGCCCATGTAAGGTCCAACATAAATGAGCTGATCCGGAGGCGGTGCGTCGCTGCCCGGTGGGGCCTGGGCTTGCGCGAGTTGCTCAGTCAGATCTTTGAAGGGCGTGCGATTCGAGCCCGAGGCCTCAGTTTTCTCGGCTTTGATCTTTTCTTCGGAAAAGCGGCGCCGGATGAGCGCACGATCCGAAACCTCGCTAAGCGCGTCCAAACACGCGAGCAAGTCGACCGGGTTTGTCGGGACCCTGACGGTATCGCCGTATTTTTCGAGCTCCTTTCGTCCGGTTGGCGTGAACTTTTCCAGCTGAAAATCGATGCTTGGGTCCTTGAGCTTCACATCCGGTAGGTCGGCGGAGGACGGCTTGAAGAACGTACGCTCGAAAACGTGCTGTGGAGGAAACTCGACCACGAGGGTCGGGCGCACATCGATCGGTTGAGACCCGTCGCGACTCAAAACGCGGCAAGACGACGCCGCAGGCCTGATCCAGACGCGCTTGCGGTCGTTCGCGGCCACTCGATCGTGAATTTCTAGGTTGAGGTCGGCAAACCGAAACACCAGGCGCAACAGATCGGCGGCGCGAGCGGTTTCGAGTCGGGCACGCGACAGGTCGATTCTTGCAAGCGGCAGTTCGCCAAGCGCGGCGCTGGAGCCGAGCCAGAGATAGCTGCCGCTGGACGGGTCGGTCGCGCGCAGGATGGCGGTCTTTGTGCCGCGCCATCTCGCCGTGACAAGCGTGGGCTCGAAGGTGAAGTAGCTAAGCTCCGATCCGTCGGGCGCTAGGTCACTTTCTAGCAAAAGGAACGGAACATCGATCGATGAGACCGATGATACTTTTCCATCGGGCCGCGTACCGCGGGGGAAGTCGAACAGAATCGAAACCCGCGGCGGTGTCGCGCTGTGGCCATCGCCTTTATCCGCCCAGCCGCGCAGCCTGATTTGGCCAATCTTCGTCGCGAGGTCGCCGGGGGTGGCGCCTATTCCACCCGAGAATGAGGCCGCAAACGGTCGGCCCGGTTCATCGTTCTGGATACCGAACTGCAATACGCCATTTGTCAGCGCGAGGGATGGGATGGTCTTTCGCGTCCCGAGCCGCGTGCGAAGAGTCCAGTTGCCGGAAGTAGTTGCGACACCGGCCGGATGCGCGAGGTTGGGTTTCCATTTCCAGTCCTGACGTACAAAGCGAAACAGTGTCGTGCGCGCACCCCCAGAGTTGGAAGTAATGTCACCTGTTAACAAGTCAGTGCTCGCGAAGCGCACGACTGCGCTCGTCTCAAGTGCACCTCCCGCGCAGAATGTCGGATCGTCGTCCGCGGCCGCCGCATCGTGCCTCGCAGCTTTCCCCACAGGCTGTGCACCTTCCGGCAAATCCGGCTCGCAGTGGTCCTTCTCGCTGGCGAGGGTCTGACACCAGGCGAACTCCAGCGATGAAAGGCTGAAACCGTATGGAGTTACGACAATTCGGCTATCTGTAGTGGGCGAGATACGCCAAACGCAGTCTGTGTCGAACTGCACCTTCGCGCGACCGTCGACTCGCACATACCCTTCAAGCATCGCTGCCAATGCTGGGTTGATCTGGTCATCAGCGACATCGAACGTTAGGCAGTGGGCGAGATCGTTGCAGTCGTCGGCTGGAGCTGTTACGGATTGATCGACCGCGACACTCAGTTCGCTAAAGTCGACGTCGTTCGAAGGTACATCGACGTCACGCTGAGACGTCCACAGACTCGTACGCATGCGCACGAGCCATCGTCCGTTGCGTCGTTGAAAGACCAGCCAATGCTCGCGATCAAGAGAACCGAAGCGCACGCCGGCGATGCGCAATTCGTAACCTCTATCCTTTCCAGCGCGCAAAGTCCGCAGCGTAAAGCCGGCGCTGGGACCGAACGCACGGCGATTCAGCCGCCAGGAGCGTAACGTCAGCGGCTTCTCTCTGCCTGGATCCGACTCCGCCCAGAGGATGCTGAGACCTTCCTCGTCTTCGAGAAAGCGCAGGTCCTCCCCAAGTGATGGTGTTGCAGCGGCTTTGGCGCGCGACCCAACCCATATCGAGACAGGGCCGGCGATACTTGCCGCCATGAACCTACGCCGACTGAAGGTCGTCAGCTTTCCCGATTGAGAGCCGAGGGGATAATAGTTATCACTGATGCGTCTAGGTGTATCCATTGCACGCGCACCTTGAAGTAGCAAATAGGTGAGGTTCGGACGTAAAAATGCGCAATTGGGCTATAGTCTGATGGCCCAACGCGCCATGTGGCCGCCATAGCAACGCCTGCTACATGAGTAAGCTCTCGGTCGGGCGAGAACGAGCAAACACCGGGTAGCGCCTCGGAGATAGCATCGCGAAATCCCAATCCTAGAAAGTGCGCCTTGACGAGCGACGTTGCTCGGGCCCCACTTCGTCGTTACAGCGTCGGCCATGCAGGCCTTTCCGAAAACATAACGCTCTGGACCGACGGTCTGATTGAGAACGCCAAGAAAAGATTGGTCTTCGGGAGAGAGGGGCGCTTTCCCCGGCATGTGCTGATAGCCGACGCCGTTGACATCGCGTCGCTTCTTCTTGATCACCGCCAGGGCAGCAAAAACTGCCATCGCCCAGATGACGATTAGCGCAAATGATGACATGCGAAGTGCCCCCTGCACTTGCTGTGCGGATTGATGCTACAGCGTTTCGCGGAGCGAAAATGTGGAACGCTTAACAACCCGCATATCGACGGCTTCGCATCCCTACCGGCAAAGGCATCATGCACAGTGCGTGGCGCCTGGCGTCAGGTCGTGTGGAGCGAGCGTCCAAACTGGGTAACAAGAAATGCCCGGTCGCCCGGAAGCAGATAGTCAAAATCGTTGCGCTGCGCTTGCTCTCACAGCGTTAGTTAACGCGGGGAATAGCTGGCTACGTAGTAACCGCCATAGCTTCACACGCCGCTTTTCGGGCGGCTCCGAACGGACGGTTTTGGCTGATTAGAGTCATCCTCTGGACAATCAGCGAACCTTATCTCGGGTAGGGAAGGGCAACTCATTGTCCGAGTATTGACTGCAGCCTCCCGACACAATGTAGGAATTTTCCTACAGTGCGCCGAGCAGTTACGCCATATCGCCCAATGGGTGGTGCGTGCAAACTTTCCATGGCCCGCACGTCAGACGCCACGCACTGTGCATGATGCCTTTGCCGGCAGGGATGCCAAGCCGCCGATGTGCGGGCTTCTTTCCGGCCCCTAAGAGGGCTTTGCCAGGAGTGGATAACGCGGCTACCAAATCGAGTGGACTTGGGCCGATGGTCAACCCATGGCACCGCAACCGCGGCACGGGATCCCAGTCTACGGTTTGACTATTCCAGTCATCCCTACTATTACGATTAGAATAAATGGCGCTGGCGTCGGCCTATGGCAGGAAGGGTGCCGACGCCATGGTGTGAAGGGGGCGGGAATGGGACCAGCATTTTGGTGGGCGATAGCGCTCGGATTTATCATCTGGTTTGTCCGGTCGCGACTAGCTGCGAGGCGTGCGGATAGACCTGCAACGCTCCAGGGATCGAAGCTGGAGCCGAACGGAGCGAAGCAACAGCATCCCCTCGAGTTGAAACGAAGTGGCCCGGTGCGCATGCTGCGCCAAGTAGGCACACGGCCGCCCGCGGCCGACGAACCCGTTAGGGTCGCGATACGCGCCCCCGTATCACTTCAATCTGTCGAAGCAGCGGCCCAGCCACCCACGCGGATTCTACATCCCCTCCCGGTACGGTGGGTCACCGAGAACGAAGTCGTCGAGTTCGCGGGCACAACTGTACCCGGCGGGCTCTTTTACTTCGGCTCGGTTGCTAGAAGTTCCGCATTCAAAGGCGAGCCTTCGGTTATTGACCCCATCCTCGCCACAAGTGGCTCTTCGACGGTCGGCATATGGGTAGCATCATATTGGCCGAGCTACAGCACATGTTCGCCGACTGACCGAAGGCTTCTGCTTCAATGGCTGGCGGAAGGCAGAAAAGATCCTCTGGCTCCTATTGGCTTAGTCTTCGTCTACTTCTATGGTCTAGAGCGCCGACTCCTTGAGGACGCGCAAACGCAACCTGACGCGCGCGCCGAAGTCCCTCGTATAGTTGCGGAAATCGACCGCCTACGTCGCATTTACACAAACAGGTCCTTTCAAACTTACTCGGCAGACCTGAGAGACCTAGCAGTCGCGATGTACGGCAACCCGTCCTGCTTCAAAGGGCGCGCAGAAGCGTGGCCCGGAGAACCTACTAATGGTGTTCTCGTCGCCCTTGGGAGACATGTCGCCAGCGGCCAATGTTTACCCTCGCTGTTGGCTTACGCCTGGGCTCGAAGCCTTGATGGGGCACCGAGACCTGGCGCGATAGCGCCCATTGCAGAGGATCTATGGCGCCTGTTTGATATCCGATATCGGGAACAGTTCGGCGACGGGATCGTAGTGCCTCGACCGAAGCGAAATCTCGTCGTTGATCACCACGGCTCGGCGTCTAATCGAACACGTATGCGCATGACGTTCGATGTCCCCGATTTGCGAACGATTACCACGCCGCAAAGACCTTTGGCTGCTATTTTAGAAAGCTGCGTTCACGATCTTCTACCGCTCGCAAAGGCGCGAAAACGAGATGCGCCAGATCCCTTGGAGATTGCAGCCGTTACGCCTTCTGAACTGACCGTATCTACGGTATCCGATGGACTCAAAGCCCTTCGCTCGTTCGCCGAACATACGCTCAACGGAGTGGAACTAGGTATAGGAGACTCCAATGATCTCCTTCAAGCAGCGTCGATCCCATTCAACGAGAAAATCAACAAGCGCGATTGCACTCTCATCGCCACTGCATTCCAGAAACTAGGCTTAGGGATCGAACCCGACGTTCGGTGGCTCGGGCCAAAGATCGCGCGTGGCAGCAAGGTCGTCGTCTACCGTAGCAATTCGAACGAGTCGGTACGTACGCCAACGCCCGACTATCGTCTCGCTCAGCTGTTCGTGCAGATGACCATATCGTTGGCTTCAGCCGACGGGAACATTGACGAGTTGGAGCTCGATCAAGCACGTGCCTACGTGGATTCTACGAAAGCTTTGAATGATGCAGAACGCAAAAGGCTCAAAGCTCACCTCATATGGCTTACAACTGAAAGGTTCTCGGTCGCCAGGCTACTTCCCCAGCTCAAGACACTGCCGGTCGAACAACGTCAAGCGATAGCCGACGCAGCCATTCGCATTGCCGCTGCAGACGGGCGCGTAGATTCGGACGAAATGAAGATGCTGGAGAAAATATTCAGAGCAATGGCCCTGGATGAAAACATCATCGCCGCAGAGCTACATCGTGTACTCACAGGATCCAAGATTACAAACGTCCAAACGAAAGCTGGTGAATTGGACGCCGCTGCAATCGAGCGAAAACTAAGGGAAACAGCTGACGTCCAACACCTCTTGACTTCGATCTTCTCTAACTCGGAGGAAGTGGTCGTCGCGGAGTCAATCAAGTCTGAACTACCTACGGAAATGCAACAAAGCGGCCGGACATTCGCTCCACCGGAGAACGCAAACGTCTTTGGCCTAGACATGGCTCATTCGCAGTTGTTGCGTCGGATCTTGGACTCGGTCGCGAGTGCTATCGAGCGCTCGGCAGTGGACGATTGGTGTCGCGCACTGGACTTGATGCCAGATGGGGCGCTCGAGAGCGTAAACGAAGCCGCATGCGCCGCTGCTGGTGACACGTTGTTTGATGCAGATGACACCATCGTTGTGCACGAGGACGTGCGCGCCCAATTGAAACAAGCTATCGAGGAAGTTTGTACATGAATGCGCCCATCGTTCGAGCCAAAGATAGAGATACCGTACTTCAGGCACTTCGCGCAGGTGTGGTGCCGCGAACAGGCCTTCATCTGATTCAAGTCGGGCGCGCCAGAGAAGTTAGAGCAATGCTTGAGGATATCGAGCGAATGACAGATGGCGGTGCCGCGGCGCGGTTCGTAGTCGGTGACTACGGATCCGGTAAAACTTTCTTTTTGACCTTAGTTCGTATGATTGGGCAAGAAAAGGGGCTCGTCACGGCACACGCAGATCTCAACCCTGACCGGCGCCTCCACGGGGCTCAAGGCCAAGCACGTAGCCTTTACCAAGAATTGATGCGGAATCTGGCGACTAGGACCAAGCCCGATGCAGCGGTTGCGAGCGTCGTCGAGCGATTTATTACCTCAGCGATGCAGGATTCCAAACAATCGGGTGTGGCCGTCGAAACAATCATTCATACCAAGCTCCATGCGCTGTCTGAGCTAATCAATGGCTATGACTTTGCAGAAGTGATTGCGAAATACTACGCGGCTCATGAGCAAGGCGACGAGGCACTCAAAAGCAACGCGGTTCGTTGGCTTCGTGGCGAGTTCACAACGAAGACGGACGCGCGTAACGCGCTCGGTGTACGTACTATCGTGGAGGACGAGGCGGTATATGACCAACTTAAGCTTTTTGCTCGCTTTACACGATTGGCGGGTTACAAGGGCCTACTCGTGTGTTGCGATGAACTAGTCAATCTACTGAAAATTCCCCACGCCGGCGCACGAAATAGCAATTACGAGCAAATTTTGCGCATCGTCAATGATGTACTTCAGGGCTCGGTCGAAAGCCTTGGCTTCGTCTTTGGGGGAACACCCGAGTCGCTGATGGATGTGCGGCGGGGTCTATTTAGTTACGCGGCGCTAGAAACACGCCTTCGCGAAAACTCCTTCGCGAAAGCACACGGCGTGGACGATGTATCTGGCCCCGTCATTCGACTAGCTGCACTCTCAGCAGAGGATATGTATGTCCTGCTCACCAAGCTACGCCACCTTCAAGCTTCAGGTAACTCTGATCGCTACCTGCTTCCGGACGAGGCGTTACATGCGTTCTTGAGCCATTGCAATAACCGTATAGGTGCCGCCTATTTCCAAACACCTCGCAACACAATTCGTACGTTTTTAGATCTGATGGCTGTCTTGGAAGCGTCGCCGACGTCCGCGTGGACTGACCTAATCGCGTCGCTTCCCGTGGATATCGATTTGCCGCCCAAGATCGACAATGAAATCGCCGAGCCTGAAATATCTGCAAGCGGTACATCTCGTGCGACGAGCCGTGAGCTCGAAAAGCTTAACGACGACGATCTAGCCTCCTTCCGCCTTTAACCAGGACAACAATGCAAGCGTGGGAAGCACTTCATCCAGGCGTACAGCAATGGCTTTGGCAGCAAGGCTGGCCATCGCTCCGCGACGTCCAGGCGAGGGCTATTCCCGTCGTTCTAGCTCGAGATCGGGACGTTTTAATCTCAGCGCCAACTGCCGGCGGTAAAACTGAGGCCGCTTTTCTGCCAATCGTTTCGCATCTTGCGAGCGACGCACCGTCGGGTGTTGGATGCCTCTGCATTTCGCCTTTGAAGGCGCTCATTAACGACCAAACGCGCCGCCTCACTACTTTGTGTGAGGCGGTTGGACTAGGCATCCAGCCGTGGCATGGTGACATCAACTCAGGTCGGGCGCAGTTCTGGAGGAGGCCGGCGGCAATTTTGATAATCACGCCCGAGAGCCTGGAGGCAATGTTCATTCGACGCCCGGGTGATCTCGTTAGGGTGTTCTCCGATCTTCGATATATTTGCGTCGACGAACTTCATTCATTCGTAGCGTCCGTTAGAGGGAGACAGCTTCAATCGCTGCTGCATCGCGTCGACGTGCTTATTGGCCGTAAGGTGCCTCGAATCGCTCTTTCCGCAACGTTCGGTAGCATCGACCTCGCGGAGCGGTTTCTTAGGCCAGACAGGTCCGTCCCTTCCTTGTCTATTGAAAGCTCCCAGGGTGGCTCGGATCTGCGCATGCAGGTCCGAGCGTTGGTCCACCGTGATAGTGGGCCTGACCCGCAGAACGAGATTGCGAGTCATCTGTTCAAAGTGTTGAGAGGCCAATCGAACCTCGTTTTTGCCAATCGCCGCGAAACTGTTGAATGGTTCGCAGACTCGTTGCGTGATGCGTCCGAGCGCGCTGGAGTTCCGAATGAATTTTTTCCCCACCATGGCTCACTTTCTCGGGATCAACGCTTGTGGCTCGAAGAGCGACTCCGAGACGAGAGCTTGCCTACGACTGCTGTCTGTACATCTACGCTGGAGTTAGGTGTCGACCTGGGCGATGTTGCTTCAGTTGTTCAGATTGGGGCTTCGCCGACAGTCTCTGCGTTGAAACAGAGACTTGGGCGGTCTGGCCGTCGACCGGGACAACCGCAAATTCTTCGTCAATTTGTAATTCTGCCTGAAGTTGACATAGACAGCCCACCGAGTGATCGCCTCCGCCTCAATCTAGTCCAAGCCGTCGCCACCATTGAGCTGATGCTCGACCGTCGATATGAAACGCCGGATTTGTTCGGCGATCTGCACTATTCGACGCTCATCCAGCAAATCGTCTCCACCATCGCGCAACAACACGGCGCGACTGCCGAATACCTGTTTAGGCTCCTGTGCCAAGAAGGACCTTTCGCCAGAATTGATGTCGCGAGCTTTAAGGAATTGCTGCGCGGAATGGGAGCCACCGGCGTAATTGAGCAGCTTGAAGATGGAGCCTTAGTGCCTGGCGAAACGGGTGAACATCTGCTTGCGGGCTACGACATTTATATCGCCTTCGTGGTGCCAGAGGCGTATCGGTTAATTTACAACGGCCGTCCATTGGGAACTTTGCCGCTGAGTACGCCTGCCATCACCGGAACATTCATCGTATTCGGCGGACGTCGTTGGAAAATTGACGCCGTCGAAGTTTCCTCACACTCACTTATATTGGTCCCTGCGCCGGCCGGTAGGCCGCCTAAGTTTGGCGGAGGAGCGGTAGATGTCAGTGGGCTAGTTAGGATCAAGATGCGGGAGGTTCTTATGTCGGATGAACTGCCGCCCTACCTAGATGCCACGGCTCAAAATCAACTCATAGCAGCGCGCGCAGAATTCCAATCCATGGGACTTGGGACATCAAATTTCTATGCAGAGAAAGTGGGGCTGTGGCTTGCGCCCTGGGCGAGCGACCGTGCTCTTACTGCGCTCAGACTTGCGCTGGCAAAGCACGACATCGAAAGTGTTTTGGAAGACGCATTTCTAAAAGTTGAATTGGTTCAGCTGGTAGATATCGTCCGAACACTGCGAAGAATCAATGAAGAAGGCATGCCGACGGTCGATGCGTTGACGGAGTGCATCCGGCCGCCTCCCGAGCAAAAATTCGATGAATATCTTACCGAAGAGCTTCTTAGGACTAGCTACGCAGTACGCCACCTAGATGTTGACGGTGCAACGGTCGCCGTGCGGACGCTGCTTGCCGATGACCCCTCATGAAAGCTTCCATTTCCGCTGCACCGACACATCTCAACCGCTGACTCCTTGCCTTCGGTAGGCCTGCAGGAGCTCGGTCTTTCGAAAACGCATTCCAGGAGCGGGTATGCAAAAGCACGGTGATTCGTTGCTACTCAGCGCCTCCGATCTGGTCGGACACCTCGCCTGTGCGCATCTCACAGGCCTAGACATTGCAGTTGCTAACGGCACGTTGGCCAAACCCTCAACCTGGGATCCGTTGTTGGAGTTGCTTCGGGAACGCGGCGCGCGGCACGAACGCGGCTTCGTCGAATACCTGCGAGAGCAGGGGCTTGGCGTCACGGTCATCGACGGGGTGGGAGGCAACGACGAAGCGATCGCACGGACGCGAGCGGCGATGCAGGCCGGCGACGATGTAATTGTGCAAGGCGCGTTTCGAGTGAACGGCTGGGTTGGGCGTACAGACGTTCTTCGACGCGTCGACACTCCTAGCACACTGGGTCCGTGGTCGTACGAGGTCATCGATACCAAATTGGCCCGCGAGACCAAGGCCGGAACCGTGTTGCAGTTATGCTTGTATGCAGCGCTTCTCGAGGCCACTCAAGGTCAGCGTCCGGAATATAGCTACGTCGTTGCGCCGTGGACGGGATATGAGCCACAGGTCTACCGAATGGATGACTACGCGGCGTATTACAGGCGTGTTCGCGCAGCGCTGGAATCGGCAATTGATGCGGGATCGGCTCAAGAAATTTACCCTGAACCGAAGGAGCACTGCGATATTTGTCGCTGGCGTGCGCACTGCGACGACCGCCGACGCTCTGACGATCATCTGTCGTTGGTGGCCGGCATCTCGAAGCTCCAAATCGACGAACTGACCACCCAGGGTATTGCCACGTTGGCCAGTTTGGCTGTCATGCCGCTTCCCATATCCTGGAAGCCGAAGCGCGGTTCTACTCAGGCGTACGAACGCGTCCGCGAGCAAGCTCGAATCCAACTGGCCGGCCGAGAGACTGGCACGATTCAATATGAGTTGCTTCCGGTAGTACCGGGATTCGGGCTTGCGACTTTAGCGGAACCCTCGCCAGGCGATGTTTTCCTAGATCTGGAGGGTGATCCGTTCGCGGGCGAGGGTGGGTTGGAGTATCTGTTCGGATACGTCTACTCCGACGGCGATGACCAGCCAGTCTATGTAGGCGATTGGGCACTGACACGGGACGAGGAAAAGAAGGCTTTCGAGCGTTTTGTGGACTTCGTAGTCGAACGGCTCAAAGTCCATCCTGATTTACATGTATACCACTTTGCGCCGTACGAACCCGCTGCCCTGAAACGATTGATGGGTCGCTATGCCACTCGAGAATCCGAGATCGACGGGCTGTTGCGTTCGCGCGTGTTTGTTGACCTGTATGCCGCAGTGCGACAAGGACTTCGGGCCAGCGTCGAGAGCTACTCGATAAAGAAGCTCGAATCGCTGTACCAGTTCGTGCGGGTCGAGCCCTTGGTCGGTGCGAACAAGGCTTTGGCAAAGGTCCAGGCTGGGCTTGAACTAGGGGACCTGAACCTGGTCGATGCGGACGCCCGCGAAACAGTCGCGCGTTACAACCGAGATGACTGCATGTCTAATCTGCGGCTGCGCAATTGGCTGGAAGAACGCCGCGCAAGTCTCGTCGCTCAGGGTCAGACCGTGCCTCGGCCGGCTACGGCAAATGCGGAGGCGAGCGAAGCCGTGAGCGATTGGCAAATTAAGATCGCAGATTTGATCGCGAGACTCACCGCTGATGTGCCCGCGGACAAGACCGCGCGGACTCCGGAACAGCACGCGCGCTGGCTCCTTGCGCACACTCTTGATTGGCACCGTCGGGAACAGAAAGCGGTGTGGTGGGAGTTTTTTCGTCTCTCAGACTTGCCTGCGGACGAGTTGCTGGATGAACGCGCGGGTTTATCGGGCCTCTCCTTCACGGGCTCTCAAGGCGGTACGGCAAAGTCTCCCATCCATCGATACGCATTTCCCGCGCAGGAAACCGAGATACGAGTCGGGGAGGATCTACATCAGTTGGGCGGCGCGAGGCTAGGTACGGTGGACATCATCTCTCTGGAAGAGGGTTGGATCGACATCAAGAAGCGCAAGGACAGCGCGAGACTCCATCCCGAGGCAATTTTTCGCCACAAGGTGGTCAACGCTGACATCTTGGCCGATGCGCTTGTTCGGCTCGGCGAATGGATCGTGACCAATGGTATCGAAGGCCCTGGCCTGTACCTGGCAGCCCGCGACCTGTTGCTGCGCCTCAGCCCCAGGACCGGTGGCGAACCTTTGCAGCACGATGGTGAAGCTTCCCTCAATGCGGCTTGTAGAGTGGTTTTAGCCGCGCAAGGTGGCGTCCTGCCTATCCAAGGCCCACCCGGGTCGGGCAAGACGTTCACTGGCGCACGCATGATCTGTGCGCTGGTACAGGCTGGGAAGAAGATCGGCATCTGTGCAACCAGCCATAAGGTGATTCGTAATCTACTGGATGAAGTCGTGAGAGCGTCTGAGAAGCAGTCGATTGATTTGTGCTGCATCCAGAAACCGGCGGACCTCGAACCCGACCAGCCTCGGCTGCGCTTTGCGAAGAGCAACGCGGACTTGTTCGCAGCTCTGGGCGCAGGCGTGCAAGTCGCGGGAGGCACGGCCTGGTTGTGGGCCTCCCCAGATGCCGCCGGGACTGTAGATGTGCTCTTTGTCGACGAGGCTGCGCAGATGTCTCTGGCCAATGTTCTGGCCATCTCGCTGGCTGGCGCACAGATTGTGCTACTAGGAGATCCTCAGCAACTGGACCAACCGATGCAGGGCAGCCATCCGGAAGGCACCGACGTCTCGGCGTTGCATCACGTTTTGGGTGAGGAGCCGACCTTGTCGCCTGAACAAGGCCTATTCCTCGCCGAGACCTGGCGCTTGCATCCAGACATCTGCTCCTTCACCTCTGAGATGTTTTACGCCGGTCGGTTGCAGTCCCATCCGGGGTTGGAACGCCAATCGATTACGTCCGTTAGTCGCGTTCACGGCACAGGATTGCGCTACCTACCGACTCCGACACACGGCAATCAAAGCGCCTCACCCGAGGAGGCCGACGCTGTGGCGGCACTCGTAGGCGAAATCCTGACGAGCGACGCCACGTGGACTGACAAGCACGGCACGCAGACACCGATAACCCTTCAGGACATATTGATTATCGCGCCCTACAACGCGCAAGTCTTCGAACTAGCAGAGCGAATTCCTGGTGCCCGTATTGGCACGGTCGACAAGTTCCAAGGACAGGAGGCGCCGATTGTCATCTATTCGATGACGACCTCAAGTTACGCCGATGCCCCCCGCGGTATGGAATTCTTATACAGCCTCAACCGGCTCAATGTTGCGACCTCGCGGGCGAAATGCCTGTGTGTCTTGGTAGCGTCGCCGTCCGTGTTCGAGGTCAGCTGCCGAACTCCACATCAAATGCAACTAGCTAATGCCTTCTGTCGCTACTTGGAACTGGCCGTGCTCTTGCCGAAAACGTGAAACCGCAACCCACAGATGCGGTATGCTGACCTCGCGGACTAAAATGCCTGGCTCCAAGATGGGCTTAAATCGACTTGCAGCTATTCAGTACATTGGCATCTCCGGCTCATCGCAGGATTGCGTACTTGCCGTCGAGCAGCTCATCCAATGTCGAATGGAGATAGTATCGGCGACGTTACTTACTTGCGACAGCGACCATGCCTTTCTCTTGAAGGTATACGAATCGGACTTAATCGCCGTCAAATGGGGTTTTACTTCGGGATACAGTGGCGAGGGGCCAAGAGCTTTAGGCAGAGTGCTGAGCCTTCTCTTTGCGCATAGAGTGATGGTTGAGGAAGTTCTTGTTGGTCGTCGCCTCCTTTCACGCCTCGATCTTTCGGCGCTGACCGTCAAAGACATAGATTCAATTGAGACCTCCAGGCCAATTAGGCCTCTTAGAATCCATGATTACATTTACGACGCATATCACGGCAGTGCAGCGGTAGAGTCACTCTGGGCGGGGTTCCGTAGGATTTTGCCTCTTGCCATAATAGATAGGCGCATCGTCGATCTCGCGCTGGTTTTCTTCGATCGTCCAAATGAAATTCTACTGACTGGATTTCGACGACTCGAAGACATTGTTCGAAAGCGGACAAAATCTGCCGAATCTGGCACTAAATTATTCAGTCAAGCGTTTCTTGGCGATTCCGCGAAACTCAGCTGGAAGAACGAAGACGTCGGAGAATCGATTGGCAGGGCCAACATTTTCATTGGCGCATATCTGGCACATCGAAACCCAAGGGCGCATCGAGAAATCCCAGACGATTTGGATTCTCTACTTAGCGAATTCCTCGTTTTGAACCATCTATTTCGGCTTGAGGAGTTGGCGACTCCAAACGCACCACCTCAGACCCGCAGCTAGCTGACAAGTGGCAGGCCATACGGATAGCTGCAAATTGCCCCCGACACGATCATGCCCGATTGTGATCAGCGAATCTTATCGCGGGTAGGGGAGGGGGCTAGCAGCATAGGTCGGAAGATCGTGCTTCGTTCCTTCGCGTCTACACAGTTGAAGGACACGATGCACACTTCTGAGTAAGTGCAGCGGCAAATATCCTTCGGGCGGACAAGTTCCGGGTGTACAGGCCAAATCAGACCACCTACTTCCGCACTATCACTCTCGGACGCGTTGAGGATCGCCGGCCTATTACTCGTCGGCTACTTTGAGCCGTGCTTAGAAATGTACTGCTGAATGCCTCCAATAACTTTTTCCAAGTAACCATTTAGCTGCGCACGTCCAGCGGCTTTGTCGGTGATATCAAAAGTCCATGTGGAAAATTTAATCTCATATAGAGGATCATCGTCAGTATCGCGAGTGCTCCCACCGTTCTCCGAAGGGAGGTATACCTCGACTTTCAGGAGACGAAAACCAAATTCAATTTCTTGCGGGAAGTATGAAACCAGTTGATGGAATTTTGCATGATCTGTCGTCGCAAGGATCACGAAAACAGATAGAAAGTGATCGTCTCCGAAGTCTTGCAGCAATTCGGCCCAATTTTTCTTGATAAAAAACTGATCGAGATCCTCGAACCGTGCATTTGATGCGCGAACTATCTTGACGAATGAGAGCGTTGCAAGAAGCTTCACCAAGCGATCGTATGTCTGCGTCTTCAGAGCCGACTCTCGAAGCTTCGTCGCTGCTGAAGCATCGGTGTTGAAGCGCGCGTCACCATCAAAGCGAAGGTATGAATTGAGGGGGAGGTTTTCGTAATAGTCATAATGATCTGGGTCATAGTGATCACTATGCTTCGAGTATGCTCGGCGCCGCAAAGTGAAATCGTATATCTGACCATCCTCCAGGGCGTAGCCGCTTCCAAGCTCTCTTTCAATCGCCTGAAGCTGCGCTTCGTGAGGCTGACTCGATGAGGGTGTCATATAGTCCAAATTCCAGCTGTATGCGCCATTCTTGTCATCGCACCAGACAGATCGCACACGAATAAAATGATCCTCGGGAAGCTTTATGGCTTCAATATCATCCAGTCGCTTGTCAATCGACTCAAAATGATACTCATGGCTCGATCCGATTCGGTTTGAAAGGTGAAAATAGTAACCACGATGATTGACGACCCACCGATTCGGCGATGTAGTTGCATAGACATTCCATCCACGAGCTGCGGCGGACTTTAGAAAGAACCGCTGCGCAAGTGACCAATTTGAGGGAGTAGATAGCAACCGCTCCATTCTAACGGCGTCCCAAAACGCGGTCTGAATTGATCCCGGAATCTGCCCGATGGCTTCTAGTCGCTGAACAACCGCAGACGACGGATACGTCGAGCACACAAGTAAGTAAGCCGTGCAATTGTGCTGCTTGCAGCTGTCAACGATGTTGTCTAGGTCGCTAATGCCTACACTCTTGCCACTTATAGCATTGTGTTTGCATTGTACGAGCCAGCGTTTTGAATCTGGCAGCAAGAAGCTGTCGCGATATTCGATGCAAATTAGATCGCGGCCGCCATCGGCACCTTTGCCGCTCCAGTGAACGGACAGCCCTTGCCGGAAGAGTAGCTCTCTGGTCAGCAATTCCAAATCCTGCCCATCGCTTGACAGCTCCTTGAAATCCAGCATGTCTTCCATCTCCTATAACTAATCAATGCATTCCGACTGTACAGCCATCACGACTGACGCACGTTGCACATCAGAAGCTCGGTCGATTCTGGGGGTTTTAGACGCGAGGGGAAATCCGCGCAGCGGTTTGAATCTGCTCCAGCTTCACCCCATTGGCTTGCAGTAGCTGGCGCATTTCTTGAAACACTGGAGCTTGGCCATCGGGATCTCCGATGGTCAACAACGCTGTAAAGGGCACCCCCTCTCGCGGCATGGAGTCATCATCCCGTGACAAATGATCTACTGCTAGACGCCAGTTGGTCGACGTACCTTGGCCCTCGGGCGATCGCCATTGATAGATCTTTACAGGACTCCACTTCATCTCGTCAGCAATCCGCCGAACTTCGAGATGATGGGCTTTGCCTGGCTGAGCTGCGAGCCAGCCGCAACTCGCGTGGCCGCCGTTATTGCACAATTGATTTAGGTGCGCCTGCAAATCCACACGCACCAGTTCGGACTCCGCTCGTGGATCCACCGGCGGCGTAGCAACCAAGGTCATCTGTGCAAACCCGCGACATTTGCCTTCCTTCGTCGTCAGGCACGCCGGCCAGATGAAGGGAAACTCGAGACGGCGCCTGCGCAAGAGGCGCGCCGCAAATACCATGGTGATTTGATGGTCAGACCCTTGCAGGATCTCCACTGAACACGGCGGTAGCCCAAAGCCAACGAGGTGTCGCGCGACTCGGCCGAATGCGGGATTTGTGAGAGCATCCGGTAGCACAGCATGATGCAACAGCAATGCCGTAAGCGTTTCACGGGATACTTCGCCTTCGATGCCATGCGCCAGAGCTGCGAGTGTCTTAGCGACCAAGGGAGCGGCGTAGCTTGTTCCGGCGGCGCTGTAGAGATGACCGTCAGGGTGAATCGACCACAGACCGGTGTCTCCTTCACGCGCGGTGGCGGCCCCTCCGATGTGCGCGACATCTGGTTTGATGCCGGCCATTAGTCCGGGACCGCGCCGCGAATAGGCCGCAGGAGCATGTGGGATTACGTGGTTGAGGTGACGTGGATTCAACGCGCCTACGGAAATGCCACGGATGCTCTCAGCAGGGCTACGAACACGATCTTGCGTGGCGCCGGCTAGAATCGCCATAGCTTCCGTGGGATCGGCTGGCCACTCTGGACGGCCTGCTGCGCCTTCGGCGTTGCCCGCCGAAACCACGAACAAGACGTCGTGCGCATCGGCAATTGCATCGAGTTGGGCCGTCAGCGGGTTATACCGCATGGGATCAGCCGTCGTCTGAAAGTTCGCGCTTAAATTAAAGACGCGGACCTTCGAACGCTGACTGAGGATAGCGACGGCATCGTCGAGTTCCTGAAAGAAGCCTATGGCCCCATGTGTTCCGTAGTAGCGGGAGAACGCGGTCGGGTCGTCTTCTCGAGGTAGCAGCTTCACATCTACCAAGTCACACCCATCGGCCTCGGCGGTCACGCCAGGCGCGTTGACGGATTGCCCCGCGACTAATAGACCTCCGATGAATGTCGCATGATCCAGAGCATGATCAGCATCTGCCACATATGGCCATCGGTCGACGACCCATTCCTCCAGGCACGGAGCAATGCCGCCGTCGACAACCGCCACTCGTGGATAGGTGCGAGTCGCATCGCGCTTTGGTGCAGGCCACAAACGACGTTGTGGCGCCTCGACTGTGATGGCCGCCTGGGACGCGACAATTGGCGGTAGGTGAATGCGTTTTACCAGCGGATGCTGTTCGAGAGCATTCAACAGGGCTCGGTGGCGCGCAATGGTGAGGTCGACTGGAGCGTTAGGCCCTTGACGATCGGTCACTCGTCGCGGTTCGAGGTAGAGCTGGGATGGCACGTCTTGCTGCAGAAGCCACACGGCAAGTAATGCGTGTTGTGGATGCGACATTGCGATTCGCTCCACCCACACACCAGCCCCCAGGTGGAGCAATTGCGCACGAAAAGACTCAAATAATTGGCGATCCGGAAATTCAAGTCGATCCCATTGCCCCGGGGGCGGTGGCACTTCAAACAACTCGACCAGATAGAAGCCACCGGTCCGAGGATCTTGGAGCCACTCTAACCCTTGTTCAATGGAGAATTGGCGCCGATCGGTGGCATCCCACAATGCGAGTTGTTGGATCGCGCCCACCTCGGCGCGCGGACGGGTCGGGTTTGGCTTGATCTTCGGTAGCTTGCTTGGGTTTTTTGACGGAATGGTTTTGTAGCGCGTTACGTCTTCCGCGACCGCGGCCGTATCCGCAACTGCCTCTAATCCCTCTGGCGTCACGGCCAAAATGAGTTCTCCGGGGCCAGCCATTCCGACCACGCGCGCTCGGTCGGCGCGGAATAGAGCCTTAACCGGGCGATGACTCTTGGCTAAAGCTTCCGTGCGCATGCTGACCTTTAGAAAGCCGACACCCGGGTCGCCTGGCTGCAACAATTGATCGCGCGTCGCGCGCAATTGACTCAGCACCGATTGCCTATGCGCAACAAAATCGGCATCGTGCCCTGCGAAGAAATCGGTACTGCCTCCACCTGGTGGGCGGCTCCAATCGTTAACGAACTGATCTGAGTTGAGCACGACCTGAATGGGACTGGCTTGGGGCGACGCTGCCATCAGTTGTGTCCTCTAGGAGCACGTGGGGTATGGCGATCTTTAAGCCACCGACTAATGGTGCCTGGATCGCGATCGAACAACTGGGCAAGCTCCTTTTGCTCAAAATCCAGCGATTCGTCCTCATACAGCACCGCTGCCAAATCGCTGTTGTCCTGGCGCAGTGCCTCGCGACGATCAGCTGGAATGCGGCCTCCGTGAAGAGTGCCCAGCTGCCGCATTGACTCCAGGAATTCGAAACTCTCGCCTTCGATGGCCGCGCTCTTCTTGATGGATCGTGCGAGTGCCTCGATCTCCGCGCCCGAAAGTCCCTCGGCTAGCCAGGCAACGAGCTTTAATTGCACGTCATTCACGGCCAACGGCTGCAAATAATAGTAGGCAATCTGAAGGCGCGTTTCGAAACGCGGTCGTGGCAATCCGAGTTGAATGTCGAATCGCCGCCAGACAGCGGCGTCGAGCAACTGGTCATGGTTGGTGATACCGATCGTAATTCCTAGCTCGCGGCGACTGTCCAAGCTCTGCAGCAGTGAGTTCACAACCCGCTTGATCTCGCCGACCTCTTGCGGATCATCGCGGACCTTCGCTAAGGCGTCGAATTCGTCGAGCAGCAACACGCACCGATATCGGTTCGCGAACTGGAATAGGGCCCCAATGTTGCGCGAAGTTGTTCCTAGGAAAGAAGACACGAGTCCATCCAGGCGGGCGAGCACGACTGGGAGCCCCAGTTGTGTAGCCATCCACAGGGCCAGTTTGGTTTTGCCTGTGCCTGGGGCGCCATAGATCAGGCAACTGTGCGTGGGTTGGATCTCCATCGATTTGAGCGAATCCCAATGTGCCCACTCGTTTATTAGCGCAGCCACGCCCATCTGGATGTCCGCATCAAACAGAGGGGCACTTTTTGGAAGCTGCTCCGGATAAAGCACGTCTACTAGGCGAGTGGACGTTTCCCGGTCGACAGGAAGGGGGGTATTGGGCGTTAGACTCTCCCCCGGCATCGGCTGCCGGGATCGCACGAGTCGACTTGGGGCAAAGGCACTTTGCGACTCATTCTGTTCTAGCAATTGGCGCAAGGCATCGGCTTCGCGTTTCACCCCCTCACTGACATAGCTATCGTGTAGGCGACGAACCTGCTGCGTCACCGCTTCATTTTGGGGCGCGCTTGCAAGCGCGGCGCGGCAAAGCGACCGTATGATCGAAAATCGAGAATCTTGCACGGATCGCCGATTAATTTGCACAGAAATTCCTATTGATTGCGCATAACACTCATTTATTGCAAATATTACGCAATACTTGCGTGAAATGCTAGAGCTGCGATAAGCCGGTTTGGCAGCAGCTAGGCACACATCGGTGACCAATGTCGCGACGCGGCAGCGAGACTGAATGACTAAGCCACCCGTGCATCAGAAGCTCGTTTCTACGCCTCGCGCAGACGGAGCGACGCTTTATTTCAGCAGCCGCGCCGCCGGGTTGTCTTCGGCTTGCCCCGCCTGAAAATACCCCACGACACTGGCCACCGACCGGTGCTCCGTCATCGCCATCACGGCCGGCAGCGGCACGCCTTGCTTGCCGGCTTCGGTGACAAAGCCCGAACGCAAGCTATGCCCACCAAAATTCCCCTCCAGCCCGGCTAGCCGCGCCCGTCGCTGCACAATCTGGCCGACAGAAGCAGGGGAGAGCCCCGGCCCCACACGATTTTTCCAGATCCGCCGAAACACCGCCCCCTCGACCACGCCGGCGGCCTCCAACCACTCAGTCAGCGCCCGCGCGCTGCGCCCAATGATCGGCTTATCGGGTGTCGAATTGGCCGTCACACCGGCCTGCTGCGTCTTGCTGTGCTCCAACCGATAGATATAGGTCTCCTCGCCGGTACGGCGCAGATCGCGCATATCGGCCGCGGCGATTTCGCTGCGGCGGCGGCCGCCGCTGGCGAAGCCGAAGCAGAGCAGGGCGGTGTCGCGCAGCCCCTCGAGGCTGTCGTCACAGGTGGCCAACATCGCCTCGAGCTCGGGCCGCGTGATCGCAGTTTTCTTCGTCGGTCGTTCGCCGCGTTTGACCGAGGCGCGGCGGGCGCGACTCAGCAAGGTGCGCACGCTGGGCAGTTCACACGGATTGGCTCGACGTTTGAGCTTGTGCGCGGTCGACAACACCGCGACCCGGTGCGCGACGCTCGAGAGTTTCAACGGCCCGATTTTAGCTTTGAGGCCGGCCGCGACGAGCGCCACGTCGATGTCCGTCGGCAGCTCGCTGACCAGGCCGGCCTTGCTGCGCCGCTGGATATGGTCGACCAGAAACTGGATCACGGTCGCCTCGCTGACCGGTAACGTGAGTTCGATGCCGAACCGGGCCCGATGCCAGCCGGCCCAGTAGCGCAGGGCGCTCGCGTAGCTGCGCGTGGTGTTCGCCGCAGCCGCTTCGGCGAGCAGTTCGCGCACAGCGTTGGCGGCTTGTTCGGCCAATTGTTCCGGCAGCAGCAGTTGGGCAGCCGGCGAGGCGAGTGTCTGGAGGGACTTTTTTTCTTTCATACAATGTAGTTTATACTATGAAACATGGCTCGTACTGACGATAATCATCACTTATCGTCAGTAGAAAAGCAAAAAGAGTAGGGCATCGACATCGGAGGCGAAAATGGCACGTGGAGTCACCCAAGATCAGGTCACGCGCGCCGCGGACGCGTTGTTGGCGCGTGGCGAACGGCCAACGATCGAAAAAGTGCGTGCCGAGCTGGGCACCGGCTCGCCGAACACGTTACTGCGGTTGCTCGAGGTGTGGTGGGCGGAGTTGGCCGGGCGCCTAGCCGCGCAGGCGCGGGCCCAATTGCCCAATATCCCGGACGCGGTACAGCGCGCCATGATGACGCTATGGGGTGAGGCCGTCGTTGCAACCCGCCAAGACGCTGAGACGCGTTATGCCGAGCGGGAGCGGCTGCTTGGCGAGCAGGAGGCGGCCCTCCATGCCCGGGTTGAACAGACGGCGGCAAACGAGGAAGCTCGACAGCGGGCTCTCGTATTGGTCCAGCGGGAATCTGAGTCCATTCAGACTGCGCTGACTAGTGAGCGGCAGCGCGCGGAAGACCTACAGCAGTCTCTCACCGCCGCCCTTCGGTCACTAACTGAAGCACAGGCGACGGCCGCAGCCTCGCGCCGAGCGGGCGAAGAAGCCCAGAAGGCGTTTCGCTCCGACCGGGAACGCGCCGAGGCGACGGAGCAGCGTTGGCTGCGTGAGGTCGATCGAGCTCGCGAAGAGGCAAAATCTGCCAAGCGAGATGCCCAGGCCTTCCAAACGAAGCTTGCCAGCGAGACGAAGCGCCGTAAGAAGCTAGAAGAAGATCTCGCCCATCAGAAGCGTATATTGAAGCAACGTTTGGCCGAACTGGGCCATCGGGTCAAGGCGCAAAAGAAGAGCAACAACTCTGCTACTTCGAAGTCAGCCAGTCGTAGTTGACGACGTTAGGATTCAGGTTCTTTGTCGCAAGAACGCTTGCAGCACAAGATGGCGAAATGAGCAACAACGGGCGGCAATTGCGAAGATATTTTGAACCGCAAGAGCTGAGTGATGGCCATGAGATATGTCCGCTTTCTGACTCATCTGGCACATAAATGGCGCGTTCCGGTCGCAGCGCTTGAGCGTATCGCCAGCGGCTCTGAAGCGTCGCCCTCGCCGACGCGCATCGCCACCCTGCGTCGCATTTCAACGTTGCTAAATGAGCTTCTGGGCGAAGATGATGCTCAATGCGAATACCTGAAGGAATTATCACCGGGTCAAAAGGCTCTAGGCTTCAGGACCCCATGGCATCGCCTGCTTGAGGATCCGCGCGAACTTTTCTACCTTGAGGATGAGGTGACCGCCATGAAGAATATGCACGCGCTATTCGAAGACCTGTGTCCGGGTCATCCATACCCCGACATTGCTGCGTGGAACGATTTGAACGGAAATGATCCGAAGTTCAAACTGCCCGATCCTTACGGCACACAGTGTTTGATCCGCGACGAAATTATTGAATCTAGGCGAAGGGGGAAACCACGCCTCTGAAGTGCCGTTTCACAGTCCGTCCGTTGAAGAGCTCGACTGCACAGGATAGGTGCCGTTGTTGCCCAACATTTCCTGCGATATCCATAGGCGTACAGTAGGTCATTGGGAGTGCGTAGTCAGGCCAGTAACGAGTGCGCAGACCACGGCCAACCATCGAAAAAGTGCGTGCCGAGCTCGGTATGGGATCGCCCAACATGCTGCTGCGGCTGCTTGAGGTGTGGTGGGCCGAATTGGCCGGCCGCCTGGCCAAGTCTCCAAAGAAGAGCAGGAACTCCACCACCCCGAAGTCAGCAAGCCGCAGTTGACGACCGGAATTGAGCGCCTACTTTGCGTAGGAATCAATTGCCATGCGCACGCTGGCGCGCAAGATTGATGACGCGGTCAGCGTCTTCAGGAAATACTTCCGCCGGTGTGCGTCCATCTAGCGCCGCATCCGGTGCGAACAGCCAAAGCACTGCGTCGTTGTTGCTGCCATCGCTGTCTCGCGGGAGTACGTCGACGAGGGCGGCGATGCTAGAGAGCGGTCGTCCCTCAGGGCCAAACTGAAATCGAGGGTATCGGAAATGTCGGCCGTCCCAGGCACCAAAGATCCACCCTTTGCGGCGCCAACGTGTTGACTCCAGTTTAGGGTCGCCAGAGGCCTCGGTGACTTTGAGCAGCGCTAGACCGACACTCTCGCTACTTTCGAATAAGCGAGGGTCTGCCAACAAGCTCTGCAGCAGTCTTTTCGCAGCATTATCTGCGTGTCGGGATTGAGGTGGCGGTGGTTCTATGTATCGAGCGGGTGGATCGATTTTCACGACAGCGATTCCTACACATGGCAACGTGGCTTGATGACGGTCCGGAACAATTGCTGGAAGCGTAGCACCCCGCATTTTCGGATACCCACCATAGCTCCAAGAACCGCATAAATTGGTCACTCCGGGAAAGTGACGCATTCACTTACGCGTAGGTGACGGAATTAGTTCGGAGCGCGCTCTAGGCTAGCGCCCAAGTGAAGTTGTGAGATCCTTGGTTCACTGCGCCCAGCTAAAGTTTCGGCAAATCAAGGGGTGGCGCGAACTTCTGCGATTGGTCACGAACCGAAAAGCCTGACTGTTATTGTATTTATTGATTTATTTTCCGATCTGCTGGCTATTTTACATAATATACATTCACGTCGAAACAGGAAATTGCGTAAACTGCTCCGCGCCATCTGGCAAGTCGTTTGGGGAGACGATGAAAATCAAGCAAGTCGACTGCTCGTGCCGGCCTAACGCCTCGGCCCCAGTCAATCCATGCTACAGCCGAGTCTACGACCAACTGATCGAAGGGAAATTCGAGCTGACCGGCCAGTGGTCGGGCTGGAAAATTCGCGGCGACGGCAAACTCTGCGGACCGGGCGGCATCAAGTGCAGCCCGGCACACCTCTCAGCGTTTTGGAAACTGCGCCGCGGAATTGTCGAGGCGATGATTGCCGACGCATTCAACGGGCCGACCGTACTCGAGCAGCTGCACGGACTGCGGGACACCGTTGGCGACGCTGCGAACGATGATCGTGCCGGGCCGACCTTGGAACCCGCCCAAGCATTCTTCGCCGGGTTTTAAGCGCAAGGCCTGTTCCCGTTGTTGATCCTGCCAAGCCTTCGCGTCAGCCCGGGCTTTCTCCTGCCATGCACGTTGCTTAGCAGCCTCATCGGCCTGTTGACGAGACCTCACAAGGTCAGCCTACAATACGAGCTTCACGCTTCCCCCAAAAAGCGGTCTACAGGGTGGCAATCCTAGCAGGCGATATCGTCGACCACAGCCAACGGCCAAACCGGCCCGAAACCCCATCCCACCGAATCAAGAGATAGACGGCCGTACGGCCTCTCTGGACCGGTGGGACGTGCCACGGTAATCTGACGGCCACTGTGGCAGCGGGCCGCCTACCTCAGCATTAGACCGCAAGCGGAACGCACTTGGGGATTACAGCGTCACCGGCGAAGGTTCACTGGAACTACTTCCTCGCACTTGAGCGAGATGCCGAGAAACTTTCTCGTTACGTCGAGTTCTGCGCGCCGAATTACCCGACCTACTCCATTGAGATTGCACATCTTCTGTTCGCGGCAGCGTCCGAGGTAGACGTCGTCGCGAAACTTCTGTGCGAACTAAGCGCGCCAGCCGCGCCCCGTGCAAACATCAATGACTACAAGGCGGCACTACTACCAGTTATCACCGAACTGCCGAATGCTGAAGTATTTATCCCGCGCTACGGCCTCTCATTCAAGCCATGGTCCAACTGGTCAGGAGTTCAAAATCCGCTTTGGTGGCGAAGCTATAACAACGTTAAGCACAAGCGCGATGCTCATTTTGAGCAAGCCACCTTGAAGAATGCCCTAAATGCACTTGGCGCGTTATTGGTTCTGACGGTTCACTATTACGCTCGGAAATTGGCGGCGCAACCTAATCAAATACTTGCGCCGAAGCAAACTACGCGCGAGCTAGAGCCAACTTCGACGCTACTACGCTTGCGCGACGATCACTACTATGACCATCTGATCGGGTGAGTTGCGGCCAGCGGGTTCTACTTGCGAAACCCGCCTGCGAACCCCCGAAACGCTCCAGGACCTACCGAGCCATCAACCCTCCCAGGCGGATCAACCTGCGCCTGGCTCTCCGATCGACGCACGCGATCACTAAACTCACCATCACCACGTTCACGCCGAGGTCTACGGAACGGGTTATACACGCCCCCGTTCTTGACGTAGGCACGACACCTATCAAGCGCAACGAGCGCGTGCGTCCCCTGCTCGGTAACGCACCTGCAGGAGCCCGTGTCGTTACCGATCATGCAATACAACTCAGGCTCTGATTGCGCACGGCGATCATCGAAACCGGAGGCGCTCCACATCAAACCTTCAACACGCGGCTTCCACTGATCCAACCAATCGCCATCGGTCAAATGCTGTCGCTTGCCACTGCCCGGCGCTCCCGACGCGAACGTAGATGGCGCAATTGCACTACTCGCCTGCTCCGCCTTGCCCTTCGCGTTGTGCGCCAGCCGCCCTTCCCTACCCGCGATAAGGTTCACTCTCATACCCAGAAGCGGCCCCTTCCGCGACCGCCGTCGACGCATCGAATCGATTCTGCCGGGGTCGTTGCTAGCTCGCCGCGTTCTTCTGTTCGTGGTTCGCCATCTCGACCAAGAAGTCGAGAAAAGCTCTCGTCTTTGTTGGTACGTAATGACGCGACGGATAAACCACGTACAAGGGAAAGCGTTCATCTGTCCATTCCGGAAAGAGATTGATCAGTCTTCCTTCGGCGATCAGCGGCGCTGCAGCGATTAGAAGCATCTGCGCAACCCCAGAACCGGCGAGACACGCGCCGAGCAGCGCGCTCGGGTCGTTGACCGTCAAGCGTCCGCGCGTATCGACCGCGATGTGCTTTCGCTTGCGATGGAATTCCCAGCGAAACGGCTTGCCCGTCGCTGGGTCGCGAAATTCGAGGCATCGATGCATTCGGCTCACCAGATCCTCGGGCTTTTCGGGACGTCCAAAACGCCTTACGTACGCAGGCGCGGCGACGGTGACGACGGCGGTCTCGAGCAGCTTTCGCGCAACCAGGGTGGACGCTTTCGGGTCGCCGAATCGCAGCGCCAGGTCGAAACCATCCATGACGAGATCGCCGAGGTTGTCGCGTGCGATTAGCTCGAGTTCGAGATCAGGATGCGCATCCATGAATCGGTCCAGACGTCGCCCGAGGATGTTGCGGTACAAGACTGGATCCAGGTTGATCCTCAGTTTTCCGCGTACCCTCGTCGCACCGCCGCTTGCGGCGGCGGCAGCTTCCTCCAATCCTGCAAGATGCGGCATCACCTGTTCGTAAAAGCGGCGGCCCTCTTCCGTCAGCGAGACCGAACGTGTCGTACGGTTGAAGAGGCGGATCTTCAGCTTCGCTTCCAAGCGCGCGATGGCGCGACTCACTCCCGGTGGCGACATCTCCATCAAATCGGAAGCAGCCGCAAACGTCCCCGCGTCGACGACGGCCGCAAATATGCTGATGCCGTTGGACAACTTTTCGCTACTGGGTTTCATCGCGGTACAGAGATTGGTCGAGTGTGATTAAGGCGGGCGGCGGCGATCGTCCCACGCCGATACCAGCATGCCGGATTAGTGATGTTTTGTCATTTATCTAGTGCCACGCATGGCATTTTATTCTCCACGGCTCATTCCCAGAATGCGCACAGCCTGCAAAGAACGAGGAGAACGCGGCATGTATGCAATCACGGGAATCACAGGTAAGGTCGGCGGCGAAGTTGCGCGCCAGCTGCTGGCCGCCGGTCTGCCGGTGCGCGGGGTCGTGCGCGATACGGCCCGCGCCGGCGTATGGGCCGAACGCGGCTGCGAGCTCGCGCGGGCCGATATGGCAGACGCTTCCGCGCTCGCCGCAGCGTTCAAAGGCGCGAAAGGCGTGTTCGTGTTGCTGCCGCCGCAGTTCGATCCGGCGCCGGGGTTTCCCGAAGCGCGGGCGGTGATCGCGGCCGTCGCCGATGCGACCCTGAAGGCCAGTCCGGAAAAAGTGGTTTGCCTGTCGACGATCGGCGCACAGACGGACGAGGTCAACCTGCTCACGCAACTTACGCTTATGGAACAAGTGCTAAGCAAGCTGCCGATGCCGATGACGTTCCTGAGGCCCGGCTGGTTCATGGAAAACGCGGCTTGGGATGTCGCATCCGCGCGCGATCACGGCGTCATTGCGAGCTACTTGCAGCCGCTCGAGAAGCCCGTACCGATGGTCGCCACGGCCGACGTCGGTCGTGTCGCGGCCGAATTGCTGCAAGAGACCTGGATCGGCGTGCGCATCGTCGAACTCGAAGGTCCGCGCCGGGTGAGTCCCAACATGCTCGCTGCAACCTTTGCTCGCGTGCTCGATCGCCCGGTGCGTGCGGAAATCGTCGAGCGGCAAACTTGGGATGCGCTGTTCCGCGCGCAGGGCATGCAGAATCCATCGCCGCGGATGCGCATGCTGGACGGATTCAACGCAGGCTGGATCGATTTCGAAAATCGCCCCGAGCATGTCGTCCGCGGGCGCGTCGAGTTGGAAACGGTTCTGCACAGCATCGCGTTGCCGCCGGTCTGAACAGAAGCTGCCGCGCAGCGCCGCCGCGCATCGATGGCTGGCAAGGCCCAGCTTCAGGACAATTTCGAATCGACCGGATTGTTGCGGCGGCGTGTAGGAGATTTCCTACTGCACGTTGGATGGCTTCGGATCTATGAAGTTGAGCTGGCTCAAGAAGTCCATTTTCCCGATGTCGACACCTTGGTGACGCAAGATGGCGTAGGCCATCGCGAGGTGAAAGTAGACGTTCGGAATCGTGATTTGCTTGATGTAGTCTGCTGCAGCAATGACTTTGCCTGGCTTCCACGGCAGCGAGAGACATCTATCGTGGGCGTCCACGTAGGCCGCCGCGGGCACGCTTTCGGCAAAGGCTACCGTCTTTCGGATGCGCTCGCGAAGTTGCTCCATGGTCTCTTCGTTGTCCTCGTATTTCGGCGGCTGCTGGCCGCTGAGCCACCCGGCTGCTGCTTTTAGATAGTCGGAGGCGCTTTGCACTTGGTACGAGAACGGTTGCATGTCGGGAGCCAGACGGCCACCCACTAGCACGTTAACGTCGAACCTTTTAGCCGCGGCGTAGTCATGGGCTTTGTCGAGCCAGCCGTCCATCTTTTTGAAGTTGTCGATGCACTGCGAAACGAGCACGTAATACATTTGCCCACTCCTCGTTGGATCGAGTTCATTCATAACCGCAGCTGATTTTGGGAGCCACCGCGCCCGATGCCTAGTACCGATGCGCTCGGTTGATAGCGGACCACTTTAAAAAAGTCGTTGAAGCCTTGGAGCAGGTACGGAAGCGTCAACGTGCCGGCCGCAAGGTCGGGCGAGCACGGTATTGGCTCAAATACTGTGTGCGCTGCCGTACGGAAACAGCCGCTCTTCCGGTGTATCTAGTGTATTGGGCAATTAGCGGAGAAACATCATGCGCACTACAGTTATCGGAATTGGACTTATTTTCGCGGCGGCAACTCTTGCCGCATCTGCGGGTGTCAAGGCGCAAGATCGACGACATGACGGCGATGGTGCGGTCGAATGCACCAGTCAGGATTTTAAGCGCGAGCGTTGTATGGTGACTTGGCACGACGCCCGACTGGAGCGTCAGCTTTCGGACACGCAATGCGAACGTGGGAAAAATTGGGGCATCGATCAGCGCGGCTTGTGGGTAGATCGCGGTTGTTCGGGCCGGTTCGTCTCGGTCGACGACCGCGGCTACGGCCGTGACCGTCGTGACGACGAACGCGACCGTGGACGCGATAGCGCAAGCGGTTGGCAGCCTGATTCGAGCTGGAATCACCGCTTCTCGGTCTCCTGCGAAAGCCGGGACGGACAAAACCACTTCTGTCAGGTCGACCTGGGCGGGGCTGGCCACGCAATGCTCAAGCGCCAACTCTCGCAGACGCGTTGCATCGAAGGCGAAAACTGGGGCTCAAACCGTGCCGGCGTGTGGGTGACGCAAGGCTGCCGCGGAGAGTTCACGATTGATCGCCGCTGGCGCTGATAGCTAAATCAGCGCAAACAGGCTGACGCCGTACAGCGGCGTCAGCATCGCGTGCCTGAACCCTTGAAGAAGAAAATATGCAGTAAATACTGCAGATTATTCAGATCTACTTTTCAGGGCGGCTTTTCAAAAGCTTCGACAGCTGCGATGTAGTGGATCGCCCTCTCGCACACCGCGCGCTCCTCGAATGCCCAACCGTAAAGGAGATCCTGATGTACGACCAATCCAAGCTATCCGAATTGATCCGGTTCGCACAAGTCGATGCGGGCTCCACCCTCATCGACGTTTACCCAGGCGACGGAGACTGGACCCGTCTCTTCTCCGACATCGTGGGACCCGAAGGACGGGTTTACAGCTTCGTGCCGGCCGAAGTCGCCAACTTCAAGAACGATCCAGTAGGCCGCATGCGGACGCTCGCGAAGGAGCCGAGCCGAGAGAACGTCGAAGTCGTCTCGGCGGACCTCGTGGCTATGCCGAAGGCCACCCAACCAGCGGATGTGCTGTGGCTGCATCTGTTCTACCACGATCTCCACACCAAGCTGATGCAGGCCAGCGGCGCGACGGCGGCCCACTTCAATCAAGCCGTTTACGAGCGGCTGAAGCCCGGTGGGTCCTACGTCATCGTAGACCACGCGGCCGCCTTCGGGGCGGGCACGAGAGACGCCCAGTTGCTGCATCGGATTGAGTCTGCAACCGTTCGCGAGGAGGTGGAGGCGGCTGGCTTCGTACTGGACGCGGAAAGCACCATGCTCGCGAACAAGGACGATCCGCATTCGGTCAAGGCGTTCGATCCCTCGATCAAGGGCGAGACCGATCGCTTCGCCTTCCGTTTCAAGAAGCCGATGAGTTGAGCGCTGGAGCACCGTGTTATTCCAGCTATGCGCTCAATCTGACGTTATCAGTCAGCCGTATAGCTGCCGTTCGCGAGTGGCAACTTTGGGTCGCCTCGAGACGGCCTCCTTCGACCCCAAGCTGACACCCGCAGCGGTCCACTTGACCGACTACATACGGTGTACCAACAGAGCAGGACACCAGCGAGTACGGAAATTTGCTATCGCGTAGATTTCCACAGGTGGCTCAGCCGCGACTCCAGAATGCGTCGCGCTTCGCTTGCAGGCCGTCGCTCGAAATGCTCTGGAGGATAGCGGTTCTTAGTTGAGCAAGCTGCACTGCGGACAACTTGACGTTTCGGCTCGCGTACCAGCGCGTACCCAAATCGACGATATCGTCGACCGTCATCGTCTTCGGACTGACCACGTACGTGTTCGACAGAATGCCGACCGACGGATACATGTTCGGATTCTTCGGGCGAAAGGCGAACATAATCGTTCCGGTCGAACGCGTGACCTGCTCTCCTAGGTTGGACCACATCCAGGCGTTCCTCGAGGTGGGGGCGATATTGCAGAGGATATGGCCGTCGAGCGATGCGGTTTCCACATCGTTGTTGTTCTGCAACGCGAACCGTGTCCCGTCGCAGCAGTTCTCAATGATCTGCTTATATCTTCCGGCGATCTGCGGTGCGTCGGGCCAATCGACGCCCCGCTGCGGGGCGGGCGGGGGTGCATACGGGGCCACGTTTTCCTGCACGAATTCAAGCCCGCCAATCAGCGTTCCGGCCGCCCACCAGTACGACTGGTTGGGCTGCAGACCGCCTGCCGGACTCAAATAGTTGCAAGTGTAAATGTTGACCTTGATCACCGGACGATCCGGGTCAATGGCGAGGTTGAATCGGCCTCTGGTATTTGGAGGGTCGCCATTCCATTTCAGCTCGAAATGGTCCGGGAAGCGCCAGTAAAAATTCGGAATACCACCGCTGTTGTTCTGCGACGGCGTGTAGCCGCCTTCGTCGATATGGATGTGGGTGAGCCGGCCATTCGGCGTCTTGTGGTCGTCCGCCGGATTCGGTACCACGACCTTACCGCTACCACTGAGCACGAGCGGAGTGTGGACGTAGAAGTAGCCAAAGTCATTGTTACAAAAGATGTCCTCGCAATGATGGTAATAGTCGTAGGTACAGTCGATCCCGAGGTCGTGGCTGTCCGGCAGACCGTAAGGGCCGCACCACAAGATTCGATCGATGGTAAATGGTGTGGCGGGCAGCGGAGATGATGACGGGTCCGGCAGATGTTTCCAGGCTTCTAGGATGTAGGAGACCGTCACCGTATACCGATTGACTTTATCGTTCCGCACCTTGCCCGCAGCGTAGAACGCGCCAACAATTACACCGTGCCGGCCAGCGACAGAACCGAAGTGCCAATTGAGCTGGTCAGGGCTGGGGGCCTGAACGATAGTCCATGCAGAATCAGCCTTCGTCGCCTTGGTGTATTCGTCCTCGAAAGCCTGCATGGCTTTTGCCAGCGTAGCGGTGACGTAACTGAGGTAGTTGACGCTACTGTTGGAGTTGGTTGGCGCGGGGTCGATGGCGTTGCGCCAGGCGACGTCCAAGAGATTCGCTTCCACCCACCCCGGTTCGATCCCGTAATCCGATGCATTGCGGATCAGATCGTAAAGGAAGGTGATGTGGAGGTTGGCTGCCTGCACGTACAGCGGCAGCACTTTCCATCCTTCGATGGCAGCCCCGCCGTTGCTCGGAATGCCGGTGAACTGCGCCATCGAGGATTCGAAGTGCTGCTGAATGTAAAGCGCCCGGTCCTTCAGCGCCTTGACTTGCTCTCTCGTCGGCTCGGACGCGTTGACGACGTCATAGACCGCGAGGCGATAGTAGCTGAAATTCGTGTTGAAACCCGCGACCAGATTGGTCAACTGGCCTTCGTAATACGTCAGGATTTCCGCACCTACGAGATCAGCGACCTGCTGTTTGACCAGCGACCAGATATCGGGCAACGGAGTCTTCGGATCGGCATGCGCCGGCCAGATCAAATTGAGCATTGCCACAAGCAGCGGGCCAACGACCGGGACTTGACCGAGGACCAATCCAAGAAGGATTTGCAGCGCGGCCATCGGGTCTTCGAAGGTCGGCGTGTAATTGAACGCACCGTCACGCAGATCGATGCCGGGCGGCTTATCAATGCATCCCGCCCCGTCGCCGACCTGATTCGGGAAGTTGTCGCGACGACAGTTGCCACGCAGAAACCCTGTTCCGACAGCTTGCGCCATGACCCAAGGCGAGCCGACGGTCACCATCGCGCCGAGCGCGATACGCTTCAGTACTTGGCGTCGAGTGGCGATGGTCGCATCGTCAACACGATTTGCCTCGCCCGCATCCAGCAAATTCGCACGTTTCATGGTGCCCCCCGGTAGCTTGACGGATCGCTACGCGCACTAGTCATTCAATTGTTCATGCGATTGAAAGTATGGCAGCGCCGGGGTGTCGCGCGTCCATTCTGCAGCAACCCGATTTCGCGCTGACAGCATACGAAGGCCGCCGCCCCTCTAGATATAACCTGATTAGGCTAGATTGCTCTGCAGCGATTAATACTGAAGCGGACGTTTGCAAACACTTGCTTTCGTCGAAACCGGCAATTAATCCGCATTGTGGCGCAACACCGGCCAGCTTCCGCGCGACAGCTCCCGATTGCCGACGCAAACCAGCGCCTAGTTGTCACTTGCTAGCCTTAGGGCTTGGCGCGAACCGCAACACCTACCCATCTCGGATCGCTCGGTTGCCCGAGGATCAAGCAGCGCGGCGAGCGGCCCGACGCAATCGATCGGGGAACGTGCGCTCTCTTCCGTCGCAGCGGGCATCAACGCGTCTGCTGCGCTTTCGAACCGGTTACGCCGTTATCCGAGGTCGTAAAAAAATTGCTCGCGGAAGATCTCACCGTCACGCACAGCGTAGACGCAGATTTCGCGCATGCTCACGCGGCCGCGGCCCTTCATCGTCGCAAAGCGTTTGGCAACTTGGCTAAGAAATCGGCCGCTTTAGTCGAACATCGTCAGACTTGTGGAAGCCAACTAGCACATCGGGAATGACGCCTCTCACTTCGTTGGACACGTCTGCGCGTTCTGTGGGGCCGCCTCAAAAGAAGGCCCCGAGGAACTCGGGGCCTTGATTACCACATTGTGCTTAATGCAGCGCCTCGTAAGAGCTTCGCTACTCAAGCGACTTTCGGCGCCTCGATCTGCCGCGCGTCGGTCTTGCGGTCGACTTTCGCCGTGCTCGAACCTTCGTTGCGGATTTCGATACGCCGTGGCTTGAGCGCCTCGGGAATATCGCGCTGGAGTTCGATGGTCAGTAGACCATCGCGCAACGAGGCGTGCGCAACTTTGACGTAGTCGGCGAGTTCAAAACGGCGCTCGAATTCCCGCGCCGCTATGCCTTTGTGGAGATATACGGAATCCTGAGACTCCTGTTCGTCATTCTTGGCGCCGGAGACGATCAGGAGATTGGGGCGGTCGGTGAGCATCAGTTCATCCTGCTCGAAGCCAGCCACTGCCATCACGATACGGTAGTGGTCCTCGCCCTTCTTGATGATGTCGTACGGCGGCCAATTGTCGAATGGTTGAACTCGGCTTGCCGTATCGAGCACGTCGAAAATGCGGTCGAAACCCACGCCAGTGCGAAACAAAGGGGTAAAGTCGAGAGTGGTCCTCATAGCCATATCCTCAATTAACTAAGCAATGTGGAAATGAAGTAGCGTCGTCACGTCGACGCTGCAACGGCGAACCCGATCGGCGTTCGCGTTCCTGCAGATAAGCCTGCCCGACAGCATTTCAAGCCTCGTTTTCGCACCAGTCAGTTACCGTTTAGCTTTTTCTGCTATGCGCGTGCGAGCGCAATCTGATACGGGGTGCTTGCGCGGGAAATGCTGCAGAAACCAGAGATTCCCGACTCTTGGCGTGAAGATATCTATAACCGGACTCTAGTTGATATGGATCAAGATCGGCATGCCAATTCCGGAGGACACTTTTGCGGCAATGCATTGTCAATCGGCAGTGTGAGTACTTTTCTATGCGGGACTTATGAGAAGGGAAAGGTCATGAATAGAAATGTGGGGAATATCGATCGGACCATCCGGATCGTTCTTGGCTTGGCACTCCTCAGCCTTCTCGCCCTACTTCAAGGCGATGTGCGTTGGTTGGGGCTGATTGGCATTGTCCCGTTGCTCACGGGCTTGGTCGGCTGGTGCCCAGCGTATGGCCTGTTCGGGTTTTCGTCCTGCGGAACGCCCAAGCAAAGGCTTGGTTGAACCGACAAGGCGAATGCATGCGCTTCGACGTTCCCGAGCATTGCCTCTGTGCTTAATTTCGAGATCATGCACAGGAATGCCGATCGAGCGGTGAACTTGTTGAAGCTGCTGGCGAATCCACAGCGGCTGCAGGCCCTGTGCCTGCTGATAGCGAATACTGCATCAGCGAGTTCAACGATCGGATCGGTCTGAGCCAACCCGCACTCTCGAGGACAACCGGTCTTATGATCGTGCCCAGAGCCTATTTAAGTGTGCTGTGGAGCCGCCTTAGGGCTCATCCTCTGTCGCGGGTCGGGCCAGGCCTTATCACTGGTGTGGCCGATGATGATCCCAGCGGCATAGCGACCTACTCACAAGCAGGTGCTCAATTCGGTCTCAACATGCTGTGGACCATGCCCCTGGCTTTCCCATTGATGGCGGCCATGCAATCGATGTGCGCGCGCATAGGCCGCGTAACCGGGAAGGGTCTCGCGGCAAACATCAAGACCGCGTTCCCGCCGGGCGTGCTGCTGGGTGTTGTCGTTCTGCTGCTGCTCGCGAACGTTCTCAATATCGCTGCCGATGTTGCGGCGATGGGGGAAGTAGCAGAGCTCGTGACGGGAATCGATCGCCACCTGATGACGGCGTTGTTCGTGGTTGGCACCCTGCTGCTCCAAATTTTCATCCCCTATCATCGTTACGTGTTTTTCCTGAAGTGGCTCACTTTCTCGCTGCTGGCGTACGCGGCGGTCTTGTTCACCGTCCATGTGCCCTGGGGTCAGGTGGCGCTGCGCACCGTCTGGCCAAACTTCACGCCCAATGCGGCGGCCGCTGCCGTGATCGTTGGCGTGTTCGGCACGACGATCAGCCCTTATCTGTTCTTCTGGCAGGCATCCGAAGAGGTGGAGGATATGCGCGGAAGAAATGCCAGAACTCTGCTCGAATACGATGCGCTTTCCGCCTCCTCTGAACTGCGTCGCATCAGCTGGGATACGTGGAGCGGCATGTTTTACTCCGACATCACGGCGTACTTCATCATTCTTTCGACCGCGGTGACGTTGCATGTGGCAGGAGTGACAGACATCAATACGGCAGCGCAGGCAGCGAGCGCTCTGCGGCCCCTCGCTGGCGACTTTGCATTCATGCTGTTTGCTCTGGGCATTCTTGGCGTTGGCCTGATCGGCGTACCAGTACTCGCAGGCTCGGGCGCTTATGCGTTTTCGGAAGCCATCGGCTGGAATTGGGGCCTGGAACGCAAGGCAAACGATGCGCGCGGGTTCTACGGCATCATCGCTGTTAGCGTACTTGCCGGACTTGTCATCCAGTATTCACCGATCAGTCCGATGAAAGCTTTGTTCTGGAGCGCCGTCATCAATGGCGTCGTCGCAGTGCCTTTGATGGTCGTGATTATTCTGCTTGCGTCGAAGAAATCCGTAATGGGGGCGTTCACCGCGCCCCGGAACTTGATTGTCCTTGGTTGGATTGCCACGGCGGTCATGGGCGCGGCGGCCCTTCGAATGTTCATGCCCGATTAGAACGCATGCCCTGCCCTCCTATTCACTCATTGCGCTCGCACGACGAGCCCACGCCGTGCATGATCAAGAAACGCCTGCGCCAAAGAGGCCGATTCTGTATCTAGTTCGACACCACGTCGCGGACAGGGACCTCGGAATTTTTAGGTAGCGCTTCTCCGTAGATAATCATCAGCTCTGTGCGACGGTCATTTGTCGGAAGGTGAAACATGCGGACTAATGCAGTTCTCTCCGGAAGGGAGAGATCATGCTTTGCAAGCAGGCGTTCTATGGCTGCGCCATCGGATGCAGGGTCCCCTGCTACTCGACTCCGGATACCCGATGATCGCCGCGATGCGAAACCGTGGGCTTGGATTCTTGCGAGTGCGCCTATTTGCTCTCCGCTACACGCGTCGCCTGCCACGTAATCGCTTGCCACTTGCCGTTGCGCAGAAGGAATGTGCCGCTGTTACGGAAGTAGCTGATCTTGCCGTCTGGGTCGCGTTTCACCAGCCGAAACGTCAGCGCAGCCATGTCACCGTACGGCCGCACGAGTATGTCCTCGGCAGTGAATACCGGACCGGGTTTCGCCTGACTGTCGGCCTTGGCTTTCGGCTCTTCAGCAAACGACTTCAGGATATCGCCCTTGCTCATGACTTTGCCGGCCGAACTGGTGTAAACCAGATCATCGGCCCAAAAGCGCTCGTGACCCGCCGCGTTGTTGTTTACCGCCGGAGTCAAAAATGTCATCAGCATCGTGGTGATCTCGCCACGAGTGCGAGCCGCATCCGGCGGACTCGCATCGTTGCCATATGCTGCGATCATCACGAACAAACTTGGCAGCGCGAACAACAGCATTAACCTTTGAACGGGTCGCAAGGTAAGCATGGCGATTCTCCTGATTAAGAGGCAACAAGCTTGAGCGTACACATCCCTTCAATGAAACACCACGGACGCTACGCCAGCCCTTGATTACCGGGCAACACCTTTCCACCTCAAGGCCTCCACTGCGATGTGCGTCTATTCTGGGCGTGCGCTTGGCGTGCGGCGCGCCAATAGCGCCGTCGCAATTGCTCCGACAATCAAACAAACGTAGAGAGTTGCCGCGCGCCAGATCAGCAATGCCGTCGCGAGACCTACATTCGGCACCCACATTCCAAGTGTGGAGCTCAGTCCAATTTCGGCCGCTCCTGCTCCGGCGGGAATGCCCGTCCATATAGCCGCTTGCAGTACGAGCGCCTGCAGCAGAAAGGTCAGTGCAAACGAGACCTGATGTCCGAGAATCAGCAGCGCGAGCCAGAGTATGCCGTAACGCGTCAGTTGCTGAAGGAAAGTCAGGGTAACGATACCGAACAAGAAAGCCGGCCCTGCTTCGAGAATTAGTTGCATGTCCGAGCGCAGCTTGGCAAGAAGATCCGACACCATCAACTGTATGGAACGCACTTTTGGCCAGCGGCGGCTCACGGCGTTGGATCCGAGCAACCCTTTCGCCAGAGTGCGTCGCGCGAGCCACGCCCCCGCAGCGAGAATTGCGAACAGTGCACTCGTGGTGAGCGCCAGCGTGCGCAAATGAGCCAGCGCGGCGGAATGGATCAATACAAGACCGGCGACGGGAAGCGCCAGAATAAAAAAGAGTATGTCTAGTCCCTGGTCCACTGCGGTGATGCTCGCAGCACTGCTGGTCGAGGCTCCAGCGCGGTGTAAGTAGTACAAGCTGGCAGCATAACCGCCAATGCCGGCAGGTGTTGCAATGAAGGCAAAATCCGTGGCTAGGGAAATTACCAACAGATGCACGACGCCTGCCGGTGAGGCCAAACAATGCACGAGCAGACGTAATTTCAGCGCTCGGGATATCCAGCTAGCTGCGAGCAGTGCAAAAATAGCAACGTACCCAAGAACTGAAAAATGAAGCGTAGCCGCCAGCGCATCTCGGCCGCCAAGCATGATTGGGATGGCAACCGTCGCGCCCAAGGCGACCGCGATGAGCAGATATCCTGTGCGTTGTGCACCAGATGCCCAGCCACTTCGACCGACGTCAGCCCTTTTCGGAAGCACGTGCGCCCGTTCGATCGGGATTGGATCCGCGCACTGATTTCGACGTGTATCGCGTACCCAACAAGATGTCCCAGAGTGGCGTAGTCACGCCGAAATTCGCATTGGGGTGGTGGTGATGGATATGATGTGCCGCCGCCCAACGTCGAGGCAACGAGCGCCGAAAATGGACGCTGTGAATGATGGCATGGCTTAGTCCGTAAGCGGCATATCCGGCTGCCAGTCCGCCCGTCTGGAGCAACGCAAAGCTTGTCGGCAAAAGCAGAGCCAACACGGCAGCCACCACCAGTATGCCTAGCGGCGGCAGGAAAAAAGGCAACGCGTCAAACGCCAACGGCGTCTGGTGATGCTTCCAGTGGCTCTCTTTCAGGACGCGCAGCGGTCCGTGGAAAAGCCAGCGGTGAAAGCAGTACTCGATAAGGCTAAAGACGACTAGTCCGAGGACGATGGTTAGAACGCCTACGCTCGGATGAAGGTCGCGGCGGCCAATACCCGCAAAGAGCAGGCCGAAACCAACCGCAATGTCGGCCACGAGACCGACCCAACTGTTCGCTCGGGTGGTGGAGATCCATTGCAGAACTCGTAGAGTCGACCTGTCCCGCCTCTCGTGTGAATTAGTTAGGTTCATAACCATTGCATACGCGACTGTGGCGACGAATGGGTTCCCGTATGCCCGCACCTACGCACGGAACACGGCTACAACACGTTCTACTTAAGTTAAGGGCACACATCCAATTTCCCTTAATACAGCAAAAACGACAGCGAGCGTTCTAGACCGTCGCTGTAATGCTACGCGTGAATTCACTGCGCGGCCAGCATCTGCAAATTGATGTCGTAGACGACGAACAAAGGCGCTTACGGCCTTGGCATCAACTCGTAGGCGGTGATCTCCACCAAAACGACATCATTTGATCGCATGGCGACGGACAATGCCGCTCTGCCTTGTGCATCGACGACGAACGTATGCACATCGGCTTTGTCCGAGGTTACGGCTTGCAGCTGCTTCTGTTGGTCGGTTGACAACGATTTCGGGGAGCCCATGCGCAGGTATGCGGAGTACGCATCGTTGGCGTCGTAGCCAGTCCTGTAGATGGCAGCGCGATATCTGCCCGGTCGCATATGCTGCAGGTCGAGGCTTACGGAGCGCGCCGACAGAGACGGAAAAACCTTGGTGTAGAAAGGGCGATTGCTTTGGTTCTGTTGAGGTTGCACGAAATCCCAGACCAGCGCTTTTAGTACGTTGTCATTCCACGTGACATGACTTTGCGCATCCGTGGTTTTCAATTCGGACGCGCCGAGTCGGTTCAAGTACTTGTATGCGAAATAGACCGGCTTGCGGATACCTTGCGGGTTCATCAGGCCAAAGCCGCCCTGAAACGGCGCCGTGGGCGGACCGGGCTCCTCGAACAGATCGCTGAAGGCCCAGTAACTCATGCCTTGCGCCATGTCCTCGCACGCTTTGAGCTTGTTGAGAACATATGCTGCACTCACATACGAATCGTGTACGGCGTCGCGCGGCGTATAGCTGGTGCTCCATTCGGTGAAATAGAGCGGCAAGCCTGGCCTCGAGGAGCCGTCGATCTGCCGGCGCACGCGACGGACGTCGCCTACGATCGCATCCGGCAAAGGCGAGAGCTTGGTATCGCTTTCGCCATGTTCGTCGAGAAAACCGCCGTCGACGCCGTAGGTGTGCGTGCTGACGAAATTGAGCGGCACACCGGCATGCGCTGCGTGTTCGATCAACTCCGGCACCCATGCGGCGCCGGCGGTAGCAGGACCGCCCACTTTTAATTGCGGATCGATGCGATTGATCGTGCGCGCGGTGACGTCGAAGAGTTCAAAGTAGGCTTTTTGATCGCCGCCCTCCCAGAAACCGCCGAGGTTGGGTTCGTTCCATACTTCGAAATACCAATTGCGGATCTCCTGCGGTCCGTAGCGTTGCTGCAAATGACGCACGAAGGCGTCGACCAGCGCGCTCCACTTCGAAAGGACGGGATGGGATGTATTGCCCTTCCAGTAGAAGATGCGCTGATCCGAGGTTTTCATCGCTTCGGGCGTGAAACCCAGCTCCACGAATGGGCGCATGCCAATCGCCAACAATCGGTCGTAGAGACGGTCGATCTTGCTCCAGTCGTATACCGGCCTGCCGTCGACTTCGCGATAGGTGCCGAGAGCATCGTGGAAGATGGCGTGAAAGCGGAGGTAACGGAAGCCGAGTTCCTTTCGCACCGTCTCGAGTTGGGCAAGACTGTCGTCGCGAATGAGCGTGCCCGGGTAATCGGAACCGACGGAGAAGTTATACGACCGATCGAGCGGCGCCGACTCTCCTTCCACGTCGATGGTGATATGGCGTGCCCCCTGCCCGCCTTCGACCGTGGGCACCAAGCAACTCAGCATGCATACAACACCGGCTGCGGCCCAAACTCTGCGATACCGCTGCACTCTCGTTCTATGCATGAGCTTGCTTTCTCACCTCAAAGTCGAACAAGAGGTGAAGTCCAACAAATTCGGGTCGCTGATTTCTAGAGGGAGACTTTTATGATTTTTATCAGACTTGGCCGCCATCACGAGCGATAATGCAGTTACGGACATGGCTGACCACCTATCCACGTAGAAATATTCCTGCATTACGGAACCGAAACACTCACCATGTCGCCTCATCGGATTGCCCTGCTGTTCAATGCGAATAAGGTCTACGACCGGCAAATCATCGCGGGCATCGGCGACTATCTGAAGTCGACACGCATGGTTTGGGATCTTTTCATGGAGGAAGACTTCCGCTCTCGCACGGTCGGCATTCAAAACTGGCGAGGCGACGGCATCATCGCAGACTATGACGATCCCACCGTAGCCGAGGCACTTTCCGGCCTGCCCATTCCCGTTGTCGCCGTTGGCGGTTCTTATGCGAATGAAAGCCAGTATCCGGCGAAGGTGCCCTACGTTGCCACCGACAACGTCGAACTTGTGCGCCTGGCCTACGTTCACCTGATTGAGCAGGGCCTGCAGCATTTTGCCTTCTACGGCCTGCCGCCGTTGCCCGGCAACCGCTGGGCGCAGGAACGCGAAGTGGCCTTTTGCAACATGGTCGAGCACGACGGGTTGCAAGGCATCGTCTACCGCGGTTCCCAAACCAGCGCTGGCGGCTGGGGTCTGGCGCAAGAAGAAATGGTCTCCTGGGTTCGGTCGCTGCCCAAGCCCATCGGCATTATCACCGTCACCGACGCGCGTGCTCGACAACTCCTGCAGGCCTGCGTCGTCGCCGACACGCCCGTGCCCGAACAGATAGCCGTCGTCGGCATCGACAATGATCCGATCGCGCAACTTCTGGGCCGCATTCCGCTGTCGTCGGTGATCCAGGGTGCTGAGGAAATGGGCCGGCGCGCCGCGCAGATTCTTCATCAGATGCTGCATGGCGGCGATCACTCCAACGTACGGATCGTAGTTCCCCCTGCCGGTTTGTCGGTGCAAACTTCCAGCCTGCATCAGCCGTTGAAGAGCCCGCACGTGATGCGGGCACGTCACTATATCCGCCAGTACGCGCACCTCGGCATCAAGACCGAGCAAGTTGCTCAATACGTCGGCATCTCCCGCTCCTTGCTCGAAGAGCACTTCAAGCGCGAGCTGAAGAAAACCGTGCACGACACGATACTCGAACACAAGCTCGAGATGGCTCGCGGCATGCTCAGCGATACGTCAATGCCGCTTGCCGAAATCGCAGTCCGTTGCGGCTTCACCACGCTACAGTACATGTACGCAGTATTTCGTCGCGTATACAACTGTACTCCGCGCGAATTCGTCAAGTCAGCACGCGGTTGATATCAAGCACGATAGCGGAAATCGCGCAAGGTCACCGCTCCACTCACCTTGAACGAGTCTCGTCGCGTCATCGTCGTGTTGCTGATCTCAAGAGTCGTGCGTGATTGCGGCCCGACCGCACACCGCAGTCAGGGCTTACCCGACGATCCATCGGGCGTGCCGGCCGACGCCGTTCCGGCAATCTGCAACAGCCCTGACGCCGTCTTCGCCAGTGCCTTGTCCCCGCCCGACACGTCCAAGCGCTTCGCCGCATCGTTCCAGCGCAGAGTCGTCGTGATGCCTTTGCCCTTCTCGTAGGCATACGATGCGCCGTCGTCGTCGTAGAGCGAGAAGCTTGCGTCCTTGCCCGGATAGATCTTGATCGCGGCGATTGCCTGTTTCGTCGCCGTCGACGGAATTGGAGCGCCGAGTGGAACGATCGATCCGGCCCGGACGAACACCGGAATGCGATCAATCGGCGCAGCCACCTTGACCCATTGGCCACCCTGATAAAATTGGTCGGTCCAGTAGTCATACCAATCGCTGCCCTTCGGCAAATAGACGTCCTTGCTGGTCTGGCCCTGCTCGGTGACCGGTGCGACTAGAAAGGCGGGACCGAACAGATACTCGGTACCGAGATTGGCCACCGCCGGGTCGTCCGAAAAGTCCATCCACAACGCACGCATGAACGGCATACCGGTGTCGTAGGTGTGCTTGGCGCAGCTGTAGAGATACGGCAGCAACTGATAACGCAGCTTGTCGTATTTCGCCATGATCGCTTCGGCCTCGCGACCGAAGGCGTAGATTTCGGTGTGCTTGCGGTCGCCGTGCAGGCGCAGGGTCGGCAGGAAGGTGCCGTATTGAAACCAGCGCGTCAGCAATTCCGGATAGTCGTGGTATTCGCCGACCACGTCGCGCGCATCGCTCGGATCGACGAGTGGCGGTTTGCGCGCGCTGCTCGTCGCCGGCAGCGGCTGCCAGCCGCCAATGTCGTTGCCCCAATACGCGATGCCCGACGCCGTCATGTTGAGCCCGGCGGGAATCTGTCGCTGCAAAGCCTCCCAGGTCGGTTGGATGTCCGATGACCAGAACAATGCGCCGGTGCGCTGCGAGCCGAGATAGGCAGCGCGACTGAGGATCAGCACGCGCTGATTGGGTTTCCACGCGCGCATGCCCTGGGCGACGCCTTCGACGTGCAGCAGCGGGTAGACGTTGTGATAGCGATCGCCCGAGCCGATCGAATAGAACAGGCCGTCCGGCACGAGGTCGGGCTCGGTTTCGTCGAGCCACGGGTAGTCGAAACCGCGGCTCAGGATATTGTCGCGCGCGTGCTCCCAGAACCAGCGACGCGCTTCGGGATGTGTCGCGTCGAGCAGCGCGCCGGCGCGGTCGGAACGAAATGGCAGGCCATCGACGGATCGGCCGTTCTTGTCCTTGAGCAGGTAGCCTTTGCGGTCGAGCTCATCGAAGTAGCGGCTGCTCTTCTCGAAGCGTGGCCATATCGAGATGATCGAGCGCAAGCCGAAACCGTGCAACTCGCGGTTCATGCCGTCCGGATCGGGAAACTCGGCCGGGTTGATATCGAGTTGGCCCATTCGCGTCCAATAGAACCAATCGAGCACCACGACGTCGAGTGGATAGCCCTTCTGCCGATAGGTGTTGGCGACGCCGAGGATTTCCGCCTGACTAGCGTAGCGCGCCTTCGATTGGATCAGGCCGAAAGCGGCCTTGGGCGGAATCGGGGTCTTGCCGGTGAGGCGCGCGTAACCGGCGTAGATCTCCTCCGGCGTGCCGACGATGACGAAGAACGACACGCGCTCGCCGACTTCGGAAACCCAATGCGTTGCGCCGTTGATCGCGACCGCGACGTGCGTCTGCGCCGGATTGTCCCAGACGAGGCCATAGCCCTTCGACGAAATCAGGAACGGGATGCACACGGTCTCGCCGCCCGGGGCGTCGTACCAATGCTTGCAATCGATCGCGCGACCGCGCAGATCGAGCGCGCCGAGCGATTCCTGATTCTGGCCGAGACCATAGAAATGCTCATCGGCGGATGCAGCGAACGTCGCGCCGACGGCCCAGGTCGCCTCCCCGGCCACCTCGTGCGGATTCATCTCCCAGCCGCGCAGATCGAGGATCGTTTCGCCTTTCGCGTTTGCGACTTGCAGGCCGACCGGCGCAAGCATCGGCGCAAAGTATTTTTCCATCTGACCGACGACATGCGGCGGCGGCGCCGGGTTGACATGCAGGGCAAGTGCGTCGGACACAAAGCGGTTACCCGTGGCATCACTGGTCTGCTTGAATCCCGCGTGCTCCGGCTCACCGTTGATGCCGTAGCCCGGCGCGGCCAGGGCGAGCGCCTTGTCGGTCGCAATCGTGACGTGAACAAGGTTCGCGCCATAGGCCTCGACGCGCACCCACGCCCCGTTGCGGTCGAGCACGGCGAGCGGCGACGGTGCGGCCACGGCAGCGTCGACGAGACCGATCATGCCGATGCCGGCAACAAGAATTGTTCGCAGCCATTGCAGGTTCATCTCGGACTCCGTGAAACGTACTCAAGCATACGACTCTCGTTTGCGCGCAGGCATGGTGAAATTTCCCGCGCACGAATTTTTTTGCTCATGACGGGCAGCGCGAATGAAGCCAATGTGTTGCGCATGACATCCTTCAATAGGTGGCAAGCCGTACCTTGAGAATCTGCGGCAGAGTGCTGAAATTGAGTCCCCAATCGGTCTGATCGCCGTTCCACAGCCGCTTGAATATCCAGCGGCCGCCGTCGTAGCGTCCTTCTTCGACGCGATCGAGCAGAAAGCGTGCGTCCTTGCGCGACTTCCCGGCGATGAAATCGACGCGCACATTGCGGCCGGTAACGAGATATTCGTTCGCGCCGAGTTGCGCGATCAACACACCGCCGTCGAGTACCGCATTGCCCTTGGCCGGCGCGGTGCCGAACGGATCGTGGCCGTAGCTCAGGCGGACCTGCCAATCGCCGAGATCGAGCGTCTGCTCGTGAGTGTCCTGCGGCTCGGCGACACCCCATAGCTTGCCCGCATAGGCTGCCCGCGCGATCTCGCCGCTCATCGGCGCGAGCAGACGATAGTTCGCGGCGAACGGTTCCAGTGACTTCGCATCGATCGCACGCGCGCCCAACGGATAGTTCGAATAGCCGGTGTAGTCGATGCCGAACGGCGAGAAGCCGATCGCGCGGCGACCGAGCGCGGCGAACAGATAGCGCGCATAGGCCGCGTCGCTGCTTGTCTCGGCGACGAAGAGCGGATTGTCGGCACGCGCATAACGCTCGAGTACCGCGGTGTACTTCGCGTACTCGGGCAGATAGATATCGGGCGCGAGCACGTCGAGCGCAGGTGCGGCGGCCTTCCATACGTCGAGCACGTTGTCGGTCGGACCGCCGCTCGAATAGCTGCCGGGCTTACCGGGCGTGAACGGATCGCGCAGCGCGCAGTTCGCATACATCGGCAGCGGGTACACGGCCTTGCCCGCGGCGGCGACCTGGCCGACGAAATGCGCGACCGACCAGGCCTGGAAAATTTCGTCGGCATCGCTGCCGAACAGCGTGCGCCAGGTGCCTGCCGGCTTGCGGGTCGCGCGCAACAGCTCGGCCGGCACCGGTCCGGACAACAAGGCGTCAGCCGCAGGCGAGTGATCGCGGTCGGTGCCGTAGGTGCCGGTTTCGTTCTCGACCTGAACAAGAATCACCGTGTGCCGCTCGCCGTCGATTCCGCGCAGATGCTTCATCAACTGCGTGAACGCCTTGCGATCGGCGGCCAGCGTCGCCGCAGCGTGCGGCGACAACGAGTTCAACACCTTGCCGTCGCGCGTGCGCATGCGCGGGAAGCGCGCATCGTCGAGCTTGACCCAACCTGGAGCGTAGCTCGGCCCGTTGTTCTTCCAGGTCGCGAACCAAAGCAGGACCAGGCGCACCTCGTGCTCGCGCGCCTGGGCGACGAGCGTATCGAGAAAGCCGAAATCGAACTGCCCTTCTTTCGGCTCGATCTGTTCCCAGGCGATCGGCACGGCGACAGTGTTCGCATGCATGTCCGCGATCGCCGGCCACACCTCGGGCAGCATGTCGGGCCACGCGCTCGAATTGTTCACCTGCGCGCCGAGGATCAAATAAGGCTTGCCGTCGACGAGCAAGGCGTGGCGTCCGTCGCTGCTGACGATACGCGGCAGCTCGGCGGCGACAGCAGTGGCGGAAACCGCGGCGACGAACAACAGTGCGACGAGTAATCGTTTCAGGCGCATGATTCTCATCGCTTGGGCTCGCTGCGGAATGGCGCGGCCGGCAGTCCGGCGCGGTCGATCAGATCGGCGTCGATCGGGTTGTCGCTCCAGGCGTAACGCACCGCTGTTGCTTGGGTGACGGTCGGGCTGGAGACCACGATGCTGTCGCCGTTGATAGTCGCCTCTGCGGGTTGGTAGTGCAGGTCCGCGCCGGCGATCTCGAAGCCACTCACGCGCACGCCGCCGCCACGCACCGACAGACCTTCCGGCGCGTCGAACGTCAACAGCGCACGCGCGCCCTCGATGCGTATCGCCCGAAACATAGGTCCACCCGCCGCAACGGACTCGCCGAAGACGACGCGGCGTGCTGCCTGGGCCAGGCGATATCCGACGTCCTGCTTGTCGGTCGGATGGATATCGTCGGGATTGCCGATGTCGATGCTCACCGCCTGCCCCGTGTGCGGCAACGCGAGCGTGGCCGATTGCGATTCGCGTAATTCGGCCCACGGGCTCGCCGCCGGCGTGTCTTCGCCAGTGCGGAAGTTGGCCAGTTGCACCCAGAGGAACGGCAGTTCGGGCTGCTCCCATGCCGCACGCCATGCACGGATCAAGTCAGCGAACTGTTCCCGGTAGACCAGCGCCTGTCCCGGAAGTGCGTTGGCCTCGCCCTGATACCAGAGCACGCCGCGCAATGCATAACCGAGCAGCGGATGGATCATCTTGTTGTACAGCAGCGTCGGCACTTCATTCTGTCGGTAGTCGGGAACGAGACTCACTGCTGCCGGACGGAAACGCCAGGGCTCGGTAAGCGGCCTGCGCGCACCACCGTCCGGCTGCACGTAGACCAAAGCTGCGTCGCCGTGGATGCCACCGCCACCGCTAATATCCTCGACCCGAATCGCAACGGCGTTGAGCCCTTCGTGCAACGCACTCGACGGCACCTGGTAGACACGCGCGCCATTCCATTGCTGCACGGTCTCTCCGATCTTCACTCCGTTGATCCAGGTGCAGTCGGAATCGTCGATCATGCCCAGGCCCAGCGTCACGCCACGTGCCGCTTCCTCCGCACTCAAGCGGAAATGCGTGCGGTACCACGCGATGCCGTCCATGCCGTAGTAGCCCTGATCTTCCCAGTAGCGCGGCACGTCGATCGGCGCCCAATCGCGCTCATCGAGCGTTTCGGCCGCCCAGGCCGGATGGCCTGCATGGTCGAGCACGTCGGTGCGCATCGTGCGCCAGTGCGCAAGCCGGCGCCGCGTGACGGCGAGGCGCGAGGCTTCCTCTTTCTCCTGTCGCTGCACCGCGTCGACGATCGACTGCGGATTCGCGTTCGCCGTACGTGAATCCATCCAGGCCTCGATGCGGCTGCCGCCCCAGGTACTGTTGATCAGGCCCTGCGGCACGCCGGTGCGCGCCTTGATCGTGCGCGCAAAAAACCAGCACACGGCGGAGAAGTCGCCGACTGTCCGCGGCGTAGCGGCAACCCAGGTGCCACCGGCAAGGCTGTCGGCCGACGCGAGCGCCCAGGATTTCGGAATCTTGAAATGACGGATCGCCGGATCGTTGCCGCGGGCGATCTCTTCTGCTGCGTTCCGCGCCTGGCTTACCGTGAACTCCATGTTGGATTGGCCCGAACACAGCCATACGTCGCCGACGAGCACATCGCGGACCTTGCGTACGCTGCGGCCATCGCTGGCCTCGAGCGTCCACGGCCCGCCGGATGCGTGCGGCGGCAGCGTCGCGCGCCAGCGGCCGTGCGCATCGGCGCGTGCTTCGGCGTCGGCACCGTCGAGGCGCACGTGCACCTGCGCGCCCGGTGTCGCGCTACCCCAGACCGGGATGACGCGGTCCCGCTGCAACACGGCGCCGTCGCTAAACGGTAGCGACAATTGCAGTCCCGTTTCGGCGTGAACGGCGGGCGCCGCCATGACGACCGCGACGAAGCCGCGTGCCGCGAAACGAAAACATCGTCGTGCGAACTCCATGCTTATGGTTTCTCCCCACATCGCGTCGTAGTTGTGGAATTGCGCGTTGCCGTACACGACGGCTCCACCGGATCGCCGTAGACGATGCCGCGGCCGGCAGCACCGAAATATAGTCGGCCGAAAACGCGCGGGTCGCCGACGAGATGGTCGATACGGCCGTAGCGGTGCTCGGCATCGTCGATGCGCTGCCAGCTCGCGCCTTCGTCAGTTGAACGGAAAATACCTTGTGCGCCGTTGCGGCGGCCGGCGACGAACAAGGTCGGTGCCGTTTTGCCGGGCGCGGCCTTGCCGAAGCCGAGTGCATCGACGCCCGTGATCGATGCAATGGTCGCGGTGATGCGGCCGTCGACGTCGCCGCGCATCAGCGCCCGATTGCGGGCCGCGATCCAGAGTGCACCCGCCGCTGCGGGCGAAACATACAGGCGCGGCTCCGCGGCTCCGCGGGCGGCGTCGCCGAACGCGCCGCCGATCGGTGCGAAGTGCGCTCCGCGGTCGCGGCTGACGTAGAGTTTTCCGCTGCGCGCATCGCTCGCGTAGAAGCGCGACGCGTCGACACGATCGGCGAGTACATGCTTACCGCCTTCAAGACCGTCGGCAGCTGCCCAATGCCGGCCAAAATCGCGCGTCAGAAAAACCCGCTTCGACCCCGAGGGCGCCCACACTACGGTCTCTGCATCCGCAGCGATTGCAATGCTGCCTGCGCCCTCGCCTTCACCCGGTTCGCTCGCGAACGCCTGCCATGAACGGCCGCCGTCGATCGAAAATGCAGCACGCACCACGCCGCCCGCGGGATTTCTCGTCCGGCCGGCGCGCACGATCAGCTCGGGCTTGCGCGCGGCGAAGTCGATGCTCTCACCGTTGCTGTAGCGCTGCGGAACGTCGAAGTGCGGCGGTGCGACGTCGAGATCGTCGTGGCGGAAACCGTCGAGATCGCCGAGCGCGCTCAGCAACGGCGCGCCCTGCGGCGGACTGATCAGATCGAGTGCAACGGTTTCCTCGAGACCGCGGTCTTCGAAGCGCCAGTTCACCGCGCCGCCCTGATCGAAGCCGAGCATGTTCGTCGAAGCCCAGATGCCGTAGCCGGTGACGAACAGCACACGATCGGAATCGAACGGATCGATCGCGATCGACGCGATCCAGTGGGGCCGGTGCGCGGCGACCCAAGGCGCGCCGTCGTTGTCGAAGCGCGAGCGTGCCAACACCGGCTGCCAGTGCGCGCCGCCGTCGCGGCTGCGGAACAGCTCGTCGCCCAGGTCGTAGCGTGCAAACGTCGCGGCCATCACCACCTGCGGATTGCGCGGATCGACGGCGACCGTGCCCCAGCCGAAAAATCCGCGCGGCAGCGGCGTGATGTTCGTCCAGCGCTGCGCGGCCGGTTCGTATTTCCACACCGCGCCATCGTGCATGCTGTCGGGGCCGGGTTCGTCGCCGTAACTCAAATAGAAGGCGCCGTCCCCTGCGCGGGCCATATGGTTCGGGCGTAGGCCGCTCGGCTGGCCTGGGACGGCTGTCCAGGTGCGGCCTGCGTCGGTCGAACGAAACAGACTTGTCTCGCGTGTCGATACGCCCGCGTATAAGGTCGGCGTCGGCTGGCCAGATTTGCCGCTGGCTGGATCGAATGCGACGAAGACGATGCCGATCGCCTGCCGGCGCCAGGCGTTCTCCGCGCTCGCACCGGTCGAGGTGGCCGCGTCGGGAAAGCTCTTAACATTGCTCCAGCTCGCGCCGCGGTCTTCGCTGCGCCACAGACCCGCGCCGCGCGAACCGAAGAACAGCACGCGGCCGTCGTGCGGATCGACCGCAAGGCGCTCACCGTTGCCGCGGCCGAGTTCGTTGCCGCCGAGCTTGAACGGCAGGTCACTGCGCGCGAACGGGCGGCCGCGATCGTTCGAACGCAGGATCGCACCGTTCGGCGCGAAGTCCGCCGTGTAGGTGCCGGCGGCAAGATAGATGCGGTTCGCATCGGACGGATCGACCGCGAGGCTGTCGATGCCGAGCAGGTTGACGTCGGCCGCGCCGATCCAGTCAGTCAACGACGCCCAGCGCGCGGACGACGCATCCCAGCGATACGCACCACCGATATCGGTGCGCGCGTAGAGCAGGCCTTTTTCGGACGGATGAAACACCAGCCCGGGAACGAAGCCGCCGCCACCGATGACGACATTGCGCCAGCGATATGCCATTTGATCGCCGGTTGCCGCGCTTGCTCCCAACGTTCCTGCGAACAGCAAGGCACCCAACGCTAGGTGCCTTGCCCATGCCGAAGCCTTCATCGTCCGCGCAATCCTTGCACGATCAGAACGACGCACGCAGCGTCAGCGCATAGCGACGATCGTTCACGTACCAGGACGTGACGTGTTTGCCGGCCGCATTCTGATACATGATCGTGCGCTGCTCGGCGTTGTTGAGATTGTTCATCTCCAGGCCGAGCTTGATGTACTCGTTGAACGCGAAGAAGACCGAACCATCCAACTGACCGTAGGCGTCACTGAATACCGGCAGCTTCCACGCGATGTTGTTGTCGCCACCGTTGTAGCCGTTCGGGCCGATCGACAGCAGATACTTACTACGCCAGTTGTAGGCCAGTCGGACTTGCCACGGACCCTGTTCGTAGAACGCAGCGACGTTGAGGGCATTTTTCGACAAGCCGTCCGCCGGCAGGTTGCCGAATCCCGAACCATCGGTATCCAGCGGCACCGCATCGGTGGCGGCGGGCACATGGGTCTTGCTCTTGATGTAGGTGTAGTTTGCCGACATGCCGAAACCCTTGATCGGCAGGAAGTCGAAGAACTGGTTCCAGCCGATTTCCACGCCGTCGATCGTCGCCGTGCCGACATTCACCGGACGGGTGATCACATAGTTGTAATTGTTGCCGTCGAGGCCGGGATACGCCACCAGCTTCGATTCGTTGCGGAAGTAATCGTGAATGCCCTTGTGGAACAAGTTGACCCACGTCATGCCGCCGTGTTCCGGATCGAAATACCATTCCAGCGACAGATCGAACTGGTTGGCCTTCATCGGCTTCAGGTACGGATTGCTGGTGGAATTGCCCGTCAGATCCAGCTCGTCGAGCGGCACCGAGGTGGCGCCGGGCGGAGGCGTGTAACCGGACTTCACGCTGGCATTGAGAATCTGATAAGCCTGCATTTGGCTGAAGTCCGGACGCGCAATCGCCTTGGACGCGGCAAAACGCGCGATCCAGTTCGGAGCGAACTCCCACTTCATGTTGAAGCTCGGCAGGATATTGGTGTAGTCGTTGCTGGCGGTGATGGGCGCGGTCTGGCCCGTCCCCAGATAGGGCGCCAACGGCTGATTGGGATACACCAGAAAGCCTTTGGCGGCGTTATTGGTGCTCACCGCGCGCACGCCGACGTTGCCGCTCAGATTGGCGTCGTCCACTCCGAATTCGAGCATGCCGTACGCCGCATAGGTTTTCTCGTTCTGATCATTGGTGTGCGCAGCGTCGAGCACCGTGTTCTGATACGTCCCTGCATAGCAGCAGAGATAAAACGGATCGGCGGCGGAGTGGATGTTCTGATAGCTATTCGGGTAGCCCAGCGCGGTCGAGAGCAGCGGCGCATAGAACGCACCCGGTATGTTGGAGGAACCCCTGTAGAAGTTGTTGAACGTATCCAGGTGCACTAGGCCGGAATTGACCGTCCCATTCAAGTTCAGGCCGGGCAACGGAACGCCGCCTGGCACCGCCCACCCTTGCATCCAGGTCTGGAACACCGGCTTCCAGTTGTAGCCCGTGTTGATGTTCGTGGCATCGAGATCGGTCAGACGCACGCCCGCCTTCACCGCATGCACAAACGCGCCGTCGAGGGTGTGCTTGATGTCGGCGCGCCAGGCCACTTCAGTCGCCTCGTTCTGATCCTGGTGATCCATGGTGAACCCCCAGTAGTAATTCGCGGGGTTCTTGGTGTAGCTGGAATCGATACCGATGCGCGGCGTGCCGCCGCCCAAGGTAATATCGATGTAGGGCACGTTGACACCGAGCGCCACTGTGGAATCCAGACTCTTGGTCGTGGCTTTGATGTACTGCAACTCGCTTGTGATTTCCGTGCTCGTACCCAGCAGCCACTTCAAGCCGGTGGAGAAATCCATAGTCTTGGAGCGGCGATTCGATGCGCGAATGTCCGTGCCCATCGGCACGCCGCCGTCCTGTGTGAGCCTCCCGGACTGGAATACGCCGTTATTGATCTGGCTCGGCTGGCTGGCGTCCACCGTCACTTTCGTCGGATCGTTCTGTACGAAGATCGCATCCTCGTACCAGACCTCGTGGTACTTGCTCTGGAACGCAGTGGCATAAAGTTCCAGATCGCTGCTGGGGCGCCACTGGAAAGCCATATAAGCACCATCGCGCTTGCGGTCGTATTGCAGCGTGCGCCAGTCGGCGCCGCGTGGCACCCAGACACCGCTTGAATCCTTGAAGAACGGACGCACGAACAGGCCGTCAGTACGTGTGGCCAGTTGCGAATCGGCGACATCGACGAGGAAGCCGATTTCGCCCGCGTTAGTGTCCCAGCGATTGCTATACAGTGCAGAAACGGACGGCTTGTACTTCTTGACGAAGTCGCCATAGTTCTCGCTGACCGACGCGGCGATCTTCTGGTCCTTGAAGTCGAAGGGCATGAAGGTGTGCAGGTTCACCGTGCCGCCGAGGCCGCCTTCGATCATGTCGGCCTTCTGGTTTTTGAAGACGTCGATGCCGGACATCAATTCCGATGGCACGTCCTGGAAGCTGAGGCTGTGTCCGCCATTGGCGGAAAAACTGTCGCGGCCATTCAATTCGGAACGCACCTGCGTGAGACCGCGCACCTGCACGCCATTGCCTTCTGCGGAGAAGTGCTCCGGATCGCCGACGGAGAGGAAGTGGTCGATGGTGACGCCGGGAATGCGCGACAAGGTTTCGGTGACGCTGCGGTCGGGCAATGCGCCGATGTCTGTTGCATTTACCGAATCGACAAAGGTGTCGGCGTAGCGCTTGGTGTCCTGCGCTTTCTCGACCGACGCGCGGATGCCGGTAACGGTAATGGCTTCGAGGCTTTCCGTAGTCTTGCCGTCGGCCGTCGTCGTCTTCTTCGGCTTGCCATCTTTGTCATTGACCGCATTGTCATTGGTCGAATCCGGCGCCGTCTGCGCAATCAGGGGTGCCGAAGACAACATCAAACACATGCCGATTGCAGCCGACAAGCGAGCCAGCTTGAATCGATGGGCGGCGGATGTCCGCGCGCCGGCAAATAGGTTACTCATTGTTGAAGCCCCTCCCAGTTATCAACGGCGTCAGCACGGCTTCGCTCGTTTTTCTTTGCTGGTTGTGTGCTGCTCGGGCTTGGACGTTTTGGCTACGAATCCGAGCTTCGGCACACTTTTTCTCAGTCGTGCTTGACAGTCATAGATGCTGGATTGTCCAGCGCTGTCAGACAATTATGAAAATGCCACGCGAGACTAACGTTTCTTCATATGCACTTGCCGCATTGAGCACGAAGTCCGTCCGCGCCAAGCAGGGCGGCCTGCCGGCGGCATGACGGAAGGGAATGGCCGGTGAACAGCCATGTCGACAGGCGACGCGGCTTCATCGCTGGGCAACGCAGGTGCAGGCCCGGCACGACCGCAACCCCAGCGGAACGGGCCGTGGCCGCTGGCCGCTAGGGACCAAGAAGCGCGCTACGCATGCCAGACGGCTCGTGCCAATGCCACGTGAACCGCACACTCTTCGGTCCAACTTGTACCACAACACGGAATCAGCTTCGATGACCGATCACGTTGTGGATTCTCGTTTCGGACGGCAGAGTTCGGCAAGAAGCAGTCATTCGTTGCATTCTCATGGGACGATGCAGTACCAGACGACGATGTCGCTGCCACTATGGTTGCGTTATGCGTCAAAGGCGTCAGCGCAATCAACTGCACGATCGCTAGCGGGACTTCTTCGTGCGGTGCGCCGAGTCCCACATCGTTTGCTATCGCGGCCAATTCGCTGGTGACCTTCGCGATCACCTCGGGGCAGTCGCTCATTGCCGGTGGAAACGCCGCGGTGCTGGCATCGTTCAACTGTCAATGACATCTGCCATTTCCATAGCCCTATCTGCCTAGAACTCAAACCTGGTTGCGCAGCTTCGGGATGTTTTTGCCCATGCTGGCATGCAGAACCTGGCCGCTTGTGATCTCCTACTGCACGGTCGTAGCCTGTATCTAGGCATCTAGCCTATTCAGATCGGCGGCAAGTCGTTCGGCTTCGAGTTCCGTCAAGTACTCGGCAAATGTTCCATTTATGCACGCCACCTTACTCGTCTCGGTGTCGACCACGATCCACAAATATTCTGGCTGTGGAGCGGAGTCCAACTTGTGCGCGCGATATCGCTCCATGGCTTCACCTTGGTGCTACACCAAAATTGTGTCGCCAAATCTGACGCGCCATTGTTCGGACGAAAGTGCATTCCGACGCAGATGGGCATCAGCGCTCATTCGAGGGGCATAGCTTGAAGATAAGCAGCGACGCTGGCGATGTCGGACGGCGTCAATTTGTGTGCGACGGTCTTCATGACCGCACCTTCTGGGCGCTCATCGGTACGCTGGAACACCCCCAGTTGTTTGACGATGTAGTCGGCATGCTGGCCCGCAATGCGAGGGAAGTTACCGTTGCCCCGTCCGTGCGGGCCGTGGCAACTGCTACAAGGCGGAACCTGCCTGTCGACAATTCCCGCGTTGAAGATCGGCTTTCCCGCGTCGATGCTGGCAACCGAGCCCTCAGGCCGCTGCGTCGGTAAGGTCTGAGCGGCATAGTAAGCGGCTAGCTCGTCGATCTGCTTGTCGGCCAGCGTACGGCTGATGCCCCACATGTACTCGAATCCCGCCGGATCGAGCCGTTCGCGACTGCGAAACAGCTTGAGCTGCGCGCTGATGTACGCTGGCTGCTGGGCAGCCAGATTGGGCATGTTCGGAGACACGGATGTGCCGGTGACGCCGTGGCAATTCGAGCACACCTGCTGAGCCAATGTCGCGCCAGCCACGTTGGGATTGCCGAGATCGCGCGAACGCGGAAGATTCGTGCAACCGGCGGCGAGTGCAATGCCTAAAACTAGAATGATTTTGCGGTTGCCCTTCATGCCTTCCTCCTCGTCGCCGTGACTTTGCATCGCTGCGCAACTCGTGAAATTGTGGGTCGAAGACAGTGGATCAGTAGGCTGCCCATAAATAAAGGAACAACGAATTGTTGTCGCTCGCATTGCGCCCGGCGCCGTCGTAGTTGTGGCTGGCTCCGTTGTACTTGTTGTAGATGGTGTATTGCAGTCCGATGCGCACATATTGCACCGGCGTCCAGAAAATCTCCGGAGTGAAGCCCCGTACGGCGGGATTGCCGGATATGTTTCCTGATGTAGGAGTCGGGTCGTAGGCGGCCGAGTTGCGGGTGCCGGTGAGATTGAAGAATGCAAGACTCGCACCGTACTTGGCATCAAAGATGTAACTTCCCTTGATGCGGAACGTTCGGGTTTTGTCGACCGCATTGGTGTTGGGCAACGGATTGCCGTTGGCATCCTGCATCGGCTGATCGGCCAGGAAATATGGATAGCGATGAGTTTCGTGCATGTATGCCACTTGCACTGTAATCGCCTGCGGATCGAGCAGGTATTGATATTGGGCGTCAACGCCGACATCACGGAAACGGTGCACGCTGAGCGGATCCGACGTGTCGAGAGGATCGTCGTAAATCTTGGCCTTCATCGCGGTAGCGCCGATCATCAAGTTGTGCGCCCCCCACTCGTGACTCAAGGTGACGCGTCCGTAGGGATTGTTTCCTTTCAGTTTGGTCTTGCCGTCTTTGGGAATGCCTGCACTGAACAGCGACAAACTGCCCTTTGCGGTGCGGTAGTCGCCCGCTTCGATGTACAGCCACTTGTCCCAGAACGCATAGGCCGTGATGCCGGCAATGTTGCCGCCCGCCGCAAGTCCAGGGTATGGCGTAGTGCCATCGATGAAGCGACTGCTGGTCGGACTCGGAACTGGCACGTATTGCATCCAAGCTGCCGCCGTGTTCCACGGATCTGAGACCGATGGGTTGTCGTTGACACTCACGCCATATATGAAATCGTGTTCGGCGCTCACGAAACGATCGGCATAACGGACATCCATATTGTCCACGTTCGAATGACCATGCAGTGAGCCGTCAGCAGACTGGCTACCATAGTTATCGTAAGTCCATTGCAGGAACATGCCGATGTTGTCGGTTAACCGGCCGGCGGCGAAGACACTCCCTGTCGCGAATATGAGCGAGTTGTTCTTCTGGAAATCCGCGTGAGGATCCGGGCTTTTCGAGGTGTTATTGACGCTGGAGTCGCTTACTACTCCCATCACTGACAAGGGAATGACGTTGCGGCCTATCGTGTAGCCGGTCATCTTGAACATGCGGCCGTACGGTGTCAGTTCGGGGAATTGCCCACCCGCATGGCAGGCCACGCAGTTTTGCCCGGTTTGGCGGGCAAAAGCAGGCAATGCCTGTGCCAACTGCGGCATCATGAACAGGATCACCATCAAGGCGATCACCGTCGACGCGAATCGCGACATCGGAACTCGTGCGCACATGAAGCACTCCTCCACCGATCCACCTAGCAAGCACTCTAGCGACGGGGCGGCAGAGACATCTTGATCGGGATCAAATACGGCACAGGCGATCCATCGGGCCCGCCCCGACGGTCGAGCAAACGAAGTGACATTGGGCGCGATGCTGCACTTGCGCCTGGAGTTGGAAGCCGATCCGATCTCTCCACGGAACTCGCCACCGGCCCTAGGCAATGCCGCAACCGTTGCCTCTGAACCGCAGTCCGACTTGATTCAAATCAAATTCGAGATCCGATTCGAGATTGATCATTTGGCTTTCTGTTTTGGGGCCAAACAATGCGAAACGTCACCAAGGCGGTCTTTTCGTATCTGCGTCGCGGAGCGAAACCCGATCGATCGAGCAATCCCAGCGGCTACCGTTCCCTCCGCTTCTGGCCGGCTCTTGGTCTCGCCCTGTTGGCGAATTTCTCTCTCAGTGCATGGGCCGCGGGGCCGTTTCCCACGAACATGTGCCCTGCGGACAGGCTGGGGACGAACCTCAATTGCACGGCGAACGATGTTCAGGTCGCCAGCGTGCAGGTGCTCAACAACGTGACGACCTGCGTGTCGGGCGACCAGGTCAGCCTGCACCTGCAGGCGAATCTGCACGCCAACTCGCAGCAGCGTTACAACGTCGGCATCTTCATGGCGCAGGATGGCAAGACGACGTTGCAGACTTCCGCCAACAATGGCAGCGCGATGTGCTCAACGTTCGGGCTGCCGCTGTCGCCGCCACCGTTCGCCAACCTCGACCGTAATGCCTGCGGCGATTTCGATACGAGCACGTTACCGTCGTAGCCGCCGCCTACGCCACTCGATCTCGGCCTCGTCACGGTCACCTGCACTCCGGATGCCAATGGTTATCTGAACATCCCCACCATTGTCACTTGGGAAACCAATGCGGACACGTCCGGCTGCCAGGCGCCGGGAGCGGCCTACTTCGTTCCTGAAAACAAGTCCAAATGCGAGACGGGAATTTCTCAGCGCATCGAAGTACAGGTCATTGGCAAGATCGTCGTCACCAAGCAGACGCTTCCGCCCGCTGCTCCTGGAACCTTTTCGTTCACGGCGAGCGGACCGCAGGTCTCGCCCGCCGCTTTCTCGCTCGCGGACGGACAATCGCAGACAGTCGTTACCGCGCCGCTCGGAGCAACCGCGCAGGACTATGTGATCTCGGAACAGCCGCTCGCCGGCTGGACGCCGGGCGCGCAGATCATCTGCAAGGACACCGACGGCGACATCGCGCCGTTCGTGGACGTGAACAACGCCACCGGCACGATCACCGCGCATATGAGCGCCTCGGCCGATCAGGCGTTCTGCACCTTCACCAATTCGCGGCAGGCTTCAATCACGATCAACAAAGCCGCCCTTGGCGGAGACGGCAGCTTCGGATTCAGCGGCTCTGCAGGCATCGCACCGTTCGTCATCGCCACGAGCGCAGGCACGGGACAGGCGTCGATCGAAAATCTCAACGCTGGCACTTACGCGATCACCGAGCTTGCACCGCCGGGCTGGGACCTGACCGGTCTGAGCTGCGCCGATCCGACCAACGACTCGACGGTCAGCCTTGCCAATGGAACCGCCACGATCAATCTGGCCAGCGGCGAGAACGTCACCTGCACTTACACGAACACGCGACGCGCATCGATCACCGTGATCAAGACAACGGTCGGCGGCGACGGCACGTTCTCGTTCACCGGGCCGCAAAGCCCTGCAAATCCGGGCGGGACGTTCCAAATCACAACGTCGGGCGGCTCAGGACAAGTGGTATTGACCAACCTGGTTCCCGGCAACTACAGCGTGGCGGAGGTCGCTCCCTCCGGATGGGATCTCAGCAACTTGAGTTGCACCGATCCCAGCGGAGGCACGTCGACGACAGGTTCCGCCGCCAACATCGGACTTGCTGCCGGTGAAAACGTCACCTGCACGTTTACCGACACGAAACGCGGTGCCATCGTCGTGCAGAAGCAGGCACTCGGGGGAGATGCCACGTTCGACTTCACCGGCACGCAGACGTTTTCGATAACGACCGCGGGCGGCAGCGGCCAGGACGTCGCGACCTTTGCATCGATTGCGCCAGGCGCTTACACAATCACGGAATCAGCGCTCGCGCACTGGAGCCTCACCGGGCTGAGCTGTGCGGACCCGAGCAACGACTCGACGACGAGCATCGGCACGCGGACCGCCACGGTCAACGTCGCCGCGGGCGAAACCGTGGTTTGCACCTTCACGAACACGCGGCTCGCCACGCTGACGATCATCAAGCAGGCGGCGCCGCATATCGCCGCGCCAAACACGCCGAGCTTCCCGTTCAACGCGACGGGGCTGTCGCCGACGAGCTTCTCGCTCGCCGACGACGGCGTGAATCCGAATTCGACGACGTTCAACGACCTGACGCCGGGCGCAGCCTACACAGTGACGGAAGGCGCCGTTGCGAACTGGCTGCTGACGTCGATCACGTGCACGGACTCTACCGACTCGAATCCGGCGAATCGCTCGACGGTTGATCTTGCCAATCGCACGGTGACACCGAACCTGCAGGCGGGCGAAACGCTGCGCTGCGTATTCGCGAACGTGCGCAACGACAACGGCGCGATCACGATCACCAAGCGCACACTCGGCGCGCTCTCCGCGGGCACGGGTGGCAGTTTCAATTTCTCCAACTCCGGCGGCGTACTGGGTTCGCCGACCGATCCGCAGACGTTCACGATCACCACGACCGTGCAGAATCCGACGGGCTCTCAATCCCTGACCGAACTGCCGGGCAATCAGACGTACACGATCACGGAAACACCGGTGAGCGGCTGGGATCTGCAGTCGTTTATCCAGTGCGTCGTCACTAGCGGTAGCAATACGACGTTCACCCCGGTCGCGAACGGCGTGACGATCAGTCTCGGCGTTACCAACGGCAGTGTGGACGGCGCGGCATGCACGTTCGTGAACACGCACCAGGCAAGCATCACGATCGTGAAGTCGGCGACGCCCAAGGATCCGCAGGACTTCACCTTCTTGAGCACCGGCGGCAACGGCGTGCCTGCAAGCTTCACTCTGCAGGACGCCGTGCCCCCGACGTCGCCGAACACGCTCGCGTTGCCCGGGCTGCCCCCAGGCACCTATACCTTCACCGAGCAGGCGACGGCTGGCTGGCGCCTGATTTCGATCGCATGCAGCGGCGGAACGTCGGTGACGACCGATGCCGGCAGCGGCCTTGCCACGATCAACCTGCAGGCCGGCGAATCGGTGACCTGTACCTACAACAACGCGAAGAACGGCACCATCACCATAAGGAAAATCGCGAACGGCGGCACGGGCACGGAACAGTTCGCGTTCTCCGGCCCGCCTGCGCTGACGGGGTCGATTGCCGGCGGGCAATCCCTGAGCGGATCGTTCGCCGCGGGCACCTATTCGGTCACCGAACTCGTGCCCGCCGGCTGGGACCTCACCAACATATCGTGTACCGGCGGCACGGTCACGATGACTGGCGCGGCGACCAACTCGACGAGCAGCTTCGTGGCGGGCGACACCACGGCCAACATAACGATCGCCTCGGGTGACGCGGTCGATTGCACCTTCACCGACACCAAGCGCGCCAGCCTCACCATCGTCAAGAATACGATTGGTGGCGACGGCACCTTTTCCTTCTCCGGCGCGCAGAATTTCCAGCTGCAGACCTCGGGCGGCACCGGGCAGAACACGACGGCATTCGCATCCGTGCCACCGGGAACCTATGCGGTTACCGAGCTCGCCACGACCGGATGGAGCCTAACGGCACTGACCTGCTCGAGCGGCGGCGTGATCGACCTCGGCAGCGCAACTGCGACCGTCACGCTGGCCAGCGGCGCGAGCATCGTGTGCACCTTCACCGATACGAAGCTCGGATCGATCCGCATCACCAAGCGAATCGAGTCGGATGAGACCGCTGCGTTTTCATTCACGGTACCGCCGTCGATGGACCCGTCCGGATCGTTCACGCTCACACCGAGCGTGCAGGCAACGACAATTTCGCGAACCTTCGACAACCTGGCTCCGGGCAGCTATTCGATCAGCGAAACGCCGATCCCCGCCGGCTGGGTTCTCGTCGGCCTGACCTGCACAGGATCGGCGAACGGCAGCACCGTGGACCTGGCCAGGGCCAATGCGGTGATCAACCTCGGCGCAGGCGAAACGGTCGAATGCACGTTCAATGACACGCAGCTGTCGACGATAACGGTCAGCGTGATATCGACCGGGGGCACGGATACGTTCGGATTCGGTTCGACGAACCTCGGAGCGAATTCGTTCTCGCTCACTACACCGGCGGACGGCGAAAAGGCCAGTCGTACGTTCGGGAACCTGCCGCCCGGCACCTACTCGGTGACGGGGCTGGGAGCGCCCGGATGGACCTTCGACCAGCTTCTGTGTGTCGCGGAATCCGGAGAACGCTATTGGACGATCGCGAATCAACAAGCGACGATTACCTTGCCCCACGGCGAGGCGATCGAATGCACTTACTATTATTTGCGCCCGTTGCCTCCGCCGCCGACTGTAGCGGCACCGATGCTCTCACCATCGCTTTACATATTCATTTTCGGGATCTTCATCGTCATGGTCTGGAGAGAAGCGAGGACACATAGATGAAGAGCGAATCGCCCCGGCCATGGAAGGCCGGCGGTTCGAGTCATGTCACCACGGGCATCCATGCTGTTAATGGTACTGCCGCGCCGACCTCGGAAGGGGCAGGATCACCGAACGCCAAAATTGACGTGCATCAATAACCTTTTCCAGAGATCCGCTAGCTTGCGAAGTTGTCACTTAAAAAAAGCAAAGCACAGGAGAGCCGACATGACCATTCCGACAGAAGTGACGTTTCGCGACATGGAACCATCCGAAGCGCTGCGCACCGCCATCATCGACCGCGTACAGCGACTCGAGCGATTTGCCGGCGACATTCTTTCCTGTCACGTCACCGTCGAGCACGACGCCGCCCGCCGACACCAGGGCAATCCGTACAAGATTCACGCCCGCATATCGATGCGCGGCCGGCAGATCGACGTCAGCGGCGCCTCCAGGAGCAAGTCGCGCAAGGAGGACGCCTATGCAACGGTCGCCGATACTTTCGATGCGCTGCGCCGGCGGGTCGAAGATTACGTTCGCGTGCGCCGTGCCGACGTCAAACATTCTTCATCGGGTTCGAAAAACTCTCCTGCCTATTGATCTTCCTGCCAGCTCGTCGCGGCCAACTCACGGTGCCTCGTGCGGCACCCGCGGCATTTTCGTCGTGAACTCATTCAGAACAGCGCTGCGCGCGACTACTGGCTTTCAGGAACAGGAACCCCGCAACGTCGCTACGCGTTGCCATGGTGATTGGCATGGTCTTTGTCGCGATGCATTTTTGACCGAGATCAACACACGCTCCCGGCATAAGTTCAACCTGACGTTCGGTTGATGCATTGCTCCTGCGTGCATCTGTCGGGTCGTTGGTGATTCCTTAACCGCGCCCTTTTTACTAACGAGGAAACAGTCATGGCAAATCTCACTCATTGGAATCCGTTCAAGTCTCTATCGCGCTTTCCGAGCACGGATATCGACACCTACCTGCGCGGCTTTGCTCCGCCCGCTATCTGGGCGAACTTCGAAAGCAATGCGCCGGACATTCGCGTGGACATCAACGAAGACGATAAGGCCTATCGAGTCAAAGCCGAGATACCCGGCGTGGACAAGAAGGACATCGACGTCTCCGTCGACGGTAGTCAGGTCTCGATCAGCGCCGAGGTGAAGCGTGAGTCGAAAAAGAAAGAAGGCGAAAAGGAAGTCTGCAGCGAGCGCTACTACGGTCAGGTGTATCGTTCCTTCTCCCTGCCAACAGACGTGGACAGCTCAAAGTCCGAAGCGCGCTACGAAAACGGCGTGCTGACGATGACGCTGCCGAAGAAGTCGAACGGCCAATCGCAAAAGATCGCGGTTGCGTGAATCGCCTCGCTCCTGCGCGCCTGTCATGGGCGCGCAGGCTGCTTGTTTTTCATCCCGTGCTGCGCCATCCCGCGCCGATCGTTGCGATTTTCCAGAAACGGAGAACGCTATGGATTTGAAAGAAGCCATTTACACCCGGCGCGCTACGCGCGCATTCACCGCTGAAGCTGTCGACGACGGCAGCTTACGCGAATTGATCGACGCGGCGATCCAGGCACCTAGCGCAGTCAATCAGCAACCGTGGGCGTTCTTTGTCGTGCGCGAGAAGGCCCTACTCACGCAGATATCGGCCAAGGCCAAAGCCTATATGCTCGCTTCCACGCCGAGCGGTCTGTTGTCGCACCATTTCGAGACCATTTTCAGCGATGCTCAGTTCGACATCTTCTATGCAGCGCCGACGCTCATCGTCATTTCGAGCGCGAGGGCGAATCCGTGGGCGACCGAAAACTGCGCGCTCGCCGCTGAGAACCTCATGCTGGCCGCACGCGGAAAAGGATTGGGCAGCTGCTGGATCGGCTTCGCGCAAGGTTGGCTGCGCACCGCAGAGGGCAAGGCAATGCTCGGCATACCCGATGGCTACCTGCCGGTCGCACCGATCATCGTCGGTCATCCCAAGCTGTCTCCTCCGGCGGTGGCAAGGAAGGCGCCGGAAATTCACTGGGTCGGTCAATAGGACCCCAGAGTCGGCGAGCGGACATGAGAGTGCTCGATACAATTCGCGGCGCTGCGATTCGGCTCGACGGTACCGAGCATGATTACGACCCGATCGCAATTGACGCAAATCAATATCGGTTTGTTTATCGCGATTTATGTTGCCTGCCACATCGGAGCCATCTGCAATACCGTGATGAACGCATTCAGCGACCTAATGTGCCGACGACTGAGCCTAAGTCTGTGCTGTCGCTGTGAGCAAACGTTTCGTTCGAACACGCGTTGATGGACCGGAAGCACTGCAGATTTCGGCAGCGCCTCGGTCCAGACAACGACTAGATCGTCACAACTGAATTCGACCTGCAAGTGCGGCCTTTCGCAACTGAATGGAGAAGGCAATGTCCGTCAAGACGATTGCAGGCTTTCTATTGAGCCTGAGCTTCTGCGTCGCCAGCGGTGATTTGAAGGCGGCCGGTCGAGTCGGCGAAGTCGACGAATGGGCGAAAGTGTTCGCCGAGCAGGTTTGCGCCAGTTGCCACGGTGCGCACGGTTCGAGCAAGCTTTCCGAGATCCCGAGCCTGGCCGCTCAGTCGCAAGTATATCTCGTTGCCAAACTGGAACAGTTTCGCAACCAGGCGCTGAAACGGCCCAACCGACATATCGACCTGTTGGGTATCACACTGAATGACGAGGCAACTGTCGAAGCGCTTGCGCAATACTTCGCCAAGCAGCCACCGCCGCCACCGGTCACGCGCGACGCAACCGCCGTTGCGGCAGGAAGCAAGATCTTCAGTGACGGCATCGAAACGAAAGGAGTAGCCGCCTGCGCGGTGTGTCACGGCACGAACGCGGAAGGCTTTTGGATTGTTCCTCGCCTGGCCGGGCAGCACGCACGTTACGTAGAGCGGCAACTCAAGGCAATCCAGCTGCAACTGCGTGACGCGCCAGGTATGCACGCGATGGTAAAGGATCTCTCGCTCGAGGAGATCAAGGCAGTTGCTGCCTTCATACAATCGAAATAGCCCTGGAAACGACATCGGTCGTGAGCGATTGGCGTGACAATGTCGAAACGTGCATGCCCCAGTCTCGCAGAATGGTACGGCGAGCGCTTCGAACGCATGTGGCGTTACTATTTAGCAGCCTCCATCGCACTATTCCGCGAACGACAGGGCCAGCTTTGGCAACTCGCGCTGTCGCCCGAAGGCGTCAAAGGCGGCTACGTCGCCGCGCGCTGACTAGCAGCCAAGTCCGAAGTGTGCGCATAGCTCTCATTATGTTCGCAGGAGTCCGATCCGATGAATGAACAACTTGCTCGCGAAATTTTGGCGGATATGCTGAAGGAACAAGACCATACACATTTCCTTACCTGCACGAATGATGAGGGCGAGATCGTCATCGCGTGGGCTCCGGGAAACAATCAAATCTCGCTGGACGGCACATACTCCATCGAGCAGCTTGAAGCAATTTCATGGTGGATGCGAAACAAGGGAAACAGGAAATAGGCGTTGCTGGATATCGTATGACCCGCTAGTTGAATAATCGCGGATCGAAACCCGAGCAGCGCCGGGCCCGCTTTCCTGCATCGGGCAGCCGGCTCGCTCGCTGGACTAGCCTGGAAGAGTGCCTTGGATGACACGCCAGATGAACAAGCAGATGGCAGCCATCACGACGGCAGCCACAACCAACCATGTTCGACGCTTGGCCATTTCTCTCACCGACAAATTGCGATTTATGGTGATATGAGACGGCTAAACGGCTGCGCGCAAATTGATTCGGATCAAATCGGCTTTTCTTTCACGCCAAGCTCGCGAATCGCCCAGGGGCCGTGCGGCCGCGCGAGCTTGTCCGGGCTGAGAATTCCTTCCAATGCCTCTTGCGTCAACAACCCGCGTTGCAGGACGATGTGGCCGACGCCGGCGCCCGTCGCTTGTGCTTCGACGGCCACTTCCGTCGCCGCCACGTAGCCAATATGCGGGTTCAACGCCGTGGCGATGCCGATGGAGTTTTCGACCTGCTGACGCAAGCGATCCTTGTTCGCAGTAATTTCCGCTACGCAATTCTTCGCCAGGGTTTCACAGCCGCGACGAAGATGAGAAAGGCTGCGGAATAGACTCAACGCGATAATCGGCTCGAACGCATTCAATTGCAGTTGCCCCGACTGGGCGGCAAAAGTGATGGTGACATCGTTGCCGATGACTTCGAAAGCGATCTGGTTGACGACTTCGGGAATCACCGGATTGATCTTGCCCGGCATGATCGACGAACCCGACTGCCGCGGCGGCAGGTTGATCTCGCCGAGTCCCGCGCGCGGCCCCGATGCTAGCAGGCGCAGGTCGTTGCAGATCTTGCCGAGCTTCACCGCGACGCGCTTCAACGCACCGGACAAATGCACGAACACGCCGCAGTCCTGGGTCGACTCGATCAAATCGGGAGCAGTGATGAGGTCGATGCCGGTCAACTCCGACAGCTTGCGCCGAACGAGATCTGCATAGCCCGGATGCGAGTTGATGCCCGTGCCGATCGCGGTCGCACCAAGATTGATCTCGCGCAGGAAAGCCATCGCCTCGGCGAGGCGCAGCATGTCCTCGTCCATCATCACCGCGTAGGTGCCGAACTCCTGGCCGAGTGTCATCGGCACGGCGTCCTGCAGCTGCGTGCGCCCGACCTTGAGCACCTCGGCGAATTCCTCACGCTTGGCGGCGAAAGCATTGCGCAATTCGGCCATCGCGACGAGCAGCGCCTGTGCCTGTGCCCACGCGGCAAGCTTCAATGCGGTCGGATAGACATCATTCGTGCTCTGACCGAGATTGACGTGCTCGTTGGGATGCAGCTGATGGTAATCGCCTTTACCATGCCCCATCCATTCGAGTGCGCTGTTGGCGACGACCTCGTTCGCGTTCATGTTCGTCGACGTGCCTGCTCCGCCTTGGATCACGTCGACGACGAACTGGTCGTGCAGCGCGCCGGCGCGGATCTCGACACAGGCGCGAACAATCGCATCCGTCCGCGGCGCATCGAGCAGACCCAGCTCGCTGTTGGCAAGCGCTGCGGCCTGCTTGATCGCGGCGAGCGCGGCGACCAGCTCGGGGTTGTGGCCGATGCGCTCGCCGCTGATCGGAAAATTTTCAATGGCGCGCAGCGTGTGCACGCCCCAATAGACATCGGCAGGCACCTCGCGATCGCCGAGCAGATCGTGTTCGACTCGAAACGTCATCGCAGGCTCAGTCCAGGCTACCCTGGCACAGATATTTGATGTGCATGTATTCGTCTATGCCGTAACGCGAGCCCTCGCGACCATAACCCGATGCCTTGATGCCGCCGAACGGGGCGGCTTCGGCGGCAACGGCGCCCTCGTTGATGCCGACGAGGCCCGACTCGAGCGCCGAGGCGAGTCGCGCGATGCGGCGCACATCGCGCGTGTAGAAATACGCGGCCAATCCGTATGGCGTGCCGTTGGCTTCAGCCACGACCGCGCCTTCGTCGTTGAAACGGGACACCGGCACGACCGGGCCAAACGTTTCTTCGCAGGAACAGTCCATCGTCGCGGTTACGCCGGTCAGCACGGTCGGTTGGAAATAATTCGGTCCGAGCGCGGGCAATGGTTCACCGCCGCTAACGACCTGCGCGCCTTTGGACACCGCGTCGCGCACGTGACGCTCGACCTTCTCCACCGCACGCGCATTGATCAGCGGCCCGATCTGCGAAACGGGATCGCTCCCCGGGCCGACCTTGAGCGCAGCCACGCGCTTGACCAGGCGCTGCACGAAGTCGTCGTGCACCGCGTCGTGGACGTAGACGCGGTTCGGGCACACGCAGGTCTGCCCGCCGTTGCGGAACTTCGACGCCATCAGCCCGTCCACGGCGGCGTCGAGATCGGCATCTTCGAAAACGATGAACGGCGCGTTGCCGCCGAGCTCCAGCGACAGCTTCTTCAGCGTGTCGGCGCTGGCGCGGGCGAGATGCCGGCCGACCGGCGTGGAGCCGGTGAAGGTCAGCTTGCGCACGCGCGCATCGGCCAGCCAGACGTCGACGACTTCGGGCGCATGCGCGCGCGATGCGGTGACGAGGTTGAGCACGCCAGCCGGCACGCCGGCTTCTTCGGCCAGCTTCGCCAACGCGAGCGCGGTCAGTGGCGTGTCCTCGGCCGGCTTGGCGACCACCGTGCAGCCGGCTGCCAGGGCCGGCGCGATCTTGCGCGCGATCATCGCCGCCGGAAAATTCCACGGCGAGATCGCGGCGATCACGCCGACCGGTTCCTTCACTGCGAACATCTGGCGTCCGCGCACTGGCGGCGGGATCACGTCGCCGTAGCTGCGTACCGCCTCGGCGGCGAACCATTCGACGTAGCTGGCGGCGTAGGCGACCTCGCCGATCGCCTCAGCGAGCGGCTTGCCCTGCTCGCGCGAGATCAGCTTGCCGAGATCTTCCTTGTGTTCGAGCAGCAGCGCATTCCAGCGCGCGAGGATGCGCGAGCGATCACGCGCGGGCACGGCGCGCCAGGCGGGGAACGCTGCGTGGGCGGATTCGAGCGCGGCGCGTGCGTCGTCTGCGCCGCCATCCGGCACGCTCGCGAACGCCCGTGCAAGCGCGGGATCCTCGACGTCATAACGCGCGCCACTGGCAGCCTCGCACCAACGACCGCCGATGAAATGCTTGGAGCGCAACAGATCGTCGCGTTGCAAAGTCAGAGACATGGTGAATGCCTTAATTGTGAGTCAGTGAAGAATTTCGCTTTGTTGGTCATTCCCACAAAAAGCGGGAATGACGCTCCGTTGCTCAACCCGCCGCAACGAGCCGCGCGATGGCCTCGCCTACTTCGCTCGTCGTTGCCTTGCCGCCCAGGTCGGCCGTGCGCGGGCCGTCGCGCAGCACCTGTTCGATCGCGGCGAGGATCGCATCATGCGCATCGCGTCCTGCACCCTGCCCTTTGCCGAGGAAGTCGAGCATGAGCGCTCCCGACCAGATCATAGCGATCGGGTTGGCGATAGCCTTGCCGGCAATGTCTGGCGCGGAACCGTGCACGGGCTCGAATAGCGAGGGAAACGTACGATCGGGATTGAGATTGGCCGACGGCGCGAGACCGATCGTGCCGGTCGTCGCCGGGCCGAGATCAGAAAGAATATCGCCGAACAGATTCGATGCGACGACGACATCAAAGCGACCCGGCTGCAGCACGAAGCGTGCGCACAGAATGTCGATATGCTGCTTGTCCACCGCCACCTGCGGATAGCCGGCGCCGATCGCGTCGGCACGCCCGTCCCACCACGGCATGCTGATCGCGATGCCGTTGCTCTTCGTCGCCACGGTGAGGTGTTTGCGCGGACGCGAATTGGCCAGCTCGAACGCGTAACGCAGCACACGATCGGCGCCGAAGCGCGAATACACCGACTCCTGGATCACGATCTCGCGCTCGGTGCCGGCATACATGATGCCGCCGAGCGAGGTGTATTCGCCTTCGGTGTTCTCGCGCACCACGTAGTAGTCGATGTCGCCCGGCTTGCGCCCGGCGAGCGGGCACGGCACGCCCTCGAACAGGCGCACCGGCCGCAAGTTGATGTACTGATCGAATTCGCGGCGGAACTTGAGCAGCGAACCCCACAATGACACGTGGTCGGGCACCGTCGCCGGCCAGCCGACGGCACCGAAATACAGCGCATCCATGCCTTGCAGTTGCGCCTTCCAGTCGTCGGGCATCATCTGCCCGTGCTGTGCGTAGTAATCGCAGTGTGCCCAGTCGAAATGGACGAAATCCAAATCGATACCGAAGCGCCGTGCGGCGGCCTCGAGCACGCGCAGCCCCTCGGGCATGACTTCCTTGCCGATGCCATCGCCAGGCAGGAAAGCAATGCGATATTTGCTCATGGTACGAAAACTCCTGTGGGCGCGGGCCTGGCGGCCAGCACTTCGTCAAGCCAGCCGGTGCGCAATTCGGGAACCGAGCGCGCCAGTTGTTCGTAATAGGGATGGTGAGGGCCGCACGCATAGTCTTCGCGTGCGATCTGCGCGAGCTTGCGCCCGTGGCGCATGACCACGATGGCGTCGCACACCGCACGCACGCTGTGCATGTCGTGGCTGATGAACAGATACGACGCCTTGACTTCGCGCCGCAGTTCGCAAATCAGATCGAGAATGGCCGCGGCGACGACGGGGTCGAGCGCGGAAGTCACTTCGTCGCAGAGGATGAGGTCGGGCTGCGCGGCGAGCGCCCGCGCGAGGTTCACGCGCTGTTTCTGGCCGCCGGACAAGCCGACGCAGCTGCGCTCTGCGAGCGTCGCCGGCAGTTTGACCAAATCGAGCAATTCGGCAACGCGACGCCGACGCGCGCTCGCGTCCATGTCGTGGAAGAACGCGAGCGGCCGTTCGAGAATCTTCGCCACCGTGTGCGCGGGATTGAGCGCGGTGTCGGCATGCTGGAACACGATTTGCACGCGGCGCAGCGTCTCGCGGTCGCGCTGCGCCAGCGTCGCGGGCAATGGATGCCCGCCAAAGCGAATCGTGCCGGCCGCGGGCGCGATCAACCCGGCGATGCATCGCGCCAGCGTCGATTTGCCGGATCCGGATTCGCCGATCACACCGATGGCCTGCCCCGCATACAACTGGATCTCGACGTCTTCGAGCACCGGGTGTTCGCACTTGCCGTCGCGCACGCGGCCATAGCCGGCCGACAGTGCGGTGACTTCGAGCAACGGCATCGCAGAGGGTTGGGCGGACACGTCAGGCGCGCGCTCGCCAATGCGCGAGGCTGCGAGCAGACTGCGCGTGTAGTCGTCTGCTGGCGAGGCAAGAATCTGCAGCGTGCTGGCACATTCGCGCATGCGGCCATGGCGCAGCACGAGAATACGATCCGCCATCTGCGCGACGACGGCGAGATCGTGGCTGACGTAGATCGCGCTGACGCCGCGCTCGCGCACGGCGCGGCGGAACGCGGCGAGCACTTCGACCTGAGTCGTCACGTCGAGCGCCGTGGTCGGTTCGTCGAAGATGACGACGTCCGGATCGGCGATCAGGGCCATCGCCGCCATCAACCTCTGCAACTGGCCGCCGGAAACTTCGTGCGGATAACGCTGACCGATCGTCTCGGCATCCGGCAGCGCCAGTTCGCGGAACAACTCGATTGCTTTGCGCTCGGCCGCAGCGCGTTCGAGCACGTCGTGCAGCAGCGCGGGCTCGACTACCTGATCGAGAAGCCGCCGTGAGGGATTGAACGAAGCCGCCGCGCTCTGCGCGATATAGGCGATCTTGCGGCCGCGGAGCGAACGCTTGCCCGATTCGGGCAGCGTCAACACATCGACGTCACCCACCTGCACACGGCCGCTGGCAATACGGCAGCCGCGGCGCGCATAACCCATCAGTGCAAGCGCGATGGTGGTCTTGCCCGAACCGGATTCGCCGATCAGTGCCAACACCTGCCCCGGCTCGACCGTGAAACTGATGTCGTGCACGAGACTGACATCGCCAACGGCGATACGCAGGTTCTCCACTTCGATGCGCGCGCCCATCAGTGCACCGCCTTGCGCGCATCGCGCCCGGGCAACGCGTCGACGACAAGGTTGACCGCCATCGTGAGCGTGGCGATCGCCAGCGCCGGCGCGACGACGGCGAGGCCGCCTTCCCACAATGCGCCGAGGTTTTCTCGCACCAGCGTGCCCCAATCCGCCGCGGGCGGCTGCACGCCCAGGCCGAGGAAGCTCAGGCTCGCGAGCAGCAGCACGACGTAGACGAAACGCAGGCCGAGGTCGACGAGCATCGGCGCCGCAATATTCGGCAGCACCTCATGCAGCATGAGATACCAGCGTGACTCGCCGCGCGTGCGCGCAACCACCACGTAGTCGAGCGCGGCAACATTCACGGCGAGCGCACGCGCGATTCGGTACGCGCCGGGCACGTAAATGATCGCCGCGGTCGTCACCAGCAGCGGAACGGACGTGCCAAACGCGGCGACCATGATCAGCGCGAACAGCTTGCTCGGAATCGAAATCAGCGTATCCATGCCGCGGCTCAGCACGGCATCGAGCCAGCCACCGCTGACCGCGGCGAGCAGCGCGAAACCGGTGCCGACGGCGCTGGCGCCCACCGCGGCGACCAACGCCACGACGACGGTGTAGCGTGCGCCGAGAAGCACACGTGCGAGCATGTCGCGACCGAGATAGTCGGCACCGAGCCAGTGCCCGATTTGCGCCGGCGCAAATACCGGCAATCCGCCGATGTCCTGTGCACCGGCCGATATCCACCACGGGGCCGCAAGTGCGACCAGCAGCCACGCCAGGATGACGAGCAGCCCGAGTGTGCCGGGCACGCCGAGGCCGAACACGCCTGAGCGGCGGCGTGCAGACGCAGCGGAAGCGGACCGGGCAGGAATCGATGCGTTCATCGGGCGTGGCGCAACCGCGGGTTGGCCAGGATGCCGATCACGTCGGCGATCAGCACGAGCAACAGATAACCAGCACAGAAGATCATCGTGCAGGTCTGCACCAGCGGCATGTCGCGCTGGCTGACGCCGTCGACCATCAGCTTGGCGACGCCGGGATAGTGGAAGATCGTCTCGACGATGATCACACCGCCGAGCAGGTATGACGTGCTCAGGGCAACGGCATTGGCGATCGGCCCGATCGCATTCGGCATGGCCTCGCGCAGGACGAGGCGCAGCGGCGGCACGCCCTTCAGCCGCGCCATTTCGATGTACGGCGCATCGAGTTGGTCGGCAAGCGCCGCGCGCGTCATGCGCATCATCTGCGCAACGACCACGCAGCACAGCGTCAGCACCGGCATCACGAATACGCGCGCAGCGCCGGACAGCGAATCGATGTCGCTGGCATAGGACAGCGCCGGCAACCAGCCGAGCTTGACCGAAAGCAGCAGCACGGCCAGTGTGGCGATGAGGAATTCCGGTACCGAGACGAGCACGACCGCGCCGTTGTTGAGCAGGCGATCGAGCCAGCCGCCGCGGAACACCGCCGCAAGCGTGCCGAGCAGCAGTGCGAGCGGCACTGCGATCACCGCAGTTACCGCCGCGAGCAGCAACGAGTTCGGCAAGCGGTTGCCGATCAACTCCATCACCGGCGCATCGCTGACCAGCGAACGACCGGGATTACCGCTGACGAGGCCGGCCAGCCAATGCAGATAACGCAACGGCAGCGGTTGATCGAGTCCCATCTGCGTGCGCAACGCGGCCAGCGTTTCCGGCGTTGCATCCTGGCCGAGCAGTTCCTGCGCGGCATCGCCGGGTAGGACCGCGGTGATCAGGAACACCACGACCGACACGAGCAACAGCGAGATCAGTGCGAGCCCGAGACGTTGCAGTATCAGACGCAGCAGCGGGCTCATGCGTCCCACCATACGTGTTCGGCGAACTCGTAGCCCATCAGCCCGCCGACCGGAATCGTCGACAAGCCCTTCAGACGCGCGTTGTGCGCGTCGAGCGAAGAAAGGAACAGCGGAATCGCCACGCCACCCTTTTCGTGGATCATCGTCTGCATGTCGGCGTACATCGCCTTGCGCTTGGACTCGTCCACTTCGGAACGTGCGGCGACGAGCAACTGGTCGAACTGCGGATCCTTCCAGTGCGCGTCGTTGTTGACCGCACGGGACTCGAAGAACTCGGTCAATACCGCGTCGGCGTTGGGCCGTGGATTGACATTGCCCCAGCCCACCGCGCTCTTGCCCCAGTAGTGGGACCAATAGCCGTCCGGCGGCATGCGTTGCAATTGCAGATTCATGCCGATGCGATTCGCGCTTTGCTGCAGCGCCAGCGTCATCTCGACGCTGAGATTCGCCACTGGCGAGGCGACGACGGGAATCGGCGTGTTGCCCAGGCCGCTGCGCTCGAAGTGATAGCGCGCCTTGTCGAGATCGAGTTCGCGCTGCGGCAGGCCGGCGAAGTAGAAACGGTTGGACGGATGGATCGGCTGATCGTTGGCGACGATGGCATTGCCGAGCGCGACCGACTCGGCGATACGCGCGCGATCGAACAGCAGCTTGATCGCGATGACGAAATCCGGGTTGCTGCCGGGCGCCATGTCCTGACGCATCGCGAGATCGCTGTACTGGCCCGACGACTGGCGGAACACGGCGAATCCCGGCGCGCCTTCCACGCGCCGCACCGAGCGCGGATCGATCGCGGCGACGAGATCGAGGTCGCCCGACAGCAGCGCGTTGACGCGCGCGCCTTCGTCGCCCAGGCCGGCAAGTTCGACCTCGTCCACGTACGGGCGACCTTCGCGCCAGTAATCGCGGTTGCGTACCACGATCGAGCGCAGGCCGCGCTTGAATTCCTTGAGCTTGAACGGGCCGGTGCCGATTCCAGAGTTGAAGTCGCGCGTGCCGGCGGGAACGATGGCGAATGGGAACGTCGCCAGCATCGCCGGCAGGTCGGCGTTGGACTGGTGCAGCAGGACTTCGACTTCGCCGGGCGCGGACGCGCGCACGCTGTCGATCTGGTCGGCGAGCACTTTTGCGCGCGAAATCGTTGCCGGATCCTTATGCCGCATCAGCGAGAACACGACGTCTTCCGCGCGCAGCGCGCGACCGTCGTGAAAATGCACGCCGCCGCGCAGCTTGAACGTCCAGCGCTTCGCATCGTCGCTGTCGAAACGCTCGGCCAGCGCGGGCTGCGGAGCGAGACTGGCGTCGAAGCTCGTCAGGCAGTTGTAGAGCATGCGCGAACGCGCATAGTCGGTCTGATTCGAGAGTCGTGCCGGATCGAGCGTATCGGCGATCGACGAGGCAGCGCTGGCTACGCGCACACGGCCGCCGTAGCGCGGCTGTGCCGCCGCGACGCCTTGCGCAAGCGCGGCGATGCGATGCGACGCGGCCAGCGCCATGCCGGCACCGGCCAGCATCTTCAACACATCGCGACGCGAAGCGCCGCGCGCGAGCGCATCGAGGACTCGACCACTGTCGGCCGTTCCGAGAAGATCGCGCAGGCGTGGATCGCTCATGCGCCGGCGCCGTTTACAGGCCGACGAGCGCGGCCAAACCGCCGGCGTCGGCGATCTCGGTGTAGCCGTATTCGGGATTGCCGGGGCCATGGCCGCGGTTGATCCAGGCCTTGTCGCGAATGCCGATGTCGAACGCAGTCATCAAGTCGTAGCGCAGGCTCGAGGACACGTGCAGCATGTCTTGCGGATTGCAGCCGAGCGCATCGATCATGTACTCGAACGGGCGCATGCGCGGCTTGTACGCCTGCGCCTGCTCGGCGGTGTAGACGCGATGGAACGGCACGCCGAGCAACTTCACGTTTTTCAGAATGTCTTTATCGTCCGCGTTGGACAGGATCACGAGCGGAATCTTGTCGGCGATCTTGGCCAGGCCCGCTACGACATCCGGATGCGGCCCCCAGGTCGGCACCGCGTCGCAGATGCGCTGCGCTTCGGCGTCGATGTATTGAAATTTCCATTTGCGCGTGAGCCGGCGTAGCGAATTTTTCAACACGTCGCCGAGCGGCTGCCACGCACCGAGCACCTCATCGAGACGATAGGCGGTGAAGTCGACGAGGAATCGCGGCATGTCTTCCGCCTTGACGCGGTCGGCGAAGATCTCGCGCGCCATGTCGTTCGGCTTGTAGTTGATCAGCGTGCCGTAGCAGTCGAAGGAGATGTACTTGGGCCTGAAGGTCATCGCAGCGCACCTGTCGCGAGTTGGAGTCGGAATTTCTGAGATTGAAGCATGCGCCCAGTCGCGCGTCATCGCGTTGTCGAGGCCGGCCTCGTCGAAAACTGCGGTTTGGCCCCCTGCGCTCAGCAGATCAAGCTGGCCGGTAGATCGCGTAGACCTTCTTTACGTATTCCCGGCTCTCCCAACTGCAATGCGCGCCCTGCTCGACGAGGAAGATGTCGCCCTTCTTGAACTTGCCTTCGCGGCCTGCGCCATCCACGAACGCCACGCTGCCAGCCAACAGGTACATCAGTTCGAAATGACGGTAAGGCATGGCCAGGCGACGATATGGAGTCGAATCCCAGGTTCCGCAGACGAATTCGCCATCCGGTGAACGGTAGTCGCTGTAGTTGCGGCAGCTCGGCGTCGGCCCCACCAGCAACTCGGCTAGCGGTGCGCCGGACGGCGTGAGCTGTGGGCTTCCCTCGACTGGGATCATGGCCGCCTTGTCGTCCGGGCCGCCGCTGCGACGCAGGAAGATAAGAGTGACCGCCTCATCGGCCGACCACGCAATGCTCGCGCCACGGGTCAGCACGACACTGGCGTCGGGCTCCAGCGCTAGCGCACGCCCATCCGTTTCCAGCGTCACCCTGCCCTTGTGCACGATCAGGAATTCATCCGCCGGCATCGAGGCGACCTTACCCCAACCCGGCGGCAGCTGCAGCACACCGACTGTCACCGGTCCTTCCGTCGTGGGAAGCAGGCTGCGGCAGACGAGAAAAGGATCTTCGCCTCCTGCCAGGGCAACCGGCACTGTCGCAGCTTCGCTGTCCGCAAACGCACGAAGATCGACGAAGGATCGCACCACGGGCGCTGCTTTCGGAACAGGTTGAGGACTGCTCATTGCTTGGATTCTCCTCTATGAAATCGGATTCGATCATCAAGATGGTTTTCGAACGAACTCGCCGCTCGTCATTCCTGCCTAGAGCATGCGCGAATGACCAGCGAGAGCACGGCGACGCAATATCAAAACTCCGACACCTTGCCCCATTGCGATTTGTCGAAGCGGGACAGGCGGTATTGCGAGGTTTCGGCGATGGGCTTGCGCCCCAGCACCAAATCGGCGACGAGGTGCCCGGCACCGGGACCAATGCCGAAGCCGTGTCCGGAAAAACCCGCCGCCAGAAGCAGCCCTTTCACGCCGATATCGCCGTCGATCACCGGAATGCCGTCCGGAGTGGAATCGATATAGCCGGCCCATTCCGCCTGCACCGGTACGTTTTGCAATTCCGGCAGCAAGGCGCATGCACGTTTCAAGATCAAGTCGAGCGTATTGCGCGAGGGTCGCGGATCGAGGATGCGCATGGCTTCCATCGGTGTCGGACGATCCATCGCCCAGCGCTTGCGGGATTCGAAACCGGCGCGCCAGGCTTGCAGACCACCGGGAGAAAGCAATCGCCAGCGTTTGGCGAACATCGGCAGGAAATGTTTCGCGGCGCCAATCATGCCCGGAGTTGGATCGACTTTGCCGAAACCGGAAATAGCCAAGGTGTGCGCGCCGTCACTTCGACGCGTCACGGAAACGGCCGATGTGTGCAGTGCCGCGGGCAGCCCTTTTGCACCGGGTGCGACGGACAATATCGAACTGCGTATCGCCGCCTGCGGAAACGCGATGCCGATCTGGTGCAGGAAACTCGCCGCCCAGGCCCCGCCCGACAGCACGACCTGCCGCGTGCGGATGACGCCGCGCTCGGTGATCACGCCGCAAACCGAGCCCGCTTGTTGCTCGATGCCGCGCGCGGCGCAGTTCTGCACGACCATGCCGCCGTGCTTGAGCACGCCCCGGGCGATCGTCGGAGCGGCGCTCGACGGGTCCGCGGTCCCGTCGGTCGGTGACCAAACGCCGCCCCTCCATGGTTTGCCCGTTGCCGCACCGCGTTCAGTGGCCTCCACCACGCTCAGCATGTGCGTGACGACGCCTTCGCCGCGGGCGAACTTTCCCCAGGCCGCCCAGGTTTCGATCTCCTTCTCGTCGTTGGACAGGTAGAGAAGACCGCAACGCGAGAATCCGGGATTTTCGCCGATGTCCGCGGCCATCTCCTCCCATAGCGCAAGGCTTCTGGTGGAAAGCGGCAATTCGCGCGCGTCGCGGTTCTGCTGGCGGCACCAGCCCCAGTTGCGGCTCGATTGTTCCGCGCCGACGCGGCCTTTTTCGAGCAGGACGACGCGCTGGCCCGCGCGAGCCAGCCAATAGGCCGTACTCGTTCCGACGATGCCGGCACCGATCACCACAGTATCGGCACTGGCAGGCAGCGCATCGGCGGTAACGACGGTCATCAACGGGGGAGACATCGATTTTCCTGTTCTCAACAATCTTGGTTCGCGCATGTTTGGCCGAGCGCGGCGTGGCTATGGATATCGCGTCGCACAGGGAGTTGCAGTTGCTCTTTCAACCCGAGCCGTGCCGGTGAAACTAAGGGGAAAATGGCGGCATAGGGTTCTGCATCCGCGCTGCAAATGATGTTGCGCAATTGCGAAGCGGATGACCACGACAGTAAATGCCGCCGCATGCCTCCCTACCGCTGATCTGCCCGAAGTCGGCCACACGCCTCTCCGCGTCAATGCAGCATGTCCTGCAGTTTGTAGTAGGCGCCCACGAGCGGAAGAAACCAGGCCGGGCCGAAATGACCTGGAATGGCCGGCCAGTCGAAGTCCTCCCAGGGGTTCAGAGAGACGTTGCCGTCCATCACTTCGGCCATGACCTTGCCCATATAGGTCGACATCTGGGTGCCGTGCCCGCTGTACCCCATCGAGTAGAACAGGCCGTCGTGCTCGCCGGCGCGCGGCAGGCGATCGGCAGTCATGTCGACCATGCCGCCCCAGCAATAGTCGATGCGCACGTTCGCAAGCGAGGGGAAAACTTGCAACATCGAGCGTTGCAGAATCTTGCCGCTCTTGATGTCCGATCGGGCGCCGGACTTGGCAAAGCGGGCACGGCCGCCGAACAGCAGGCGGTTGTCGGGCGTGACGCGGAAGTAGCTGACGAAGTTCATCGTGTCGGCTGCGTTGCGGCGGCGAGGCAGAAGCCGGTCAAGCAGGTCGATCGGCAGCGGCTCGGTGACGATGAGGAACGCCCCCACCGGCACGATGCGGCGCCGGTAGTACGAGAGCGGACCCACGGCCGAAGTGCCGGTGGCCAGCAATACCTGGCGCGCGCGGACAACACCCTGCGGCGTCGACAGCTCGTGCGCATGGCCGTTCAGCCGTTTCAACCCTGTGACCGGCGCCGATTCGTGAATCTTCACCCCGCGCCGAGCGGCAGCGGTGGCAAGGCCATGGACGAACTTGCCCATGTGCATGGCCGCGCTTTTCTTGAAGATCATGCCGCCGAAATAACGATCCGAACCGAGTTCGGAAGCCAGTTCCTGTCGCGAAACCATGTAGGTATCGGGGTCGGCGCCGCGCGCGAGCATTTCCTGCGAACGCGCCAGCTTGTCGTAGTGAGCGGGTTTGGCGGCGAGCTTGAGCTTGCCCACGCGATGGAAATCGCAATCGATTCCTTCTTCGCGAATGATGGCTTCGACCGTATCGACTGCCATGTCGAAGCTCTGATAAAGCTTTTTCGCCACAGTCTCGCCAAAACGGTTCGCCATGCCGGAGTAATCTTGGGCGAAACCGTTGTTGCACATGCCGCCGTTGCGGCCCGACGCGCAGCCGCCCACCATTCCCGCTTCCAACAACATGACGCTCGCACCTTTTTTGGCCAGTGCGATCGAGGCGGACAAGCCGGTGAAACCGCCGCCGACAACGGCGACGTCGACTTCGCCTTCGACGGGGCCTTTCGCGCCGTCGCTGAAGCGCGGCGCCGTATCCAACCAATAGGGAGTCAGTTTCATGAGGTTGTTTTTTCGAATCGAATGAAGGTTGGCGAATGCGTCGTCGCGGAATGTTTCATCGCTAGCCGAGAGATTGGCTGGCCAGCGCAAACATGCGCGCTGCGGTTGAAGGATCGGGTCTATGCCCGCGGATCATCGTCGTGACGCTTCCGACCTCGGCAAGGCCGACAGCCGCCAACCACGAAGACAAACCGCTATCGCCCGGCGTATCGACGCGCAGGAATTCTCCGGCCTTGCGTCGCATGAAGTGAAGTATCAGGGCTTTCGCATCGTCGACGTTTTTTGCAACGACGGGTCCGATCGTGTACCCGAGACCGAAGCGGCGGCAGACGGCAAAGCCCTGGATGTTCCCGTTGCGCTCGATTACCGCGGTTGCACCCACCCTGGTGAGTTCCGTGAGCAGCGACCGGCGAACGACAGCGGAAGCGCACCGATCGAGTTCGAGTATCGCGCGCAGGTCGAACGGAGCCGCCGGCCTGATGTCGCCGACCTCGCTCATCGAAACGGCGGTATCCGCCGACGTCGTTGCCTGATGCTGGTGAACGGTTCCGACACTTTCGAACCCAAGGGCCTGGTAAAGACGGAGCCCTTCCCGCGTGGAATTCAGCAGGATGGTTCGCTCGCCCATGTCGCGCAGCAGATTCGTCGTCAATGCGCGTCCCAATCCACAGCGCTGCATCGAAGACGAGACGATGATCATGCCGCAGGTCGCGAACGCGTCGCCATACGGCCACCACAGGGCCGATGCGACGAGGCGCCCTGCGCATTCCGCGACGATTCCGTGCCCCAGATCCAGCGCAAAGCGCCAATCCTCGCTTCGATAGGGCCAGCCCATTTCCGCTGACAGTGCGGTGGCGCGGTCCGCATCGGCATCGCTCATCGCCCGCAGCGAAATGGGCCGAATGGCGGCGATTTCGCCACCCTCCCCAACGATGTTTCCCTGGAAATCGGCGCGCTTCATTTCCGTGCCTCAGAAATACTTCAGCCAGCAAATGTCGCGACGGCGCTTCTTCAGCCGCGAGAACCAGACCGTCGGAATGTAGAGCGGTATGATCAGTGCGACATACCAGACCAGCACCCAGGCATAGCTGTCGACTCCGAAGGTCGGCCCGTGATTGGGACCCCAGATTGCCAGCGCGCTGTGATAGAGGATCCGCAGCAGACTCAGGTGGAAAAGGTAGAAGAACATCGGCGCGCCGCCAAAGACCGCCAAAGCAGCAGCGAGGCCCGACCCCTGGATCCGATCGAACAAGACGAGCAGCAGCGCACCGAGACCCAATGTCGGCAGCAGGAACAACAGCGACGGGGGATATTTGGTCATCGAGATGAAACTGTAGAAGCTACGCAGCGCATCGTCATCGACCACGAACCAGGGCCTGTCGCCGTAGATGTTGAGCGCGCGCAGCACAACGAAAGCGATCAGCATGCCGCAACCCAGCACGAGCAGACGACGCTGCCGCGTCTTGGGTGCCACGGAAGGCAGAAACCAGGGACCGATGCCATAGCCGAGCAAGATGACGCCGATCCAGGCCAGGATCGGATAGGTCGTCTTCACCGTCACGCCGAACGGCAACGTGAATGAGCCACGCTGGTGTATTTCAGCCCATAGCGGAAACAGGGGATCGCCCGTCTGAAGCTGGATCGGATCGAGCAGGTTGTGGCCGCAGACGATTACCAAACCGATCGCGACAAGCATGTAATGCGGCAACCGGATGAGTCCTGCCAGCACGATCATGCACACGCCGATGCACCAGATGACCTGGAGCCACAGAGTCAGCGGCGCAAACCCCCAGTAAAGCGGCGACAGGAAAAGGACCTCGATCGCCATCAGCAGCAGGCCGCGTTTCAGCAGATACGATGTAGTTTCCCGAAGCGTATGGTTGCTGCGGAACAGAAATACGCCGAGCCCGGTCAGCGCCACGAAGATCGGGGCGCAAAGGCTCACTGCGAATCGCGCAAGGATCAGCGCAGGCATGGCCGTTCGCGCATCGACAGGATCGGCGACCCCGACATAGACAAACCATGTCTCCCGAACATGATCGAGCAGCATGAGGACCATTACGAATCCGCGCAGCGCATCGATCGCGGTCAATCGCATTCGCGTCTTCGCTTGGTCCGTGGAGGAAGACAGAGTTTTCGCAGGTGCCTGCTGTTGATATGCAACGCTTGCCATGATTGCTCCCTCACGTGGAGCAGAGTTGCAGTAAAGGTCAGTCGGAATTGCTTGCCGCGATGGCGTCGATTTCGATCAGGCAGCCGTAGTGGAGTTCGGGGACCGGAACCACGGAACGCGCCGGCCGCGCGTCGCCCAGCGCCGCGGTGTAAATCGCGTTGAACTTCGGCCAGTTTTCGATGCCGACGATATAGGCCGTCACTTTCAGCAGCCGCTGCGGATCGCTGTTCGCCGCACGCAAGATGGCGAACAGGCTGTCCAGCGCCATCTTCGCTTGCTCTTCAAAGTTGGCATCGATCTTGTGCGTTCCGTCTGGACTCAGCGGAAGCTGCCCGGACACATAAATCAAGCCGCCGTGCCGGATCGCCTGCGAATAGTGACCCTTAGGAATGGGCGCACCCTTCGTCGAAATGCTCTCGATGACTGCCCCATCCGCGTCCATCACCAACCTCCGAAACGATGCCATTCTGCTTCGACGATGTCGGATGCACCGCGAACCACGTGATAGCTCCCGTGCTGCGCGCCCGTGGCGCAGGCATGGTTGGGCAGGATGCGCACGCGATCGCCGATCGCGAGATCCGGCAACTTGTCATTCGAACCAGGGCGAAGCGCGATGATGCCGTGCTCCTGGTTGGCGTCGGCGACGATCAGGTCCGCATACGGATTTCCGGCCATGTCGCACACGACGCCATAGCCGTGATTCACGTCCTGCTTCGAGGTTCCGCGGTCCTGCGACATTGCCATCCAGCCGGCATCGACTAGGATCCAGCCCTTGTCGCGCTGGTGCCCGATCACGGTAGCCAGTACCGACAGAGCAATATCTTCGATGCGGCACACACCGACGCCGGCCATGAACAGGTCGAAGAATACGAAGACGCCGGCACGCACTTCGGTCACGCCCGTGAGGTCGACCGCGTTGTGCGCGGTCGGCGTGGAACCGACGCTGACGACGGGACAGGCAAACCCCGCTTCACGCAGAACGGCGGCGGCTTCGACCACGCTGCGCCGTTCGACTTCCGCGCATTGCCTGAGCGCATCGCTGCCGCGCGCGGCATAGCTCGCGCCGGCATGGGTCATCACGCCGCGCAGCTCCGCGCCGTCCGCGAGGCGGCGGCCGATGTCGATCAAGCGGTCCCTGTCGGTGGGAGCGACGCCGGAACGATGACCGTCGCAGTCGATTTCGATCAGCGCCGGAATGCGCACTCCTGCGTTGCGCGATACGTCCGCTACCGCCTGCGCCTGCTCCGCCGTATCGAGGATCACGGCGATGTCCACGCCCTGTGCGCGCAGCTCGAGAACCCGCGCCAGCTTCGCGGGCGCAATGCCGACGGCATAGAGAATATCGCGCACGCCCGCTTCCGCGAACCGGGATGCTTCCTGCAACGTCGAGACGGTGGCGGGTCCGGCAGGTGAGGCCATGACGCGCCGGGCCACCTCGACGCACTTGGTCGTTTTCAGATGCGGGCGCAGTGAAACGCCGAGGTGATCGAGCCGCGTCCGCAACCGTGCGATGTTGCGCTGCATGCGCTCGGCATCAAGGATCAGGCAAGGCGTGGCCAGTTCGCCCAGCTTCGACGCACCCGTTGCCGATGCGCGCTGTTCGATGAAAGGTTCTTTGTCCACTAACCGTATCTCCGTAGCCGTACCGCCTGGGCTTCTCCCGCACCGGTAGCGGGAATCGCACTCGATCAGGATTGGCTTGCATCTTGAGCGATAGTTATGAAGACTACAATTAATCTGAAATGCATATTTTCTTAAGGTATACATTAATGATTACGTCGGAAGATTTGTTGTTCTTCAACGTGGTAGCCAACTCGACGTCGCTTGCGGAAAGCGCACGCAAACTTGACGTCACGCCCCCGGCCGTGACCCAACGCTTGCGCGCGTTGGAGAAACGCGTGGGCATGCGCCTCGTCGATCGTTCCGGCCGCGGGCTGAGCCTCACCGACGAGGGCGCGCTGGTCGCAGCGCACGGCATGGCTGTGGTCGATGCGATCGAAACTCTCTCGGATACGCTGGCGAGCCGCAGGAACGCCGTCAGCGGTCACCTGCGTATCGTCGCTCCCCACGGTTTCGGTCGTCTGCACGTAGCACCCGTGGTGGATGCCTTCGCCAAGGCGCATCCCGGCGTCACGGTCACGCTGGATCTGTCCGACAACCCCGCTGCGGGAATGCTCGAGAGCAGCGACGTCACCGTCCACATCGGGCCGCCGGGTCCGCTGGACCAGATCGTGACCACTCTCGCTCCCAACCGTCGGATTCTCTGCGCCAGTCCCGAGTATCTGGCCGGGGTTTCCCCTCTCCGTTCACCTGCCGATCTGATGCGGCATCGCTGCCTCGTCGTGCGCGAGAACGCGGAAGACGTGACGCTTTGGCGGTTCCGCCACGCGTCCCGGGGTCAGACCACCGTACGCATCCATCCCACGATGTCGAGCAACGACGGCGCCGTCGTGCGCGAATGGGTCATCGCCGGCCAGGGCATCGCGATCCGATCGGAATGGGACGTCGCCAGTGATCTGGCGCGTGGCCGGCTAAAACAAGTGCTGCCGAGCTGGGAGCCGCCCGCCGCCGCCGTGGTGGCGATGCTGGGGACGCGCCACGGGCGAAGCGCACGAACTACGGCGTTCCTGACCAGCCTGCGACAGTCACTCACTCCCCCACCGTGGCGGCAGAAAGATTTTGCGGAGCCATCGAGGAAACGCTGAAAACTCTTTATCTACGCGCTTGCTGCGACGGGCGAAGCATGAACAGCGGCGCCGCCCGAAGGTCGAGCACGCGGCCCAAGCCAGGCGAAATTTTTCTGGTTCGCCTCAATCGATCAAAGGGCTAGCCGAAACCAAGAATTGCTTTGGTCTCGAGAAACTCGCCGAGTCCGTGCTCGCCGTATTCGCGTCCGTTGCCGGAGCGCTTGTAGCCGCCGAACGGCGCCTGCGGGTCCCACACAGGATGGTTGAGATGGACCTGTCCACTGCGGATGCGCAACGCGACGGCACGCGCTTGTTCGATATCCGCGCCCTGCACGTGTCCGCCGAGGCCATAGAGCGTATCGTTCGCGATCTCGACCGCCTCGTCCACGCTGTCGTACGGCAGAATGCACAGCACAGGGCCGAAAATTTCCTCCTGCGCGATGCGCATGGACGTGGTCACTTCAGAGAAAATCGTCGGCCGCGCATAGAAACCACGAGTCAGGCCGGCAGGCCGCCCCTGGCCACCGCACAAAAGCTTCGCGCCTTCGCCGATGCCGACTTCGATCATCATCTGCACGCGCTCATACTGTGCGCGATTGGCGAGCGGCCCGAGCATCGTTTTCTCTTCACGCGGATCGCCGACGACAATCGCGCGCGCCATTTCCGCCGCGATCCGTTCTATTTCATCCAAATGCGCTCTCGGCACGAGCATGCGCGTCGGCGCGCTGCACGACTGGCCGACGTTGCGGAATGCGGTCATCACGCCGAGCGGAACGACGCGGGCGAAGTCGG
>Ga0207639_10000056_pt1 | contig 109272 bp, 96 predicted proteins | sample KBSCornC32_FD_184299 | JGI IMG/M metagenome (GOLD analysis project Ga0207639, IMG submission 184299) | Corn rhizosphere microbial communities from Kellogg Biological Station, Michigan, USA - KBS Corn C3-2 (SPAdes) (version 2) | ecosystem: Host-associated > Plants > Roots > Rhizosphere > Soil ... | reverse complement strand
TCGCGCGCGAAGATCGCGACGACCGACTATCCGAACAACAAAGGGATGCTGAGCGGCTGGGTGGCGCACTCGCGCGGACTCGATCGCCGCAGCGAGATGCCGGGCAATCCGCTCGCTCCCGCCGACCTTCACGCCGTCGTCGCGTTCCTCGAGACGCTGCACTAGGACGATGGAACTGCAAGCGCAAGAACGCGTCCTCGCCGGCTGCTTCCGGCTCTGCGTCCTCTCCGCGCTCGGCATCCTCTTCCTCGGCGCCGCCGCTCTCTTCGCCGCGTGGCGCGTCGGCCGGGCCGACGAGTCTCCCCCCGGATACCTCGGCTCCGTCGATCGGGGACGCGTCCTCGTCTCGCGCTACGGCTGCACAGCGTGTCACGTGATCACGAAGGAAGACCCAAAAGGCCTGGTCGGCCCGCCGCTCACCGGCTTCGCCAACCGCAGCTACATCGCCGGCCGCTTCCCCAACGAGCCAATCGACATGCAGCAGTGGCTGCAGCACCCCCAAGCAATGAAGCCAGGTACGTCCATGCCCGACCTCGGCGTCACACAACGCGACGCGGCCGACATTACGGCGTACCTGGCGACACTGCGGTGATCACATCCGTGTTGTTACCTATGCAGCCGCTGGGCGACGCGCCTCATCAGTGACGGTTTGGCCGACGCGACGATCTTGGCGGCCGGGATCGTTGTGGCGGCTCCGACGAGCGCGAGCGTGAGGCCGGCTCTCCGCCGCTTCGACTCCGACATGCCCCCGCTCGCCAGCAGCGCCACCCCCGCTCCGAGCGCGGCTCGCGTTCCGACGACGAACATCAATTGAGGGATCGATAGCAGACGCTTCTTCATAGCTGTCTCCTTCGGCTAGTTGCCTGCAAGACGCGTGACCTCAGCTACTCCTCCTTCGGCGGATTCGTATCCAGGGCGTGTTCGTGGTGATACAGCTCCTCGGACATCTTGCCGTCGATCCACGCGAAGTTCATCGGGTAGACGTCGGGGTCGAAGATGACGTGGTAGAGGTGCCAGATGAGGATCGACATCGTCGCGAGGACCGCCTCGAAGAGGTGGATGACGGTCGCGACGTCGACCCACCAGCGCGGGATCCAGGTCGTCACGGTGACGGAGAACCAGATCACGAGGCCGGTGACGGCCATGACGATTGTGCCCCACATGCCGGCCCAGTACTCGAGCTTCTCCGCGTAACCGAAGCGGCGGAACTCGGGCTTCTTGTCCGACCAGCCGAGGTAGAAGAAGTAGACGCGGAAGACGTCGGTGATGTCGGAGAAGCGCGGGAAGAAGTCGACGAGACCCTTGCGCCCTTCCTTCGTTCCGACCATGTACGCGACGTGGTACACGCCGAGAATCATCATTCCGATCGCGGCGATGCGGTGGACCCAACGGCGAACCGCCTCGGTCACGAACGCCATGCCGAGCCACGAGTTCGGCCAGATCAGCGCGAAGCCGCTGAGCACGAGGATGAAGAACGTCGTGAACATGATGCAGTGCTGGATGCGCTGGTTCTTGTTCATCCGCACGACGGTGCGCTTCGAGTTCTTTCGGCGCTGGCGCACCTTGTAGAACCACACCAGGAAGTTGTGCGAGAGCATGAACCACGCGGCCCCGAGGATCGCGGCGATGTAGATCCACTTGATCCACGTGATGACCTTCGTCGGGACGTCGCCGTGGATGCCGCCGGTGACGTGTACGTTCCCCTTTGCGAAGTCCGCCTGCGCGCCCTTGTGGCACTTGCCGCAGGTGACGGGGAGGTTCTTCTTGTTCGTCGGCGACTGCGGGTCGCTCGACGGCAGGATCTCGTGCGCGCCGTGGCAGCTCGCGCAGTCGGCGGCGGTCTTCGAGCCCATCTGCCGCGCCATGCCGTGGTAACTCGTCGCATATGACCCGACGCGCTCGACCGGAACGGCGAACTCCTGCGTCAGGCGGACGCTCTCATGGCAGTGCGCGCAGCTCGCGCGCGGACCGCGTTCGGTGTCGGACGTCCGCGAGATCGCGTGGATGCCGTGGCAGTCGCCGCAAACGGGCGCCATCCAGTTGCCTTTCGCGAGCGCGGTTCCGTGGAGGCCGTTGCGATACTGGATCGCCGTGACGGGGTGGCACTTGCCACAGGTGTTGCTGACGTTGAACTTCGAGATCGGCGACTGCGGATCGCTGCCGAGGACGATCGTGTGCGCGGAGCCGTGGCAGTCGACGCAACCGGGACCACGCTGTCCCTGCTTCAGACCTTTGAAGTGCACGCTGCCGGTCCAGGCCGTAACGACCTGTTCGTGACACACCGAGCAGTCGACCGCTTTCGGCTTCGTTTCATGCGGAGCTGTGGTGATGTCGGAGTGGCAATTGGTGCAGACGAGCTTGCCGTGAACCGACTGCGCGAACTTCGCCGCGGAGACGGTGTCGTGGCAGGCAAGGCATTCGTCATTCGTGAGAGGTGCGGCTTGTGCGAGACCGACTGCGAGGAAGAGGAAAAGGATGCCGGCGATTGCGGCGTTGCGCATGTGAACCACCTCGCGCGACATTCCGCACTGTCAGCGGGCTGATGGAAAGCGACACGGTCACCCGGAAGCGGTATTCCTTGCTTGCCCTGAACCGCGCCGCCCGTCACGGTGTGATGACAATCACCCGGCGAGGTGCGCGCATCCGATAGCGCGGAATTGCGATGCTCGGTATCTTGTCTGCGTAAGAGCGGATGACCCTTCATCGACGTCTTTCGGCGGGCGCAGCGGCGCTGATCTTCTTCGCGATGTTCTTCGCGTTGCCGCTGTATGCCGCCACGACGATGTGCTCGATGCCGTGCTGTCACCACGGCGCGACCGGCAACGTTCTGAAGAACGATCTGCCGGGCTGCCCGGGCAGCGAATGCGTCATCACGGCAGACGACGCGACGGTGAAGGCGGTCTCGCGTTATGTGGCGCCGGCGCTGACGGGTGTCGTGCACGTGTCATCGGAAATCGTCGCGATCACGGGTGACGCGCAGACGTTCGCCGTCGCTTCTCCGCCACGAAGTGCCCCTCCGCTGAACCTGCTGAACTCCGTCTTCCGCATCTGATCGCGGTCTCCTCCCCCGCTCTGCCTTCTCGCAGTACGCCAGGAGACCGTTCAATTGCTCCCTCTCATTCTTGCTTTACAGATCGTCCTTCCTGACGCGGCGCTCGACCGCGCGGTCAGCGAGGCGATCGCGCGCGCGCCGGAGACGACGATCGCGCGGGCCGACACCGAGGCCGCGAGGCGGCGCATCGAGCCGGCGCGAACGCTTCCCGATCCGATGGCGTCGCTCACGTGGGACGGCGACCGGAAGATGGTCAGCGCCATGGCCTCGCAGGCGCTGCCGTGGCCGGGAAAGCTCGCGCTGAATGCGCGCGCCGCCGAGGAAGACGCCAACGCCGTCGAGTCGATGGAAACGCGTCGCGCGGCCCTCACGATCGAGGCGCGGGTGCGCAACGCCTACTACGACCTCGCCGTCGCGCACGCGGTTCGACATCTGATTGTCGAGCGCCGCGATACAGCGAAGGAGATCGAGGAGATCGCCCGCAGCCGCTACGCGGCAGGGCTCGCGCAGCAGCAGGACGTCGTCCGGGCGCAGATCGAGATCGTTCGCGCCGGCGAGCAGCTCAACGCGGAGGATGCGGTCCTCACTGCGCGCGCGGCGGAGCTTGCGGCGCTCGTCGGACACGATATCGAGCCGGCGGAGATTCCGTTCGACGAAAGCATCCCGCCGGTCGACGATCTCATCGCCGCGGCGCTCGCACGCAATGCGGAGATAGCGGGGGCGCACGCGTCGTTGGACGCGGCCAGGACGCGGATCGAGCTCGCAAAGAAGGGCCGCCTCCCCGACTTCGTCGTCAGCGCCGGTCCGATGATCGGTTCGATGACGCGGACATTTGCAGTCGGAGGCGGCATCTCGCTGCCGATCCACGCAGCGAAGCGGCAGCGCAATCAGATCGGGGAAGCAGAGGCGCGGCTGACGGCGGAAGGGGCTCGCATCGACGCCCTCACGCGCGACGTGACGCTGCAGACGCGCGACCGCGCCGCATCGCTCGCCGCCGCGACGAAGACCGCCGTGATGTATCGCGAAAAACTGCTGCCGCTCGACGAGCTGTCGATGCAATCGGCGCTCTTCGGCTATCAGTCGGGGAAGCTGCCGTTCGTCAGCGTGCTCGATGCGCTGCACGTCCTGCACGACGACCGCGTCGCGCACATGGCGCACCTCGCCGACGCCGCCAAGTGGCGCGTCGCGATCGACGAGGCGAGCGTCGCGCCGACGGTCATGAGCGGCACGACCGCGGTGCCGAGCTCTCTGTCTTCCCCATCAACCGGAGCAATGCAATGAAAACGAAACTCCCGTGGATTCTCGTTGCGATTCTGGCCGCAGCACTCGCTTACAGCCAGTGGCGCTCCCCTCACCCGGCTTCCGGCGCTCTGCCGGCCGCGCAGAGACAGGGGAAGAAGGTCCTCTACTGGATCGATGCGATGAACCCGACTCACAAATACGACAAGGCTGGGAAAGCGCCCGATGGAATGGATCTCGTCCCGGTGTACGCGGAGAGCGCGACGCCGGCCGCCGAGAAGAAAGTCCTCTATTGGGTCGATCCGATGCATCCTGCGTACAAATCCGATAAACCGGGCATCGCTCCCGACTGCGGTATGCAACTGGTGCCGGTGTACGCCGACGGAAACGAGTCCGCAGCGACGTCGACGGTCGGCGGCTACGCGAACGTCAAGCTCACGCCCGACCGGCGGCAGCTCATTGGCGTGCAGACCGGCATGACCGAGATGCGCTCGCTCGGACGATCCGTGCGAACAGTCGGCCGGATCGCAGTCGACGAGACGCGCCTCTACAAAATCTCGACGAAGTTCGACGGTTACATCGAGAAGCTGTACGTGAACGTCACGGGGCAGGCGATTCGGAAAGGTCAGCCGCTCTTCTCTATCTATAGTCCCGATCTCCTTTCGGCGCAGCAGGAGTACCTGCTGGCAATGCGCGCCGGGACGCAGATGCCGGCGCTTCTTGCGGCCTCGCGCCAGCGTCTCCTGCTCTGGGACATCACTCCGGCGGAGATCCGCCAACTCGAGCGCACGGGAGCCGCCCGGAAGTCAGTCACGATCTATTCGCCCACCAACGGATATGTCCTCAACAAGATGGCGGTCGAGGGAGCGCGGGTGATGCCGGGCGAGCCTCTTTTCGAGATCGCGAATCTCGATCACGTCTGGATCCAGGCCGATGTCTACGAGTCCGAGCTGCCCTATATCCGCGTCGGCGCGCCGGCGACCACGACGCTTTCGTACATCCCGGGTCGCACCTGGACGGGTCGGGTGACGTTCATCGCGCCGACCGTCGATCCGATGACCCGGACGGTCAAGGTGCGCAGCGAGTTCGACAACGCGGACGGAGCGCTCAAGCCGGACATGTTCGGCGATGTAGTGATCCAGCAGCCGGCCCGTGAGGTGGTCGTGGTTCCGGAGTCCGCCGTTCTCCAGACCGGCACTCGATCCGTGGTGTTCGTGGTGAAAGGCGACGGCACTTTCGAGCCGCGCGAGGTTTCGGTCGGAACGAAGACGGAGCAGGTCTACGAGGTGCGCAGCGGCCTGGCGGCGGGTGAAAAGGTCGTGACACAGGCGAACTTCCTCATCGACTCCGAATCCCGGCTCAAAGCGGCACTCTCGCAAATGGGACACACCCCATGATCGAGAAACTGATCCGCATCTGTGCGACGAACAAGTTCATGACGCTGACGATCATGGCGGGGCTCGTCTTCGCCGGCCTCTGGTCGATCAACCGTATCGCCGTCGATGCCCTGCCCGATCTCTCGGATACGCAGGTGATCATCTATTCGAAGTGGGACCGCAGTCCCGACATCATCGAGGATCAGGTCACCTATCCGATCGTCACGTCCCTGCTCGGCGCTCCGAAGGTGAAGAGCATCCGCGGGTTTTCGGACTTCGGCTACTCGTACGTGTACGTGATCTTCGATGAGGGAACGGATCTCTACTGGGCCCGCAGCCGCGTGCTCGAGTACCTCTCGAAGGTCCAGGGATCGCTCCCGCAGGGGGTGAAGACGGAGCTCGGGCCCGACGCCACCGGCGTCGGATGGGTCTTCCAGTACGCTTTGGTGGACAAGAGCGGGAAGCACTCGCTCGCTGATCTCCGTTCGTTGCAGGACTGGACGATCCGCTACCAGTTGCAGTCCGTACCTGGCGTCGCGGAGGTCGCCTCGCTGGGTGGTTTCGTGCGGCAGTACCAGATCACCGTCGATCCAAACAAGCTCGCCGCGTACCGCATCCCCCTCATGGAAGTCATGGAGGCTGTGCGCGGATCGAACAACGAAGTCGGTGCGCGGCTCGTCGAGTGGAGCGGCGCGGAGTACATGGTGCGGGCGCGCGGCTACGTCAAGAACATCGCCGACCTCGAAGGGATCGTCGTGAAGACCGATGAGCGCGGCACGCCGGTCCTGCTGCGCGACGTGGCAAACGTCCAGCTCGGACCGGAGTTGCGCCGCGGCGTGGCGGAGCTCGACGGTGAGGGCGAGACCGCGGCCGGCGTCGTCATCATGCGGCAGAGCGAGAACGCCCTCGACGTGATCAACCGCGTGAAGACGCGGCTCGCCGAGATTCAAAAAACGCTTCCCGAAGGCGTCAAGATCGTCACGACCTATGACCGGTCGGAGCTCATCGAGCGCTCCATCCACACGCTCAAACACGAACTGCTGCTCGAGATGATCATCGTCTCGCTGATCATTCTCATTTTCCTCTGGCACATCCCGAGCGCCGTCATTCCAATCTTCACGCTTCCGGCGGCGATCATCATTTCGTTCATCCCCATGAAGATCCTCGGGATCAACGCCAACATCATGTCGTTAGGCGGGATTGCCATCGCCATCGGCGCCCTGGTCGACGCGGCGGTGGTCGTCGTCGAAAACGCTCACAAGAAGCTGGAAGTGTGGGAGGCCGGGGGGAAGAAGGGGGACTACAAAGAAGTCCTCATCAAAGCGATCCAAGAGGTCGGGCGTCCGAGCTACTTCTCCCTGATGGTCATCGCCCTCTCCTTCATGCCGATCTTCGCGCTCGAAGCGCAGGAAGGGAGGCTCTTCAAGCCGCTGGCGTTCACGAAGAACTTTGCCATGGCCATCGCAGCGATTCTCGCCATCACGCTCGATCCGGCCCTGCGACTGCTCTTCACGCGGATGAAGGAGTACCAGTTCCGCCCGCGCTGGCTCGCAAAGATCACCAACGCGATCGTCGTCGGGAAGATGTACCCCGAAGAGAAGCATCCGATCTCGAAAATTCTCTTCAAGCTCTACATGCGGCCGGCGAAGTTCGTCCTCAAACACCCACGCGTGGTGATCGGAACCGCGCTCCTCATCGTCCTCTTCACGATTCCGGTCTATCAAAAGCTCGGCCACGAGTTCATGCCGCCGCTGAACGAAGGATCGATTCTGTACATGCCGACGACGCTTCCCGGCATCTCCGTGGCGCAAGCCGAGGCGCTCCTGCAGCGGCAGGATCAGCTGCTGAAGACCTTCCCGGAAGTCGAGCGCGTGTTTGGCAAGGCGGGGCGGGCGGAGACATCCACCGATCCGGCGCCGTTCTCGATGATGGAGACGGTCGTGGTCCTGAAGCCAACTTCCGAGTGGCGCACGCGCCAGCGGTGGTATTCGAAGTGGCCGGACTTCACCAAGCCGCTCTTCCGGCCGTTATGGCCCGAGACGATGTCCTGGGACGAGCTCGTGAACGAGATGAACTCGAAGCTCACGCTCCCCGGGCAGACCAACGCGTGGACGATGCCGATCAAGAACCGCATCGACATGCTCACGACCGGCATTCGAACGCCGGTCGGAATCAAGATTTTCGGCGCGGACCTCAATGAGATCCAACGAATCGGCCAGCAGCTCGAAGGAATTCTGCAGAAGGTCCCTGGAACGCGCAGCGTGTACGGCGAGCGGGTGGCGGGCGGCTACTTCGTCGATTTCGATCTGAACCGCGAAGCCATCTCGCGCTACGGCCTGCGCATCGGTGATGTGCAGGCCGTGATCATGACCGCGATCGGCGGCGACAATGTCTCGACGACCGTCGAAGGACGCGAGCGTTATCCGATTAACGTCCGCTATCCGCGTGAAATGCGCGACGACGTCGACAAGCTGGCGCGCGTGCTCGTGCCTACGATGAGCGGCGCTCAGATCCCGCTTGGCCAGCTTGCCACCGTCAAGCTCGTCGAGGGCCCGTCGATGATCCGCGACGAGGACGGCCGTCTTTCCGGCTATGTCTATGTCGATGTCGATACTCAAAAACGAGACATCGGCGGCTATGTAGAAGAGGCCAAGAAGGCGGTCGATGCGGAGCTGAAGCTCAAGTCCGGCTACCTGCTCGCATGGAGCGGCCAGTACGAAGCCATGACCCGCGTGAAGGAGAAGATGAAAGTCGTTCTCCCACTCACGCTCTTCGTGGTCTTCATGCTGATCTACATGAATACGAAGTCCTTCCCGAAGACGGCGATCGTGTTGCTCGCCGTGCCGTTCTCCGCCGTGGGAGCAGTCTGGCTGCTCTACGCGCTCGGCTACAACATGTCGATCGGCGTGTGGGTCGGACTCATCGCCTTGCTGGGACTCGACGCGGAGACCGGCATCTTCATGCTGCTCTATCTCGATCTCGCGCATGACGAGCGCGTCGCTGCCGGGACGCTGAACACACGCGAAGATCTGGACGAGGCGATTCTCCATGGCGCGGTGCAGCGCGTACGGCCGAAAGTGATGACGGTCGCGTGTGCGTTCTTCGGACTCGTACCGATCATGTGGTCGAGCGGCGCCGGCTCCGACGTCATGAAACGGATCGCGGCGCCGATGATCGGCGGCCTCTTCACCTCGTTCCTGATGGAGCTTCTCGTCTATCCCGCCATTTACAAACTGTGGCGCTCACGCGCCATCGACAAGGAGACAACTGAACATGAAACGCTTTCTATTGATGATCGCCGCATCGCTCCCGCTCTTCGCGAGCACGACCCTGTTCCCGAGCTATGAGTCGGCGCGCCAGGCGCTGATGACGCAGAACGTTCCGAAGATCCAGTCGGCCGCCGCCGCGCTGGCGAAGGACGCCCGCGCCGCGAAGCAGGCCGCCGTCGCCGCCAGGGCGGACGCGCTCGCAAAGGCGACGAGCTTCCCCGCCGCGAAGAGCGCGTTCGGCGCGCTGTCCGACGAAATGGTCCGTTACCGCACCGCGATGAAGGCGAAAGAGCCGATCGTCGTCTACTGCTCGATGGAGAAGAAGTCGTGGCTCCAGCCGAAGGGGACGGTCGTGAATCCGTACGTCGATCCGTCGATGCGGTCGTGCGGCACCGTCACACAGTGACGTCCGATCATCGCGTGCGGTGACCGCGTACCTCGCCTCCCCGCCGCCCCGGCCTTACCTCTGAGATCGGGACGGCGATCGTCCCGAATCTAAGGAGGCATGTATGAACCTGCTCACCACCCGTTTCGACAAATTCGAGCCGTTCGAAGAGCTCACCACGCTCCGCAACCGTCTCGATCGTCTCTTCAACCGCTTCGGCGAGAACTTCGACGAGCCGATCTACAGCGGCAACTGGATGCCGACGACCGACATCTTCGAGACGAAGGACAACCTCATCATCAAGGCCGAGCTCCCCGGCATGGAGATGAAGGACATCAACGTCGAGATCGAGAACAACATCCTCACCATTCAGGGTGAGCGGAAGTTCGAAGAGAAGACGGAGGAGAAGGGCTTCCAGCGCTTCGAGCGCGCGTACGGGAAGTTCGTCCGCACCTTCACGCTTCCGCCGGGCGTCGCTCCCGACAAGATCAACGCCATCTACAACAACGGCATCCTCGAGGTCGAGCTGCCGAAGAAGGAAGAGGCGAAGCCGAAGAAGGTGCACGTCGACGTCAAGAAGGCGCTGACGGCGGCCAAGGCGGCGTAACGTCCTAACACCGCTGCGGGCCTGGGTTACAATAATCATCGGTCCTTCCGATGAGACGACAGCTACCCTGGCTCGCAGCGGTCATTCTTCCGTTTTGTGGCGGCGCATTGGCCTATGTCGCGCTGATGCCCGACGTGCCGACACCCGCCCGCCCGCCGGCGATCCGGCAGGTGTCGATCGAGGCGCCGCCGCCCGCCGCCCCTGAGCTGCCGCCGTCGGAACCGTCCGCCGCCGTCCCGACGCTCAGCCAGTCGGCGAAGCACGAGATCGAGCAGCGCGAGCACGCTCTCGCCACCGAGCTGCGGAAGATGTGGACGACCGATCCGGAGCAGCTCGTGAACGTGGTCGACAACGCGTCGATGAACGCCCCGGACTCCCCCTCGGTCTCAATGCTGCTCGCGATCGCGCACGCCGAGACGAACGGTCACATCCTCGACGTCTCCGAAGCGGGCGCGGTCGGGCTGGCGCAGGCGACTCCGGTCGCCATCCGCCAGGAGAACATGTTCGACGACGGCAAGATGTTCGTCACGACCGACTACCTCGTCGGCTCGCGCGCGTACATCATGAAGAAGCCCCTCGGCGACGCCGACACGATCGCGTCGCTGGTCGTGGCGCACGACACGCCAGAGACGCGCGCCAAGGCGCAGCGCCTCCTCGACTCGGCGTTCAAGCTGCGCCGCGAAGGTGTCGACGAGCTGGCGCTCCTCGAGATCTTCGCGTCCGACCGCTACCCGAAGTCGGTCGAAGACGCCGACCAGCACAATCTGTCCGTTCTTCAGCGCCTGAAGACGCTCCTCAAGCACGGCTCGCGCGCGCAACTCCGCGCATTCCGCGACAAGACGCGCCGCGAGTACCGCGCGCTCAAGCAGACGCAGGTCGTCACGTGGGCGCGTTACCAGCACGACCTCATCGCCAAGCGCGACCGGATGCTGGAGCAGCACTTCCACGCGCCGGCAAAGCGGATCTGGAAGGAAGATCCCTACGAAGCCGGCGAGTACCTGGGCGACGCGCTCGACGTCCGCTTCTCCGCGACGAAGCAGGCCGCTTTCCTCGTCCGCCATCTGGAGCGGAAGGCGCAGGAAGCGAAGAAGCTCGCTGGCGAGGAAGGCAACGTCAACGAAATGACGGCCGCGCTCTACAACGGCGGCTCGCACAACGTGAAGCGGATGCTCGCGGGCCTCATCGTCTCGCTCCCGGAGACGCAGCGCTACATGAAGAAGGTCCCCGCCACCGCCCGCCGTCTGGAGCTTGCAGCTACCGCAGCCGACACCTCGGGGATGCGGACGCTGCGTTGAGGCTTCGCCTCGGATCGATCACTTTTTCGATCCTCGCCCTGGAACTGACGCTGATCCGCTGGATGTCGCAGCAGATCCGCGTCTTCGCGTACTTCAACAACCTGCTGCTGATCGCCGCGTTCCTCGGGATCGGCGTCGGCGCGGCGCTCTCGCGCTACTCGAAGCCGCTCATCCGGCTCTTCCTCCCGTCGCTGTTTCTGCTGGCAATCGTCCTTCGCTTCGCGCAGCCGCTCGGCCTCATGTTCCTGTCGTTCCCGGACCGCGCGATCTCGATGTGGGGCGCCGAGGGGCTGAAGGCGGACGAAACGTTCGCCGAGAACACCGTGCTGATCGCACTGCTCTTCTGCTGGGTCGCGTGGCTGTTCGTCTGCCTCGGCGCGCGCCTGGCGGAGCTGTTCGAGCAGTTGCCGCCGCTGCGCGCGTATTCGATCGACCTCGCCGGGTCGCTCCTCGGCGTCATCGCGGCCGTATCGCTGGCGGCGGTCGGCACGTCGCCGCCCTGGTGGATCGCCGCAGCGGCGCTGCCGGTCCTGCTGTGGCATTCGCGCGGCTGGCCTTCGGCGGTCGCATTCGCCGGCGCGGTCGTGTTTGCCGCGCTCTCGATCGAGTCGGCGCAGTTCTCCCCCTACAACCGCATCGACGTGCAACACACCGCCGGACGCGAGTACGTGCTCTCCGCGAACCGCGACCAGCACCAGTACATCCGCGATTTCACCGCGAGCCATTCGGAAGACGCAGCGCTGTACGAGCTGCCGTTCCAGGCGCCGAAGAGACATGAGACGGCGCTGGTCGTCGGCGCGGGAACGGGCAACGACGTCGCGGCGGCGCTGCGCAGCGGCTATCAGCACGTCGACGCGGTCGAGATCGATCCCGTCATCCACGCCATCGGAGAGCGGCTGCATCCGGAACGGCCGTACTCGGATCCGCGGGTGCGCTCGGTCATCACCGACGCGCGCATCTTCGTCGACTCCACGCATGCGACGTACGACGCCGTCTGCTTCGGCCTGCTCGACTCGCACTCGATGTTCTCGTCGATGTCGACGCTGCGTCTCGACAACTACGTCTACACGACGGAAGCCCTTCGGAACGCCTGGAAGCACGTGCGCGAGGGCGGCGTCATGAGCATCTCGTTCCTCGTTTTCAAACAACCGTTCGTGGCCGCGCGAATGACGCGCAATCTGCGCGAGGCGACCGGAACTGAGCCGCTGGTGGTGCGCAATCGGTCCGGCCAGACGTACGTGTTCCTCTGCGGCAAGGGAAAAGACGTTCCGCTCGTGATGCGAGCCGCAGCGTTCACGCCGGTGGCGCTCGATACGAACATCCGCCCGTCGACCGACGACTGGCCGTTCCTCTACATCCGTCCGGACACGTTCCCGAAAGGTTACGTGGTGGTGCTGGCGATCGTGCTCACCATCGCGCTCATCGCGGTTCGCGCCGCGTATGGTGCAGGGTTCTACTCGCGCCGGCGCTTCGACGTCGCGCTGTTCCTGTTCGGCGCGGCGTTCCTGCTGATCGAAACGCGGAGCGTGACCAACCTCTCGCTCCTGTTCGGCTCGACGTGGATCGTCAACGCCGCCGTATTCGCGGGCGTGCTGATCGTTGCTTTCGCGGCAAATGCGGCAGTGCAACGGCGGGAGGTGGGACTTGTCGCTCCGATGGTGCTGCTGCTGCTCGCGCTGGCGGCGGACTACGCGCTGACGCCGTCGGATCTCGCCGCGTGGGGGCTGGCGTTCGCGCGGACGGCCGGCGTGATCCTGAACGTCCTGCCGATCGGCTTCGCCGGCATTCTCTTCTCGACGCTGCTCCGCCGATCGCCCGACCCGGTCGCCTCACTCGGGTCGAACCTCATCGGTGCCGTCGCCGGCGGCGTCGCGGAGTACGCCTCGATGATCTTCGGATTGCGCGTCATGGTCATCGTGGCCGCGGTCATCTACATTGCCGGATTCGCCGTGGGGCGGAGGCAATCCCTCGTGTAGCGCAGGCTTCTAGCCTGCGCCCGGTCGCGCCAGGGGCGCAGGCTGGAAGCCCTGCGCTACACGGGGGTGCCGCCCTCTCCGATCAACTGGATGAAGTTGGCGAGGAGAAGCGGGTCGTAGAAGGTGTTGACGCGGTCCCGGAGGAGTTGGACGGCGGTGGCGCGGCCGCGGGGCTTCGAATACGGGCGCTGGGTGGAGAGCGCGTCGTACGAGTCAGCGATCGAGGTCATGCGCGTGGCGAGGTTCGGGATACGGCCGGGACGCGTGGCGGGGTAGTTCGGCTTGCCGTCGTAGCGGAGATGGTGCTCGTAGGCGACGACGATCGAGAGCGGCGTCGCTCCTTCGGTCTCGCTGAGGTACCACGCCCCCTGCTCGGCGTGGCTCTGCATCACCCGCCAGTCCTCTCCTTCGAGCTTGCCGGGACGATTGAGCACCGGCAGCGGCACCATCAGTTTTCCTACGTCGTGCAGCAGCGCGCCCATCCCGAAGGCGTGCAGCATCGAGCCCTGGATGCCGAACGACCGCGCCTGCGCGAGGACGAGGAGCGAGACGTTCACGGCGTGCACGAACGTGTACTCGTCGTGGTCCTTCAGCTTCGCGAGCGGCAGCATCGTGCGGGTCGTTTGCGAGAGCGCCTCGATGAACCCCCAGACGAGATTCTCCATCGGCGTGAGCGGCATGCGGCCTTCGATGCGGAAGCGCGAGAACGCGTCGCGCACGACGTTGAACTCGTCATTCGGGAACTGCCGCTCGTCGATGTCGGGACCTTTGCCGTCGATCGTCACCTTCACGCGGCCGAGGATCACGTGCGACGACGACTGCGGAGTCTCGCCCGCGGCGAGCGCCGTGACGAGTTCGTGGCATTCGTTGTAGCCGATGCCGTCGGCGAGCGTGAGGCGCTCGATGCCGTGGCGCCGCAGCATCTCGACGAACTGCCGCTGCATCAGCGTCGGCGTGCGGACGACGTCGCTCTCGAACACGAGATCGTCGCCGATGACGAGCAGCGTGACCGACTCGCTGTGCCGCTCCGCGCACATCTCGCTGAGCGCCGTGACGATCGAGCCGACCGCGTCGAAGACCTGCGGGTGCATCGCCGGATAGAGCGTCCGCGCATTGACGGCCGCGACGATGACGGAGACGAGGTGCTCCATCATGCGTCCGCCCCCTTCAGCTTCAGGCAGATCTCGCGCACGACGGGATCGCGCGACTTCAGTCCCTTCTCGACAATCGGCAGCCGCGCGTCTGTCGCGTAGCCGGCGAGCGACTCGAAAGCGACGCGGCGCTCGTCGCGCGGCGGCCACGGCAGAATCGAGTCGGTGAAGAACTGCTGCATGCCGTCGAGTGCGCGCGCCTCCGCGAGCTCGCCGAGGGCGCGGATCGCGTGCATCCGCGTCTGCTTGCGGATGCCGAGGAGATCGCGCTCGCCGACCATCCGAAGCAGCGGCTCCACGGCCTCTTTGATGCCGTAGCTGGCGGAGAGCATGATCGCGGTCTCCGCGAGCTTCGGGTCGGGATCGTTGATGGCGCGGTCGAGGAGTGTCCGCGGGAGCGCGCTGTCGTAGGTCAGGAGCGTCTTGATCGCTTGGAGGCGGACGCGAAGGTCCGCGTGGTCGGCGCAGCGCCGGATGTCGCGCACCGAGGTGCGGTCGTGGACCTCGCGCAGCAGCACGATCATGTTCCGGACGACGAACCACCGCTCGTCGGCGAGGAACGTGCGCGCCTCCGGGACGATCGCCGGACCGAGCGAGATCGCGAAGTCGTAGAGACGGCGGCGGCGCGAACGGTTCTCCTCTTCGCTCAGCGCCACGAGGAGCGCGTGGATCGCGGGGCCGCCGAGGGCCTCGACGACGCGCTGCATCTCGGTCGATCGCACCGGCGCGCGTGCGATGCTCGCGAGCAGGTTCGCGGTCACCTCGGGGTCGCCGAGGCGCTCGATTGTGAGCCGTGCGTTTTCGCGGATCACCGGATGCAGGCTCCCGGCGCCTTCCATCACGCGAAGCCGTTCGACCGTCACGAGCGCGTCCTTGAATCGGCCGGTGAGCAGTTGTCCGCGGAGCACGCCTTCGATGCGGGCGAAGATGGCGGCGGGCGGCCGGCGATCGCCGTGATTCTCTGCAAGCGCGAAGAGGGTCTCGCACAGGATGCGATCGATCTCCGCGTCGGCGACGGTCTCCACGCGGTCGCCGAGGCGCTCGACCGTCAGCATCTTTCCGGGAAGCGTCGGGAGATTGACCGTGACCGACTCGAGGAGCGCCTGGTGGTCGGGAGGATTGAACCGGTCGATGTCGTCGTCGGAGAAGATGCGGAGCAGATTGAGATCGGGAGTGGGCGCCGCCGGGGCCTTCGACTCCGGCGTGGTGCCGCTGAGCGATTTGAGCAGCAGCATCGCGTGCGACGCGAAGTGCGACTGATCGAGGTGTCGCAACGCGTCGAGGACGTAATCGCGCGAAAACTTTTCGGAGATCTCTTTGAGGATCGACTCGGCGCCGTCGTCGCGCGCGAGCGCGTCGAGCATCGAGCGGAAGAGCATCGCGCGCAGCTCCGCCGGAAGGCTGCGAAGGATCTCCAGCGTCTGCTGGACCGCGGTCCGCTTCTCGGGTCCGCTGCTGCCGGCGACATACAGCCGGATCGTGTCGCCCAGCTGCTGCTCGATCGCGGCGGCGCTGCTCTCGTCGGGAACGCGCGCCGCCAGCTTCACGCCGAACGTGGCGTTGGCGTCGAACTCGGCGTCGAGCCGCGCGTCGTCGAGCGTCTGAATGATCAGCGCCGACAGTTCGTCGACCGACTTCGGCATCGGCGTCGCGCCGGCAATCCTGCCGGCCCCCATGAGCCCGCGGACGATCTCTTCCCATAACGTGCCGAGCGGCACCGGCTCGGTCGCGTCGAGCGAGTCGGTGATCTGGACCCCGGAGTAGTCGACCGGCTGGAGGTGAATCGACGTCACGCCGGCCGCTGCGAGCTCGTCCCACAGGGCCACGCGGCTGTTGCGCAACGTGCCGACTCCGAGCGTGCGGAGGAAGCGTTCGAGCTGCAGAGCGTCGACCGCGAAGTCGAATGTGAGCAGCGCGGCACGCGCGGTGTAGAGCGCGTACGCGAACTTGCGCGCGTGCTCGGTGTCGATCTTCTCGCCGCCGTACACGAGGCCGTCGGCGACGATGCCGAATGTGACGTCGCCGGCTGGTCCGCGCACGACTTCCAGGCGGCGCTCCGCCTCCCGCATGGCACCGGCGAGAGCAGGATGTCCCGTCGGATACGCCGCGAGGTTCTTCCAAGCGAGTGCCAGAGCGCGGACAAAGTCCGCGACCTGCGGGCTGGCTACGGTGGACATTGGACCGGCGAGATTCTAGCTGAACGCCACCCGAAACTCCGCGCCGCCGCCCGGCCGGTTCGCCAGCGAGTACGCGAAGCCGTGGTTGTTCAGGATCTCCTGCACGATCGTGAGGCCGAGGCCGCGGCCCTCGCGCTTCGTCGTGAAGAATGGCGTGAAGAGGTCGTGCGCCGCTTCCGGCGAGATGCCGGTGCCGCTGTCGGCGATCGTGAGCGCGCCGCCGTGCAAGGTGACGTCGATCGTCCCGCCGGTGCCGATCGCATCGATGGCATTGCGAATGATGTTGATGACCACCTGTTCGAGTTGCGACTCGTCGCCATCGACCGGCGTGTCATCGAGATCGGGGTGCAGCGCGATGTTTCGAGCCTCGAGCTCCGGCTTCAGGAGCGCCGCGATGCGGGTGACGAGGTCGCGCGCATTCAGTCGGGTGCGGTGCGGTTGCGGGATGCGGACGACGTCCGCGAATGCGGCCATGAAGCGATTGAGCGCGTCGACGCGCGAGGAGGCGATCGTCAGCGCGTTCGTGAAGTCGCCGCGGTCCTCTTCGCGCACCTGCGGCGCGTAGCTCAGCGACGACTCGAGCAGCGAACGCACCGCACCGACGGAGTTATTCACCTCGTGCGACATCATCCGGATCAGCTTCTCGTACGCCGCCTTCTCCGACAGCCGCAGCTCCTCGGTCATCTCCTCGATGACGAAGAACGTCTTCGCGAAGCCGCGGTCGCGGAACTCCGCGCGCCACACCTTCAGCCTTCGCGGCCCCGCGTGATTCACGAGCCGCGACTCGCCGCTCCGCAGCGTCCCCATCTCCGCAAGCAATTCGGCGGTCATCAGCGCGCGGGCGGTGGCGTTCATCCGCTCGACGTTGCCGTCGAAGTCGCAGATGACGATGCCGCTCGGCGACGCCTCGACGATCCTGTCGAGCAGCTGGTGCTGCTCCTCGGCGGCCAGACGCTCGTCGCGCAACCGATCGATCATCTCGTTGTAGACGGTGATGAGCGAATCCATCTCCGGCTGCCCGACTTCGACGAATCGCGACGTGAAGTCCCGCTCCGCGATCAGCTCCGCGCCGGTCGCGATGAGGTCGAGCGGGATGAACAGCGCGCGCACGAGGCGGTAGCTCACGAGGATCGAGATGACGAAGATCGCCTCGACCGCGAACAGCAGGTACTGGTTCTCCAGAAAGACGAAAACCGCAGCGGCGGCGAGAACGAGATGGAGGACGATGAAGTAGAGGAGGATCTTGTTGCGGAGGCTCATGCCCGCTCCGCGGCGATTCCGTATTTCTCGAGGCGGCGGTAGAGCGCGGCGCGGCTGAGGCCGAGGGCGTCGGCGACGCGGGAGACGTTGCCGTCGTAGTGCCGCATGCACTTCTCGATCATGGCGCGCTCGATCTCGTCGAGCGTCATGGCGCCGGCTTCGGGGAGCGATTCCTGGCGTGCGGCGGCAGACGAGGCGTCGCGAACGGCGGCGAAATCGTCGACGTCGAGCTCGCGCTTTCCGCGGACGAGCACCGCACGCTCGATGAGCTGCCGCAACTGGCGCACGTTGCCGGGCCAGTTCTGTCCGCGCAGCCACTCCATCGCGCGCGGCGTGATCGACTCGGCGTCGACGCGGTACGCCTCGGCCGCGCGTCGGATCGCGTGCTGCGCCAGGGCCGCGACGTCGCCGCGCCGCTCACGCAGCGGCGGGAGCTGGACGGTGATCAGGTTCAGGCGGTAGAGCAGGTCCTCGCGGAACTGGCCGCTCGCGACGAGAGCCTGCAGATCGCGGTTCGTTGCGGAGATCACGCGCACGTCGACGCTGCGCGTGCGGCTCGAGCCGAGGACTTCGAACGTGCGGTCCTGCAGGACGCGGAGGAGCTTCACCTGCGATGCGGCATCGAGCTCGCCGATCTCGTCGAGGAAGATCGTGCCGCCGTCCGCCGTCTCGAAGCGGCCCTTTCGATCCTGGCGCGCGTCGGTGAACGCGCCGCGCACGTGGCCGAACATCTCGCTCTCGAACAGCGTCGCCGAGATCCCGCCGAGGTTCACCTTCACGAACGGCTTCGCGCGGCGCGCGCTGTTGCGGTGCAGCGCCTCGGCGATCAGCTCTTTGCCAGTACCGCTCTCGCCGGTGATGAGCACCGTGGCGTCGGTCGGCGCGACGCGGCCGACGAGATCGAGCACGCGCAGCAGCGCTGAATCGCTGCCGATGATGTTGGAGAAGTCATAGCGTTCGTCGAGCTCCGCGCGCGAGGACGCCGCCTCACCGCGCTTCGCACCGTCTAGGATATTGGCGAGACGGAGCGCCGTCTCCACCGACTCGAGCACGCGCGCGTTCGACCACGGCTTGGTGATGAAGTCGGCCGCGCCGAGCTTCATCCCCTCCACCGCGAGCTCGATCGAGCCCCACGCCGTCAGCAGGATGACCGGGACGGTTGCGTCGATCGCGCGAAAACGCGACAGGAGCTCGAGTCCCTCGGCGCCGGTCGTCTGGCGCGAGAAGTTCATGTCCTGAATGACGAGCGAAGGGCGCTCACGGCGGAAAGCCGCGAGCGCCTCGTCGGGCGTGCTCGCCGACGACGACCGATGCCCGTGCTGCTTCAGGAGCAGCGCGAGCGATGCCGTGATGGAGGTGTCGTCGTCGACGATCAGGACCATGAACGATTCGCAGGACTATTCGTAGCGCAGGGCCTCCGCGGGCTCGATCCGCGACGCCAGCCAGCTCGGGTATGCGCCGCAAAGTAACGTGATGCCGTAGATGACCGCAAGAGCGCTCGCGAAACCGGCGGAGAACTCGCCGGGCGTCACGAGGCGCATGAACCCGAGGAGCGGAAGCTGGAGCACGATCACGGCGCCGACGATCACGGCGAGCGTCGCAAGAAGCGCGACCTCGCCCATGACCTGATGGCGCACTCCGGCGCCGCTGGCGCCGAGGGCGCGGCGGAGCCCGATCTCGCGCATGCGGCGCGTCACCGTCTGCCACAGCACCCCGGTCAGTCCAAGAGTGACCATCGAGATCAGGAAGAGCGCCACGACCGCCATCGCCGCGAGCGGCGTGAATCGAACGCGCAGATTGAGGCGGCGCATCTGCTCCATCCTCTGGACGCGGAACGTCACATCCGGCGCCATCGCATGGAGGCGGTTGCTCAACTCCGCCTCGAACGAAGCGGGCGTTCCGGGTTGCACCCTCAGGACGATCGTCTTCGCCTCGGGAGTCTGCGGCTTGTTGAGCGACGAGCGGAAGAAGACCATCCGAGTCTCCGGCCCGCTCAGCTCACCCGACTTGCGATAGGGCGCAATGACGCCGACCACGCGTACCTCCTTAGGGCTGTTCGGATCGGCGCGGAAGCCCTCGCCCGGGAGCTTCTGCCCGACCGCTTTGTCGATCGAGCCGAACAGGCCCTTGGCGGCGTCGCTGTCGACGACGAGCGCGAGGTAGTCGGCCGCCTCGTCTTCCGGCCGGAACCAGCGGCCCTGGAGGACCTTCAGGTTCATGACGCGCGCGAAGTCGTCGGACGCGAAATCGGCGGTCACTTCCGTGCTCCGGTTCTTCTCGCCGAGCACCGAGGTCCACTCGGCGTTGCCGTATGCCGGCATTGAATTAGAGCCGACGGCGGCGATTTGAGGAATGCCGCGCAGCTCGCGCGTGAGGCGGTCGATCAATTGCGCGTCGTGGAGCAGTTTCGGATCGATGGCCGTTGGCGAGTCAGGCGTGGTGTGGCTCCCCGACACGTTCTTCGCCATCGAGTTTTCGACCTTGACCACCCACACGTTGCGCCACTCGTATCCGAGCGGGGCGTTCCAACGGCGGATCATCGAGACCGCCATCGTGACAACGGCGAAGACCACGAGGAAGGAGAAGAAGATTTCGATCATCACCAGCGCGTTCGCGCGCTTGCGATGCCAGACGAGCTTGAGCAGATGCCGGATCATGCCGCACCTCCACGCAGGGCCAGGACAGGATCGAGGCGCGACATGCGCCACGCCGGATAGACGCCCGAGAAGGCGCCGAAGAAGACCGCGATGAGCATTCCGTACGCGAAGACGCGCGCGTTGACCTCGAAGACGGCGCCGGGAACGACCGAGAACTGATTCGCGATCCGCAACGCGACGACGGTGAGGATGAATCCGGCCACGCCGCCGAAGAGCGTCAGGACGATGTTCTCGATGACGAACTGGCCGATCAGCGCCGGCCGCGAGGCGCCGAATGCCTTGCGCACTCCAATCTCCGGCGCACGCTCCATGATGCGCGACAGATTCAGTGTCACGAGGTTGAGCACCGGAAGGGTCATGAAGAGGAGCGCCACCGCGGCAAGGACGCCGATCAGGATCCAGGCTCCCGAGTCGGTGCGGTTTTGCGTGAGGTCGCGCGCCAGCGCCTCGAACGGCGTGTCGAGGCCGGTGGCGATCTCCGTGTAGGTCTTCCGGTCGAGCGGGAAGGTGCGCAACCTCGCCTTGTACTCCGCTTTGAGTCGCGGGAAGTCGGAGCTGCTGTGGGCGAGGACCAGCCCGACGAAGCCACCCAGATAGTTGTGGCGGTAGTCGGACGACTTGAGTGCCCCGATGGGGATCCAGACGTCGGAGTACGCGGCCATACGCGTGAGCGAGACGCGCGGTACGACGCCGACGACCGTGTACGAGTCGCCTTCGAGCGTGAACGACTTACCGAGCGGCGACGCGGTGTCGAAGAGCTTTCGGCTCAAGTCGTCGGTGATCACGGCGACGTGCGCACCCGCGGCGTCCTCCTTCGACGAGTAGGGACGTCCTTCGATGAAGTGGAAGTCGAGGATGTTCCAGTAGTCGCCGTCGGTGTGTTTGACGTCGGTGTCGATGCGGCTGTCGCCGCGGTAGATGGCGGTCGACGAGACGGTCGAGAAGATCGCCGTCCGCTCGACGTCGTGGAGCGGGCGCATCCAGCCGTCGAGCAGCGCGTAGCCGGCCTCCATCGACTCGGAATCGTGCGGTCCGCGCTGCGTGACCCGGCTGATCGTCAGGACGCGATCGAAACGCGACTCCGGCGCGCGCGGCGCAAAGAAGTTGTCCAGCACCGCCGTCGCCACCATCAGCACGACGAGCGTCATCGAGATGCCGAAGAGGGAGATGAAGGTGAAGAACTTGCGGCGTCCCAACACCTTCAACGCGAGTTTGAAGTAGCTGCGCATTTACGCCACCTGCCGGCCGTCGAAGAGGCGGACGATGCGGTCGGTCTGTTTCGCGAAGCGCTCGTCGTGCGTGACCATGACGACGGTCGTCTTCTCGTCGCGATTCAGGCCGTGGAGGATCTCCATGATCTCCTCGCCCATCTGCGAGTCGAGGTTGCCGGTCGGCTCGTCGGCGAGGAGGATGCGCGGCTTGCCGACGATGGCGCGGGCGATCGCGACGCGCTGCTGCTGCCCGCCGGAGAGCTGCGTCGGGAAGTGATGGACGCGCGAGGCGAGGCCGACGCGGTCGAGCGCCGCGAGCGCCATCTTCCGGCGGTCCTTTGCCGCGATCTTGCGGTACAGCAGCGGAATCTCGACGTTGTCGACGACGGTGAGATCGGGAACGAGATGGAAGCTCTGGAAGACGAAGCCGAGCTTCTCGTTGCGCAGCTTCGCGAGCGCCTTGTCGCCCGCGCCGTTGATCTTGCCGCCGTCGAGCGAGAGCGCGCCGCCGGTCGGCCGGTCGAGCAGCCCGATCAGGTTGAGCAGCGTGCTCTTGCCGCAGCCGGACGGCCCCATGATCGAGACGAACTCTCCCTGCGCCACGTCGAGATTGATGTTGTGCAGGGCGAGCGTCTCGACGCGCTCGGTGCGGTAGACCTTGTCGACGTTCTCTAAACGAATCATGTGCGCTCCTCAAACCATTACTCAATTAAGGCGGAGTCGGTCGACGCCGCTGTAGTCACTCATGTTGTTGACGACGACCTGATCACCGGCGCGCAGTCCGCTCGCCACTTCCAGGTCGTTCTGCCCCTCGACGCCCCATCGCACCTGCGTGCGCACCAGCTCACCGCCGCGAAGGACGAAGACGTCTTCCACGGCGCTGTTGCCGAGCGATCCGCGTTTCACCCGGAGCGCGTTCGCGCGCCGCGAGGTGAGGACGAAGACGTCGACGCGGACGTTGTTGCGCAGCTTCGGGTGCGACCGTTCGTCGAGCGCGATCCAGAAGCGGACCGTCCCGTTGTCGACGCGGGGGTCGATCGAGGTGATCGCCCCGCCGATGCTGGTCGCGTCGTCGAGCTTCACGCGAACGCGCATTCCCGGCGCGAGCTCGCTCGCGTGCAGGTCCGAGATCGTCGCCGCGACGCGGTACGACGAGAGGTCGGCGATGCGTGCGACCACGTCGCCCTTCCGCAGCGCGGCGCCGGCATCCTCGACGATCGAAGTGATCACGCCGTCGCGGTCCGCTCCCATCATCGCGAGCGAGAGCTGGCGCTGCGACTCCTGCCGGTCCCGCTGCAACGTCGCGATCGCCGACGCGATGGACGCGAGCTGCGCCTCGCCGGTGCGGCGCGCGCGGGAGAGCGCGTCGTTGAGCTGCGCGAGCTCGATCTCGCTCTTCTTCAGCGCCGCCGCGGCCGCGAGGTTGTCCTGCGACGAGACGAGCCCCTCGCGCGCCAGCGTCGCGTTTTCCTGCGCCTTGAACTGGAGGATGTCGCGGTCGAGTTTCTTCGTCTCGATCTGCGACTGCACGCCGGCGATCGTGTCCTCGATCTTGAGCTTCAGCTCCGCCTGCTCGCTGACCTTCGACGCCACGCTGTCGGCGAGGCGGTCGGCGTCGAGCTTCGCGGCGGAGGTGTCGAGTGCCACGAGCTCGTCGCCCGCGTGGACGTGATCGCCGGCGCGGTGCAGGATGCGCAGGACGCGCGCGTCGACCGGCGACGAGACGACCTGCTCGTACGCCGGGACGATCGCGCCGCTCGCGGAGAGCGATGCGTCGACCGGCCCGAGCTCCACGCGCGCCAGCTCGATGTCCTGGCGCGAGACCGACGGCCGGAGCCATTTGACGGTCGCATGGACAAGAAAGATCACCGCCGCGATCGAAAGAACAGCAATTGCCGCTCTTCGGAGGTTCTTGTTCCGCCGCACTTCCGGTTCGATCGGACGATCCATGGGAGCGTCCCTAAGGCGAACGGGATGCCACGTATTCGGCACGCGTTTTCAACAACTTACGTGACGTTCGACGTCCGGTTCCGAACGGCAGTGTCCGATTCCGGACAATCAACGGCCGCGCCCGCTGGCGCGGAGTTCGCTTGGACTTCCGTCCATGCGTAAAGTGATCGTCGTCCTCGCTCTCGCCTGCGCTCCATCGCTGTTCGCACAGAACGTCACGATCGGAACGTTCCCGCCGCAGGGCGGGACGAATTTCGGCGGCTCGCCCCAGACGTTCGTCGACTTGACGCATCCAGCCACCGGCTCCGGTGCGATCAACTCGGTCATGGTCCGGTGGTTCCTCAACGGCGCGGGCACCTGCTCGAACGCATTCAAGGTGAAGTTCATCCATCCGAGTGCGAACGGCACCAGTTTTTCGGTCATCGAGCGCGGACCGTTCAATGCGACGCTGGGCGACGTCACCGTCCAGATCTCGCCGAACGTGTCGGTAACGCCCGGCGATTTCATCGGCATCACGGTTCTTCAGCCTTTCGCCACCTGTGGCGGCCCCACGTTCAGCACGACTGACCCTTCGCAGCGGCACTGGCGGCAAAGCGTTGATCTCGGCGCGACCGGCGATTTCAGCAACGGAACGTTCGTGAGTGGCCTGACGCTCGCGGAGATCGGCAGGAGCGGAACCGAGTATCTCGCCGGAGTCGTGACGGCCGCCGGGGCGACGCAGGGGGTCGGGGCGTTCTTCCGCACCGCGATGCAGCTCACGAATTCGGACGGGTTCTCGAACGCGATCGGGCGTCTCGTCTATCACGCGCAAGGCCGCCCGGCCGGGACGAACGACCCATCGCTCCTGTTCAATATCCCGCCGTCGGCAACGGTGTCGTTTACCGACGTGGTGACGCAAATGGGACTCTCCGGTCTCGGGTCGATGGATGTGATGATGACGCAGGGACCAATTCCGGCGATCACCACGCGAGTCTTCAGTGACAACGGCCCGGCCGGCACGCTCGGATTCACCGAGGACACCATCCCGCCGGAGCTGGCCCTCGGCGTCTCCCAGTATGCCTACCTCACGTTGCCTGCCGACCTGACGAATTTCCGGATGAACATCGGCGTCCGGTCGCTCAGTGACGGCGCGACGATCAGCGTTACCTACATTGACGCAGGAGGCCATTCGATCAACTCGACGCCGGCGAAGGTCTATCAGCCGAACTACTTCGAGCAGGTGACGGTCTCCGACTTCCTCGGCACGAGCAGCATCGCGCCAAACGGCAGCATCGAGATCTACGTCACCGCGGGCTCCGCGATCGTCTACGCGTCGACCACCGACAACCGCACCAGCGACAGCTCAATCAAGTTCGCCGGGCGGTAAGCACCGCGTCGTATCTATTCGTCTGCCGTTCGCAGCGAGGCATTCCAGTCGCCGTCGCGGTCGCGCAGGACGTCGACCTGCCAAGGCTGGCAGCAGACAGGGCAGTCCTGGACGTACGTCTGGCGGCTGCCTCCGCCTTCATCGACGTCGAGCTCGGCGGGTTCGCCGCAATATGGGCAGCTCACCGGTACGGTCACTTGCGATCGTTCAGGTCCCGCTCCGGCAACCGCTGTTCGGGGTTGAAGTCGGGGGGCAGCGGCGCGCCGCCGGCCGCGTGCGGGCGGCGCAGGCGCGAGTGGCGATAGCCGTACGCCGCGTAGATCACGAGGCCCGCGAGGAGCCAGTAGACGAATCGCCACCAGGAGCTCGGCGGCAGGTAGATCGCCAGGCCGACGCACGAGATCGCGCCGAGGATCGGCAGCAAATAGGTGCCGCCCGGCACCCTGAATGGGCGTTCGCGATCAGGGTCTTTGATACGCAGGATCATGATGCCCATGCAGACGAGGATGAACGCGAAGAGCGTTCCGATGTTCGTCAGGTCGACCATGGCGTCGAGTGACGTGAACATCGCCGTTACGCCGACGAGGACGCCCGTAAGGATCGTCGAGACGTGGGGCGTCTTGAAGCGCGGATGGACCTTCGAGAACCACTTGGGCAGCAGACCGTCGCGCGACATCGCGAAGAAGATGCGCGGCTGTCCGAGTTGGAAGACCAGCAGCACCGCGGTGTGCGCGATGACAGAGCCAAGCGCCACTACGCCGACCATCCAGTTCGGCATCGAGACGAACTTCATCGCCATCGTCAGCGGCTCGGCCTGTTCGCTCGACAACGTCTTCACCAGCGCGCTGTACGGCACCATGCCGGTGAACACCGCCGCGATGGCGGCGTAGATGATCGTGCAGACGATGAGCGAGCCGATGATGCCGATCGGCATGTCGCGCTTCGGATTGCGCGCTTCTTCCGCGGTGGTCGAGACGGCGTCGAATCCGATGTAGGCGAAGAAGACGATCGCCGCGCCGGTGATCACGCCGTGGAAGCCGTTGGGCGCGAACGGGTGCCAGTGCGCCGGCTTGACGAACTTGAGGCTGACGAGCACGAAGAAGCCGAGGACCACCAGCTTGATCGCGACCATGTAGAAGTTGAAGCTCGCCGACTCGCGGATGCCCCACACCAGCACGACCGTGATGGCCGCCACGATCACGAAAGCCAGGAGGTTGAAGACGATCGGCAAGCCGAAGAGATGCGGCGCGTGCGCGACCAGATCGGGCATCTTCGCGGCCGCCGTCGTGTAGTCGATCTTCATCCACGGCGGGAGCGAGATGCCGAACCCCTCGAGAAGGGTGTTCATGTAGTTGGCCCATGAGATGGCCACCGCGACGTTCCCGATCGCGTACTCGAGCATCAGATCCCAACCGATGATCCACGCCACGAGCTCGCCGAGCGTCGCGTACGAGTACGTGTACGCGGAGCCTGCGACCGGCACCATCGACGCGAACTCGGCATAGCAGAGCGCCGAGAAGCCGCAGACCACGGCGGTCAAAACGAACGACAACATGAGCGCCGGGCCGGCGCCGGGGCGGTGCGCATCACCGGCCGCAGCCGTGCCGATCGTCGCGAAGATGCCGGCGCCGATGATCGCGCCGATGCCGAGGGCCACCAGGTTCCACGGCCCCAGCGCCTTCTTGAGCTGGTGTCCCTCTTCCTGCGTCTCGGCGAGAAGGTCGTCGAGCGACTTCGTGCGGAACAGTTCGCGAATGCGCATGAGTGCGCGAATGATAAACGGCGCACAGATCCCGTTACAATTCGCGTTTTCACCTCAGGAGGCCCATATGTCCGCTATCGAGCAGCCGCTCACGATGAAGTACCCACCCGTGCAGAACTACATCGGAGGGGCGTTCGTCCCCGGAACCGCGCGGGAGGAGCTCGACGTCACCAATCCTGCCGACGGAAGCGTGATCTCGCGCGTGCCCTTATCAGCAGCGGACGACGTCGATCGCGCGGTGGAGGCGGCGAAGCGCGCGTTTCCCGGCTGGTCGGGGATGCCGATCAAGGAGCGGGTGCAGGTCTTCTTTCGCTACAAGACGCTGCTCGAGACGAACATCGCCTCGCTGGCGCAGCTGGTGACCGAGGAGAACGGGAAGATCGACAGCGAGGCGCGCGCCGAGGTGCTCAAGTCGGCCGAGCTGACCGAGTTCGCCTGCTCCCTTCCGCAGATCACGGCCGGTGAAGTGCTGGAGGTCTCGCGCGGCGTCGAGTGCCGCGTCGAGCGTTTCCCGGTCGGCGTCGTCGCGTCGATCACTCCGTTCAACTTCCCGAACATGGTCCCCAACTGGACGATCCCGAACGCGATCGCCCTCGGCAACTGCATGATCCTCAAGCCGAGCGAGCAGGTTCCCATCAGCGCCGGCCGGATCGCCGAGCTGCTGCGCGAAGCGGGACTGCCTGATGGAGTTCTGAACATCGTCCACGGCGGACAGGCGACGGTCGAGGCGATCTGCGACCATCCCGGCATCGACGCCATCTCGTTCGTCGGCTCGACGAAGGTCGCGAAGATTGTCTACCGCCGCGGCTCCGGCTCGTCCAACCTCAAGCGCGTCCTCGCGCTCGGCGGCGCGAAGAACCACCTCATCGTGATGCCGGACGCCGAGCCGGAGATGACGTCGAGCAACGTCGTCGCCTCGATGTCCGGCTGCGCCGGGCAGCGCTGCATGGCGGCGTCGGTGATGATGGCGGTCGGCAACTCGCAGCACATCATCGACCGCATGGTCAGCGTGATGCGCGCGATGGTGCCGGGCGTCCACGTCGGGCCGGTGATCTCGGCCGCTGCGAAGGCGCGCATCGAGAGCTACATCACCGAGGCGGAGAAGATGGGGGCGAAGGTCCTCGTCGACGGCCGCGGCTACGTCGTGAACGGAAAAGAGAACGGCTACTACGTCGGTCCGACCCTCATCGACTTCGTCACGCCGGAAATGAAGATCGCGCAGGAAGAGGTCTTCGGCCCGGTGATGGTCATCATCCGCGCGAAAGACGTCGACGAAGCGCTCGACGTGCAGAAGCGGTCGCACTACGGCAATGCGGCGAGCGTCTTCACAGAGAGCGGGGGCGTCGCGCGTTACGTGATGGAGAACGCCAGCGCCGGCATGGTCGGCGTGAATGTCGGTGTGCCGGTACCGCGCGAGCCGTTCGGCTTCGGCGGCTGGAACGAGTCGAAATTCGGCGTCGGCGACATCACCGGCCGCGGCTCGATCGAGTTCTGGACCAAGTCGAAGAAGATGACCACGAAGTGGAACAAGGAAGCGGGCGTGAACTGGATGTCGTAACATCACATCCTTACCGCATGAACGACAAAAAGACTTGGGGATCAACCGTCATGGGGTGGTTCGTGGTCAAGGACCAGCCCGAGGGCGCTGAGGGGAGCGAGGGCTCGCCGGACGACCAGCCTGCCAGCGACGTCGCGGCGGCGGCCAAACAGCCGCCGGTCGACGTCTTCAAGGCACCGCCTCCGGCAGCTCCCGGCGGCAAGGTCGATTACGACCAGGTTTTCGAGGCCGCCGGCATCGACGCGGACGAGCGACAACGCGTCTCACGCACGCTCGACCTGCTCACGTCCCTGCCGCCCGACACGGCCGATGACGTGAAGAAGCAGATCGTCATGGCGTCTCTGCGCGCTTTCGGTGTGCCGATCGACAAGATCATCGAGGCGGGCGCCCAGGAACTGCAGGCACTGGAGGCGTATATCCGCTCCGGAGCATCGGATACGGAGAAGGTGACCAGCGAGGCCGACCTCCGCATCAAACAATACGAAGAAGAAATCGTAAAACTGAAGACGGTGTCGCAGGATCGCGTCACGGAGCAGCAGGCAGTGATTCGCTCCTGCAACGAGAAGAAGCTCGAAGTGCAGAAAGTGCTCGAGTTCTTCGGCCAGGAAGCCGTCGCGCGCGTGGTTCGCGACTCGCCGAAGCTGCACGAGCCGGCTCAGAACTGAGGAGAACATGGGACTGTTTTCGAGACTCGGAAATCTCTGGAAAGGCTTTCTGTCGCTCTGGATCGCGGACATCGAGAAGGACCATCCCGAGATCGCGTACGAGAACGCGATCAACTCGATGATCGAGAAGTACGCGAAGCTCAAGGGCGCAACCGCGGCCATCATCCGCCGCCGTGAAGAGCTGGACGACCGCTACAAGAAAGCGCAGGCGGACCTGGCTCAGACCGAGGCGGAGCTCAACACCGCCGTGGAGACCAATCAGGACGATCTCGCGGTCGTGCTGATTCAGAAGAAAAACGCGCTCAACACCGAGATCGCGGAACTGCAAACCGACATGCAGGCGGCGCACTCGGACGCCGACTCGGCAAAGAGCTCGCTGCTCGGCGTGCAGTCGGAGATCAAGAAGCTGCAGGCGGAGCGCGACTCGATGCTCGCCAAGATGCAGTCGGCGCAGGCGCGGCTCAAGATCCAGGAACAGCTCGACGGCCTTTCGGTCGACGACGAGGTGCGGGCGCTCGACAACGTCCGTACGCACATCAAGAACACCATCGCCGAGGCGAACCTCGGCAAAGAGCTGTCCGATTCGTCACTCGACGCGCGTCTGGCCGGCTTGCGCAGCCAGGTCGGCGACGTCCAGGCGAAGCAGGAGCTCGCCGCCCTCAAGGCGCGCAAGGCGGCGCAACAGCAGGGTCAGAAGACGATGTAGTGGTTGAAGTTTGGAGGCGTTATGAGACTCACTCCGTTCGCGAAGTTCTTCATCACGATCGTGATCCTGGCCGTGGTCGGCTATGCGGCGTGGCACTACAAAGGGACCGACATCCGCAAGTGGGCGACCGGCAGCGAGAAGGCCCAACAAACCGGCACGAGCGCCGTCTCGGGCAACGATTTCGACGCCCTCAAGAACGCGCCCTCCGATCCGTCGCGTGACGCCTCGGTCACCGGCGTGAACAGCGTCAGCGTCACGGGAGGAAGGCTCAACCGTCCTCTCGTCGTCGCAATCAACACGTGGGCCGGCCACTCCCCCGGCATCGTCTTCAATCACGGTCTCGAGCCGAACGACGCATCGAGCTACAAGCACAAATACAACCTCGACGTGAAGTTCGTGCTGATCGAGGATCCGGCGGCGAAGCTCGCGGCGTTCCGAAAAGGCGACGTCGACATCATGTGGAACACGGTCGACAACTGGGCGCGCGAGGCGTCGGTGCTCGCGGAAAACAACCAGCACGCCCGTTCGATCATCATGCAGGACTGGTCGCGAGGCGGCGACGGCATCGTGTCGCTGGCGTCGATCAACTCGATCGAGCAGCTCAAAGGGCACAAGATCGCCTGCACGCAGTTCACGCCCTCGCACTTCCTGCTGCTCTATCTGTTGTCGCAGTCGGGGCTGAACGCCGACGACCGCGCCGGCGTCGAGAAGAACATCATCTTCACGCAGGACGCGCCGGCCGCCGCCGCGATGTTCAAGGCGAAACAGGTCGACGCGGCCGTCACATGGGAGCCGGATCTGTCCGGCGCCGTCACCGCGCGCGGCGACGAAGCGCACGTTCTCGTATCCACCACCGCGGCGACGAACATCATCGCCGACACGCTGTGCGCGCGGCAGGACGTCATCGACAAAGCGCCGGAGAGCGTCCGCGACTTCGTTCACGGCTGGCTCGAAGGCATCGAGATGATGAAGAGCGATCCGGCCGGCTCGTACGCCATCGTCGGCAAGGCGCTCAAGCTCGACAGCGACACCGTCTCCGGCATGCTGTCGGGTCTCAAGCTCACGCCGTACGCCGACAACGCGCAGTTCTACGGCCTCTCGGGCGGAAAGGCCCACTACGAAACACTCTTCGACACCGCGTTCGTGATCTGGCGGAAGAAGGGGCTCGTCACCCGCGCCGTGGAAGCGAAGGATTGGGCCGACACGCGATTCCTCCAGTCATTGGCATCCGACTACGCAACGCAGAAGGTCGAAGAGCCGAAGATGGCGGCGAAGGCGCCGGGGAAGAACGACCGCGCCATCATCAACAAGCAGATCGAGATCCACTTCACGCCGGGCTCGGACGAGATCATGCCCGGCTCGTTCTTCGTCCTCGACTCCCTCGGCGACACGATGACCTCGTTCGGCAACACCTACCTGCGCGTCGAGGGAAACACCGACGCCACCGGATCGCCGAACAAGAACATGACGCTCTCCGAGCGCCGGGCCCTGGCGGTGAAGAACTACATCGTGAAGACGTTCCCGAACATCGATGCCAACCGGTTCCAGACCATCGGCCGCGGCTCGACGAATCCGGTCGCGGACAACGCGACGGAAGCGGGGCGGCAGTTGAATCGCCGGACCGAGATCAAGGTCGTTTTGAGCACCCAGTGACGGCGCGCCGCTGAGCATGGCCGTCCGTCACAAGAGCTCCATCTGGTCGATCCGCCAGCCGGTTCCGCGCGGCGTGGCGACGGCGCTGGCATTCGTGATGCCGGTGCTCGTCCTCGCCGCGTGGTGTCTGATCAGCTACGGCCACCTGGCACCGTCCGACTTTCTCCCCTCTCCGACGGAGGTCATCCGCGGCACGCTGCAGCTCTTCATTCAGTACGATCTGATCACCGCGGTGTGGGTGTCGACGCGGCGCATCCTCTTCGCCTTCCTCCTCGCCGCGGGGTGCGCCCTGCCGCTCGGAATCCTGATGGGCGCATTCACGCCCATCCACAACATCTTCGAGCCGATCATGGCGCCGTTGCGCTACATGCCGATCTCGGCGTTCATCCCGCTCCTGATCCTCTGGTTCGGGATTTACGAGTCGGAGAAGATCGCCTTCCTCTTCCTCGGCGTCTTCGTCTACCTGTTGCCGGTCGTCGTTTCGGCGATCCGCATTGTTCCGGAGGAGCTGGTGCAGACGGCGTTGACGCTCGGCGCATCACGGTGGCAGGTCATCCGAACCGTACTGCTGCCGGCGGCGTTGCCGGAGATCTTCGAATCGTTCCGCGTCATGAACGCGATCTCCTGGACGTACGTCATCCTCGCGGAGGCCGTGAACCCCGAGCACGGTCTCGGCTACATGGTCGAGTTGGCGCGGACCCACCAGAAGGCGTCGTGGTCGTTCGCCGGACTGATCGTGATCGGCGGCATCGGTCTCATCACCGACCAGGTCATCCACGCCGTCTCCACGATTCTCTTCAAGTGGAAAGAAGCTGAGTGATGGCCGACGAAAAACCCGATCTGCAGTCGCAGGCAGGCGAAGCGGGGACCGTCGCCGTCACCGTCGGCGACGGTAAGCGCATCAAGCCGACCTACGTCTCCGAAAAGTCGTCCTCGGCGCGGCTGAGCATCAACGACCTCGGCGTCACGTATATCGGCGGCGACGGTCATCAAACCGAAGCGGTGCGCGAGGTGACGCTCAACATCGTCGACAAGCCGAATGTCGGAGAGATCGTCGTCTTCCTGGGTCCCTCCGGCTGCGGCAAGTCGACCATCCTCAAGGCGGTCGCCGGCCTCCTCCCTCCGACGCGTGGCGAGATCCTCGTCGACGGCGTACCAATCGATGGAGTCGGCCGCGACCGCGGCATGGTGTTCCAGGCGTACACCTCGTTCGGCTGGCTCACGGTCCGCGAGAACGTCGAATACGGCCTCCGGCTGCAGGGCCTCTCCGGCAGCGAGCGCAGCCAGCGATCGAAGAAGTACCTCGATGCGGTCGGCCTCGCCGATTTCGCCGACCACTACCCGAAAGATCTTTCCGGCGGCATGAAGCAACGCGTCGCGATCGCGCGGACGTTGATCAACAAGCCGAAGCTGGTCCTGATGGATGAGCCGTTCGGCGCGCTCGACCCCCAGACTCGTTGGGGGATGCAGAGCCTGCTGCTCGACGTATCGCGAACGGAGGACAACACCATCCTGTTCGTCACGCACGACGTCTCCGAGGCGGTCTACCTGGCAGATACGATCTACATCATGGCGCCGCGGCCGACCACGATCCTTCATCGCATCGACGTCCCGTTCTTCGAGAATCGCGACATGGCGCTGAAGTCGTCGAAAGAGTTCCGCGGCGTCGAGAAGCAGTTGCTCGATTTTCTCTACGCTCCCGGCTCCTAAAATACGACCGTGCCCGACCCGCCGAAGAAACCGCCGGCTTCTGCGCCCAACCCGCAGGCGCAGCTCAACCGCGCCATTCGCGAGACCGCGACCGACATGGCGAAGAACGCCGTGTTCGAGAAACGTCCCTATCTGAAGATGGCGTTCGCGAATCCCTACAACCTCTCGCTGCTGCTCGGCGGCGTCACGGCGTCGCTCCTCACCGGCAATCCCGTTCCGGGCCTGGTGGCACTCGGCGGCGAGGCGCTCTGGCTGCTGCATGGATCGGACTCCAAGACACTGCGCCGCATCCTCTGGGACCCCCGCCTTGAAAAGATCCGCCTGGCGTTCGAAGAGCAGGATCGCAACGAGAAGATGAAGAATCTTCCCGACAGCGAACAGGCGCGCGTGCGCGGACTCGTCGAGCGCGAACAACAGATCAACACCCTCGCCGCCCAGAACCCGTCGTTCACCGGCGAACTGCTTCGCACGGAGCTGGTGAAGACGCACAAGCTCGTCGAGTCGTTCCTGGAGATGGCGCTGACGGTCAACCGCTACGAGAACTATCTCGGCACCGTCGACGTGAATGCGCTCGAGCGCGACAACCAGCGCTGGAAGCAGCGCGCGGACGCGCAGCAGTCGAGCCAGCCGGAGCGCGACATCGCGAAGAAGAATTCAGCCGTCATCGAGAAGCGCGTCGAGCGCGTCCACGAGATCACCCGTTACCTCGGCGTGGCGCGCGCGCAACTCGACCTCATCGAGAACTCGTTCCAGCTCATCGCCGATCAGATCGTGACGATGCAATCGCCGAACGAGCTCTCCGGACAACTCGATGACCTTCTCGACGGCGTCGACTCCATCCGCCAGACCGCCATCGACACCGAGAAGCTGCTGAGCAACAACACGGAGACCGCGTGAGCCGCATTCTTCCGAACTGGGCCGACGAGCTGCGCCGCCGCTATCTCCGCGGCGAAGCTTCGATTTTCATCCTGCACGGGAACGTCTACGACGCGGTGCTGAGCGAAGGGCACGTGGTCACGCTCACCGAATTCCTCGGCCAGGTCCTGCTCGAACAATCGAAAGAGACTATCGCCGTCTACAACGTTGCCACCGGCGTCCGGTTCATCAAGCGCGCAAAGGCGCTGAACGTCGACGAGGGGCTCCTATCCCAGGACAAGCCGCGCGTGCTCATGGCACTCGAGAAGATGTTGACGGACGGCGCCAAGTCGGCCGTGATCCTCGAATACGCCGAGGCAATCACGCCGGCAGGCGATCCGAACTTCCAGAGCGAGGGCGATCGCGCCGCGATCGTGACGCTGCACCGCTGGTCGTTCCTCGAGGAGATCGAGCAGAGCGACAACGTCGTCATCCTGATCGCGGAGAACCTCACCGAACTGGCGCCGAAGCTGGTCGCGAACCCGAAGATCGCAGTCGTGGAAGTGCCGATGCCGGAGGCGGACGTGCGGCAGGCGGCGGTGCGCATCGCGAACAAGCAGCTCGACGAGAAAGAGGTCGCGCGATACGCGGAGATCACGGCCGGTCTGAAAGCGATCCAGATCATCTCGATCCTGACGCCGCCGCCCGCGAGCGAAGAAGACACCCGCGAGCGCGAGGAGTTCATCAACAGCATCCTCACCGGTCCCGACACCGCGGAGCGCGCGAAGAAGATCGCGGCGCTGACGGCGGGACTGAACCCCGACGAGATCGCGAAACTCCTCGCCCCGGGCGCGACGCCGACGTCGGACATTGCGCGCGGCCGCGACGAGCGCGTGCGCCGCGACGTCGATCTGCTCATTGCCCACCGCAAACGCGAGATCCTGGAACGCGAGTGTTTCGGCCTCGTCGAGTTCGTCGAGCCGGAGCACGGGTTCGAGGTCGTCGGCGGCATGGACGAGGTGAAGAAGGACCTGCTCGTCATCGCCAACAGCATCCGCACCGGCGAGCGCGCGCGCGTGCCGATGGGCGTCCTCTTCACCGGGCCGATGGGAACGGGAAAGACGTTCGTCGCGGAGGCATTCGCGAAAGAGTGCGGCCTCACGACCATCAAGCTGAAAAACTTTCGCTCGAAGTGGGTCGGCGCGACGGAGGGAAACCTCGAGAAGATCCTCAACGTCATCCGCGCCATCGGCCAGGTGGTGGTGATCATCGACGAAGGCGATCGCGCGTTCGGCAACACGGACGGCGAAGGGGACGGCGGCACCTCGTCTCGCGTCATCGCGCGCATCAAAGAGTTCATGTCCGACACGTCGAACCGCGGACGGATCCTCTTCCTCGTGATGACCAATCGTCCGGACAAGCTCGACGTCGACCTGAAGCGCGCCGGCCGCCTCGACCGCAAGATCCCGTTCCTCTATTCGCAGACGGCCGAAGAAGTGGAGAACGTCGCTCGCGCCGTCGTGAAGAAGAACCAGGTCAAGACCGACGTCGACCTCACGTCGATCCGCGACGCCTTCTCGACGAAGCTGATCGGGTACAGCAACGCGGACGTCGAGGCGGTGGTGCTGATGGCGAACGACGACGCCGCCCGCGCCGGAGCGACGACCGTGTCGGCCGACAACCTCACCCGTGCCGCCGCCGACTACTTTCCCAGCCGCGACGCGGAGCTTCTCGAGTACATGGAGCTACTGGCGGTCTTCGAGACCTCGAGCCGCCGCCTCCTGCCTGCAAAGTACGCGTCGATGACACCGGAAGACCTCGATCTGCGGTTGCGGACGTTGCGCGCGATCGTCGGTTCGCGTCGGTAAGGAGAGAGCTCATGGTCAAGACATCGGCAATCGTAGCGGCGTTACTCACGGCGTTTTCGGCAGCGGCCCAGCAAGTCACGATGGGAGCGATGCCGCCCGACGTATTCAGCACCGGGTTTGCGTTCGACAACGGCCCGGTGTCGGTGATCGACCTGGCACACACCGCGAACGGGGCCGGAACCATCACGCGAGCGAGCGTCCAATGGAGCCAGGCCTGCACCGGCGCGTTCAAGATCGTCTTCCTCGCCAACTTTGTCGGCAATCTGAATTCCTACACCGTGCGCGCCGTACGCGGGCCGTTCGACGCGGTCGCCGGCAGGAACGACGTCGCCATCAGTCCGGCCGTGCAGGTCTCGGAAGGGGACCGGCTGGCGATCGTGGAATTGAAATCGTTCTCCACCTGCGGCGGGCTCTCGCTAGGGAGTTCCCAACGCGTCAGCGGCACTTTCCTGACGACGAACGCCGACATCGGCGCGAGCGGGGTCGTCGGATCGCAAGCGTATCTCGACACGACGGACGGCTACGGGATGATCGCGTACGACAGCAATCCCCTTCTCGTGAGCGTCGTCCCGGGAGCGGGCGCCACTCAGGGGAACGGTGCTTTCTTCCGCACGGCGTTGCAACTTCAGAATCTGAGCAGCACGGCATCCAACTTCCCAGGCTCGCCCATCGACGGCCAGATCGTCTTTCATCCCGCCGGCCAGTCCGCCTCGCCCAGCGATCCGTCACTCCACTTCACCCTTCAACCGGGACAGGTCACGTCGTATCCCGACGTGATCACGACCATGGGGACGAGCGGCCTCGGGACGCTCGACGTCGTCACGACCGGCGGAACGCCTGTGGTCAGCGCGCGCGTCTTCAGCGACGGCGGAGCCGCGGGGACGTCCGGTTTCAACGAGGAGGGCCTTCCTCCGGATCGTGCGTTCGCCTACTTCCAGCGCGGCACCATGATCGTCCCGGCCGATCTCACGAACTACCGGATGAACGTCGGCATCCGCACGGTCGGAGGCCCGGTGCAGGTCAACATCGATACTTACGGTCCGTCCGGCACTCACCTGAACCAGCGGACCGTCACCTACTCGGCGAATTACTTCGAACAGGTACCGGTCAACACGTTCGCAGGAATCACCGTCCCCGCCGGCGCCACGATCGCCGTCTTCGTGAAATCGTTGATGGGATCGATCTTCGTCTACGAATCGATCACCGACAACCGCACCCAGGACAGCGCTCTCAGGATGGCAACCGGCCAGTAAGACGGTGCTATCGTTGCCTCCTCGCAAAAAGGAGGGATTCCCCATGGACGTCCGCAACACCGCGCGTGATACGACCTCGGCCTCCGTTTCCACCAGCGAAAACCTCAACCCGTACGAGATTGCGCAGCATCAGTTCGACACGGCTGCGCAGTACGTCAACGACCTGCCGGAAGGACTGCGGATCTGGCTCCGCGGGACGACGCGCCTCCAGAAGTTCGAGTTCCCGGTCGAAATGGACGACGGCAGCGTGCGGACGTTCTCCGGCTACCGCGCGCTCCACTCGCGCGTCCGCGGTCCCGGCAAGGGCGGCATCCGCTATCACCCCGAAGTGAACGGCGACGAAGTGCGCGCGCTCGCCTCTTGGATGACGTGGAAGTGCGCCGTCGCCGACATCCCGTTCGGCGGCGCGAAGGGCGGCATCGTCTGCGATCCGAAGCAGCTCTCGAAGAATGAGCTCCGCAGGATCACGCGCCGTTTCGTCGTCGAGCTCGGCGACACGATCGGGCCGCACACCGACATCCCCGCTCCCGACGTCAACACGGACGGCAGCACCATGGCGTCGATCTACGACACGTACGACATGATGCATCCCGGCAAGAACAACCTGCCGGTGGTCACCGGAAAACCGATTCCGATGGGCGGCTCCCTCGGACGCAACGAAGCGACGGCGCGCGGCTGCCTTTTCTCGACCTCTCGCGCCATCGCACAGGGCGCCGTTCCTGGCCTGACGTCGCTGCGCGATGCTCGTATCGTCATCCAGGGCTTCGGCAACGCCGGCTCCATCGCCACTCGCCTCTTCACCGAAGCGGGTGCCAAGGTGATCGCGGTGAGCGACTCGACCGGAGGCGTCTACTCCGAGGATGGGATCGACTACCACGCCGCACTCGCGCACAAGAAACAGACGAAGTCGGTCGTCGGCCTCGAGGGAACGAAGAACATCTCGAACGCCGAGCTGCTGCAGATCGACTGCGACGTTCTGATCCCCGCCGCGTTCGAGAACCAGATCCGCGCCGACAACGTCTCTAACGTGAAGACGAAGCTGATCGCGGAAGCGGCGAACGGCCCGACCACGCCGGCAGCCGATCGCGCGCTGTTCGACCGCAAGATCCCGATCATCCCCGACATCCTCGCGAACTCGGGCGGCGTGACGGTCAGTTACTTCGAGTGGGTGCAGAACATCGAAAACGAGCACTGGAGCGAGGACGAGGTCAACACGAAGCTTCGCGACAAGATGGAAGCGGCGACAGACGCCGTCCTCCAGATGCAGCTCGAGATCAAGGATCGCAGCGGCGCCGAGGTCGACCTTCGAACCGCGGCGTTCGCGCTGGCGATCAAGCGTGTGTCGAGCGTGGCGACCGTGCGCGGGATCTGGCCGTGATTTCTTAGTCCATGCGCGCGGCTGCTCGGCTGGTGGTAGCGCTATTTCTTTCCCTGATCGCGATCGGGTCGCGCGCGCAGGTGTACACGTTCACCACCTTCGCCGGCGGCTCATTCGGAGCGATGGACGGGAGTTACGCCCAGGCACGATTCGGAACATTGCTGGGGGTCGCCCTCGATCATCAGGGCAATCTCTACTCCGTCGATTTCGACAACCTCGCGATCCGAAAAATCGCTCCCACGGGAGCGGTCAGCACGCTCGCAGGCTACAACCCGCAGTCACGCGGCGGCCTTCGGCTGCCTGGCTTCGGAGCGAGGGCCGAGTTCTCCACTCCACATAGCATCGTCGCCGACCGCGCCGGCAACGTCTATCTGGTCGATGGCGGAATCGTGATGAAGGCAACGCCGGCAGGCGAAGTCACGGTCGTCGCTTCGGATTTGGGTGCCATCGTGATTGCGATCGACGGCGACGACAACCTCCTCGTGTCCTGCGACGATGGATCGATACGGAGAATTGCGCCTGACAGGAGCACCGTAACGACCGTTGCATCCATAGGTACCGGTGCACGGCACGCGATCGCGGTCGACAATCATGGAACCATCTATGTCTCGGGAGACAGAGAGATCATCAAGATCTCTTCTTCCGGCGGAGTCACCGTTTTCACAACAGCTTTCATCGAGCCGTCCGCTCTCACGGTCGATGGGAATGGAGTCGTGTATGTCGGGTACAACTACGCGATCTTCAAGGTCACTCCGCAGGGCGACATCACGACGTTCGCGGGGGCACCTGGGCAGGAGGGATTCACGGACGGCCGCGGAGCCGGGGCACGGTTCGCCGTTCCGGTTGGCTTCGCGCTCGCCGGCGACGGTAGTCTCTACGTAGCGGACGGCTTCAATGGTTGCATCCGGAAGGTCTCACCCGACGGCGTCGTCACGACCTTGACGGGCGGAGGAGGGGGTGGATTTCAGGACGGCAGCGGCGCGACGGCGGTTTTCTCTTTTGGCCTGGATCCCAGTGACCTCAATGGCATCGCGGCAGACGCGGATGGCAACCTCTACGTCGCCGATGCGAAGAACGACGCGATCCGGAAAATTGCCTCGGACGGCGTGGTAACGACGTTCGCCGGCCGGCCGGGCGAACCTGGCAGCAGAGACGATGGTGCGGCTTCGCGCTCCCTCTTTCGCAATCCTGCCGGAGTCGCCGTTGATGACCTCGGAAACCTCTATGTGGCGGACCGCGGGAATCGGACGATTCGAAAGATCACGAACGGCTCCGTGATCACGATCGCCGGAAAAGCCGGCGTCTCCGGAAACGTCGACGGAATGGGGAGCGTCGCGCGGTTCACCGACCCGATAGGCATCGCCGTCGACGCCGACCGGAATGTCTACGTCACCGATAACCAGACGGTCCGCGTCATCACCACCAACGGCGTCGTAAGCACGGTGGCCGGAATGGCGGGCCAGCCGGGTATCGTCGACGGCGCCGGCAGCGCCGCCCGCTTCTCTTATCCGAACGGCATCGCCGCCGGCAGCGATGGCACGCTCTACGTCGTCGATTGGTTTTCGGGCCGCATTCGCACGATCACGCGAAGCGGCGTTGTGAAGACGCTTGCCGGCAACAGTCCGTCGAGTCAGGTCTTCGACGGTCCGACCGGTATCGCCGCGGATCGCGACGGCAACGTCTATGTCGCCGACACGTATAACGGTCGCATCACACGAGTCACACGGAACGGCATCGTCACCCCCATCTCGGGACAACGCTTCGGGGCGAATCGCGACGGGACCGGCTTCGATGCGGGATTCTTCCAGCCATCGGGCGTTGTGGTCGATCGCGCTGGCTCGCTCTTCGTCGTCGACATCGAGAACATCCGCAAAGGGGTGCCGGCTCTATACGAAAAAGCCTCGATCGACGCGCCGGACGGGTTCGTCGGGGAACAGAAGCAACTGTACGGGCCGGCGACAGCAAGGACGTGGGAATGGAAGATCATCCGTTATCCGTCCTCCTCGCACGCACAACTCTCATCGACAACGGCGCGCAACCCGACCTTCGTCCCTGACGTCGCGGACCTGTATATCTTCCAGGCGACCGCGAGCGACGGCGTCCGGTCGAGCATCTCGACCGTGTCGCTGATGGTCAGTCCAGGTAAGCGACAGCATCGTTCCGTGCCGCACTGACCGACGCCCATGGGGCGGAACCGTAGGTTTAACGCTCACTTCAGTTTCAGCCGCACCAGCAGCGCGTCGAACCGTTGATCGTTCCGGATCGGATCGAAAAGCGGTTCGACGCGTGCCTGCCAGATGAACGGAAAGCGATCGCGGTAGGCGGCGTCGAGTTGCTCGAAGGCGTGGTCGCGATCTCCGAGCGACGCATAGATGAGGGCTGCGTTGAACGGAACCCATCCCGGATCGGCGTTGACAGCCTGCACCTCGCGCAGCGCCTGATCGCGATGACCCAGCCGGGCAGCCGCGACGCCGCGCATGGCGCTCACGCGGCCATTTCCCGCAGCCGGAATCCCGCGCAGGACGTCTTCGACTTCCGCTGCGTTTCCCTTCTCAATGAGAGTCGCGGCGAGGAGTGCAGCGGCGTTCGGCTCGTCCGGCGCCAGCGAGTGCACACGCCGCAACAGCGGAAGCACCTCATCGTAGCGGCGCGCGTAATAGAGCGCCCGGAGATAGTCCCGCTGCGCGACGTCCCAGGTCGGATCGAGGTCGATCTCCTTCTTCTCCTGCACCACCGCGTCGTCGGCACGCCCCAGCGCCCAGTACGTGTAGCCGAGGAGGCTGTGCGCGTCTTCGGACTGCGGGTCGACGGCCACCGCCTGTTCGAGCTCCTGCTTCGCCTCGGCGAACTGCCAGTCCCAGAACAGCTTCACCGACGCGTGAGCCCCCATTGCGTCGGCGAGATCGGGATCGATCGAGAGCGCCCGCAGCGCTGTCTGGCGTGACTTCTCGAAGGCCTCCGCGCGCTGCATCGGCCCATAGATCCCCATCACCGAATACGTCTTCGCAAGTCCCGTCCACGCGAGCGCGTACCGCGGATCCTTCTGCAGCGCCGCCTCGTAGTAGCGGATGCTCGCCACGAGCCCTTCGCTCCTGAACGTGCTCCACTGATACAGCCCCTGCTGATAGAGGACGTACGCTTCGCGGTCCTGCGTGTAGCGCCTGAGGAGCTCCTGCCGCTGGCTCCTGCTCAAGCGTGCGCCGATCGCGCTCGCGACTCGCTCGGCGATCTGGTCCTCGAGCGCGAAAACGTCGGCGACGCTCGCGTCGTATTCGTCCGCCCAGACGGCAGTGCCGTCGCTGACGCGCAGGAGGCGCACGGTCGCACGGAAGCGGCTCCCCTCGCGCTGAATGTTGCCGTCGACGACCGCATCGACGCCGAGGTCGCGGCCGGCTGTGCGCGGATCGGCCGGCTCGTTGACGTAGCGCGCCACTGCTCGCACCGGCGCGACGGTCGTGTCGTGGATGCGGCTCAACTTGTTGATGAGGGTGTCCGCGATCCCGAGCTCCAGCGGCGGGTCGCGGCGCTTCTCGTCCAACGCACGGAACGGCAGCACGGCGATCGAACGGATGCGATCCGATTGCGGCGCAGGCCTCCGAGTGAGGATGACGATCGCCACCGCCGCGAGAAGTGCGATGCCGGCGGCGACGAACGGCCATTTCGGACGGGCACGCGGCGCTTCGGCCGCCTCCGTGACCGTACCGACGAACCGGTAGCCGCGCCGCGGCACCGTCGCGATCCAGCGGTTGCCGTCGTCGTCCAGCGCCTTTCGCAGCAGAAAGATCGTCTGCGTGAGATTCGACTCGTCGACGACCACGTCCGACCAGACGCGCTGCAGCAGTTCCTCTTTCGTGCGCAGCCGCCCCGGCTCCTCCGCGAGGGCGATCAGCAGATCGACCGCCTTCGGAGGCAGACTCATGGCCTCGCCGCTTCGATAGACGAGCCGCTCCTCCGTGTCGAGGACGAAGTCGCCAAACCGCAGACGGGCCATCGCCGGTCGAGCGCTACGCCTCCGCGGGCGTGACGGGGACGATCTCCGGTTTCGACACTTTCATCAACACGAGGTGCAGGACGAATGCGACGCCGAAGCCGACGAACCATCCGTAGTCGAACAGGATGTGCAGCGACTTGACGCGCAGCCCGATCCACGCGAGGGAGCAGCCGGCAACCGTCGCGACGACCGCGCGCCAGTTCCAACCCCCGGCGTACCGGTACGCCCCGTTCTCGCGATACAAGTCGGCGAGCTTGAGCTCCTTGTCGCGCACGAGCCAGTAGTCGGCGATCAGCACGCCGGCGATCGATCCGAGCCCGCCGCTGTAGCCGACCAGCCAGTCGAAGATGTAGAGGTGCGGGTCGGCGAGCAGCTTCCACGGCATCATCACGATGCCGAGGATGCCGGTGATCAGGCCGCCGGTCCGGAACGAGATCAGCTTCGGGAATGCGTTCGCGAAGTCGTTCGCGGGGGAGACGACGTTCGCCGCGATGTTGACGCTGAGCGTCGCGATGACGACCGTGAACATCGATACCGCGACGACCCACGCCTGGGAGAAATGGCCGACGAGCTTCACCGGGTCCCACAGCTCGGTCATCGGCTCTTTCGGATAGATGACCATCGCGGCGCTGGTGATGATGACGCTCATCGCCGCGAAGACGGTCATCGTCGACGGCAGCGCCACCGTCTGCCCGATGACCTGGTCGCGCTGGCTGCGGCCAAACCGCGTGAAGTCGGGCATGTTCAGCGAAAGTGTCGCCCAGAAGCCGATCATCGCTGTGAGCGACGGGATGAACACAGGCCGGAACGCGCTCCACGTGGTCAACTTGCCGGGATGCGTGACGAGGTACCCGAGGCCGCCGGCGCGCCAGATGGCCCACGCGAGCAGGGCCGCCGTCATCACGAGCACGAACGGCGCGGCCCAGTTCTCGACCATCCGCAGCAGGTCCATGCCGCGATAGATGATGTAGATGTTCATCCCCCAGAAGAGGAGGAAGCAGAGCCACTCGGTCGGCAGGTGTCCGCCGATGACGGCCTTGCCGAGGAGCGCTGGCCAGGCGGGGATCAAGGAGTGCAGAAACGTAAAGAGCGCCTGTCCGCCGATCCACGCCTGGATGCCGAACCAGCCGCACGCCACGAGCGCGCGCATGATCGCGGGGAGGTTCGAACCGAACGTGCCGTAGCTCGCCCGCGCGAAGACCGGGAACGGGATGCCGTACTTGGTGCCGGGGTGCGAGTTCAGGAGGATCGGGACGAGGACGATCGTGTTGCCGAGGAGGATCGTGATCAGAGCCTGCCACCAGTTCATCCCGGCGCCGATGAGTCCCGACGACAGCATGTAGGTCGGGATGCAGTGCGCCATCGAGATCCAGAGGGCGGCGTAGTTGTACGTCGTCCAGTTGCGCTTCGCGACCGGCACGGGCGCAAGGTCTTCGCTGTAGAGACGGCTCGTTTCGATGGCTGCGTGGTCGCGCAGCTCGACGCGGCCGTCTTCGTGACGAATGACGTCATCGGGCATGAGACTCTCCTCGGGGGAACGGTTGGTTTTCGGAAGATTGTAATTCGAGTCTGGGGACTAGAATCACCGCATGCCCGTTCTCGCCTGCCCTGACTGCGGTCACGACGTCTCGACGATGGCTTCGGCCTGCCCGCACTGCGGACGTCCGATGAACGCGCCGCTGTCGGCGCTGCAGCCGCCGCCTCCTGTCACCGGTCCCGAGGAGACGCTGTGGAAGGGAACGCCGTCGCCGAAGGTGCTGATCGGACGGGTCATCGGGCTGATCGTCATCGTCATCGCCGTCCCGTTGGCGGCGCACTGGTTCGCGGGGACCACCAACGCGATCGATCAGCAGGCGACCATCGTGAAGATCGGCTGGTGGCTGACGGGATCGTCTTCCTCATCCAGCTCGTCCGCCTGATCATCGCGTTGATGCGCATCCGGAGCACCGTCTACACGATCACGACGCAGCGCATCCTGATCGAGAACGGCATCCTCTCGAAAGCGCTCAACGAGATCGACCTCCGCACCATCGACGACACGCAGTTCTACCAGTCCTTCACCGCCCGCCTCCTCGGCATCGGCAACGTGACGCTGATCTCGACGGACAAGGAGGAGCCGGTGCTGGTCCTGCGCAGCGTGCCCGATCCGCGCAACCTCCGCGAGACGATCCGCGCGAATGCGTACCGGATGAGTCAGCGGCAGCTGTTCACGCGTCAGGCGTAGGAAAGATGACGTCGTCGACAGCGCCGTTGACGTCATCGAATGAAATTTTCTCGTCGACGACAGCGCGTTCTCTCCTCACCGACACCGCGGCCTGTCGCGTGGCGACAAAATTTGGTCGTCATCGTCAGCCGCGTAGTCGATCGACGTTAGAAATTTCACGTCATCGTGAAATGCGGTGTCGACGTCGAGAACTCTCGAGTCGAACGCGACGTCAGAGTTCTGACGATGTTCTGAGATTTCAGTCGATGACGACTACGAGCTAGTCGATGTCGTCATCTTCGTAGTCGATGTCGTCATCTTCGTAGTCGATGTCGTCATCTTCGTAGTCGACGTCGTCATCTTCGTAGTCGACGTCGTCATCTTCGTAGTCGACGTCGTCATCTTCGTTGTCGACGTCGTGACCTTCGTTGTCACTTTCGGTAAGTTCGGTGTCGAGCGGCGCCGGCAGGATTGCCGGCGCCACACAGAATCAGTCTCACTTCATTGCCGTCTTGGCGTCGACGATGTCCTTCTTGAAGGACGATACAGCACCGAGGAGCTCGTCCTTCTCGGCCTGGCCGACCTTGAAGTGGTCGAGCGAGGCGACGAGGTCGGCGACGGCGGAATCCCACTGCGCCTCGGTGATGCCCATGCCGGCGTGCGCGGTCTTCATGTCGCGGCCGGTGTAGTAGCACGGGCCGCCGGTCGCCTGGCAGACCAGATCGACGACGTTCTGCCGCAGCTTCTTGAGCGAGTCCTGGCTGTGGCCCGCGAGGAACGGGGCGATCTGTTTGTCGGTGGCGAGGCGGCCGATGAAGTCGTCGCAGACGGCGGCGACGGCGTCGTAGCCGCCGAGACGCTTGTAGAGCGACGCCTTCTGCATCGGGGCGTCAGCCGCGAGAGCGGCGGTGGCGAAAGCGAGTAGAGACACGACTACCAGAAACTTCTTCATGTTCCCTCCTGATGTCGCGCGCGCTTTCCCTACCTACGCGAGGGGCTCGGGTTCGGATGTACACTCTCCGCTTCCAAAGGAGAGAGGACCCCATGGCCGATCTGTCGACGATCTTCACCGGCATTCGCTTCGAAAACCCGTTCATGCTCGCCTCGGCGCCCCCGACCGAGTCGGACGCGAACATCATGCGAGCCTTCGAGGCAGGTTGGGGCGGCGTGGTCACCAAGACCATCGGCCTGCACCCGGTCGTGAACGTCAAGGGACCGAAGACGAAGTTCCTCCGCGCCGACAACAGCGGGACGCGCCTTTCGATGGCGAAGCGCAACGACTCGACGCTCGTCGCGTCGTGGAACTGGGAGCTCATCTCCGACAAGCCGCTCGACTGGTGGATCGGAAAGCTCGCCAACATCAAGAAGCAATATCCGAAGAACGTCCTCGTCGCCTCGATCATGGCCGGCAGCGGCAACGACAAGGAGCTGCACAACTGGCAGACGCTCGCGAAGGCGTGTCAGGACGAGGGGTGCGACGCCCTGGAGCTGAACTTCTCCTGCCCGCACATGGACCGCGTCGACATGGGATCGAACGTCGGTAAGGACAAGGTGCTCTGCTCGGTCGTGACGCAGGCTGTGAAGGAAGTCTCGAAAATCCCGGTGTGGGTCAAACTCACGCCTGCGACGGCGAACATCGTCGAAGAAGCGACTGCGTGTTTCCTCGGCGGCGCCGACGCGGTGTCGTCGTCGAACACCTTCCCATCGCTCCCCCCGATCGACCCGGCTACGCTCGACTTCGAGATGAATGTCGAGGGCTACGTCAGCTCCGGCGGCCTCGGCGGACCGGCGATCCTGCCGCTCTCGATGGCGAAGATGGCGCAGTTGACCAAGGCGTTCCCCGACCGCGAGTTCTCCGGCATCGGCGGCGTCTCGACGTTCGAGCACGCGCTCAACTATTTCCTCCTCGGCTGCGGCACCGTCCAGGTCTGCACGGCCGCGATGCTCGATCACGCCATCGGCCCGAACGTCATCAAAGAACTGACGCGCGGCATGTCCGAGTTCATGGACCAGCGCAACTTCCCCTCCCTCGCCGACTTCCGCGGCCTCCGTCGAGAGCGCGTCGTCGCCCACTCCCAGATCAAGCGCCCCGACACCCGCGAATACCACGGCGGCTACGAAGAGGAAGTCGAAGGCTACGCCCAGCCGCTGGCCCCCGCGTCGTTGTAGGATCACGGCCATGACCGACGTTCTCAACGAGACTGACATTGACGTGATCGCCGACTACAAGCGGCACACGTGGCCGGCTGCTTCGACGTACTACCAGGACCCGCTGCTGATCGATCACGGGGAGGGGATGTACGTCTTCGACGACAAGGGGAACCGCTATCTCGACTGCTTCGGCGGCGTGCTGACGGTCTCCGTTGGCCACGCGAACAAGCAGGTCAACGCGGCGATCCATGCGCAGATCGACAAGGTGACGCATACCTCGGCGCTGTACGTGAACAAGCCGGCACAGGAGCTCGCGGCGAAGATGGCGGAGCTGACGCCGGGGAAGCTGAACCAGAGCTTCTTCAGCAACAGCGGCACGGAAGCCGATGAGACGGCAATCCTCGCCGCGCGTCTCTACACCGGACGCCAGGAGATCATCGCGCTGCGCCACGCCTACCACGGCCGCACGATGCTCTCGATGTCCGCCGCCGGTCACTCGACCTGGCGCCACGGAGGGACCGCGGTCGCCGGCATCAAGCACGCCTACGCGCCGTACTGCTATCGCTGCCCGTTCGGACAGACGTATCCGGAGTGCGGCGTCCGCTGCGCGACGGACATCGAGGACCTGATCCTCACCACGACCGACGGCAAGATCGCCGGCATGATCGCCGAGCCGATCCTCGGCGTCGGCGGCTTCATCGTCCCGCCGAAGGAGTACTTCCAGATCGTCACCGACATCGTCCACCGCTACGGCGGCATCTTCATCTGCGACGAAGTGCAGACCGGATGGGGCCGCACCGGCGACAAGTGGTTCGGCATCGAGCACTGGGACGTCGAGCCGGACGTGATGACGTTCGCGAAGGGAATGGCGAACGGCTCGCCGGTCGGCTGCACCACGACGACGGACGAGATCGCGCGCACGTTCCCCGGCCTCACCTTCTCGACGTTCGGCGGCAATCCAGTCACCTCGGCCGCGGCCGTCGCGACGATCCGCTACATCGAAGAGAACGATCTTCCTCGCAACGCGGCGGTCGTCGGCGCGCATCTGCGCCAGCGCCTCACCGAGCTGCAGGAGAAGTACGACAAGATCGGCGACGTCCGCGGCATGGGTCTCATGCAGGCGATCGAATGCGTCGAAGACCGCAAGACGAAGACGCCGGCACCCGGCGTGGTGCTGAAGGTGTTCGAGGAGACGAAGAAGCGCGGAGTCCTGATCGGCAAGGGCGGCCTGTTCGGCAACGTCATCCGGCTCGGCCCGCCGTTGATCGCGACGAAGGACGACATCGACGTTCTCTGCGACGCGCTCGACTCCGCCTTCGCGATCGCGTGACGTCAGGCGAATAGCTCGTCGATCGGCTGGTAGACGCCGTCCTTCGCAGTCGGGACGTACTCGAACCCACGGTTGAGCGGGTCGTCGTGTCGCGTCGTCGTGTAGTCGATCCCGAGGGCGGAGTACATCGTGGAGGCAATGTCCTCGGGGCGGATGTCGCGCTCCAGGCTCCAGCCGTAATCGACCGCCGCATCGCCGACGTCGTTCGTCTTGCCGATCACCCTGCCGCCTTTGACGCCGCCTCCGGCGAAGACGATCGACATCCGCTGATGGTGATCGCGGCCGTTCTGGCCGTTGAGCGGGCCAAGGGTCCGGCCGAATTCGGCGTAGACGACGACCATCGTCTCGTCCAGAAGTGTCTTCCCGGACGTCGACCCCGGCGTGCCGGCCAGGTCGTCGAGAAACGCAGCGTATGCCGTATCGAACGTGGTGCAGCGCGGGACGAGCCTTCCGTAGATCTCGTTGTGATCGTCCCAGCCGGTGAACGTCGCCTGCACGAAACGCGTGCCTCGATCGGCGGCGACGAGCTGCCTGGCAAGAATCAGTTCCGCTCCGAATTTCGACTTGCCGTAACGTTGAAAGTCCGCGGAGCTCACCGTGAAAACGGACGCCATTTCAGGCGACTTCGTGAGTCTGGCGGCTCCGTCATAGAGCGCGCCGAAATCGGTCGCAGCCTTTCCGAGCGCACCGTCGCGATCGGGATCCAGCTGCGATAGAAGTTGCAGCCGCTCATCGAGCCGGGCAGCGCCATCGCGATGCGTCATCGTGGAGATCGCGCCCGGCGCCGAGTTGACACGCAGAGTCAGCGGCGCATTGCTGGCACTCAGGTAGCCTGCCGACGCTCGCGCCGGCTCGAGCGCCACAAACGACGGAAGGACATCGGAGTCCCGCCGTGACGAGACCGACTCGATCGAGACCACCGAACCGATATGCGGCGCAACGCTGCCGAGAACGCCCGCCGGATTGCGCGATATCTGGGTCCAGCGTTGTGCAAGCGGGTGTACGGCGACCCACGCGAGTCCCGTCCGAACGATCGCGAGCTTGTTGAGGTGCACGGAGGTCTTGCCGAGGATTCCCTGAGGCCAGCGCACGTCGCCGAAGGTCGTCGGCGCAAGACCGGACGGCGTCCACGAGCCCTCCTTCAGGTCCCACATGTCGGTCTGGCTCGGTGCCCCTTCGAGAAAGATGAGCACGCAGTTCTTGGCGGTGTTGTGGAGGCGCGGCGCGACCGACGTTCGCTGGTGCAGCAACGACTCGCTGAACGCGTTGCCGGCGAACCAGCCGGCGAGTCCGAGACCGCTCAGCCGGATGAACCCGCGGCGGCTGAACTGCGCTCCCGACAGCGGAAACGCCGGCGGAGTGGCGCAAATCTCACACGATTGCCTGCGTTTCACGGTCATGCCTCAGTAGAAGAGGAACTCGAGCTTGTTGAGCAGCACGAACTGCAGGTCAGGCGCACGTTCCGAGAGCGTGCCGCCGTTCAGGTACGCAACCGCGATCTCGCGCTCCGAGGCGGTCGGATGCCGCGACAGCGCCGCGACGTACAACTGATCGACGATCTCATCGGGCGTCTTCTTCGCGGAGAGGAGCGAGCCGACCAGAGTGTTCGTGGTTGCGATTCCGTCGAGTATCTGCCGGTCGTTCAACATCTCGAGCACTTCGAGCAGCGTTGGGTCCTGAGTCCGGATATTCGAGTCGCGGTCTCCCTCCCCGAAATCCTGCAGGAACGGCCCCTGGAAGTAACCGTTGTTGACGAACGCCAGCGGATCGGGAGTCGCGACCGCCTTCGTGACGACGCCATGCTGACTCACGTTCAACGCCAGATGCCTGCCGGTCGCCTGATACAGCGAGTCCAGAAGCACCTCGGCCATCATGCGTCGCGGGTAATGGCGCGCGAAGTACGGCGTCGACGTCTCATTCCACGTGCCGCCGTACCGGCCCGAAAGCTGGTAAGCATTCGATTGCGCGATCAGCCGGATCAGCGCGCGCAGATCGAATCCGCTCTGCTGAAAATAGGTCGCGAGCTCGTTCAGAAGGACGGGGTGCGTCGCCTGCGTGGTGCTCGCAAGATCGAAGTTGTCGACCGGCTCGACGATGGCGAGGCCGAAGAACTCCTTCCAGATGTAGTTCACCGCCGCCCGTGCGAACTGCGGGTCGGCGGTCAGCAGGCGCGCGTACGCGGCGCGGCGGTTCTCCCCGTCAGCAGGCTGCCCGCCAAAGAGATATGCCGGACTCACGACGTCCGACGCGCCGGTCGAGGGCTGCCGCAAGGTCTTGTTGCCGGTGGTCGTGTCGAGGCGATACTCCGTACCGCTCGATTCGGTGACGACGAACGACCCGCCTACTCCCTGGGTTTGAAACTTGACACCGATACCGGAGAAGAATGCCGCCATCCCCCACAACTGCCGCCGCTTGACGCTCGCCATCCCCTTGTTGAGCAGCTCGAGGTGGCCGACGCCGTCATGACAGGAGACACACATCATCGGCAGGCCGAGGAATTGCGTCCCCGATTGCGTCGCGATGTTGTCGAACGTGTCCTGCGGCGGTCCGTTCTCCTGATAGAGACGAACGAAGTAGTTCGAGGCCGGGTTCGCGATCTGGTCACCCGATGACGTGAGGAGCTCGCGGACCATGGCGTCGTATGCCTTGTGGCCCGCGATGGCGTCGCGAATCCAGTGGTAGTACGGGCTTCGACCGTTCAAAACGCCCTGGCCGACGCTCGATGCGTCGTAGATGTTCTGCACCAGGTCGCCGAACCACAGCGTCCAGCGGTCATTGAAATCATCGGAAGCAAGCAGGGTGTCGATGAGGCGATCGCGTTTGTCGACGCTCGTATCGGCGAGGAAGGCGTTCACTTCATTGGCAGTGGGGATCCGGCCCGCGAGGTCGATCGTGACCCGGCGCAGGAACTCGGTATCCGACGACATCGAAGCCGGCGCGATGCGCGCGAGCTTCATCTTCCCGAAGATCTCGGTGTCGATGAAATTGCGGCTGCTCGGGTAGACGATCGGCGGCGGCACCGGAGGCGCGACGGCGCGATGCCGTCCGGAAGGCGCGACTGCCTCGGCCACCTTCGAAACTTGTGACTGGATCTCGTGCGCAGTCCGAAAATGTTGAGGAAACGGGCATACCGCAGCCGTAGCCGCGAGAATCCAGGCACTGATCACGATGAACAAAATGTAGCACCTGACTGGCCGGATCACAGCGCCGTAACGCGATCGTGACCTGACGCTGGCAGGCTGGACCGCTACTTGAAGTCGGTGATCATGACCGCGTTGTGGCGGAACTCGCCGCGCGCGACCACGAGCTGGCCGTCCGGCAGGAAATCGAAATCGAAGATGTCGCCGCTGTCGTAATGCGTCAGCTGCTTCGGCGCGCCGCCGTCGAGCGGCTGAACGTAAACATCGCGCGGAGTGACGGTAGTGAAATAGGCGATGCCGGCGTCGGCCGGCATCCAGCGGAAGCGTCGTTCCATGAACCAGTCGAGTTTCTTCACGATCGATCCCGACGCGAGGTCGATGATGAGAAGACGCGGGTGCTCTTTGCCGCCGACATTCTCGATGATGCCGATCGCGACGCGCGTCCCGTCTCTGGATACGGCCACTCCTCCCGTGTTGTGAGCAAACACTTTCCTCGGCCCGCCGCCGAGGGGAACGAAGACCATGTCGGATTTGTCGTCGCGATAGAAGAGCCCGCGGCCATCGGGCGTAATCGCGACCGTCGTGAAATTCGACACCCCTTCGATGGGTCTCTCGGCGCCGTTGTCGACGTTCAGGACGCACGGTTTCCACGTATTGCCCCGCCAGCAGCGGTACGCGATGGTCTTTCCGTCGCGCGAGGCATCGGGGAACTGGGAATGGCCCACAGTCGTGAGCTGCTGTTTTCCGCCTTTCCCGTCGAGCAGCCAGAGGTTGCCGGTGTCATTTGCGTAGGCGCCGTAGACGATGCGATCCCCCGCGACACCGACCGACTGGACGATCTGATCGGGCGAGGTGAGGACGGCCGCCTCGGTCCCGTCAGGCTTCGACCTGGCGACGTTACCGGTGACGTTCACCTGCACGGAGACCATCGTCCGGCCGTCGGCGGTGATCGCGATCGTAGAGTAGTAGTTCGTATCGGTGAAGACGCGTGTCGCCGTCGCGGACGGAACCGAGACGAACCAGATCTGGTTCGCCAGGCCGCCGGTCGGCGTGAGGGAAGCCGTCAGGTAAATGCCGCTTCCGTCGGGCGCCCACACCACCTTGTCAGTCCAGGCGTACCAGTCTTGCGCGCCAAGCCGTTGGCGTTTCCCGGTCGCCGCATCGAAGAGCGTCAGCTCGCCGTGCGTGCCGCCGCGCGTACTGGCGATGAAGGCTGCGATCTGTTTTCCGTCAGGCGACCACGCGGGTGTGACGTAGTCGAGCCGTTCGTCGCCCGCCACCGCGGCCAGTGTGCGTTCGCCGCTTCCGTCGGCATTCGCCAGGACGAGATCGCCTTCATTCGCCTGCGGCTTACCGCGATAAGCCGCGAGCCGTTTGCCGTCGGGCGAGAATGTCACGCCGCTGTCGATGTCGTACAGCACCTTCCGTGCGGTGCCGCCCAGCGTCGGAACGGCGTAGAGCCAGTTGTATTCCGAAAGGCTGTTCTCCCGCGCCGCGTAATACAGGTAGTTGCTGTCGGGCGAGAACGAAAAGCCGACGATCTGACTCGGCTGCGGCGCCACGACGGCGACGTTGCTGCCGGTCGCAATCTGTTCGAGCGACAGGGCGAAATTGCCCGTCGCGCCGTCGCGCGTTTCGTACGCGAGGTACTTGCCATCGGGCGAGATCGCGGCCACGACGACGTTGCCGTTGTTCGTCAGGCGCGTGATCTTCAAGTTGTCGAGCCGGAACTGCGGCGCCGCCGGCCTCCCGAATTTGCGCCACGCAAAGAAGCCGCCGACGGCCAACAGCAGCACGACGAGCGCGAGAAGGACCGGGACCATCGGACGGCGCGGCGCTTTCGCGAGCGGCATGATGACGGTCGGCCGCTCGTGCGCGTCGGACGAGCTGCGCGGATCCGAGGTGGCCGAAAGCTCGTCCCATTCGTCGAACAGCTCGCGCAGCTCGATCGCCAGATCTTTCATCGAGTGATAGCGGGCGTCGGGCTCTTTCGCGAGACACCGCCGTATGACACGCCGCAGTTCGGCGGGAGCGGAGCTGTTGAATTTGTCGATCGGCTCCGGTTTGTCGTGCACGATCTTGTGCATGACGTCGACGCTCGAATCGGCCGCGAACGGCTTCTTCCGCGTCGCGGCCTCGTACAGGATCGCCCCGAACGAAAAGATGTCCGAGCGGTGGTCGACGGTACGGCCGAGGACCTGCTCGGGCGACATGTAGCCGATCGTGCCGACCAGCATCCCCTCGCTCTCGTCCTTGCGCACCTCGGTCTTGTCGTTCGGCGCCGCGGACGGATCGTTGCGCTCGACCAGTTTCGCGAGACCGAAATCGAGGACCTTCGCGAATCCGTCGCGCGAGATCATGATGTTGTCGGGCTTCAGATCCCGATGGACGATTCCAGCTGCATGCGCCTTCGCAACTCCGTCCGACGCTTGAGCGAGCCAGCCGACGAGTGAACGGAGATCGGCGCCCTCACTGATCTTGCGCCGGAGCGTCTCGCCCTCGATGAGCTCCATGGCGATGTACTGGATGTCGGAGGTCTCATTGTCGCCGAGGGGAAGACGCGCATCGCCGACGTCATGGATCGTGACGATGTGCGGGTGATTGAGCGAAGAGGCGGACTTCGCCTCCTGGACGAAGCGGCGGACGCGATCCGGGTTCCGAATCAGCTCCGGCGGCAGGATCTTCAGGGCAATGGTGCGCTCGAGCGTCGCATCCCACGCTTTGTAAACCTCGCCCATTCCACCCTTCCCGAGTGGCTCGATGATCCGATAGCGAGAGACGACCACGCCTGGAGCGAGGGAACTGGACATGTGCCGGGTCGGGCGATTCTAGCGGCTTAGTCGTTCAGGCGGTATCCCCATAACGTCCGCTGGCGCGTATAGACGCGGACGGAATGATCGTGTTCGCCGGACACGAGACGCCGCCCGTCAGGCGAGAAATCGATCGAATACACCGGCGAGGCGTGGGTGCCGGCGTGCGCCCGCAATGCGCGGCGGCGGACGTCCCACAGCGCGATCATTTTGTCGTCGCCGGCAGAGGCGGCCGTCCTGCCGTCGGGCGAGAGCGCCACCGATTTCACGCGCGCGGCGTGACGGCCCACGATGGCGATCGGACGGAGCGGATCGATCGACCAAAGCCGGACCGCTCCCTCGTCCTCGCCGGTGACGAGCCACTGCCCATCGCACGAAACGGCGACCGTGATGAGATGCGTGTTGGCCAGCCGGAAACGCTGCGTGATAGCGCCACGCGCTACATCGACGATCAGTGCGAAGCCGGCATCGGTGACGGCGGCGAGCCGGCGGCCATCGGGCAGGAACGCGACGCCGTACGGATGTCCTACGCCGAACTGTCCGTTGAAAGCGGCAAGCTCGCGGCCATCCGCCGCGACGTAAATCCCATGCGTCGAGGCGACCAGCCGGCCGTCGGGCGAGAGCGCAACGGAGTAATTCGGTTCCCCGTCCCGGGGCGTCAGCGTCCTCTGAGGACGCCGGTTGCCAACGTCCCACACGATTGCGTTCCCATCCTGATCGCCCGAGACGAGCTCGCCCGAACGGTGCGAGAAAGCGATCGACGCCACGCGCGTCGGATGGCCGGTCAGAACCACCTGCTTCCGCCCGGTCGCGACATCCCAGATCGTCACCGTCCGATCGTCACTTCCGGACGCGACACGCTTCCCGTCGGGCGAGAAGGCAACGGCGCGCACCGATCCGCTATGCTCGTTCAGATTGGCGGCGCGCTCCCGCTCCGCGACGTCCCACACCAGCACCGCCCCGTCGCCGTGCGTCGAGACGAGCCAACGGCCATCCGGCGAGAAGGCGACGCTCCAGACGATCGCCGGGTGCTCGAAGCGTGCGACTTTCTGATGGGTCGCGGCATCCCAAAGCAGGATGTCGTCCGCGGCAGATGCGACGAGCCGGCCGTCGGGCGAGAAGGCGATGGATCGTCCGTGATCCTGGTGCGCGCGATGCGCGGCGACGAGGCGCCGGTGCACGAAATCGCCGGGCGGCTCGAGCTGCCAGAACCGTACGTCGCCGAAGGTATCGATCGCCGCCATCGACCGGCCGTCCGCCGACAACGCGATCCAATTGGCGCCGGCCGGAGCGTCGGGAGGGTTGACCATCGACAACTGCTTCCCGCTGCCCGGATCCCACACCGTCAGGCCGAAGGTGGACAGCAACTGCGCGCCGTCCGGCGAAAAGACGAATGTGCCATACGCTAAGGCGGCCTCGCGCCACGTGCACAGTTTTTCCCAACGCCCGGTGTCCCAGAGGATCGCCTCTCTCGGCTCTTTGCCCACACCCGAAGCGAGGAACTTCGAGTCGCGTGAGAATGCCAGCGCGCCGACAGCGTCGTGGTGCGCGCGCAGAAGCCGTACCCGTTGCAGGCGCCTCGCATCCCAGATGCCGATCGTGCCGTCGGTGCCTCCCGTCGCGAGCCACCGGCCGTCCGGCGAAAATGCCACCGTCAGCGCCGGGTTCTTCCAAGTCGCCAGGCGCTGGCGTGTCGCAAAGTCCCAGACGATGACCTTGCCATCCTCGCCGCACGAGACGAGCAGGCGGCCATCGGGCGAGAAGACTGCCTGCCGTGCCGCGGCCGTATGGCCGTCCCGCAGCACGCGCTCATCCCATGTCTCATTGATCGAGAGCACCGCGGCGGCCGCGGTGAAGGCAAGGGCGAGAACGGCAGCGATGATGCTGATGCCGAGGACGCGGCGGGCGGTGCGGTTTTCCATCCGCCGTTTGATTTCTCGCAGATCGTCCAGCAACTCCGCCGCCGAGGAGTAGCGCGCATTCCGATCGGGCTGCAGCGCCTTCCGGACGACGCGCTGCACCGCGCGCGGCACATGCCCGCCGAGCATCTCCTGCAATACCAGACCGAGGGAGTACAGATCGGTGCGGCCGTCGAGCGGCTCGCCTCTGCTCTGTTCCGGCGACATGTAATGGGCCGTGCCGGCGATGACGGACTCGTTGTCGTTCTCGCCTCGCAGTTGCGCGATGCCGAAGTCGACGACCTTCGCGAGCCCGTCCGCGCGCACCATGATGTTCTCGGGCTTGATGTCGCGGTGGATGATCCAGGCGGTGTGCGCGGCCTTCAGCGCCGCGGCGACCTGAATCGCGATGTCGACCGCCCGCGCCGCCGGCAGCTTCTCCTTCAGGAGCTCGCGGAGTGTCTGCCCTTCGACCCGCTCGGTCACGACACACTGCGCGTCACCGTCGTGCACGAATTCGAAGATGGTGATGATGTTGGGATGATTGAGCCGTGATGCGGCGACTGCTTCCTGCTCCAGCCGCCGCACTCCTTCCGTATCGAGCGGAACCGACAGCACCTTGACGGCAACCGTGCGATCGAGGTTCTCGTCGTGCGCTTCGTAGACATCGCCCATACCGCCGGCGCCGATGCACGCTCCAATACGATAGTGGCCGATGCGCTGGCCGGTACGCGTCATCCGCGCCAGAGCCGGCGTCTCCAGGATCTCCGCATCCGCTTCCCGCGCCAGCAACGCATCGATCTCGCTTCGCAGATCGGCATCGCCGCGGCACTCGAAGTCCAGAAATGCGCTACGTGCGGCGGGGTCCAGGTCGAGTGCTGCCTGCAGCAGCGCCTCAATCTGATTCCAGCGCGCCGGTTCCATCGTCCTTCTCCTTCAAGGCGCGCAACAACCAGAGCTTCGCCGTGCGCCACTCGCGCTTGACGATGTCGGCAGAGACGCCGAGGACGGCGGCGGTTTCCTCGATGGTGAGGCCGCCGAAGAAGCGCATCTCCACGACCCGGCACTTTCGCGGAGCGAAGCGTGCGAGAGCATCCATCGCCTCATCGAGCGCCAGCAGGTCGATGTCACGCTCGGGGGTGGCGAGGTGCGCATCCTCGAGGCTGACGCGTACCGGATTTCCTCCGCGCTTCTGGAAACTCCGCTTCCGCGCCTCGTCCACCAGGACGCGCCGCATGAGCTGCGTCGCTACGGCGAAAAAATGGCCGCGGTCGCGCCACTGCACGCGTTGCGACCGCACCAGACGGAGGTAGGCCTCATTCACGAGGCCCGTGGTCTGTAGGGTTTCCCCGGCGTGGTCGCCGTTCAGGCAGCGGCGCGCCAGCATTCTCAGCTCGCGATAAACCAGCGGTATCAGGCGCTCCAGTGCCGAAGCGTCACCCTCCCGCCACTCCCGAAGCAGGTCGGTAACACTCTCCGGACCCACCAATCCGGCCTTCATTCGCGCCTATACCTCTGGACCAATAGCCCGAACAACGAGAGGAGAGCTCATGAGATCACGATCCATTATCGTCCTTTGCATCGCCGTACTCGGTGTTGCCGGCGCCGCCCTCGGCCTGCCGTGCGACGTCACCGCCAACAACGGCCCCACGCACTACCCGTCGATCACCGCCGCTCTGAACGCCCTTCCTGATCGCGACGGCAACCGTCTCGACATCAATGGCCTTTGTCAGGAGAAGGTCATGGTTGCCAATCACGTCAATCTAACGCTCGAGGGGCACAACGGCGCGCGGCTGGAGGTGCCGCCGTCGACCACGCAGAGCCAGCCGCAGGCGCTGAGCATCAGGACGTCCGACACCATCACCGTTCGCAGTCTCAGCATCGGCGGAAAGCCGAACGTCTGCGGTGCCCTCAGCGTCATTGCTTCGCGCGACGTCTGGTTCTACGACTGCCTGATCGAAAATGGCGGGAGCGAAGGAGGCGTCTGGATCGTCAACTCGTTCCAGGTCTTCCTGCAAAACGCCACGATTCAGAACAACGGAAACGGAATCCGCGTCGACGGGCCGGCCAGCGCGGTCCTGCAGGGACAGTGGGGGCCGAACCCGCCGGGGACGGCGTATTTGCAGAACAACAAGACGGGTGTGACACTGAACACCGGCGCTCTCTTTTCACTGCGCGGCGACACGGAAGTCCACAACAACAACGTCGGCGTGAGCGGAATCGGCGCGACTCTCACGGTCTGCTGCTTCAACGACAACAACCATCCGCGTATCGAGGACAACAGCGCTTACGGCGTCCTGATGCGCGGCGGCGAGGTGCAGATTCAGAGTCAGCTCATCGTCCAGCACAATGGCGGGCACGGTTTGGCGTTCGTCGGGACCGAGGCGCGCCTGTGGGATTGCTTCGTGCGCGAGAACGGGACCGGCCAGTTTGGTGGTGTCGGCGTCCTCGCCATCGGCGGGCTGGTTGACGTCCAGCGCACCGAGATCAGCGGGAACGCTACCGGAGGCGCGATCGTGGCTGATGGCGGAACGCTGCGGTTGACGGACGGCCAGGTCACCGGAAACCAGGGAGAAGGCGTCGACGTGCAAAGCCTCTCGGTTGTGAACGTCTTCGGCACGACGGTCAAGGACAATCGCGGCTTCGATGTGCGCTGTGCGCCGAGCAGCAGCGGCCACGGCACCGAAGAGACGATCGGGAAGCTGCAGTGCCCCGGCTTCGGTCACGAGCCCGATCCGGTGCCGGGACCAAAGGACTGATCCACAATGTAAGACTGGATGATCTCGAAGTCATTTCTCTACTTCATCGTCATCGCGGTCATCGTCATTTTGGCTCTTGCCTGGTGGGCCGGGAGTTTCCCGGCCCGCGTGACGATCATCAACACTTCCGGGGTCGATCTCCACTCGGTGAGCGTCGATTCGAAAGGGCAACATGTCGACCTCGGCGAGATCATGAACGGCAGCGCGAAAACCGCGCAGCTCGATCCCGGCGACCGCGCCACGATCCGCTACGGCGACAAGAGCTGGACCTCGGACGCGAAACTGTCGCCGGCGCAGGCGATGATCGCGTACGTCACGCCGGACGGGAAGATCGAGCTGCGCTCCCGCATCGGCGCGCTGGCGCGATGAGCTACGGCCTCAGCTTGAAGTTGATGGTGAGGTTGTAGATCACGTCGACCGGCTTGCCGTTCAGGAGTCCCGGCGAGAACTTCCATTGCGACATGGCGAAGATCGCGGCGCCGTTCAACTCTCCGAATGGCGATTGCGCGAGCGGCCGGATGCTTCGCACACAACCGTGCTTCGTGATGACCGCCTCCAGGATGACGATCGACGAACCGCCCTGTCCCATGTTGCGGCGGGTCTGCTCCGGAAACACGGGATCGACGGAGTGAATCTTCACCGGCGCCACGATGTCGCCGCCTGTTCGCGACAGCGGCAGCACGGCGTCATTCGACGGCGGGTCTTCATCGAGGCAGAGCGCGTCGCCTCCCGCATGCGCCAGCACGACGTCCGGCATCGCGAGTGGACTCATCACGCCGGTGTTCGTGGCGTACGAAAGACGCAGCATCGTTTCGATCTGCCGCAGACAGCCTGTGCGTCCCATTTTCGACAAATCGACCGACTGCACCCGTCCTGCCGTATCGACGACCACTCCGGCGAGGCCGAGCCAATCGCCGCAACGGCCAAGCGCTGCCGACATGCCGGGCGGCAGCACGCCCGGGAGCTGCAAGGCGGCGGGCGGTACCGCTTTCGCCGGATAGCTGCGCGTCGGACGTTGAGCAGGCATGTCGCACGACACGGGCTGCGTGCCGCAGCGCTTCTGGCGTACGGCGTACTCGCGATCGGTGAGCAGCATTTCGACTGCGTTGCCGGCGTGGCCGAGGAGAGCGTCGGCCTCGTTGGACTCGAGCCACTCGATCCACTTTTCGTTCTCACGTTTGTCGAAGCCGGCGATGCGGCGAAGCAGCTCACGGCCGAACGCCTCGCGGATGCTGACGTCGTCGCGCGGCGTCGCCACGGCGTCGTGAATCGGCTGGGGCAACGCGCCGGCATCGGGCGCGTAGGTATTCACCGCGTACCAGACGCTCCTGACGCGGATCGGCTCCGAGGAGGAGTCGAACGAGGCCGCGATGACGCTGGGCGCGACAGCGATATTCGAGTCGCGCATGACCCCGAGATATGCGGTCCATCCCGGTTCGTCGTTGACGCCGACGAGCCGTGAGGCGGTCACGGTCATCGCTCCCAGGCGTCCCCATAGCGCCTGACGAAAAAAGTCGGCGCGCGCCAGTGTCCGCGCCCCTTTCAGCCTCGTCATGTAAATGTCGATTGGCTCGTTGCCGCCGCGGCGTGCGATCGCCTCCGCCACGTCGTTGTCGACCGAGGCCGGCCACTTCGCTGCCGCCGCGATCGCGTAATTGACGTCTTCGGGCGCGCCGAGCAACGCGATCGAACGCAACTCCTCGCGCGCCGCACTGGCATCGCTCTCCTGCTCCACGCTCTTCCGCAGATCGCCGACGAGCGCCTTTTCATCGCGGACGCCGGCAATGCGCGCCGCCGTGGCGCGCACGAGCGGATCGGTGCTGGTGAGCGCGACGCGCAGCGGCTCGACAATCGCCGCCGGATCTTTCTCGTTGACGAGGTAAGCGACGTCGATCGGCTTGGCGGTGGCTGCGGAGATGGCGAGGAGGACGAGAAGGGAGTTCATTTTCGGGGCCGGCGCACATCATAATCCGCGCATGCGCACAGTCATTAAGAACGGGCGTGTCGTCACCGCCGTCGACGACTACAACGCCGACATCCTCATCGAGGACGGCACGATTTCGATGATCGGGAAGTCGATCGACGTCGACGCCGATCGCGTCATCGACGCGAAAGGGCGTCTCGTCATTCCGGGCGGCATCGATCCGCACACGCACATGGAGCTGCCGTTCGGCGGCACGTCGGCCTCCGACACGTTCGAGACCGGGACGCGCGCGGCGGCATTCGGCGGCACGACGACGATCATCGACTTCGCCGTGCAGTACAAGGGGCAGACGCTGCAGGAAGCGATCGACGCGTGGCATGCCAAAGCCGACGGCAAGACGTCGATCGACTACGGCTTCCACCTGATCTGCACCGACCTCCCCGACGAACGTCTCGGCGAGATGCGGCGGATGATCGATCAGGGCGTCTCGAGCTTCAAACTCTTCATGGCCTATCCCGGCGTCTTTCTCGTCGACGACGGGACGATCTACAAGGCGATGCGCACGGCCGGCGAGAACGGTGGCCTCATCTGCATGCACGCGGAGAACGGCGTCGTCATCGACGTGATCGTCAAACAGGCGATCGCTCGCGGTGAGACGGCGCCGAAGTACCACGCGCTGACCCGGCCGACCAAAGCGGAGGCCGAGGGAGTGCACCGCGCCATCGCGCTGGCGGAGATCGCGAACACGGCGGTGTACATCGTCCACCTCTCGTGCGACGACGCGCTGCAGGAAGTGACGCGCGCGCGCGACATGGGCGTTCCGGCGTTCGCCGAGACCTGCCCGCAGTACCTCTTCCTCGACTACAGCGTGTACGAACAGCCGGGATTCGAGGGGGCGAAGTACGTGATGACGCCGCCCATTCGCGAGAAGCAGAATCAGGAGAAGCTGTGGCGCGGGCTGCAGTTCAACGACCTCCAGGTCGTCTCGACCGATCACTGCCCGTTCTGCTTCAAGGAGCAGAAGGAGCTCGGGAGGGATGACTTCTCGAAGATCCCGAACGGCGGCCCCGGCGTCGAGAACCGGATGAGCCTCGTCTACAACGGCGGCGTCGCCAGCGGCCGGATCAGTGTCAACCGCTTCGTCGAGATCGTGTCGACCAATGCGGCGAAGATCTTCGGCCTGTTTCCGAAGAAGGGAACGATCGCGGTCGGCAGCGATGCCGACATCGTCATCTTCGATCCGAACGAGGAGTTCACGATCAGCGCGAAGTCGCATCACATGAACGTCGACTACTCCTGTTACGAGGGGTGGAAGGTCAAGGGAGCGACGAAGACGGTCCTCTCGCGCGGCGAGCTGGTGATCGACGAAGGGAAGTACGTCGGCCGGACGGGGTACGGCAGCTTCCTCAAGCGGGGCATGGCATTCTCCCCGCGATGAACCGCGTCGAATCACTCGTGAAGGAACTGCAGGACGCCTACGACGGGGAGCCGTGGTACGGCGACTCGCTCCGCCAGACGCTCGACGGCATTCTCGACGGCACTGATGAGTCGCGGCTGCGCGAGCGTCCGCGGATTCCCGAGCTCGTGGCGCACATCACCTCGTGGATCGAGATCACCAACCGTCGTCTCGACGGCGAGATCTTCGAGGTGACCGACGAGATCAACTTCCGGACGCCCGGCGCCTGGGCCGACGATCTCGCACGCCTCGACAAAGCGCACCGCGCCTTGCTCGACCGCGTCGCGAAGCTCACCGACGCGGAGCTCGACCAGAAGATGGCCGGCAAGCCGCACTCGGTCGAGTACGGCGTCCGCGGCGTCGTGCAGCACAACATCTATCACCAGGGGCAGATCGCGCTCCTTCGCAAGTAGGCATTACAATCACCCTCCACCAAATCCAGGAGCCGAAAAAACCATGTCCCGAATCGTCAAAGCCGGTTTGATTCAAACCTCGCTCGCGGCATCGACCGACGAGAGTCTCGAAACGATCCGCAACGCTCAGATCGAGCGGACGCTCAAGTACGTCGATCAGGCCGGCCAGGAAGGCGTGCAGATCCTCTGCATGCAGGAAATCTTCACCGGACCCTACTTCTGCGCCGAACAGAACCCGCGCTGGTACGACTCGGTCGAGAAGATCCCCGACGGCCCGACCACCAAGCTGATGCAGGAGTACGCCGCGAAGTACAACATGGTCATCGTCGTCCCTCTCTATGAAGAGGAGGCGACCGGCGTCTACTACAACACGGCCGCCGTCATCGATGCCGACGGCACGTACCTCGGCAAGTACCGCAAGAACCACATCCCGCACACGGCGCCCGGCTTCTGGGAGAAGTACTACTTCCGTCCCGGCAACCTCGGCTACCCGGTGTTCGACACCAAATATGCGAAGGTCGGCGTCTACATCTGCTACGACCGCCACTTCCCCGAGGGAGCGCGCGAGCTCGGGCTGAACGGAGCGGAGGTCGTGCTCAATCCGTCGGCGACGGTCGCCGGACTCTCCGAGTACCTCTGGAAGCTCGAGCAGCCGGCGCACGCCGTCGCGAACGGCTACTTCGTCGGTGCGATCAACCGCGTCGGCTACGAAGGGCCGTGGAACATCGGCGAGTTTTACGGGCAGAGCTACTTCTGCGACCCGCGCGGCCAGATGCTCGCGTCCGCGAAGCGCGACGAGGACGCACTCGTCACCGCGGAGCTCGATCTCGATAAAATTCGCGAAGTGCGCCATACGTGGCAGTTCTTCCGCGACCGGCGCCCGGACACGTACAACGGACTCGTAAAACCCTGACTTGCGCGACCACCTAAGGCTCCTCATCAACGGCCGCGAGCATGAAGTTCGCGGCCGTGACGTATTCGCGACCCTCGCGAACTGGCTTCGTGCGCGCGGAGCGACCGGCACGAAGATCGTCTGCGAAGAAGGCGACTGCGGCGCGTGCACGGTCCTGATCCGCCGCGGCGAGACGTTCCTTCCGGTCAACTCCTGCATCCAGTCGATGTTCCAGCTCGACGGAGCGTCCATCGTCACCGTCGAAGGCCTCGGCATGAACGCCGTGCAGCAGTCGATGGTCGCGCATCACGGCGCGCAGTGCGGCTACTGCACGCCCGGCTTCGTGGTCGCGATGACCGCCATGTTCGAGACGCGCGACCGTGTCGACGAGCCCTGCGCCCGCGCGGAGCTCGTCGGGAACCTCTGCCGCTGCACCGGCTACGAGCCGATCATCAAGGCAGCGTGCGCCGTCGAGAGCGTCTCGATGCGCCGGATGCACGAGGTGTATCCGCAGACGATCGACGACGAGCAGCCGGTGCTGATCGAGGATGAGGGTCGCACCTTCTTCGCGCCGATGACCCTCGACGACGCGCTGACGTTCAAGCGCAAGTTCAAGCCATGCACGATCGTGCAGGGAGCGACCGACGTCGGCGTCTGGATCAACAAGCGCGCGTACTCCGTCGCCGCGATGCTGTCGCTGTCGAAGATCGCGGAGCTGCGCGACCTGCGCGAGGATGACGGGGCAATCGTCGCCGGCGCGAACGTGTCGCTGACGGAGCTCGAATCGTTCACGCGCGATCGCATCCCGGAGCTGCACCGGATCCTCAACATCTTCGGCTCGGCGCAGATCAAGAACGCCGGGACGCTCGCCGGGAACATCGCGAACGGCTCACCGATCGGCGACACGCTGCCGTACCTCATGGTTGCCGGCGCGATGCTCGAGATCGCGAGCGTCGACGGCACCCGCCTCGTCGACATCAACCAGTTCTACAAGGGCTACAAACAGTTCGACCTCGCGCCGCACGAGATCATCGTCCGCGTGCGCGTGCCGATCGTTCGCGACACTCTGAAGCTCTACAAAGTATCGCGCCGCCGCGACCTCGACATCTCGGCGTTCACCGCCGCGATCCGCCTCAGCACGACCGACGGCCACATCAACGCCGCCGCCATCGCCTACGGCGGCGTCGCGCCGACGGTCCTGCGCCTGAAGAACACGGAATCGTTTCTCGCGGGAAAGCCGGTCAGCGCCGATACATTCGAGGCCGCCGGCCGCATCGCCCGCGACGAGATCGCCCCGATCAGCGACGTCCGCGGCTCCCGCGACTACCGGCTCCAGCTTGCCGAGAACATCATGTGCAAGTTCTATTACGACGTGATCGCCTAGCGCTCTTCACTGCCGGACCACCTTCAACGGCGCCAACCCCGGATAGTTGAACCACCCTTCGGCGAGCGTACCGTCGGGCGCGAGCTTCAGCTGGAGCGTGGCCCAATCGAGCGGCTCGAACCAGGTGTCGCCGGACATCCGGAGCATCGCCGACTGCCGGATCGCAGACCAACTGACGACCGGTCTGCCGTCCCGTATCGAGATCGTGAATGTCCACGGCCGCCCTTCGACACGATAGCTCCCTTCGATACGCCGGTCGGGCGGAGAGAACGGATCGGCGGCGAGTTTCACGCTCGGGACGCTGTACGGCTTGTCCAACATCATCGCGGCGACCGACTGCGCGAGCGTTCCCGCCACGGAGGCGTAGTTGTTCGACAACACGACGACCGTGACCTCGTCGTCGGGGAAATACAGCACGTTCGCACTGGCGCCGGGGAACCCGCCGCTCAGGCTCGTCACCTGCTTGTCGAACATTTTCGTGAGAGGCCACGACTCTATTGCGACCGGTTTCGGAAGGAGCGTGCCGTTGTACAACGCTCGGACGAAACGGTGGAGATCCGCCGCCGTCGAATACGATGAGCCGCCGCCCACTTTCCATGACGTATCTTCCGGTCCGCAAACCGCCACGCCACGCCCGAAGGGATCAGGCATGTAGCCGTGCGCGAGCCGCGGCACCACGACGGTCGTCGTGAGCTCGCCGGAGTCCTTCATCCCCGCCGGGTCGTAAACATACTTGCGGACGACGGCGGCATACGTCTTTCCGGTCACTCGCTCGATGACGTCGGCGAGGATCGCGTAGTTCGCGGTGGTGTAGGAGTAGACCTCTCCCGGCTTGCTGGCCAGCGGCTCGCTCTTCAACTGCTCGACCACTTCGGCCGCCGTGTAGTTCTGGCGGATGATGCCGCGCAGCTTCGCCGGATCCTGGACGCCCGAGCGATGCAACATCAGTTGCCGCACCGTGATCGCACTCGCGGACGGGAAGTCGGGAACCCACTTCGAGAGCGGATCGTCCGGCGAGAGCTTCTTCTCGTCGAACAGATGCTGCAGGATCACGGAGGTGAACCGTTTCGTGATCGACGCGATCGCGAAGCGGGTATCGACCGTGTTCGGAACGCCGAACTCGTACTCGGCCATGCCGTAGGCTTTCTGCACGACGATCTTGTCGCCTCTAGCGGCAAGAACGACTCCGCTGAAAGTGTTGAGCTGCACCAGCGGCTTCACCAGCTCATCGACGCGGGAACCCGCCTGCTGGGCGAGCAGCCGCGGGGCGGCCAGCAGCAACCAAACCACGAACGCTTTCGTATTCATGAGTGGATTGTGCGACCATCGATTCGTCCCTGCCAGCAACGCCGCATGAACTGCTCGCAAACACAACGAACGTCTCGGATCGCGATCTTCTGCGCGCTGATGTTCGCCCTCGGTTGTGCGAAAGGGCGCGATCAGGCGACGCGATTCGGCGGTGGTGCCGAGCAGTCGGTCAATGACTACGAGATCCACGCCGGCCGATCCGTTTTCAACGCGTTGCCCTACATCAGCCGTATGCCGCTCAACAACTTCACGATGCGACGAGCGGTCATCCTTCGCGGATCGACGGAACGGACACGCTGCGTCTACGTCTCCCTGATCGGCTCGTTCGAGCTTCTTTGGGACGGGCAACGGATCGGTGCCACCGGTAAGCCCGGCCCCATGGACAACTTCTTCCCGATTCCGGCGGCGCTCGCCGGCGCTGGCCCGCATTCGCTGGAGCTGCGCGTCACGCTGCCGCGGAGCGACGTCAGCTGGTATCAGGGAGTGGTCATCGGAGACTACGAACGGATGATCCGCAGCCGCATCGTCGGCCAGGTCATCCCGCTCTCGGGTTTCGGGGTCTTCGTCGTCATCGGCATCTATTACGTCATGCTGAGTTTTGCGACGCGGCGAAGAGCCGCGGCGATCACGTTCGCTTTCCTCTGTTTCGCCGCGGCGCTTCTCGCGGTCGCTGAGACGTGGCGGTGGACCGTCGGCTACACGTACGACGTCCAGGCGACGCGCCTCACGATCGTGACGGCGTTGACGTTCGCGATCTCGCTGCTGCTGCCGTGTTTCTTCGTCCTGGAGCTCGAGTTGCGACGAACGCGGATCTGGATCGCCACGTTTATCGCGATCGTCTCCGCGGTCCTCGCGATCCCGCAGCAACCCGACGACCGCTGTCTCTCGCTGTTCGGAACGGCGCTGTTGTTGTCGGGATGCACACTCGTCGCGGCCGCCCGAGCGCGCGGAAGGCGCACCATTCCAGGTGCGGCGGCGGTGAGCATCCTCGTGCTGGCGTTCGTTCGCGGCGGCTTCGCCTTCAGCGACAACATGTTCTTCATCGCGTTCTGCGCGGCGATCGCCTCCCTCCTCATTGGCATGGCGCTCGAGACCCGCCGGCAGCGCCGCGAGCACGAGCGGCTCGAGGCGGCACTGCTCCACAAGATGATCGAGCCGCACTTCGTCATGAACACGCTCACCGCGCTCATGGAGTGGGTCGAGAGCGATCCCGCAAACGGCGTGCGGTTCCTCGAGGCGTTCGCCGAGGAGCTGCGGATCTTCTCGTCGATCGCGCGCGACACCAAGATCCCGATCGAACGCGAGATTGCGCTCTGCCGCTCGCACCTCGCGGTCATGGAGTGCCGCAAGGGACAGCGATTCCATCTTCGCGCCGAATCGGTCGATCCGGACGGCGCGATTCCGCCGGCCGTGTTACACACCCTCGTCGAGAACGCCCTCACCCACAATCGCTACGACGGCGACGAGATCGAGTTCCACTTACGCGAAGAGCGGTCGCGGAAAACGCGCCGCTACATCTTCGACGCGCCCGTTGCAGCGGCGTCGAACGCCGCCGCAACGCACGGCGACGGAACGGGGTTGCGCTATGTGAAAGCGAGGCTCGAAGAGAGCTATCCCGGCCGCTGGTTCCTCCGGACCGGCGAGTACGAAGGCTGCTGGCGGACCACGATCGAGGTGCCGGCGTGAACGCGATCAACATCGTCGTCGCTGAAGACGAAGCGGTCGTGGCGCGCCGTCTCGCCCGCCAGATCATGGAGACCCTCGGCCCGAAGACTGCCGTAACGATTGCTGGCAGCGTCTCGGAGGCGATCGCCGCCGTGTCGCAGTCGCGTCCGGATATCCTCGTGCTCGACCTCAATCTCGAAGGCCGCGACGGCTTCGAGCTGCTGCGCGATCCGGTTCTCGGCCGCTGCCCGACCATCGTCGTCTCCGCGCACACCGACCGCGCGCTCGAAGCGTACGAGCTCGGGATCCGCGACTTCGTACCGAAACCCTTCGGGCGCGACCGGCTCGCGCTCGCCCTGCACCGCGCCTTCGAGAACGCGCCGCGCCGTCTCGAGCGTCTTGCCGCGCGTGACGCCAACCAGACGCGCTACGTCGCGATCGACGACATCCTCTACGTTCGGGCCGACGGCGCACGCTCAGAGATCATCCTCCCGGAGAACCGGGTCATCCGCGACGACCGCATGCTGGATCGCATTCAGGCGCTTCTCCCATCGCACTTCGAGCGCGTCCACCGGTCGTTCCTCGTCGACGTCCGCAAGGTCGAGTGTCTGTCGGCGCAGGAAGGCTCGCGCTACGCCGTCATGCTTCGGGACGGTACGACGCTCCCGGTGGGCCGCACGCGTGTGGCGAGCCTGCGAGCGCGTTTGGGCTGACTTATACTCGGTAACCCCATGTCCTCCGCCGTCGGCCGCAACATCCCTCACGATTCCGCGCGCGGTCACGTCACCGGCGAGTCGATCTATGTCGACGACATGCCGCCGCTGCGCGGCGAGGTGATCGTCGACTTCTACTGGTCGCCGGTCGCGCACGGCCGCATCCGCTCGGTCGATACGACCGCCGCCTGCAGCGTGCCGGGAGTCGTCGCGCTCTTCACGCATCACGACCTCGCGCACAACGTCTTCGGGCCGATCCTGCAGGACGAAGTGCTCCTCGCCGAGGACGTCGTCATGTTCATCGGGCAGCCGATCGTCGTCATCGCGGCCGAGTCGCGCGAGGCCATCAAAGCGGCGAAAGCAGCGATCAAAGTCGAGATCGAGACGCTCGACCCGGTCTTCACGATCGACGAAGCAAAGAAGCGCTGCGACTTCATCGGACCGGTGCGGCAGATCCGGCGCGGCGACCTGGCGCGCGGCTTCGCCGAGGCCGATCACGTCATCGAAGGCGTCTGGATCAACGGCGGACAGGATCACTTCTACCTCGAGTCGCAGGCCGCGATCGCGGTTCCGGGCGAGCACGACCAGCTCACCGTCCATTCGTCGACGCAGAATCCGTCCGAGGTGCAGCACGTCATCGCGCACCTCCTCGCCGTCCCGATCAACAAGATCACCGTCGTCACGAAGCGGATGGGCGGCGGCTTCGGCGGCAAGGAGTGCCAGGCGACGCACCCGGCGGCGATCGCGTCGCTCGTCGCGCAGAAGCTGAAGCGGCCGGCGCGCATCGCCTACAGCAAAGACGACGACATGTGCGTCACTGGCGGGCGCCATCCGTTCCAGAACGACTACAAGATCGGCTTCAAGTCGGACGGAACGATCAGCGCCGCAAAGATCGACTGCTACTCCGACGGCGGCGCATTCAACGACCTCTCGACGTCCGTCATGGGCCGTGCGATGACGCACGCCGACAACGCGTACTACCTGCCGAACGTCGAGATCACCGGCACCGTCTGCCGCACGAATTACCCGCCCAACACGGCGTTCCGCGGCTTCGGCGGACCGCAGGGGATCATCACGATCGAGAACGCGCTCGAGGAGATCGCGTACTTCCTCGGCAAGGACCCGCTCGAGATCCGGAAGCGCAACTGCTACGGCATCGACGATCGCAACGTGACGCCGTACGGGCAGACCGTCGCGAACAACCATCTGCCGCAGCTCTTCGAGCAGTGCGGCGAGCAGTCCGAGTACACGAAGCGCGTCGCGGACGTCAGCGCCTTCAATGCGTCGTCGAAGACGCACCTGCGCGGTATCGCTGCCACCGCCGTGAAGTTCGGCATCTCGTTCAACACCAAGTTCCTCAACCAGGCGAACGCGCTGGTGAACGTCTATCTCGACGGCTCGGTGCAGGTGTCGACCGGCGCGACGGAGATGGGACAGGGCGTCAACACGAAGATCCAGCAGATCGTCGCCGACGAATTCGGCATCGATCCCGAGCTGGTGATCGTCATGGCGACGTCCACCGAGAAGAACAACAACACCTCGGCCACCGCGGCGTCGAGCGGCGCGGATCTCAACGGAAGCGCCGCCGCCGACGCGTGTCAGAAGATTCGCGCGCGGATGTCAGAGTTCGCGGCAAGCTACTTCGAGCGAATCACCGGACTCGAAGCTTCAACGGAACATGTCGTCTTCGCGCGGGGTCACGTCTTCGACGATCGCAAGCCGGACGAGCGCATCCCGTTCCACGCGATGGTGAAGATGGCGTACCTCGACCGCGCCTCCCTCGGCGAGCGCGGTTTCTACGCGACCAAGCACCTCGACTGGGACGCCGACACCGGCGCCGGCACGCCGTTTCTCTACTTCACGCAAGGCGTCGCCGTGAGCGAGGTCGAGATCGATCGCTTCACCGGCCACATGCGCGTGCTGCGCAGCGATCTGCTGATGGACATCGGCAAGCCGATCAACCCCGGCATCGACCGCGGCCAGCTCACCGGCGCGTTCATCCAGGGCATGGGCTGGCTGACGAACGAGGAGCTGCGCTACGACGCGCAGGGAAACCTCCTCAGCCACTCGCCGACGACCTACAAGATCCCGAACATCGGCGACGTCCCCGACGTCTTCAACGTCTCCTGGATCGACGCCGAGAACGCGCTGAACATCCGCTCCAGCAAAGCGGTCGGCGAACCGCCCCTCTGCCTCGCCGTCTCGGTCTACATGGCCGTGAAGAACGCGCTGAGCCACGTCAGCGGCGCCGAGATCCCGAAGATCGACGCGCCGGTCACCGGCGAGAACATCCTGATGCGGCTGACGCACTACACGCGAACTCTCGCGCGCAACGGCGTCGCGGTCGCATGATCCTCCGCAGCCGGAACGTCGCCGGCTACGGCGCGGCGTCCATTCACATCGAAGGCGAGACGATCGTCGCGATTCGCGACTACGCCGATCTCGGCGGGACGCAGGAGGCCTCGCCAGCTTTCATGGATTTCGGCGATCTCACCCTCATGCCCGGCGTCGTCGACTCGCACGTGCACGTCAACGAGCCGGGGCGGACGGAGTGGGAGGGATTCGACACGGCGACGCGGGCCGCGGCGGCGGGCGGAGTGACGACGATCGTCGACATGCCGCTGAACTCGATCCCAGCGACGACCTCCGTCGAGGCGCTGCGGATCAAGGCCGAGGCGATGCGCGATCAGATCCGCGTCGACGTCGGCCTCTGGGGCGGCGCGGTTCCCGGCAATGCCGGCGAGCTGCGCGCGATGATCGACGCCGGCGCCCTCGGCTTCAAATGCTTCCTCGTCGATTCCGGCGTCCCCGAGTTCGGATGGCTCGATGAGCGCGGACTGCAGGAAGCGCTCGAAACACTCGCCGGAACGAACCGCCCGCTCCTCGTTCACGCCGAGCTTGGCGAACACCTGCACGATGCGGATGGCGATCCGCGTTCGTACGCCCGCTATCTCGCTTCGCGTCCGCGAGCTGCGGAAAACGCCGCGATCGAACGCGTGGCCATGCTCGCAAAGGAAACCGGCGCGCACGCGCACATCGTTCACCTCTCGTCTGCCGATGCGCTTCCGTTCATCGGCGGCGACGTGACCGCCGAAACGACGCCGCACTACCTCTACTTCGCGTCCGAAGAGATTCCCGACGGCGCGCCGGAGTACAAGTGCGCCCCGCCGATCCGCGAACGCGACAACCGCGAGAAGCTGTGGCGCGCACTGCAGGAGCGCCGGCTCCTCGCGATCGTCAGCGACCACTCGCCATGCACGCCGCATCTGAAACATCTGGAGCAGGGCGATGTGCGGCGCGCGTGGGGCGGGATCTCGTCGCTCCAGTTCGCGCTGCCGGTGGTCTGGACCGCCGCGCGCCGCCGCGGCTTCACGCTCCGCGACATCACGACGTTCATGTCCGAAGGTCCGGCGAAGCTGGCGAACCTCGATCATCGCAAAGGGAAGCTCGCGCCGGGCTATGACGCCGACATCATCGCCTTCGATCCCGACGCGCCTTTCGTCGTCGACGAATCGATCATCCATCACCGCCACAAGGTCACGCCGTACGCCGGCGACGAGCTGCTCGGCGTCGTCCGCGCGACGTACGTTCGCGGCCGGAAAGTGTGGGAGGATGGCGCGCACATCGGAACCCCCATCGGAACATGGCTTTTAGCGAATGGCTGACTTCCGCGAGCTGATCGATCTCGCCTCCGAGCGCCTCGGCGGCGCCGTGCTCTACGCGACCGACGACTTCTTCGCGGAGAAGGAGAACCTGCTCCGCCAGTCGAAGGCGGTCTGGAAGGAACACGAGTACACCGACCGCGGGAAGTGGATGGACGGCTGGGAGTCGCGACGCAAGCGCACGCCCGGACACGACCACGCGATCATCCGCCTCGGCGCGCCGGGCGTCATTCGCGGCTTCGTCGTCGACACCGCTTTCTTCCGCGGCAATTACCCGTCCCATTGCTCGATCGAGGCGTGTTACGCGCCGTTCGAGTCGCAGCCGGACGAGCTGACGAACTGGGTCGAGATCCTCCCGAAGTCGGAGCTGCGCGGAGACAGCGAAAACGAGTTCGCGATCGAATCGCCGTTCGCGTTCACGCACCTCCGCTTCCACATCTATCCCGACGGCGGCGTGGCGCGGCTGCGCGTGCACGGCGACGTCGTGCCGGAGTGGCGACGCAGCGGCGGCCTCGCGAATGAACTCGATCTCGCCGCGATAGAGCACGGCGGCGAAGTCCTCACCTGCAGCGACATGTTTTTCGGGCCGAAGCACAACCTGATCATGCCCGGCCGCGCGTTCAACATGAGCGACGGATGGGAAACGCGGCGCCGCCGCGGCCCGGGTCACGACTGGGTGATCGTGAAGCTCGCGTGCGAGGCGCGCGTGCAGCGGATCGAGATCGACACGTCGCACTTCAAAGGCAACTATCCCGACACCTGCTCCGTCGACGCATCGAGCGACGGCAATGAGTGGACCGAGATCCTCGCGCGCACGAAGCTCCTCGCCGACACGCGGCACGTCTTCGTCGACCAGCTCACGCCGCGCGACGCGACGCAGATCCGCCTGAACGTCTATCCCGACGGCGGCGTGGCGCGGATGCGCGTCTACGGCGTGGCGACCGAGCGCGGACGCTTTGAAAAGGTGACCCAGCGGATCAACACACGCATCGACGACGCCGAGCTGCGCGCCTGCTGCGGATCCAGCGAGTGGGTGCGTCGGATGATGGCCGCTCGTCCGATGACCAATGCCTTCGCAACCGCCGAGGAGATCTGGTCGTCGCTTGGCGAGAAGGATTGGCTCGAAGCCTTCGCCGCGCATCCGCGCATCGGCGAGCGCAAAGCGAGCGGCTGGGCCTCGCAGGAGCAGAGCGGTACCGCGTCTGCCGCGAACGAGACCCTCACCGCGCTCGCCGATACGAATCGCGACTACGAGGAGAAGTTCGGTTTCATCTACATCGTCTGCGCGACCGGCAAGTCAGCCGAGGATATGTTGACCATCGCGCGCGAGCGGCTCGCGAACGAGCGGGAACAGGAGCTCCGAAACGCGGCCGACGAGCAGTTGAAAATCACGAAGCTGCGATTGATGAAGCTGGTGAGTTAACGATGGGCATCTCGACACACGTCCTCGACACCTCGCGCGGCCGTCCGGCGGCCGGCGTTCCGGTCACGCTCGAGATCGAGCGCGGCGGATGGGACGTCGTCGCGATGGGCCGCACCGACAACGACGGCCGCCTGCGCCTCGTCAATGACGCCCCCGAACCCGGCACGTACCGCATCACCTTCGCGACGGGCGAGTACTTCACCAACGACACCTTCTTCCCCGAGGTGTCGATCGTCTTCACGATCAAAGACGCCGCGCAGCACTACCACGTGCCGCTGCTACTCTCGCCGTACGGGTACTCGACGTACCGTGGGAGCTAGCTCAGTGGCGTGCGCCGCGGTTTCTGGCCGCGGTGACGTTGATCGTCGCTGACGCGGCGTTGTTCTGCAGCGGCCCGTTCTCGGCATCGCACGAGACGGCAGCGTGGATTCTCTGCGCGCCCGCGGAGACACCCTGGACCGTCAGCGTGACGAGCTCGGTTGCGCCGGCTTTCAGGGTCCCGATCGCGCAGTGTGTTCCGACGCAACTCCCGGCGCTCGTCTTGATCGATGCAAGCGCGAGACCGGCGCCGAACGTCGCATCGAAAAAGACGTTCGCGGCATCGCCCGCGCCGGCGTTTGCCACATAGAAATGGAGAGTCGAGCGCTGACCGGCAATCGCCGACTGCGCACCCTCCTCAACTGTGAGGACCACGTCGCTCTGGATCCAGGCGACCGGCGTCGAGACCGACACCGTTTGCGATGGACCGTTGAGCAGCGTCGTGGTCGCCTTCAGCCCGACCTCCGAACCAAGAGGAGGGACGATCGAGAGCGTTCCGGTCGCAGTCGCGCCGCGAGCGAGCGTCAGCGTGTCGCAGTCGACGATGTAACGCAACTGCTGAATCGCGCAATTCGTCAACGCCGTCCCCTCCGCATGGCTGATCACTCCTTCGCTGGTCATTACGATCTGCGTCTTCACGTAGTAGGCGTCACCCGGACCGGAGTTCGTCACTTGCACCGTGTAAGTCAGCGGCTGGCCGGGCGTCGCACTATCGTGATCGGCGGTCATCGTCGTGACCGTGCTGGCTACGTCTCCGCCGATGACGATGTTCGCGTCCGCCGTCAGCGGGTCGGTGGTGAAAGACATGACCGATCCCGTGAACATCGCGAGCGTGCTGGTGTTCGACGCACGCAGACCCACCTTGATGTCGATCGATTGTCCGGGGCCGAGGACGATATCGGTACAACGGATTGGGGAGAGAGAACACGGTGCACCAGTCACGCTGAACGGCGTGAGCGCCGAGCCGGTCGTCGCCTCGATGGTGATCGGCGTCGTGTAGTGGATGCCGGAGTTCTCAATGTGCATCGTCTCGGTAAGTGTGGCGCCTGCAGCGACATTCGTCAGTGACGGCAGCAGCTGAAGGCTGAGCTGCGCGTCTCGAGGCACGACGTAAAAAGTCACGGGGTAGGTGTCGACGCGGCCCAGAGAGCCGGCGCGCAATGCCGCGACGAGGGTCGTGATTCCGGTGGTTGCGGGCACCCGCACCAGGAGGTCGGGCGTCAACGCGGCGCCCGGCGCGAGCGTCGGGAGAGTGCACGACACCCAGAAGCCGCCATCCGCACACATCGCGCTCTGCGTGAGGCTGCCCTCGAACACGCCGCCAGGCGGCAAATCGAGCTCGAGAGTCACGCTCGCAGCCGTCGATCCCGTGTTCACGATCGTCGGCATCACGATTAGCTCGGAGCCCGCGAGCGGATAGAGGGGCGCGCCCTCGTACGAGTGCACACGTTCCATTGCTATTTGAGAGAAGTGCACCGGGTACGGCGCAGCTTGCGCGGACATCGAAGACAAGACGACGAACACCACCGTCACTGCGACGGCCGCAAACCGTTCTCTTATATGGACCATGGGACCCTCTTGATTGCGCGGACCGCGCGCCGATGAAGTGACAGTGTGGCAGCGGCCGTAATTCCCGATGTGTGTGCAATCACACCGGACGGTGCTCCCGCCGCCCCTTCATGATCTTCACGAACGAGCGGCTGCGCAGCTCGTCGAGCGTGAGGCCGGTGGCGAGCGCTTCTTCCTGCGTCAGGGCGCCGCAGTTCAGGCCGCGGAGGAAGTAGTTGAGGAGGCCCTGGCCGGTTGCGGCGTCGTCGAAGACGTCGCCGACGAGCGTCGCCTGTCCCGCCTTCTGGATGAAGTTGCGGAGGCGGTCGGTGGCGGCGCCGAGCGACTCGAGGAAGAACGAGTAGACGGCGGCGTAGCGTGTCGGAAGCTGCGACGGGTTGAGATCCCATCCCTGGTAATACGCGTTGATCAGCGAATGGCGGATGTGATCGACGTGCAGGCGCCAGGCGGCGTGCACCGTCGCGCGGTCGCCGACCGGCATGATGTTGGTGGCGCCGTCGCTGAGCCAGATGCCGGTGCCGGCGTAAGCGACCTGCATCATGTGCCGCGCGAAATCGCACGCGGGATGGTCCATCCGCTGATGCGCCGCGGTGATGTTGCAGCTCGCCGTGTAGTCATACGTTCCGAAGTGCGCCGCGACGCAGCGGCCGCGCGCGGCGGCGAGGAACAGCGGCAGGTTCGAGTGGCCGTTCGCATTCAGGATCGACTGCGTCGTCTCGATCATGAATTCGAACCGCAGCGTGCCGGCTGCGAGGCCGAGGCGCGACTCGATCATCTCGTAGAGGTCGGCGAGCAGCGTCACCTGCTCCGGAAGCTGGATCTTCGGCAGCGTGACGACGAACCACGGCGGAAGCTTTCCGCCGGTCGCGTCGAGCAGCGTCGTCAGGAAGATGTCCAGCGTACGGACGCCGCGCCGCATCAGCTCCTGCGAGAACGGCTTGATGCGGATGCCGATGAACGGCGAGAGCGTACCGTTTGCCATTCCGGTGGCGACTTCGCGCGCGCAGCGGGCGGCGTCGTTGTCCTCTTCGTCGTCCGGGCGATTGCCGTAGCCGTCCTCGAAGTCGATGCGGAAATCCTCGACCGGCTCGCGTCTCAGCTTCTCGACGACGCGCGTGTAGACCGTCTCCTCGTCGCGCTGAAGGCCGATCGCGCGGGCGAACGTCATCGGGTCGGGCGCGTTCGCATCGAGCGAACGGAGCGCGATCTCGCCGAGCTTCTTCGTCGTGTCCGACTTGAACAGCTGCGCGCCGCCGTACACGGTGTGCACCGGCTGGCGCGCGGCCGACTCGCCGGGGAAGCGCTGCGCGAAATCGGCGAGAGCGGTGTCGAGAGAGGTAGCGGCGCGAGCGACTTCGCGCTCGTCGAGACTCGTTTTGAAGGGCATCAGTGGCTCCGGATGAAGTGTGCGGCGATCCAGCCGGCGATGACGAGGCCCGCCAGGATCAGCCAGTTGTACGAGGATCCGTACGTCGCGACCGGGAAGTGGTTGCTGATCATGATGAACACGACCGGCACGACCATGAACGTGTTGTGTTTCGAGCGGAACTTCGCGCGCTCGGCGAGCCGCATGTCGGGCGGCTGGCCCGCTTTCGTCGCCGCGATGAGCTGGCGCTGCGCCGGAAGAATGCGCATCCAGACGTTCGCGGCCATCAGCGTCCCCATCATGGCGCCGGCCTGCAGATATGCCGCGCGGCCGGTGAAGACGCGCGTATAGAAGTAGATCGAGCCGACGAGCATCAGGTACGAGGCGATGATGCCGAACCATTCGTACTTCGCGAAGATCGAGATCCAGAGTAGGTCGTAGACGATCCACGAGACGACCAGCGCGCCAACGGAGATCAGGATCGCCCTGGTGTTCTGGGAGGGCGACTCGGTCATCACGCTGCCGTGGTAGTACACGAGGCCGAACAGAAGGAAACCGCTGATCCACGTCAGCGCCGCTTCCCACTTGAACCAGTGGAGCGTCTGCCCCTCGCGCAGCTCAGGGCCCTTCTGTTTGTCGACGATGTAGAACCCGCCGCTGTGAACCATCCAGACGAGCTTCTCGTCGTGGAAGCGCCGGTCGAGCCACGTAAAGAAATAGGTCTGACCGATCCACATGATCGCGGCGAACACGTGGAACCATCGAACCCCGAGGTTCAGCCACTCCGTAACTTGATAAGACAAGCGTGCGCGAGTGTAACATCCGGTCTCATGAGCAGTGACGATCCGCGCTACCCCGTCGGCCCCTTCGTCCCGAAGCCGAGCCTCACTCGCGTCGAGCGGCAGGCGCTCCTCGACGATATCGACGCCTGTCCCGCAAAGATGCGCGCTGCCGTCGAGGGGCTGAACGAGTCACAGCTCGAGACGCCGTATCGCGACGGCGGGTGGACGGTCCGACAGGTGGTGCACCACGTTCCCGACTCGCACCTCAACGCCTACACGCGGCTGAAGCTCGCGCTGACCGAGGAGAATCCGACGATCCGGCCGTACGAAGAGGCGGCGTGGGCGCAGCTCGCCGACGTCCGCGACACGCCGATCGAGACCTCGCTCACGCTCCTCGAGACGCTGCACAAACGGTGGATGACGCTGTGGCGCGCGATGTCAGATGACGATTTCAAACGTCCTCTCATCCATCCCGACCACGGCCAGGAGGACCTCGACTGGCTACTTCAGATGTACGGGTGGCACTCGCGCCATCACGTCGCGCACATCACGTCGTTGCGCGAACGAAACGGGTGGTGATTTCGCCGGCAGGATTGCCGGCGCCACGCCTACTCGACCTTTTTCGGCTCGTCCTTCGGATCGGGCTGCGGCGGCGTGAGGGAATCGCGGAAACCCCGGATGCCCTCGCCGAGGCCTTTGCCGAGCTCCGGCAGTCGCTTCGGCCCGAGGAAGATCATCGCGATGATGGCGACGAGAAGGAGATGTGTCGGTTGGAAAAGCTCACCCATGGCGGTTGTTGATCCTCTGTCTTGAATTCGGGCCTGGCGATAATCGTACAACACCGCGTCCTGCCTCACTTCCTGGCGTAGCGGCCGATCAGCTTCGCCTGCGCGACGGCGTGTTTCGGGATCTCGTCGGCGCCGGCGATCTGCGCGGCGTCGAGCGCGTAGAGCACGAAGATGTAGTGGTGCTGCCCCGACGGCGGACACGGCGCACCCCACCCGCTCTTCCCATACCCATTCTTCCCCTCGCTCGCGCCCGCCGGAGGCAGCCCCTCGGCGATCGACGTCGTCGTCGGCGCGATGTTCCAGACGAGCCAGTGCGTGAACGTGCCGCCCGGCGCGTCGGGATCGTCGACGATGAGCGCGAGCGACTTCGCCTGCGCCGGCACGCCGCTGATCGCCAGCGGCGGCGAGACCGCCTCCCCTCCCCCGCTGCAGCCGTATTTCGCCGGGATCTCGCCATTGTTCGCGAACGCGGGACTCGCGATGGTCATCCCCATCGACGGTTTAGCGGGAGCGTCGGGCGAACGCTTACAGGCGACACCCGGCAGAACGGCGAGCAGAACGGCGAGCAGAGCTTTGGAGCGCATACCGCGAAGCTACAATCGCGCCATGCCGACGTTCTTCGAGGCGCTGAACGAGTATCTCGCCGCCGGCACGCCGGTCGTCACGATCACCGTGGTCGACACGCAGGGAAGCGTTCCGCAGGACCGAGGCGCGAAGGCGATCGTCACCGCGGACGGCCTTCGCTTCGGGACGGTCGGCGGCGGCAAGGTCGAGACGAAGGCGATCGCCGAGGCGCAGAGGATCCTGCGCGGGGAGAGCAGCGAGCGGACGAAGTTCGTCTCGTGGAACCTGAACAAAGACGTCGGGATGACGTGCGGCGGGATCGTGAAGCTCTACTTCGAAGCGCTGAACGTCGGGCGATGGAACATCGTCCTGTTCGGCGCGGGCCACGTCGCGCAGGCGCTTGCGACGCTGCTCGTCCACCTCGATTGCCACCTCACCGTCATCGATCCGCGACCGGAGTGGCTGGAGCGCTTGCCGAAATCGCCAAAGCTCACGCCCATTCAGTCGGACGACATGCCGTCGCTCGTCCGCACGCTGCCCGATGATGCGTACGTGATTCTGATGACGATGGGCCACACGACCGACAAGCCGATCCTGATCGAGATCCTCCGCACGCGCACATTCCCGTACGTCGGCGCGATCGGGAGCCACTCGAAAGCAGTCATCCTGCGGCGCGACGTTGCAGAAGCGGGCCTGCCGGAGGAGAAGCAGCACGCGTTTCACTGCCCGATCGGACTCGACATCGGCACGAACCACCCGTTCGAGATCGCGGTGAGCGTCGCCGCGCAGCTGATTCAGGAGCGGGATCGTGTTGCTACTTCCGCTTCTTCCCCTGCTTGACGCTCTTCGCGAGCGCATCCATGTTCATCGCCTCGGTGACCATGGCGCGGACGGTTTCGGAAAGGTTCTTCTTGGTCTTGAGCCACGCGATCTGATCGGGGGTGAGCCAGACCGCCACGCGCTCGGTCTTCGCGTCTTTTTTTGCTGCCATCGATCCTCCCCTGTGGCGGATTCTATGCAATGCCGAGCGGCCACGTTCTGGTCGTCGAGGACGACGACACGATCCGGCGACTGTTGATCGAGTACCTCAAGCAGCACGCGCTCCTCACTGTCGAAGGTGCGCGTGACGCCATCGAGGCGCTGCACTTCGTCGCGCGGGAACGTTACTCCGTCATCATCCTCGACCTGATGATGCCGAAAATGAGCGGCGGAGACTTCCTCGACTCGCTCACGGCGATGATGAAAGACCCATCGATCCAGACGCTCGGCACCCCGCCCACCGTCATCGTCGTCACTGCAGCGCCCGCCGGCGACATCCCGAGCGACACGATCACCCAGCGCTCCGCCCTCGTGAAGGCGGTCCTCCGGAAGCCGATCGACATCGAGGAACTGGCGGAATTGATCGGATCCCTCTAACCAGTCCTCAGAAGGGGGGGGTGGCACTTTTCCGTGTCGCGTCACTCTAATCAAAGGGGACGAGGTGTAGGTCGCCGCCCGGCCGTCGCGCGTTTCGGCACGTTCCGCCGGTCTGGTTGGTCGACCAACCCCCGGCGTGACGGGAGCAGCCGCTCTCGTCACGCTTTTTGTCTTTGCGCTACGATTCCGCCCCCATGCCCGACGCGCGATTGATCGCGGTCCACGGCCACTTCTATCAGCCGCCCCGCGAAAACCCCTGGCTCGAAGCCGTCGAAACGCAGGATTCCGCGCACCCGTACCACGACTGGAACGAGCGGATCACGTTCGAGTGCTACGCCCCGAACGCCTCCGCCCGCATCCTCGACGACCACGATCGCATCCTGCGGATCGTCAACAACTACGCGACGATGAGCTTCAACTTCGGCCCGACGCTCCTGTCGTGGCTCGAGGGGCGCGCTCCCGAGACGTATGCCGCGATCATCGACGCCGACCGCGCCAGCCGCGCGCGATTCTCCGGCCACGGCTCGGCGATCGCGCAGGCCTACAACCACATCATCATGCCGCTCGCGAACGCGCGCGACCGCCGCACGCAAGTCTGCTGGGGTCTACGCGATTTCGAGCATCGCTTCGGCCGCAAGCCGGAAGGAATGTGGCTTCCGGAGACGGCGGTCGACACCGACACGCTCGAAGCGCTCGCCGCCGCCGGGTTCCGCTTCACGATCCTCGAGCCGGGGCAGGCGCGCCGCTGGCGCTCGTTCGACGACACCGACTGGCGGGAGGACGGCATCGATCCGACGATGGCGTATCGCTGCAACCTGCCGTCCGGCCGGACGATCGCCATCTTCTTCTACGACGGCCCGATCTCGCGCGCCGTCGCGTTCGAGAACCTCCTCGCGCGCGGCGAGTACTTCGCCAACCGCCTCGCCGGCGCCTTCGACCACTCTCGCGCGCACGACCAGCTCGTAAACATCGCCACCGACGGCGAAACGTACGGCCACCACCATCGCTTCGGCGACATGGCGCTCGCCTACGCGCTCCACTACATCGAGGAGCACGACCTCGCCGAGCTGACCAACTACGGCGAATACCTCGAAAAACATCCGCCGGTGCACGAGGTCGAGATCCGCGAGAGCACGGCGTGGAGCTGCGCCCACGGCGTCGAGCGGTGGCGCAGCGACTGCGGCTGCAGCACCGGCGGCCAGGCGGGATGGAACCAGCGTTGGCGCACGCCTCTACGTGAGGCGCTCGACTGGCTCCGCGATGAGACGGCCGCCATCTTCGAGCGCTACGCTTCCGACCTGCTGGAGCACCCGTGGCGCGCGCGCGACGACTACATCGACGTCGTCCTCGATCGCTCCGACGAGTCGCTGCAGCGCTTTCTCGGCAATCACGCGCACCCGGACGCACGCGCGAACGACGTCCTGAACCTTCTGGAGATGCAGCGCAACGCGATGCTGATGTACACGTCGTGCGGCTGGTTCTTCAACGACGTCTCGGGAATCGAGACGGTGCAGGTCCTGCATTACGCCGCGCGAGTGATTCAACTCGCCGAGAAGATCTCCGGGCGTAACCTCGAGCCGGACTTCATGGAGCGGCTCGCGCCGGCCATGAGCAACCTCCCCGACCGCGGCTCGGCGCGCGACATCTACGAACGCGACGTGATGCCGACGCGGCTCGACCTCGCGCGTGTCGCCTCGCACTACGCCGTCGCTTCGCTCTTCGATCACTTCGACGACGACGCGGACGTCTACTGCTACCGCGTGCTGCGCCACGACTTCGACGTCTTCCGCGCCGGCCGCGCGCGCATGGCGGTCGCCTCGATCACGGTCATCTCGACGATCACGCGCGAGACGCAGTCGTACTCGTTCGCCGTCCTCCACCTCGGCGAAACGGAGCTGACCGGCGGCGTGCGCACGTCGCATGACGCAGCTGATTACGAGAAGGTGAAGAGGGAGCTGGCCGCGACCTTCCAGCCGGGCGGCATCCCCGCGACGATCCGCCTGCTCGATCAGCACTTCTCCGAGCTGTCGGTGTCGGTCCGCTCGCTCTTCCGCGACGAGCAGCGCCGCATCCTCCACCTGATCTGCAACGCGACGCTGGAAGAGGCGGAGTCGGCGTTCCGCTCCCTCCACGAGCGCTACGACCCGCTCATGCGCTTCCACACGCGCCTCGGTATCCCGCTGCCGAAGGTGCTGCAGATCGCCGCCGAGTTCGACCTGAACATGCAGCTCCGGCGTCTGCTCGATGCCGACGACATCCTGCTGCCGGAAGTCGAGGCGCGGCTGCGCGAGGCGCAGGATGAACGCGTCGGCCTCGACGACATGACGATTCTCGCGCTGCGGAACGCCATCGAGCGCGCCGCGGCACGCTTCGCCGAGGATCCGGTCGATGTCGAGCGGCTGGAGGCGTACGAGTCGATCATTGCCCTCGTCCGCGCGATGGACATCCGCGTCAGCCTCCGCAGACCGCAGACGCAGTACTACCGGATGGCGTCGACCGTTCGTCCGGCGATTGCGGCGAGCACCGCCAATGGCGAGACCAAGCGCTGGCTCGCGCTCTTCGACGCCCTCGGCGAGCAGCTCTCCATCGCACCGGAGGCCCGCGCCTAGTGGTCCACTCGTCCGACGGGGGCGGGCGCGACGTCAATCGGAGCGCCGGCGTCCTCCTCCACCCGACCTCCCTGCCGGGCCGCTTCGGTGTCGGCGACCTCGGCGACGCGCTGATGTCGTTCCTCGACTGGGCCGAGAGCGCCGGCATGCACATCTGGCAGGTGCTTCCCCTCAATCCGCCCGGCTTCGGCTATTCGCCGTACGGCTGCATCTCGTCGTTCGCCGGCAATCCGCTGCTCATCTCGCCGCAGCGGCTCGTCGAGCAGGACCTCCTGCCGGCCAGCGCGATCGAGAAAGTGCCGGCGTTTCCCGACGATCATGTCGACTTCGACGCCGTCACGAACTTCAAGAACGACATCCTCCGCGCCTCGTTCGACCACTTCGAAGCGAATGCCGAGAACGACCGGCGCACGGCGCTCAAACGCTTCGAGCGCGACAACAAGTGGCTACCGGAGTGGGCGCTCTACGCCGCGCTGAAGGACAAATACGCGGGGAAGCAGTGGTCGGCATGGCCGCGAGAGATCGCGCGACGCGAGAAGGAGGCGATCGCAGCGGCCACCGAGGAGCTCGCGAGCGAGATCCGCTTTCACAAGTACGTCCAGTGGCTCTTCTTCACGCAGTGGGCCGCGGTGCGCGAGGCGGCGTACGCCCGCAAGATCCGCATCATGGGCGACATCCCGATCTACGTCGCGGGCGACAGCGCCGACGTCTGGGCGAACCGCAATCTGTTCCAGCTCGACGAGAACGGCGAGCCGCGCTTCGTCGCCGGCGTTCCGCCCGACTACTTCAGCGAGACCGGCCAGCGTTGGGGAAATCCGCTCTACGACTGGGACAAGATGCGGTCGCAGAATTTCCGGTGGTGGGTGGCCCGCATTCGCGCCAATCTCCGTTTCGCCGACATCCTGCGGCTCGATCACTTCCGCGGCTTCGCGGCGTACTGGGAGATTCCGGCGTCCGAGCGCACCGCGATGAACGGCCGCTGGGTCCCCGGCCCCGGCCGCGCGCTATTCGACGCGATCCGCGCCGCGGTCGGCGACGTCCCGCTCGTCGCCGAGGACCTCGGCTTCATCACGGCCGAGGTGCATGAGCTCCGGCGCGCGATCGACATTCCGGGCATGAAGATCCTGCAGTTCGGCTTCAGCCATGTCGACAGCCCGCACCTGCCGCATCGGTACGAGCCGGAGACGGTCGCCTACACCGGCACGCACGACAACGACACGGCGCGCGGCTGGTACGAGAGCGCCCCGGAGGAGGAGCGCGACCTCGCGCGCGAATACCTCGGCTGCGAGGGCGTCGAGTTCTCCGAGTCGCTCATGCGCGCGGCGTACACGAGCGTCGCCGAGACCGCGATCGTCCCGGTGCAGGACATCCTCGACCTCGGCACCGACGCCCGCATGAACCGCCCCGGCGCGAAGTCCGACAACTGGAGCTGGCGCATGGAGCCGGGCGCCCTGACCGACCGCGACGCCACCCGAATGCGCCGCCTCGCCGAGATCACCGGTCGCGTGTGAAGATCGCGACCGGGAAGCTGGCGAAGGGATCGCCACCCTCGAAGATCTCGTTCGTGAATACGTTCCGCCACCGGCCGGGTAAATCGAGATTCGACTTGCCCGATACGGTGAACCGCGGCACGGCCACGGTGATGTCGTCGCCGCGCATGAAGGCACAAACACGTTCGCCCTGGATCGCCCGATAGCCCTCCCGCGCGAACCGCTTCCGCAGCTGAAGCGCCTTCCACGTGACGAACAGCTTGATGCGCCCGTCCGGCCAGCGACGCAGGAGCTCAGATGGATTCGCTTCGCGCACTTCGCGCAGCAGAGACATGCGCTTCTCGTAATCGACCGGCCGGCGATTGTCGGGATCGACGAGGCTGAAGTCCCACAGCTCGGTGCCCTGATAGAAGTCGGGAACGCCGGGCGACGCGATCTTCAGCACCACCTGCGAGAGCGCGTTGAGGAACCCGTGATACGCGACGCGTTTCTGCAGCCGGGTGAAGCTGCGACGGAAGTCTTCGTTCATGAGAAGAGCGCCACCGAATGCCTGCAGCGCGCGCTCGTACTCCATATTCGGCGCAATCCAGCTCGTGTGCGTCTTCGCCTCGCGCGACGCCTTCTCCAGGAAGAGCCGAAAGCGATCGCCCTCGATCGGCCAGACGCCGAGAAGGTTCTGATAGATCAACAGCTCGACATTCGGATCGGGAACGCCGTTCTTGCGCAGCGGCGCGTTCATCTTCGACCAGCGGCTCACCGCCGCCGCCCACTGCTCCGGAATCTCGGAGAGGACCGAGATCCGCGCCCGCGCGTCCTGGCTGCGCTTCGTGTCGTGGGTCGACGTCGCGTTGAGCGTGTCGGGCCAGTCGCGTGCGATCCGCTCGTTGCGCTGGTGGAACTCTTCGAGTCCGTCCCGCTCCGCCTCGCGTCCCGGATCGCCGCCGACTTCGTTCAGCGTCAGCATCCGGTTGTAGTTGTAGAACGCCGTGTCCTCGACGCCCTTCGCCATCACGCGGCCGGTGAACTGCTGCCAGCGCATCACGAACGCGAGCCACTGATCATGCTGCGCGACGGCGTACGACGGAGGATCGACGAGGAGCACTCGCTCGAGGAACGTGAACAGCCGTGGGTCGAGCGACGCGCCGGAACGCTCCCGCGCACACGCCAGCGCGCGCAGGATGATTGCGCGGTCCGCCTCGCTCACCTCCTCGTCGCGGATGTACGTCCGGTACACCTCGAGGCACGCGGTCACCTCCGTCAGCGCGAGCGCGAGCTCGGCCGGCGAGAAGTCGCGCGCGTTGCGGTCCGCCATCGCGAGTCCGGAGAGATGCTTGCCGAGGCGCCGCATCTCGCCCGAGAAGAGCTCGTGAATCACCTGCTTCTTCCGCTCGTACTCGATATCCGCGAACGATTTCGTGACGCCGGTGAACGAGCGATAGAACTCGTCGAGCTTCGCGAGCCCCGCGCCGTCGACGAAGAGGTTGTTCAGCGTCGACAGGAAGTCGTACCCGGTCGTCCCGCTGACCGGAAACTCGCGCGGCAACTGCTCGTCGTCGGTGAGGATCTTCTCGACGACGATGTAGAACGGCTCGTCACCGGACGTAGATTGCTGGCCTCCGGCCAGGCGCGACTGCAGCTTCTTCATGTGCCCAATCGGGTCGTAAAGGCCGTCGATGTGATCGATCCGGAGCCCGGTGACCTTCCCCTCCGCGATCAGCTCCAGTGTCCTGCGGTTCCGCGCCTCGAACACCTCCGGGTTCTCCACACGCACGCCGACGAGGTCCGTCACGTCGAAAAAGCGGCGGTAGTTGATCTTCTCGCTCGCGATGCGCCAGTACGCCAGGCGGTACCACTGCGCATCGAGCAGCGCGTCCAGCCGGTCGACGTCGCCGTTGATCTTCACGACCTCGGCATCCAGCGCCGTGCGGAAGCCGGCGTCGTCCTCGTAAATGCGCGAGATGGTCTCCTTGAGGAACTTGCTGTTCGCCGCCGCCTCATCGCTCTGCGCGATCTCGTGCAACTCCACGCTCGTGGACGATCCGACGACCTCGCGCAGGATCAGCCGGTACGACTCCGGCGCGAGCGGCAGGCGGTGCTCGTAGTACGTGAAGAAAAAGCCGTCGCGGTCGAAGCCGAGCTTGATCTCCTGCGCCTCCAGCACCTCGCCGTACGGACGCCCGAGGATCGGAAGGAGCACCTTCGGATTCGCGTCGACGTCGAAGTAGTGCATGAAGCGCGAACGCGGCCCGTTCTCGAGCACGCTCATCCACCAGGCGTTCTCCGACGAGGCCGCCATATGGTTGGGGACGACGTCGAGGAGAAGGCCGAGCTCGTTGCGCTGAAGCTCCTCGTGGAGGGCGTTGAAGTCGTCGTCACTGCCGAGCTCGGGATTCAGCGCCGTAGCGTCGACGACGTCGTACCCGTGCGGGCTTCCCTTCCTCGCCTTCAGGATGGGAGACGCGTAAATATCGGAAATCCCAAGCTCCGCCAGATACGAAGCGATGCGTCGTGCGGAATCGAACGTAAAGCCGGAGTTGAACTGCAGCCTGTACGTGGCAAGCGGGACACGGTACATCCGCACTCTGCAGTTGCACGAGCGCTGCCCGGGACCCAAATTGAGAGGCACCGAGCTTGCGAGAGAGCAGGGACAGTACACCAGGAGGCCCTATGTCCCGCGTCGAGCCGAAGAATTCGAGCGAACCGAAGCGCTACGGCGACCCTCGCCGCACCCGCGACGAGCGCACCGCGAAGAAACCGTCCCAGGCCGAGGGCGACGAAAAGACGGTGGACGAGGCGCTGCAGAACCAGGAGCAGCGGCAGTCGACGGACGATAGCCGGCGGAGTTGACTCGTCGTGTAGCGCAGGCTTCCAGCCTGTGCCCCCGTGCCACACGGCAGAGCTGCTCTGGCGTAGCATCGCGCGTCACTGATGGATGCAGACAACGACATCGACGCCCTCTTCGTGGAGTGGAAGCGTGCCGTCTCGCGCGGCGACATCGCCGCGCTCCTTTCGCTCATCACGGACGACGCCGAGTTCTGGACGCCGCAGATGCCGGCGATTCGGGGTCGCGGTGCGGTCGACGATCTGTACCGCCAATTCTTCGCGAAGTACACGATCGAGCAGGAGTTCGAGGAGATCGAGCGAATCGTAGGCGAAGACTTCGCGATCGTACGAGGGATTGAGACGAACGTCGTCACGCCGCATGGCGGCACGCCGGTCGAGGTGAAGCAACGCGCGTTCTCGATCCTGCGCAAGGTGGACGGGCAGTGGCGGTTCGCACGCGGCATGACCAATCGCGAGCAATGACGACGATCGTCGCGATCAGCGGCAGCCTTCGCGGCGGTTCATCGAACGCGGCGCTGCTGCGCGCAGCGGCGAGCGTGGCGCCGGAGGGAGTGCGGTTCGTCTTCTACGAAGGGATGAACGAGCTCCCGCACTTCAATCCCGATCTCGATTCGGAAGAGTCGACGCCGCCGGAGCCGGTACGGCAACTGCGGGAGCTGCTGATCGGCGCCGACGCGATCCTGATCTCCTCTCCCGAGTACGCGCACGGCGTTCCCGGCGCCTTCAAGAACATGCTCGACTGGCTCGTCTCGACCGGAGAGCTCGTCGGCAAACCGGTCGCGCTCCTCAATGCCGCGCCGGCCGGCGGCGAGCACGCGCAGAACGCGATCCTCGAGACGCTCCGGACGATGAACTGGCGCGTCATTGACAACGCGTGCTGCATCGAGCCGTTCGTCAAACGGAAGGGCGCTCTCGACGACGAGGCGCTGCAAACGTTGCGCGATGCCGTCAACGCCTTTCTCGCCGCGTTAGACTAGCGGCCTTGTCCACGCCCACATCTCTACGTGCTCCGCTCCCGATTGCGTACACGCCGCAGTCGATGACGCTCGCGGTCGACGGCCGCGAGATGATGTTCAGCAACGTCGACCTGAACGTCTGGTTCGGTTACGCACTGCAGGTGATCAACGCCCGGAATGACGAGGGGCTGACGGCGGCGAAGGAATCGCTCGCGAAGTCGATCGAGGCGAGGCTCGTATCCGTCGAAGCGACTCCGCTCCGCGAGCTGCCGCAAGCGCCCGCAATCACGGGACAGATCGCAGAGGCGGCGAAGCGGACGCACGACGATCCTTCGGTACTCGCGCTTTGGGACTACAGCTTCACCTACCAGGCCTCACGTGACCCGCACGATGAGGTGATCGCGTCCGTCGACCGAGGCGTCGTTCAGCCACGGCCGACGAACGGCGCGCCGGACGACGAGCGGCTCTTCCGCGCCCTGGCGCGATTCCAGGTCCTCCACCACGACGCCGCACCCGATGTCCTCTGCGAGCTGGCCGGCGAGATCGCCGCGGCGTACGCCGCGCACGAGCCGGCGCAGCCGACGCCCGACGTCGCGGGCAGCGGCGAGACGCCGGAGGCGACGTTCAACGTCTTCACGACGCGTTCCGCCAGCGCCGTCGTGCAGGTGGTCCGCAACAGGGTCGCGGATGCCTTCCGTTTCGTCGCCGAGACGACGGTGTCCGCCGAAGCTCCGCGCCTCTTGCACGCCTCTTTCGCCCTCGCCACGCTCACCGGCACATCGCTCGAAGAGCTCCTTGCCAGTTTCTTCCGCGCGTTGATCACCGGCAACGCAACCGTGAAGCTGACCGCCGCCTATCGCGGGGAAGGCGCCCAGATCCCGATCGTGGCGGCGTCAGGCGATCCGCTTGATGCCGCATGGATCGCCAGCATGGGGGACGCAATCCGGAACTGGTTCGAAACGCAGAAGCCGGAGATCGCGCCTGCGTCGATTCTCACATTCGAGTTGACGGTCTTTCTCGACGAAATGCCATTGATCGAAGTGCGAGACCTCTACATCGATGCGAATCGGGTCCTGCGGAGCGCCGGCGAGCCGCCGGCGCCCCACTGAGAGACGATTAACTACTTCACCGACGCGGTGAACACTTCTTCCATCGCGCCGACGTTGCAGCCGTTGATGGCGTTCTGGTTCGCGCGGCTGTCGGTCCACACCGGATGCGCGACGCCGCCGAAGGCCACGAGCCCCGCGTAGTCGCCCTGCTGATTGCCGTAATTGATCGCGCTGCAGGGGAAGACGCCGTCGCAATCGTGCTCGTTCGAGCTGACGCTCGAGGCGCGGACGTTCGCGGAGAACGTCGAGGCGTCCGAGGAGCGCGAGAGATAGATGTCGGTCATGAAGCGCTGGCCGGTCGTGTCGTTGCGGGTGTCGTAGAACGAGACGTTCACGACGCCGTTGGTCGGATCGATCGAGAGCCACTGATTGAAACGGTCGACCGCGTACGGCACCGGATCGGTCGCCGGCTTCGCGAGCGACCACGTCGTTCCCTTGTCATCCGAGTATGAGACGTAAATGTCGGTCGTGCCGTTCGGCGCGAGGTCCATCCAGGAGCAGACGAGACGTCCGCGGTGCGCACCGGAGGAGCGGTCGGCATCGCATGCCGGATAGACGAGCGCGCCGCGGTACTTCTCCGCTGGAATCGCGATATCGAACGGAAGCACCTTCGACGACACCACGTTCTGCTTATCCCACGTCACGCCGCCGTCGAACGAGCGGTTGAACGCGATCGTATTCGCCGAGTAGTCGTTCCACGCGAGATACAGCTCGCCGTTTGGCCCGACGAACGGCACGGCGCCGATCGCGCGGCCCGGTCCCTGCGGATCGTCCGCGCGGGTCGAGGTGAAGGTCACGCCGTGATCGGTCGAGCGCGCCAGACGCACGCCGCCGCCCGTCGAGCCGCCGCTCGCCGCGTCCCAGGCGATGTAGACGTTGTCGCGGAACGGCGAGCCGCCGTTCGCGTCCGCCGTGATCATCGGCTTGTCGTTGAAGTGGTCGGAACCGCTCGAGAAATCGAAGAACGTGACGAGGGGGTACGTCCGGCCGCCGTCCTGCGACCGCGCCACGCCCATCTCGCTTCCGTTCACGCCGTTTCCATTGCCGAAGAAGACGACGATGTAGCCGTAAAACAGATTGCCGCGCGAATCGAATGCGAGCGTCGGGTCGGAGCCGAAGCGGACGCCGTTCGCGCCGATCGCCGGCGGCAGAGGCAGATCGACGCCGCCCCACGACTTTCCGCCGTCGCCCGACCAGTAGCCGCGCATCGGGTCGCGATAGATCTCGTTCGACCCTGCCGCGAGCTGTTTCGCGTTCGTCGTGTTGAGCGTGATGTACGTCTCGCTCTGCGGGCCGCACTCGTTCGAAACGTCGACATTGCCGCTCGTCGCAACGGACGAAGTGGCGCCGCCGCCCGGCATCTCGCCGCTCTTGATCAGGTATTGATACTTGTCCCACCACGTGGGGTTATTCGGATTGTTCGTCTGCGCGACGACCGGAGCCGCGCAGAGCAGCAGCGCTGCCAGGAGAGAGAGCTGACGCATGAAGGGAAACTCCTTTCGCGCGCGCGTAAGCGCAAGGCACACGCCACCCCGTTTGCACGAAGAATCAACGACTTACGCAAGCCCCGCGGGTCTACGACAGGACCACGTGCTCAGTCGCTGACCACCGGACGGGTCAGTGAGCGACACGAGGGCGTCGATTAGAATTACGTCATGCCCCAAGTGCCGGTCGACGTCCCGCCGCTCGATGTCCTCGGGCGCGATCTACTCGTCGTTCCGGCGTGGCGGCGGACGCTCACTCTGGCGATGCCGTTCATCCTGGCGGCGCTTTTTTTCCTCTTCGCGGCGCGCGGGCTCTGGCTCGGCTCACTCCTCTGCACGATGGTGATGACGTTCATCACCTACGGCTCGATCTCGCACGACCTCGTTCACCGCAACCTCCGCCTTCCGCGGTGGCTCAATGAGGTGCTCCTCTGCGCGATCGAGCTGATCACGTTCCGCTGCGGCCACGCCTACCGGATCGTCCATCTGCACCACCACGCGCACTTCCCCGCCGCGGACGATCTCGAAGGTTCGGCCGCCGCGATGTCATGGTGGCGCGCGTTGCTCGAAGGTCCGATCCTTCAGCCGCGCCTCCTCTGGTTCGCGCTGCGAAGCGGCCGCGATCGCGCCTGGGTCGCCGGCGAAGCGATCACGGTGACGATCCTCTTCGTCATCGCGGTCGCCCTCATCCCGATCACGATCATCCCCGCCGCCTTCGCGGCTCTGATGATCGCCGGAAGCTGGCTGTTCCCGATCATCACCGCGTACATCCCTCACGTCGCGACCAGCGACAGCGCGCTGACGCAGACGAAGTTGTTCCGCGGCACGATGCTGTCGGTCGTCGGAGCGCAGCACCTGTATCATCTCGAGCATCACCTCTATCCGCAGATTCCGCATCACAACTGGCCGGAGCTCGCCCGCCGGCTCGATCCGCACTTCGAGCGCGCCGGACTCGTCCCGGTGAAGCTCTTCTTCTGATGGACGACGAACGCGGATTTCTCGCAACGCTCATCGGCGACGGCCGCTCGCTGCTGACGCTCACGGCGCTCATCCTCATCGGCGCGGGTATCTTCGCGATGTTCCAGGCTTCGACCGGCCACTTCCTCCCGCAGGACACGGCGTACCTCGGCATGACGTCGCAGCAACTCTGCACGCTGCACGGCTGCCGCATCGTGCATTTCATGGTGCACGACCGGATCTCGTTCGGCGGCGTGCTCGTCGCGATCGGAACCGTCTATCTCTGGTTGTCGGAGTTCGCGCTGCGCCGCCGCGAACGATGGGCATGGTGGGCGTTCGCTATCAGCGGCACCGCCGGTTTCCTCAGTTTCCTCAGCTACCTCGGGTACGGCTATCTCGATACGTGGCACGGGATGGCGACGCTCGTAATCGCGCCGGTCTTCGTCGGCGGTATGTTCATGACGCGGCCGCGCGCCGGCGAGGGCGCCGGCACCACACTGAAGCCGCGCTTCGACTTCCGCTCGCGGGGAGGCGTCGGACGGCTCCTGGTACTCGCCGCGACGTTCGGAATCGTCTGCGCCGGCCTGACGATCATGACGGTCGGGATGACGAGCGTCTTCGTCCCGACGGACCTCACCTACATGGGCGTCACACCTGGGGAGTTGCGCTCGTTCAACGCGCACCTCGTCCCGCTCATCGCACACGACCGTGCCGGGTTCGGCGGCGCGCTCGTCTCCTGCGGCCTCGCCATGTTCATCGCCGCGATCTACGGCTTCCCGTCGCGCAGCCTCTGGCAGGCCCTCGGAATCGCCGGCATCTCCGGCTTCGGCGCCGCGATCCTCGTACACCCCGCGATCGGCTACACGACTCCGATCCACCTCGCACCCGCCGTCGTCGGCTGCTTCGTCTTTGCAACCGGCATGGCGTTGAGCTTCAGCAGCAGCCGGAGCCCGGGATGTGGCGGTGATCGGGGCCGGCGGGCAGCGGCACCATCGAGACCGGCTCCCCTCGGAACGCCCGAATCCACGACCGCGCCGACGCGATGAGAATCACGACAACGCAGACCATCAGCGTCGCGGTGAGCGTGGCATCGAGGTAGCCGGTGAAGGCGCTCTTCGCGAGCGACTTCTCCGACAGGAAGTTGTCGAAGATCGAGCGCCAGCCGGCGTAGAGAGTCGTCGACGAGACGAAGGCGAGCGGGAACATCGTCGTCCAGGCGTACTTCGCCTTCCCGGCGTTGACGATCACGCTCGTGCTGACGCAGAGCGCGACCGCGGCGAGCAGCTGGTTCGCGATCCCGAACATCGGCCAGATCTGGGAGATCGAGCCGGTGGCGATGAAGTAGCTCCAGGCGCAGACGACGGCGAGCGTCGCGATGATGGTTCCGGGGATCCAGCTCGGATTCGCGAACGGCTTCGCGAAGCCGCCGGCGAACTCCTGCACCATGAAACGCGCGACGCGCGTTCCGGTGTCGATCGTGGTGAGGATGAACAGCGCCTCGAACATGATCGCGAAGTGGTACCAGTACGACATCAGACCGGACAGAAACGGGATCCCCGCGAAGATCTGCGCGAAGCCGACTGCCAGCGACACCGCGCCGCCCGTCCGCCCGACCAGCGTCTCGCCGACGAGCTGCTCGAAGTGGTGCAGGTTCACCGTCGAGAGGCCGAGCTTCGCGAACACCGCCGGCGGGACGTTGATCGCGTAGTAGTCGCCGGGATGCAGCGCGCAGACGGCGATGAGCGCGACGCAGCCGACCAGCCCTTCGCACAGCATCGCGCCGTAGCCGATCATCCGCGCGTCGCTCTCCTTCTCGATCATCTTCGGCGTCGTGCCGGAGCCGATGAGCGCGTGGAAGCCGCTGATCGCGCCGCACGCGATCGTGATGAAGACGAACGGGAACAACTTGCCAGGGATGATCGGCCCTCCCCCGTTCACGTACTGCGACAGCGCCGGCGCGTGGATCTGCGGCGCCACGACGATCGTTCCGATCACCAACGCCGCGATGGTCCCGAGCTTCATGTACGACGAGAGGTAGTCGCGCGGACAGAGGAGCATCCACACCGGCAGGACGCTCGCGATGAAGCCGTACGCGGCGATCGCGACGAGAATCTGCGTCCTCGACAGCGTGAACATCGCACCGAGCACCGTACCGGGAACGAAGCGTCCGGCGACGACCGCCGCGAGCACCGCCAGCGCCCCGAAGATCGAGCCGTTGCGGATCGCGAACGGTGCCTTCGACTTGTGCAGGTACAACCCGAGGAGCAGCGCGATCGGGATCGTCAGGAAGATCGTGAACGTCCCCCACGACGAGTCGGCGAGCGCGTTCACGACGGCGATGCCGAGGCCTGCGAGCGCGATGACGACGATGAAGAGAATCGCGATCATCGCCGTGACGCCGGCGACCGGCGAGATCTCGCTGCGCGCGATTTCCGCGAGCGAGCGGCCGTTGCGCCGCATCGACGCCACGAGGACCGTGAAGTCGTGCACCGCGCCGGCGAGGACGACGCCGAACGCGAGCCACAGCAGTCCCGGCAGATACCCGAACTGCGCCGCCAGCACCGGTCCGATGAGCGGCCCCGCTCCGCTGATCGCCGCGAAGTGATGTCCGAAAAGCACCCACTTGTTCGTCGGAACGTAGTTCTGCCCGTCCTCGAAGCGATGCGACGGCGTGACGCGCGCGTCGTCGAGCGCCATCACCTTCGCGGCGAGAAACGCCGAGTAGTAGCGATAACCGATCGCGATCACCGCCAGGAAGAAGAGGATCAGCGGCAGGGCGTTCATGATCAGATTATGGCTCAGCCATGATCCCGCCCGGCCCACGCTCCTTTCTTCCCGGCCGCTTTCTGCGGGTGATGCAGCGCGATCCGATTCCATTCTTTCAGCGGCTGGCGCGGGAGTATGGCGATGCGTCGCGGTTCAACGTCGGGCCGCAGACGGTGATCTTCCTCAACCACCCCGACCTGATCCGCGAACTGCTCGTGACGCAGGACCGCTCATTCCACAAGAGCCGTGTCCTGCAGCGCTCGAAAGTCGTGTTCGGGGAAGGACTGCTCACATCGGAAGGCGATTTCCACCTGCGGCAACGGCGCCTCGCGCAGCCGGCGTTCCATCGCGACCGCATCGCGCATTACGCGGAAGTGATGGTCGACCGGGCGGCCCGCGTGCGCGATACGTGGCGCGACGGCGAGACGCTCGACATCCACCACGAGATGATGCGGGTGACGCTCGCGGTCGTCGCAAAGACACTGTTCGATGCCGACGTCGACACCGAGGCGGACGAGATCGGCGCCGCGCTGACGGAGCTCGTCGACCTCTTCCCGCAGCTCATGAATCCGTTCGCGAGCATTCTGCGAAAGCTCCCATTGCCGTCGACGCGACGCTTCGATCGCGCGCTGCAGCGGCTCGACCGCACCATCTACGCCATCATCGAGGAGCGCCGCCGCTCGAGCGGCGACCGCGGCGACCTACTGTCGATGCTCCTTCTGGCGCAGGACACCGAGGGCGACGGTGGCCGGATGACCGACAAACAGCTCCGCGACGAGACGATGACGCTCTTTCTCGCCGGGCACGAGACGACTGCGAATGCCCTCTCGTGGACATGGCTCCTCCTCGCGCAGCACCCCGACATCGCCCGCGAGCTCTATGGGGAACTCGACGCTCTCGGTGGCACGCCGCAGCCGTCCGACTACTCGCGCCTCCCGTTCACCGAGATGCTGCTCGCCGAGTCGATGCGGCTCTATCCGCCCGCCTGGGCCGTGAGCCGTCTCGCGACCGAGGACGTCAACATCGGCGGCTGGGACATACCGCGCAACGCCGTCGTCGCCGTGTCGCAGGCCGTGATGCACCGCGACCCGCGCTACTGGCGCGATCCCGAGCGCGTCGACCCGCACCGCTTCACGCCGGAGCAGAAAGCGTCACGCCCGAAATTCGCCTACTTCCCCTTCGGCGGCGGCCCGCGCATCTGCATCGGCGAAGGCTTCGCCTGGATGGAAGGCGTCCTGATCCTCGCCACGATCGCGCAGAAGTGGCGCATGGAGCTGGTGTCGGAGCGCGTCGAGCCGCAGGCCTCGATCACGCTCCGTCCGCGAGGCGGAATTGCGATGCGCGTGATCCGGCGGCCGTCGGCATCGCACAAGCCCCAGCCCCCTCATCCGCCTTCGGCACCTTCTCCCCCGCTATCGCGGGGGCGAAGGGTACTCGATTGAGGATTCTCGCGAGGCTATCAATCGAGCGTCCTTCTCCCCTCGTGAGAGGGGAGAAGGTGCCGAAGGCGGATGAGGGGTTCGTGTTCCCGCCGGAAGCCTCCACTCGCGACCCCGGAACCTCGTACACTTTCCCCATGCCGAACATCCAAGCGCTCTTCGCGGACTACGCGTCCTACCACCGGACGAAAGGGAACAAGGCGTTCCACCGGCTCGGGATCCCGCTGATCATGCTGACGCTCATCGGGATGCTGGTGCGGGTGCATGTTGCGGGGCGGGTGGACGCGGCGATGATTCTGATCGCGCTCGCGGAGGTCTATTACCTGCTCGCCGAGTGGCGCCTGGCGATCGCGATGCTCGCGGTGAGCATCGCCTTCTACTTCATCGGCGCCGCGATTCCGCTCTGGCTCAACGCCGCTCTCTTCATCCTCGGCTGGATCTTCCAGTTCATTGGCCACTCCGTGTACGAGCACAAAAACCCGGCGTTCTTCCGCAACTTCACGCATCTGCTGGTCGGGCCGTTGTGGATCCTCAACGACCTGATTCCGGTCGTCAAGCAGCGGCCGGCGTGAGTCGCCATCGCAGTCCGGGGCGTACCCCGTCGTTGTAGAAGAACGTCACCTGCTGTCCGTCTGCGGCGAGATCAAAGAACACTTCGGGATAGGTCAGACCGCTATCGAAAGCGCGGAGCCGATGCCGGCCGAACACGTCGATCTCCGCGACGCAGACGATGCGGTAGCGCGCGGGCAGGACCGGCAATCGGAACGTCGCGTCGTTCCGGAAATCGTCGATCGCCGCGAATGGAACGATCGCCGATGCGGAGAGCGCCGCCGGATCGGCGAATCCGACGCGCAGCACGATCCGCCGCGGCACGAGGAGGCCTCCCGGCACGAGCTGCGACTCGAGATTGCGCATCACCGCCACCTGCGGCTCGACCGTCAGCGCACGCTGCATCGTCTCCACGATCGCGACGTGCACCGGATGCGCGGATCGGTACGTCGTCGCATCAGTGACGTGCGTCCCGAGGATGAAGTCGTCGAACCCGAACCGCCGCACGATCTCCTCGACCGACGCGATCGCCTCGGCATGAATATCGACGAACGCAAACCGCACCGCGTCGGGTGAAAGCAACGGCAACAACGGAATGACGAGCGTCGCCAGCGGGCCGGTGCCGGCGTAAACCACGTTCAATCGCTGACCCGGAAAACGCCGCCGCGCTTCGCGAATCGCGTCGCGGATGCCACGCAGGAATACCGCCGTCCGCCGCGCGTCCTTCGCACACGTCGCAGCGTCGGCGGGCGAGATCGCCAAGCCCGACGGAAGCAGCGTCCCGGACACGCGCGCCGGCGGCTCGTTTCCGTTGCAGAGAAGATCGTAGAGATCCGACGCGGCGCGGGACAACGCGTCGGGACGTGACGCGTCGTCGAGCAGCACGGCCGTCAGCCGCGAGAGCCGCTCGCGAAGTCGTCGGGGAAGTTCAACCTCACACTCGTGTTGCGATGTATTGCGATCTCGCCGCCGGCGACGAAAATCCCTCCGCCACGTCCTTCGCCGGCGTCGTTCCCGTGGACCACACTGCCGCCAATTTGCGTGTCGCCCGGATCATGAAGGCAAATCCCGCCGCCGGTTTGTGACGGGGCGTACAGCGCGTTCTCGGTAACCCGGCTCCGCCACATCCGCAATCGTGACGCGCGGCAGAAGATCCCGCCGCCCCTCGCCTCTCCGCGCGCATAGATCGCGTTCGCCTGGATCGTGCAGCCGGCGATTTGGACCGTGCATGCGTCGAGGTCGAGCGCGCCGCCGCGCGCGTCGCCGTCCGACTCGATCGTGTTGCCGGAAAAGACCGACTTCTGCAGATGGACCGACGAGCGCGTGCAGAGCATCGCGGCGCCCGACCTCGTCGTCCGGTTCCCGGCGATCACACACTCCTGCAGGCTGACCTTCGAGTCGCGAACGGCCATGCCGCGCGTCCGCTGATTCGACCGGATCTCGATTCCGCTGAGGTGGACCGTGCTGCGGTCGATCGACAGTACGGCCTCGGCGTCGCCAGCCGTGAGCGTCACTCCGCGCCGAGACATCGCGGTGCTCTGAATGACCACATATCCGATTCCCGAAACCGAGAACGGTCCGGCGTACACACCCGGCGCGACGAGGATCATCGCGGGCCTGGCGACAGCCGCAATCGCGGCCTGAAGCGTCGGAAAATCGCCGGGAATCGTGAGGATGTCCGGTTCGGTCGCCTCGCTCACGCGCGCTTCCGCAGCCACACATGCGCGACGGCGCGCGAGCCGGCGGCGTGCTTCGCGCACTCGTAGCCGAGGGCGCGCAGGTCGAGGCCCTGCATCAGGTGCTCGCCCTTGCCGAGGAGGACCGGCGAGAGGACGAGGTGCAGCTCGTCGAGCAGACCGGCGGCGAGGTATTGGCGGATCGTCGCTGGACCGCCGCCGATGCGCACGTCCTTCCCTCCCGCGGCCTTCTTCGCCTGCTCCAGCGCCGACTCGATGCCGTCCGTGACGAAGTAGAACGTCGTGCCGCCTTTCATTGCGAGCGGTTCGCGCGCGTGATGCGTCAGGACGAACACCGGCACGTGGTACGGCGGCTCCTCCCCCCACCACCCCTTCCAGCTGTCGTCCGGCCACGGTCCGCGAACGGGGCCGAACATGTTGCGGCCGAGGATCCAGGCGCCGATATTCTCGAACGCCTGCGACGCGAACTCGTCATCCGCGCCCGCCTCGCCGTCCGACTCGGCACCATGCATCGCGTTCCAGGTGCGCGTGTGGAAGAACCAGTCGAACATCTCCGGGCCGCCGACGCCGAGCGGATGCTCCAGATCCTGATCCGGTCCGGCCCCGTAACCGTCGAGCGAAAGAGAGAACGAGCGAACGACGACTTTCGACATGGGCGCTATTCTGCCCCGACTCCGTGCGCTTTCATGAACGACAACTTGTCCCAATACCCCCGCTGAAAGACGATCTTCCCGTTCTGCACTTGAAAGAACCCGCAGCCGCGCAGGCCGAGCGGATCGCGCCACTCGAGGATCGCCCACTCGCCGTCCTCGAACAGGTTCTCGACGATGCAGACCATCTCCGCCTGGGCGAACTCGCGGGCGAACATGGCGTGGATCGCCGCACGGCCTTCGACCGGCTCCAGGGCGACCTGATGATTGACGGCGGCGTCCGCGTAGAGTTCTGCCAGACCGTCTGCATCGGCGGCGTTGAAGCGGGCGACCCACTCCCGGACGAGCTCGGATGGCGTCATGAACGAGCGGTAACGGAACTCTGACACATTTTCGACGCCTTCTCGGTTTATACGACTGGGTACTGAAAGCACCCGTAGCGTTCCCGGAGGTCAAATGAAGACTCGTATTCACACTCTGTTCGTCACCACCGCGGCGTTGGTCCTTGCGACGAGCTGCGGCCTGCGCGCCGAGACGATCAACCGCACCATCCCCGCGGCCGCCGTCGACACGCCGGCATCCGAGGTGAAGCGCAGCGAGACCGCGGTGCTCGCGGGCGGTTGCTTCTGGGGGATGCAGGGGATGTTCGAGCACGTGAAAGGCGTGACGAAAGTCGTCGCCGGCTACTCGGGCGGCGAGGCGTCGACCGCGCATTACGAGATGGTCGGCACCGAGACGACCGGCCACGCCGAGTCCGTCGAGATCACGTTCGATCCGAAACAGATCTCCTACGGCCAGCTCCTCCGGCTCTACTTCTCCGTCGCGCACGATCCGACGCAGCTCAACCGGCAGGGTCCCGACAGCGGCCCGAGCTACCGCTCCGAGATCTTCTTCAACTCACCGACGCAGGAGCGGATCGCGAAGGCGTACATCGCGCAGCTCAACGCCGCGAAAGTCTTCAGCCGTCCGATCGCAACGAAAGTCGAGCCGCTGAAAGCCTTCTATGCGGCCGAGGACTACCACCAGGACTACCTGATCCACCATCCGACCCAGCCGTACATCGCCTTCAACGACATGCCGAAGATCGAGGCGCTCAAGAAGGTGTATCCGGAGTGCTACCGCCCGAAGCCGGTGGAGGTGGGTAAGTAGCGCTAAGAGTAGAAAATCAGAACGACCATCGACACTCCGCATACGCTCCCGATCAACGCCCAAATCGCTTTTTCTTTTCTCAGCCACAGCTGGCAGAGCGAGAAAAGAATCGCGACCGCGAAGAAAACGACCGAGAAGCGGATGGCGAGCTGATTGTCGGGCTGAGGGTCGCGCACGCGACCGGCCTCGGGAAACGACTGATGAAGAAAGGCGCCGATTCCAGCACTGATCGCATACGCGAACAAAACAAAACCCGCCCCCATTGCGAGGAACCATGAGGAACGGCTGCCAGCCCATTCAATGACCGTCGATAGCGCGGTCTCGTCAGGGACGACAGGATCGAGAGACGGCGGAGCCCATCCACACGAGGCGCACTGCTTCGCTTCGGGCTCCCACGCCTCGCGGCAGACGAGGCAGTAACGAACTTCGACCGGACTCATTGGACCGCACCTCGCGCTACGTACTCGCGCATCTGCGCGTACAGCGGCGTCAGCGCCGCGATGCGGCAGTCGTTCCCTTCGAACTCGTACACGGTGTCGAAGTCCTCGTAGCTGCGCGCGCGCCACAGCCGGCCGGCGGGGTCGATCACGAGCGAGTGTCCGACCCCGCCGCGGAAGATGTGCGAGCCGTCGGTGCCGGTGTAGACGGTGCACGTCCACGGACGCTCCTCCGGATGCGCCGCCATGTACGCCGCAATCTCCGATACGAGACGGGCGAAGAGCGCCGCGCGCTCGCCGAGCGGTGCACGCAGCGTCGCATCGATGGCCCGGCTGAGCATCCGGTCGGCGGGCGACGTGGAAACAGCCGATTGGAGAACGGTTTCCGTCAAACGATCCTGATGCTACGCCCACGGATGAAAAATTTGATATTCGTCGGACGATCGTCTCGATACCCTTCACCTCAAAGTGAAAAAACTCGCCTTCCTCCTCCTCTTCAGCAGCGTTGCCGCCGCCACGCAATTCACCCAGCCGCTCGCGACCGGCGTTCGCCTCGACCCCGCGGGCGAGGCGATCGACCTCGGGAGCATGCCGATCGGGATGGCGCTCGCGCCGGACGGCACGCACCTCGCCGTCGTCCTCAGCGGATTCCGCGAACAGGGGCTGCAGATCGTCGACCTGAAGACGCGGCAGGTGACGCAGACCCTGAAGCAGGAGGCCGCGTTTTACGGCGTCGCGTTCTCGCCCGACGGCACGCACCTCTACGTCTCCGGCGGCAACGACGATTCCGTCTTCATCTATGCGTGGACGAACGGGACGAACGGCACCGCCACGTTCGAACGGAAGATCGTCCTCGGCAAACAGAAAGAGGACAAGACCGGCTCGCGCTATCCCGCCGGCATCGCGGTCTCGAAGAACGGCCGCTACCTCTATGTCGCGGAGAACGTCGGCGACGCGCTCGCCGTCGTCGACCTCGAGTCGCAGAACATCGACCGTCTTCCGACCGATCACTTCCCGTACGCCGTCGAAGTGGCCGCGAACGGGAACGTCTACGTCTCCGCGTGGGGCGCCGACACCGTCTCCGTCTTCGGCACGCGCGCGAACGGCACGCTTTTCCACCGCACGCGCATCGCGGTCGGGCGCCGCCCCTCGGCACTCGTCTCCGATCGCGCAGGAAAACACGTCTACGTCGCGCTGGGCAGCAGCGATCACATCGCCGTGATCGATACCGCAAAGCGCCGCCTGACGAAGACACTGAGCGATCCGGCGCCGGGCGCTCCGTCCGAAGGCAGCACGCCGAACGCACTCGCCCTCTCACCCGACGGCGCGACGCTGTTCGTCGCCGAGGGCGACAACAATGCGGTGGCGCTGTTCGATACGGCGACCGGGACGCTGCAAGGCCGCATCCCGACCGACTGGTATCCCACCGCCCTCCTCAGCACCCCCGCGGAGCTTCTCGTTCTGAACGGCAAAGGACACGGCAGCCACGCGAATCCCGGAGGCCCGACGCCCGGCAAAGGAATCGAGCGCCCGCTCGAATACGACCTCGGACAGCTCAACGGCACCCTGCGCATCACTGAGAACAAGAGCAACGCGTCATCGCTCGCCGCGTACAGCCGCCGCGTCGCCGCCGCGAACAACTGGACCGCGAAGCGGAGCACGCAGGCGTACCCGCCGTTCAAACACGTCGTCTACATCGTCAAAGAGAACCGCACGTACGATCAGCTCTTCGGCGACCTCAAAGAAGGCGACGGCGATCCGAACCTCGTCTTCTTCGACCATCGATCGACGCCGAATCATCGCGCGCTCGCGCTGCGCTTCGGCCTCTTCGACCGCTTCTTCACCAATGCCGAGGTGAGCGCGCAGGGACACATCTGGTCGACGGCCGCCTACGTGACCGACTACGACGAGAAGGTCGTGCCGTCCCAGTACTCGGACCGGCGCGCGGACCCCCTCGGCGACGATGACGCCGTGCCGGAGATGGGGTGGCTCTGGACGCTCGCGAAGAAGGCGGGCGTCTCGTTCCGCGACTACGGCCAGCTGATCATCGGCCCGCAGGGGGGGCCGGAGACGCCCGATGTCTCCGCCATCTGCCTGAAATACCCGGCGGCCGATTTCAAGATCCGCGACCAGAAGCGCGCCGACGCCTGGATCGACGAGCTGCAACAGTTCGCCGCCGACGGCAACATGCCGGCGTTGGAGCTCGTCTACCTCCCGAACGATCACACCGCCGGCGGACGAGCGGGCCTGGGAACGCCGACCGCCTACATGGCCGACAACGACCTCGCACTGGGCCGCATGGTCGAGGCGCTCTCGCACTCGCCCTACTGGAAAGACACCGTCATGTTCGTCCTCGAGGACGACTCCCAGGCCGGCCCCGATCACGTCGACTCGCATCGCGGCCCGCTGCTCGTCATCTCCGCCTACAACCGGCCCGGCACCATCCACCGGTTCGCGAACACCACCGACGTCCTCGGCGCGATCGAAGACATCCTGAAGCTCGGCCGGCTCTCGAAGTACGACCATTTCAGCCGCTCCCTCGCCGGCGTCTTCGCGTCAACGCCCGACCTGCAGCCCTACACCGCCATCACCCCCGAGGCCAGCCTGGACGAGAAGAACCCCGAGAAGACCAAGGCCTCCGAGCTGTCGAAACACCTCGACCTCAGCGCCCCCGACCGCATCGACGACGCCCTCTTCAACCAGATCCTCTGGGCGATGCTGAAACCGGATCAGCCGATGCCGCGGACGGAGAGCAAGGCCGAGGTGCACCTGCTGGAGATTGCGCGGTGAGGGGGTCTACGGAACTTCCGATGCATACGCCGTGAATTGCACGACGTTGTTCGCATACTCCGTCGCCCTCGGGCCAGTGCCGTTGTAGGCGCGGACCGTCTTCCAGATGTCTTTGTAGATCTTGTATTTGCCGCTCAGCTCCGACACGACTCTCTTCAGACATTCGCCGAAGTCGTACCACTGCTTCTCACGGAAGAATGCCTCGTCGGGAATGACGTACTGTAAGTCGTACTGGTAGACACCGTAGCCTTTGTAGACCCATTGCTTTGGCGAGAAACCCCGGAGCTGCCGGGTCAGGTTCGCCTCCGATATCAGCATGTCGGTGAACTCGTCACCATAACGGGCGCGAAACACGGCTGTGTTCTTTGGAAACGCCGAACGTTTGGTATCAGGAAAGTCGCCACTGGCGTCGAGAACGCATCGGCCGAGGATTTCGGCCGGTGATAAGCGGTCGACGAAGCTGATCCAGAAAATGGCGCTTTCCTGACACGCGATTCCGCACAGCAGATCGATGGAAAACGGCGTGCCTTTCAGCGCGGAGTTGATCGGCGTTCGGAAGTTGGACTTCATCCATTGCGCGGCGCCGTGCGCCTGGTCTTTCGTGAGCGGCATCGTCATCTTGCACCTCGACTCATCGTTCTCTCATAGGAGGTCCCACGAGCCGACTTTTCCCTACCGCCATCACGCGGTAAGGGCCCGGTCAGGCTGCGCGACGCGCTGCCTGACCGATCGACGTGTACACCGCTTCTCGCAGCGCGATCTCGCGTGAATCGCCGGTGAGATTCGCGCCCATCTGACTCGTGATGTACGCGTACCCGATTTCGTTCTTCGGATCGGCGTACCCGAGGGCCCCGCCGGCGCCCGGCGAGCCGAACGACTCCTCGTTCGCGAGACGCCAGTTCGGGCTCGTCTTCATGAACCCAAGCGAGAAGCGGATATCTCCGTGCAGGCACTCGTCATCGAACCCGTGAGCCGGCGGAACCGGCGGTGCTGCGAGCTCGCGAAGAGTGGCGGCGCATAGTTGCAGCTCGGCACCGCCGGTCGCGAACGCGCTGTAAGCACGCGCGATCGACCGTGCGGTTCCAACGCCGCCGCCGGATGGGACCTCCAGATTTCGCGAGTAGATGTGCTGCTCATCCTGCGAGATCGCGGCGCCGGGATTGGTGATCAGCGCGCGATAGATATTCGATCGATGGTTGAACGCGTCGATGGCCAGGCGGAGCGGGAAACCACGCAGCATCGCCATCAATCCACTGCTCGCGAGCGTCGCGAGCTGCGAGTTCGGGATCGACTCCGGCAGCCGGATGTACAGATCGAGGCCGAGTGGCGTTGCGATCTCATCCTGAAAAAATTGACCGAGGCTGCGGTGCTGCGGGTCGATCCGGCGCAACAACTCCCCTTCGTAAAACCCGAGAGTCAGCGCGTGATAGGCCTGACGCGTACCCGGCTCCCACGCCGGCTTCTGCCGCGCAAGGATCACCGCGAGACGATCGAGGTCGGCCACCACGCTCTTGTCGACCGGCTCATCGAACGCAAAGAGGCCCGCCTGATGCGCGAGGAGCTGGCGAACGGTGATTTTGTCCTTCCCGTTCTGCGCGAATTCCGGCCAGTACGTGGCGACGCGCTCGTCGTAATCGAGCCAGCCGCGCGAGTGGGCCACCGCCAGCGTCATCGCCGCGAGACCTTTCGTTGCCGACCAGATGAGGACCATCGTGTCCTCATTCCAGGGGTCGCCGGTCGTTTTGTTTCGCACGCCGCCCCATAGATCGACCACCTTTTCGCCGCGGTAATAGACGCAGCACGCGCCGCCGAGCTCGTGACGCCGCAGAAAATTGTCCGCAAAAGCGTCGAGCACCGGCTCGAAGTTGCCGCTCACGTGTCCTTCGAAAGGAAGAGGCGATTTCATGGAGACCTTCTTTCAGCCACGTTCTGGAACGTGTGGCCGACGAATGGTCGGGGCGAGTGCAAACGTCACAGCGTTCGCGTGATGTCTACATCGCCGCGGCGATACGTGAGGCGATGGCCGAGTAGCCGGCCGACGCAGGGTGGAAGCGATCGAGAGGACTGAGCCGGTCGTCGCGCCGCAGAAGATCGGCGATCCGGACGACGTTCACGCGCGGCGACGCCGCGAAGCTCCAGATCAGGCGCGCGTCCCAACGATTCACCTGCTCGTCCAGCCACGCGGCGAGAGTGGAGTGATGGTACGGGTTGTACAGACCGAGGACGTCGATCCGCGCCGTCGGGTTCAGCCGGCGAAGCGCCGCGACGACGCCACGCACCTTCGCAACCGTGATCTCCTGCTCGACATTCGGGAACACCCGCGCGAGCACGCGCGCGATCGAATCGCCGTACAGATCGTTGCCGCCGATCGACAGGATGATCACGCTCGCCGCCCGGACCTGCAGCTGCGCCGACCGGTCGCGAAGCAGCGCACGAACGTTCGCCGTTCGCGCGCCGTTCAACCCGAGGTTCGTGATCGGCATGCCCGTGTAACGAGCGAGCCACCCCGAGATGCCGAGCCCTCGCTCGTCGCCCGCGCCGTGCGCGACGGAGTCGCCGAGAACGACGACCTGCGAGCGAGCCGGTTGTCCGTTTCCCGTCGGTGCGAGGTCGCTCGTTCCGAGCGATATCGCCACCGCGGCACAAGCGATACAGACAAGAACCACGCGCCTCACACTTCGACGTACGGCGAAAACGCGCGCCGGTTTCGCGACGGCTCTCAATGGGGCGGCGCCCTCGCCACCTCGGCAACGTCCCGAAGATCAACAGTTAGTTAGGTGGCACCGCGCGGCCGAAGCCCCGCCGATTTCTAACGTTCCAAGTACGGATGCGGAGTATTGAATTCGCGTTCGGGTTCAGCCGTCACGGGCTCGCCAGCCATCCGAGCGACAATGCCGACCGTGACTTCGATCGGCATTTCCTCGTATGGAACAAATACCGTGGGATAAGATTCGGCGCGCTTGCCCAGAAGAAATGGCAAATATTGAGGGAGCCATTCTGCACGGACCGACGCCTGGAAGCCTTTTGAAGGATCGATTTTCAACGGCACATTCCGGTCGCCGATCTGCAGATCAAAATGATCCGCGGACCGCTTGCGGTACGGCACCAATGCCGACACGGAGCCGACAACCATCTTTAGCAGCCCGTCGTAATCGCCAGGATCCGGTGTACGACATTGGCAGCGTTCATCCCATTCTACGCGCTTGGAGCCATCATAGATATAAATCGTGTGCTCCGTGATATTTGTAGACCAAGAATCTCGATGCAGAAACCTTTTATCGTGATAATGAAAATCGTAACTGCGAACCAGCTGAACAATAAGCGCCGTCAGGTGCCCACACTTAGGTGCTTCGAACTCGAAATTTTGCGACGAGGACGTTTCGGTTTCCCACGCTATATCGTGTTGTAGGATGCCTTTTACGGAACTTTTCATCGAGGTGACGGCGGCGATTCCCACCGAGCCTTCTATAGCTCCCTCGATCGACTGCTTCTCGGCCTGAGTCACTCCGACACGCCGCGTGATGGTAAACGACTGTTTCCTGCCGCACATTATTACGCTGTGTACGATCGGCTGCCACATTTGCCAGATGGTGCATTCCAACTGCACTTTTCCATCGACGAGATTAAGGACGAAGTTACCAGCGCTCCGACGTCCAGTAAAGTAGTCGCTCATGACAGCACCCTCCCCCTACCGGAGTGACGACCGCGCGGCTTTCCCTACCCCGTGAGCATTAGAAAGCAAGGCACCCATGGCTGCGCGTGACGGTGCTAGCGGCACGAGGAGATCCTGAAGATCCACACGATGCAATGTTACGACACACGACGGCGGGAGTCCCGTGCTCGTGCGTCACGCCGCGACGCGAGTGCGTAGGGAGGCGCCGCGGTTATGTCGGGATTGCTACCCGCCGATCCTCCTCGCGAGCTGGCCGGCGACCCAGATGATGAAGGCGGCGGCGAATCGGATTCGGCCGGAGAGGGGCACGCCGAGGAGGCGGCGCGAGAGCCAGGCGGTGAGAGGGCAGGCGGCCAGCCCGGAGGCGACGGCGAACCAGCCGTTGGTCAACGGCCAGGGGCCGCGCTCGTATAGCAGCATCAACCCTCCGCCGGCGGCGAGGACGGTCCAGATCCAGGCGACGGTCTCGCCTGCGATCCTTGGCCAGTTTCGGGGTGGCGGGGTGGGCATCGTGATTTGCTTACGGACGCGGTGGAACACGGTTTATCAGCCGCGCTGGCGCGCGCCCTTCTGCCACGGTCGCGCGGCTCTCGACCACTGGAGATCACGCGTTAAGAGCTACATCGCCGCCACCAAACGCGACGGCGAAAACTCGCGACGGTTTCGATTGGGGCGCGCTACGGAGCGGCGGCGCCGTCGCCACCGCCGGGAGGCGGGGCGGGCTTTGACTCCTCGCCGCCCTTCCCCTTCGCGCGTTTCTTCTTCCTCGTTCGCGGAAAGTCGTGGCGCCACGAGCGCTTCGCTGTTTCCAGGGCCTTTGCGATATCGCTGTCGGGGCCTTGCTTCTTCGCGAGCTCTTTTCCGGCGAAGAAGGCGTCGACCGCTTGGTCCATGACGCGCGTCAGCGCTGCTTCCTGGATCGCCGCCGTCTGCCGCTGGAGCTCGGCAATCTCTGCTTTAGCCCATTTCATCGTCACTTCCCAGGCAAGCGTCCGTTCCAACGCCTCCGCGATCTGCTCGGGCGTCAGATCGCCGACGTTCTTCGGCGCATATTTCCCGCTGCGAATTCGAGCGATGGTCCGCCGCACCTTCGTGTGACTCAGCCCGAGAAACGCCGGTTCCGGCTCGGGCGCGTTGGCGACGACCTGCTGCACGTACAGCATCCGCTCATTCACTCTCGCGACTTCAGGGATCTCGAGCACGTCCATGCTGTCTCCTCGACCGGAGGCAAAAGGCCGGGCGCGCTCATCACGCGCCCGGCCGGACTACCTGCCGGTCACTCTACGCCTGCTGCGTGTGCGATGCAGAGGGATTCGTCGTCTGCGGAGTCGACGCCGGCTTCTTCCGCGGGCGTGCGATCTTCTTCAGACGCTTGATCTCCCGCACGTGCGGAACGAGCGCCTCGCCCCCCGGATCGCGCGCGAGCTGCGACCCGACGCCGTACGCCCGCTCGGCGATGATCGAGATCTTCTGACGGCGGATTAGATTCGCTCCGGCGACGCCGTCCAGCATCGCGCGAAGCTCGTCTTCGACCTGCCGCCAGCGACCCGCTTCATCGCGCATCGCGTGCACCTCGTCCGCGCTCTGGCCGACCGCTTGAGAGACGAGATCCGCGGTGCCGATCATGCTGATCGACGTTTCCACGATCTCGTCGTTCTTCGCGGTCCGCGCCTGTCTGCGCAAGACGTTCCGCTGCTGCGACGTCAATGGGCTGACCTCGGGGATCTGCGCGCTGACGGCTCGCAACTGCTGGATGATGCCTTCCGGCGTGACTACGGGGGTCTGCTGCGGCGTATCCGCAGCATGCTGGTTCTGGATCACCTGGTTTGGGGTTCTGTACATACTGTCCTCCTCTGGCTGAACCGTGGCTTTGTGGAGCCGGAGGTGACATGAAGCGTCGCGAACGTTTCATGGCGGCCACCGGCTGGAACGTTCGACCCACGCGTCGGCGGTTCCGGTCAATGTTTTCCGAGGCATGTACACACCTCGGGCCTCCACGGCAGGAAGGAGCCTTGCTCGACCTCCCGCAACGGCCAAGAACGGTGCATCGTCACGACGCGTGTTCCCGACCGGTTCGCCGCTGAAGTTGGCCTATAAGAGCACCAACTACGGCAAAGGACGGTAGCAGACGCGACGGAGGGTTGCAACTGGCAATTTTGGTGAGTGAGCGGTCAGTCGATTTCGGCCAGCCACTTCGAAACGGCTTCGCCAATGCCTGGCACTTGCCGCTCGAGGTGTGCGATGTCCGCCAGCGTCAATCCTTCGGCGAGCTGGTTTTCAATGAGGTGCTCCAGTTCGACGGACTCCTCTTCCGAGGCGCCGTCGTTCGCTTCTGCCAACCGGCACTCCAGCGCGCGCACGAGGAACTC